>Ga0187892_10004028_pt1 | contig 25538 bp, 15 predicted proteins | sample MA1701073metaG_FD_139345 | JGI IMG/M metagenome (GOLD analysis project Ga0187892, IMG submission 139345) | Bio-ooze microbial communities from a basaltic lava cave in the Kipuka Kanohina Cave System on the Island of Hawaii, USA - MA170107-3 metaG ... | reverse complement strand
GCTCGATGTAACGAGCCGCTTTCTCGTCGGGCAGCTCTGGCAACGTCAATCGCACCGACTCTACGAACGCCGAATCGATTGCAACCGGCAGCAGATCGGGGTCCGGGAAGTAGCGATAGTCGTTCGCCTCCTCCTTCGAGCGCAGCGCGCGCGTTTCGCCCTTGTCCATCACCCCTCCCGCATCCCTGCATCAACTATTCGGCGAGCCCTTTCTTCACCGCCTCACCGATCGAACCGTCTCTCGATACTCTGACAACAGCGGGGCGAACGACTACGATCTCCTGTTTTGGGGTCGGCCCCACGAACTCGAAATACTTGGACGAGAACTCCATCCTCTCCCCGACCGTTCCGTAGAGCCGTAGCCGGCGCTTGCTCGCGAGATTCTCGATCTCCCGAACCAGATCATCTCCTCGACTCAAGTACGACCGAAGCACCTCTTGAAGTCTCGGCTCATAGAGCCCGAGAGCGGACAGGGCATCGCTCGCGACACCCGGCCGATCTCGCGCCACGCGGTCCACCTCGACCAGAATGTTGGCGAGGATCGGATCAGCGCCCTGAAGTCCACTCTCGATCAGATCAGGATCCGCAGCCTGAGCCGTCCCGATGCGGCCAGTCCGCAACCACGCCTTGACCCGCTCGGGAAGCGCGGGATGGTCGTCGGCCAGCGACTTCGCAACCGCCCTGGCCCGCTCCGGATAGCCGCACACCAGTTCAAGCATCTGCATCAACGTCGCGTCCAGGACATCCTGCTTGCCCAGGAGAAGGATCGCTTCCGCAATCACGGCTTGAAGACTGCGCAATGGATCGCGGAGACTCTCCGGCCAGGAACTGCTCCCCTTGAAGAACCTCTTCGTGTACTGGACGGAGGAGTACGTGTCGGCATCCGACGAAACAGAAAAGCGTGTCCGCACAAGATCGAACACAACAAGGATGACTTCCTTGGTTAATGCAAGCCTGACTGATTCGCTCTCAGGCGCAGCGAACGCGGAGAACGGTTCCTTCAACACTCCTGTGAGAGCCACACCTACGCCCTCTCCCGGCGGCAATGTGGAGCTTACGATCAGCGGCCGCACCCCCGAAAGGATATTGGTCACACGACGTCCGACCGAGTCACCGGGTTTCTCCTTCGCAGGGTCGATTCGTGACAAAGCCGCCGAGAGGTACCGGAAGAATTCCGCGAGGGTGGTGACGTTCAGCAGGAGGGCCGCAAGAAACTCTCCTCGAATCTTGGCTGCACTGGCCTCCTCGTCTGCAGCGGCCGTCGCGGTATACGTGGCGAGCCACGAAGCGCCCGGTGAAACGAGTGTGCAGGCGCGAGCAACATAGAAGCGTCCATCAGAGTTCTGCAACTCTTGCGCCGAAGGAAGCTGATTCGCGAACGCGGCTTTCAGGCGCTGCCGCAGCTCGGTCTGAAGAGTCTTTACAACCTGACTGATCCGTACCAGCTCCGCAATTGCCGTGAGCCTGTCAATCCCCCCCGATGCGTCCGAACCGACTCGCTCGAGAAATGAGACCCCTTCGATGAACCGCGGGTCCTTGCTGTGACGGACAGCGAGTTTCTCGTCCAGGAGGCGTGTCACTGCCTCGGACCGGATCGCAAGTGAGGGGCCCCGGGCGAACCGGTCGAGCAGCTGGGTAGCTTCAGTCGCGGCCATCAACGAGGTCCTCGCGGGTCACGGTATCGACTCATCACTCCACACGGCGGGTGATCATCGCTATTCTCGCAGCCCCTCTTTCGACGCGAACTGCTCTCACAACGCGATGCATCGTGCAGTCCGAGCCTGATCATCGCGCCGCCAAGGCTGTCCGCAGTGTACGCAAGGGCCCGTGGGAACTGCCCGCGGGGATGCCCGGGTCTGCTTCGATGGTGTGTCTCGCTCGCTCAACCGGACCGCAATCCTGCCCGGAAACCTGCAGCGCGACGATCAGATCACCCTGCAAGGATCGCATGCACAATCCTCGCAAGCTTTGTAGCAAGCAGGGGCGGGACAGCGTTGCCGACCTGTACGTACTGCTGCGTTCGGGTGCCCTCGAAGAAGTAGTTGTCGGGGAAGGTCTGCAGCCGCGCCGCCTCCCGCACGGTCAAGCTCCGACATTGCACCGGGTCGTAGTGGATGAAGTAGTGACCATCCTTCGCCAGGTGGCTCGTTATCGTGCTTGCGACTTCTCTGGCTCCCTGGACGTGAAAGCGATCAGCAAAGTCTCCGTTTTCCCAACTGGCATGATCCGGCGCGAGGCGATTCGGGAAGTCGCGCGCACGCGGTGAACGCCCCTCTGCACGGGAAAACGACGCGCAGAAGAGATAGCGCTCCAGGTCGTCCCGCATGTGCAGCCGCGTCTCGTGATTCAGGGTCCCTCCCAGACCAGCATCGAGGCACCACTCGTGAAATCGCGAGATTTCCTCTCGCGCGCGCCAGGCGGGTGGTCTGCCGCTGCGTCGAAGCTTCGGGAACGACTCGGGCTCGCGACGCGCGATGCGCTCCACCTCGTTTGTGACGCGGTCAAGACCCATCCGGTTAACAGTTGGTATCAGCTTCCCGGCCGCCCGCCTTATGACTTCAGCCCAACGACCAGAATCATCAGCGCCATGCGAGAGGCCACTCCTCAGCCGTGGCAGATCCGATATCGCTTGGCTGACCAGAAGGCGCGCCTCCTCCGGCGCAAGTACGCATCCCAATTTCGGTCTGATCCCCGCAGGGACACCGACAAGGATCACCCGATGACGGGTCTGGGGAACACCATGTCTCTCTGAGGGCACGACGAACGAATTGGGATCGATTTCGGAGGCGTCGCTTCCCGACTCGAGCAGCACCGGCTCGCACACCGCGCGAATCCGGTACCGGGCGCTGCTCTTGCCTTCGCGTCCCAGTGCGCGCGATGGCGCGGACAGATCCGCAAGAATGCGGGAGAAGATGCGCTTCCCCTGAACGGTCGAGGAAAGGATGCCCTTCACGTTTTCCATCACGAAGACTGGCGGCCTGTACTCATCAAGCACGGCAAGGTATCGCCGATAAAGGAAGTGTCGCTCATCCCTGTCCGGACGGTAGTGCGTGTTGCCGGCGTTCCGCGCTCTTCCGACGAGCGAGTAGGCCTGACACGGAGGTCCGCCGATGAGGACCCATGGCCTCTCCTGAAGCCGGAGCTCGCGGAGTCGGGTGTGCACACGGGAGTCGGATTCGGGTTCGCCAAGCGTACCGAGCATTGCTTCCCGCTCGGCTTCCCTCCATTCGGGAAGCGACGCCAGATCCCATGGTTGCGAGCTCTTGCCGAGAACATAGCGGTAATAGCTGGCCGGAACCTCGTTGCGCGCAAACCGCCGCAGGAACGCTCGGAGTGTCAGGGTACGGTGTGCAGCCGCGTCTTTCTCGACTGATAGAGCGACTTTGAACGGGTGCCGACCGGGTCTGTCTTCGAGAGCACTGAACCCCTCACCGAGCCCGCCGGGCCCGGCGAAGAAATCGACGACCGGGATCCCGCCTGACCGGCTCAAGGCTGCGGTCGGCCAGGCGACGCCGAGGCCTCTGCCAGCGCCCTTGCGAGCGGTGTCCCGGTCGCGGTCCCCAGAACAAGAAGGCGGGATCGTGCCCTGGACACCGCGACGTAGGCGCTTTCGCCTTGCGCAGTGGCGCGGTCAACGAGGAGGATGACGACAGGTGCCTCGAGTCCCTTGAAACGCCGGATCGTGTCGACGGTTACTGCGCCCGACGCGCTCTGGTCCGCCCTGCGCCACCCGAGCCTCGCGCCACTGAGCGCACGCCCCACACGCTCCACGTCGCCATCTGTCGGCACCAGGACCGCGACATCATCAGTTCGCATGCCGCCTTCGCGGAGAATGTTCGCGATCAGCTCGACCACACGACCATGAGCGTCCCCACCTTTCACTGCCTCCTCGGACGGGGGCACCCCCTCCGGCCCCGGTGTCTCGACGCGCGGTCCCGAGTAGAAACGGTCGGTCACCCTCGCGATCGCTCTCGTATTGCGAAGATTCAGCCCGAGGGAGAAGGCCTGCGCCCGGAGTCGGGTCTCGAGGTCATCCTTTCGGGCGTAGACGGTCTGATTCGAGTCGTAGAACACGCGGAGGATACCGGGCGGATTGCGAAGCACGCCTTCAACAATATCCCACCAGCTCGGCAGGAAGTCCTGCCCCTCGTCCACCAGGACAGCGTCCCAGCGGTCACCCAGGCCACGGGAAATGGCACCGGACGCAAGGTCTGGCAGCACTGCCTCGTGGAGGCCCTCGCCGTTCACCTGCGGGATCGGGCCGGCCGCCGTCGCAAGATCGCTGCACAACGCATGAAAGGTCGACACAGTCACCTGCGCGTGTGCCTTCAGACGTTCGGACAACCACATTGCGAGCGGCCTGCTGAAGCAGACAAGAAGAGTCCGGAGCCCTTCGTCGGACAGCCGCGTCGCCATCTCGAGAGCCAGCAGCGTCTTTCCGGTCCCGGCGGCGCCCTCGACGAGGGCTCTCTGCACTTGCTGCAGAAGTGATATCGCAGTCAGTTGCTGGCCGGTCAGCAGGACCTCCTGCGCCTCGAGTTCCGCGCGGATCACGCGGTGAAGAGGGACCCGGAGCCTTACCGGGTCTGCCACGAGCTTGCGGAGCAGATCCACGCCCGCGCGCCCGGGCGGGGATTCGGGCTGTGAACGTGCCCCGTCGTGCTGCGCGAGGCGTGATTCCACCCACTTGTCGAACGCATGTCGGAACTCGCCGGCGAAGCAGAACAGTCGCCGCTCGTAACCGGCGATCGAAACCACTTCCCTGCCGGGCTCCTCGCTGTCGGGAAACACGGCGCCATGTCGGAAGCGGACGAACGCTCGCGGCCAGTCCTCGAGAGCTCGGAGACGTTCGATGAAGCGGTGCTTGCATCTCGTGGCCTGCAGAACCGGGTCCTTGATGAAGCTGCGGGCCGCATTCTGGTCGACGCTGGTCCACTCCGATGTCGCCGGGTCGTAAGCAACACCGCCTCCCTTCACCTCCACGAAGAGCATGCCGCGGTCGGCGTGGGCCAGGATGAAGTCGGCCTCACCTTCCTCTTCTCCGCCACGCCGGCTGATCCCCCACCATGGCCGCGAGTAGAAAGCCTCCCATTCATCGTCGAGCGTCGCGGCGATCTGCCGATATACCTCGATCTCCGCCCGTCGACGCCGATCTCCCGTCACCCAGTCGGGGAGTTTGCGAGGCCACATCTTCGCCACTCAGGCCTCGCCTCGAATCAGCTCCGCAAAGTACCCCACCCGCGGGTCGCTCTCCGTCCCGACGAGCAGTGCGCGATCAAGAAAGCGGTTGTGCAATTCACATGAGGTCTCCGGTACCAGCATGCACGAGTGGCAGGCGGCGACCGAATGGCTCTCCGGAGCCGCCAGTTCCCCGGCGAGACACAGTGGGTCCGAAGAACACCATTGCATGGAGCGGATCGCGGCAACAATCGTGGGCCCGAGGAGATCCTGCATGGCGCGCCGCTGCAACCCGCCGAGTGTTCCGTCGGAGTCGGGGGTTGCCGTATAGATGAGCAGGCCGGCCATGCCCTCGTCGCCTTCGCTGACGTATAGCCGCTCCCGCAAGGACGCCGAGGAGTATCCGCACTCGAGCGTCAGCTGGCGAATCAGTGCGTGCGAAAAGGAGTGAATCAGGAGGAGTCTTGCAGTCGCGCCGAATGGCCGTGGCTTGCCCGGGTTGCGGCGCTCCCAGTCGACCTTCCAGCTACGGTCTGCCCGCCGGACCCGCTCGGTGACGATCGGGAGCGCTTCCCATTGGCGCAGCCGGTCACCGTCAACACGAACAAACAGCCCTTCACCCCTGACTTCGATCGCCGGCAGCCAGTCAAGAACGCCGACGGAAATCGGAGAGATCTCCGCCGCCTCCATATCGAACGGTGCGTTGATCCGGGTGAAGCCCCTCACGACCCTCACTTCCCGGAGCCGGGCAACACGAACCACCTGCGAAACGAGTGGTCCGACCTCCGGCGCAACTCCTTCCCTGTGGCTCTCGAACTCCTCGTCACGCTCGTCCGTCCCTGTCGTGAAGACGCGGTACTCGTCAAGACGCAGGTTTGCCGGGTCGATCTCGTCGAGAGCGCTCCTCATCTGCTCGAATCTGGCGGCCAGTTCCTTGGCGCCGATCCCCAGTTCCCCGAGAACTCGCGTCAGCCCGGGTGTCGCCTCGATGAGACGAATGCGGTCCTCCGTCGAGACCGCGTCGGCGAGGTCATCCCAGTAGTCGCCAAGTGCCTGCTCCAGTCGTCGTGTCCACGGCGGAATATCGAGCGCCGATTCGATTACCGGGTAGTAGAGGTTCGAGGCCCCTCTCTGGACGACACGATACGTACCATCGTCGCCCCTGCACTTGCAGCTGGTGTCATTCGCGCGCAACCAGGGGCGATGACCCTGGCATGCGAGGCCGGACAATGCGCTCTCACGGAACGATCCGTCGAGTGAACGCTGCTGCTTGCAGTCGGGACACGACGCCATCAAGCCCGCAAGGCCGGGACCGATCGAGCTGAGCCTGAGTCGCTCCCTGTTCTTGCACTCGGGCTTGTGAGCGACCCACCAGTGCCAGGGGAATTCCTCAAGGTGTCCGGCGACGCACGCGACCGCGAAGCGAACCGGAATGGCGAAGACCTTCTTCCCGCCCGGCTGGCGGGTCGTGCATTCGGCACAGTACCGGGAAGCGCGCCCGGGTTCCTTGGCCCAGCGATTGGCGGACTTGAGCAATTCGCAGGATGGGCATTGGAGCCATTCGGGAAAGCGGCGCAGCACGAGCGCAGCCGGATCCGGGGAGCCATCCTGGAGCGTTGCGTCATCGTCGACAACGGGCGGAAGGCGGAAGTACTTCTTTCCGAGTTTCTTGCAAAGGCGCCGTTCGATGATCTTCTGGTGCTTCAGATTCCCCACGAGGGGCGCACTGCGGTCCCATTCCTCGAGACCGGCACTGACTCCCGAAACGGGCGCACCGTCAGCTCTCATGTCGACGATAGCCCCCGGCGCGTACGTCATGATGACTGCGCTGCGGCGAAGCTCCCCGACTCGGTTATCAGCCACTCCGACGTCTCCATCTGCGGCCCGGCTTCTCCGTCGCGGGCGCGGCTCCCTCGGCCGGGAGCGTTCCGCCTGGCGTTGGTGGCGAGTTCCGCCCCGCCCGGGGCGCTGACGAGAGAATCTCGGCCATCCGGAACGGCGTGGACGCCTCGACGCTCCGCATGTTGTTCATCGTCGGCCACGCAGCCCCGGTGAGCCTCCCGGCCGCACGCCGCCTGGCATGACGATCCGCTGACTGGAGCAGGGACTGGTTCGGCTTGCGCGGGCTGAAATAGATCGCGGGTGCTCGCGACTCCCAATCCTCCAGCCTGTCGTCGAGTTCGTTTCGCGCGTTGCCGAGTTCTCTTGCGTCGATGTGCTGGATCCGGCGCTCGATCTCCGTCACGACTGTCTCGAGCAGCTCATCGGGTGCGTCGGCCAGTCTTGGACGGTCCCTCATCGCTCCGGCCCCATGGCGAATCATCGACACAAGGACCGCATGCAGCGCACGGTCTCTCGCTCTCGACGCGTAGGGTGTGACGCTCGTTGCCTCCACGTCTCGATACAGCGTCTGGTGCCAGGACGGGAATGTCTCGAAATGGGATCGGTCCCGCGGCTTGGCTGCATTGAGCACCGTGACAACGAGTCCCGGGAACGCGGCTCGCCCGACCCGGCTCGTCGCCTGGATGTACTCCGACCGGGTCTTCGGCTGTCCGTTCATCACCATCAGGCCGAGCCTCGAAACATCGACACCGACGCTGACCATGTTCGTGGCCAGTACGACGTCAATCGAGTTGGGATCTGCTGCTGTCCTCTTGAGCTCGTTCAGGACGCGCACGATCTCCTTCTGGCTTACGCGCGACGTCAGCTCCTGGGGCAGTTTCAGCTGGCGAGGTGACTCGGCTCGGCGCCGCGCGTACAGGTCGATCGAATCCGGGACGTCGTCGAGCATCTGAACTATCGCGCCGCCGAGTTCGCGCAGGGAGTTGAAGTAGCACAGAACCGTCGCGTAGCCATCACGCTGGTCCGGACTCGGGATTGCAGCGTCGCCTCCGGAGTGGAGCACCGAGCCCGCTACAGCCTGCAGGGCGAACTTCGCCGATCTTCCCGCCGTCGTCACGCCCAGGTACAGCCGGCCGGGCCTGACCTCATCCCGCACCGCAAACCCCGAATCGTCGTGATCAATCCCCGGCGGCGGGAACTGGCAGCTTTCCCGGTCGAAGAGGGCCCGGATCTGCTGCGACGCCCGGCGGATGGTCGCTGTCGACCCGATGATCTTGGGCCGACGTCCGTCGCGAGCGAGCAGCCAGTCGAACGCCGTCTCGTAGAGACCCGCGACCGTTCCGAGCGGCCCGGATATGAGGTGCAGCTCGTCCTGGATGATGAGATCCGTCGATTGACTCGAGCGAAATCCGAAGAGATCGGCCACCTCTGTCCTGAACGGCAGCAGCGCGAACTTGTCTACCGTCCCGATGACGAGAGTCGGCCGCTCACGATAGACGTCTGTGTCGACCGTGAACACCGGCCACGGCCCGAACCCCGGGCCGACTCGACACTCATCATTCTCACAATGCGGCTGAACCTTCTTCGCCGCCTCGTCGTAGACCCACCGCACTCGCGAACGACAACACGGGCACGCGTCGATCTGCTCTGGCGTCGAGCCGTCACGTTGCCCCTGACTCTCCAGTGCCTTCTCGAAGCTGTTCGGGGTCGCGTCACCACCTACCCACAGTCCGATCGAGAACTGCACACGCCCCAGCGGGGGGCGGTCGAGCAGAGAACGTACTGCTCCGCGCCGGATCAGTTCAGACGCGAGAATCAGCGCTGTGGCGCGCTCGAACTGCTGGGCCGTGAGCAGTCTGAGCGTGTATCGCATGACTGCCACGTTGCCGGCCCCGTCGTCGGGGTTCTCGCCGGCAAACCTGCGGTGGAAGGCCAGCATCGCGACGATCGCGAGGTATGCCTCGGTCTTCCCGCCACCCGTGGGAAACCAGAGAAGATCCAGAACCTCCCGATCAGCGGAGTTCGCATCGCATGTCGACTCCGCAGCCAGCAGGATGAAGCCGAGCTGGAACGGTCGCCACCTGAGCTGTGCCGACAGCCCCTCCGCTTTCCAGCTGTGTTGCAGGGCCATGGCCGCATTCGCAAGCTGGAAGGCGAGCCGCAATCTTTCATCGGATTCGATCCTTGCTATCCCGCGTCGTATCCGTTCGAGGATGCGGCGACACGTCTCGAGGTTGCGCTCCGCCAGAACCTGCAGATCGCTCGTGAGATCGGGAACGCGTGCCTCCTGAAGCCTGATCCACCGTTCATACGCGTCAGGCAGTTCGCGCAGGGTCTTCGTGAGATCTGCAGGGCTGCTCTCTGCAAGCCGATCAGCGGCAAACGAGCCCTCCTTGACCGAAGACTCGAACTCCCGGTGTCCATCCTCGCGGAAGGCAGTCACTGTCGCGCTGGGGATCCATTGGCTGAAGACCCTCGTTGCGGCCATTCCCTCCGCATCCCAGCCCACCGAACACTGGTGGCCCGCAGCGAATTCCGGGCAACTCCGGTAGAGCAGGCGTCCGATCGCATCGTCTTCGTCATTGGCGATCCGGACACCGGGTCGGGGAATGATCAGCGTGCCGGCTACCGGCTTGATCTCCAATTTCACCTGGAACAGTGTCAGCAGTTCTATGGTCCGACGCTCCCACTGGGCCGGCCTGCTCCTGTTGATGATGGTGACTGTGGACATGAGATCCGAGCCCGCACGCTGTCCCCGGATATGGACCTCCACCGCCGCCTCCAGGCCCGCCTCGGTGAGGTTTCTGGATACCACGCCATCCACGGGCAGGATGACGTCTGACAGCGTGAACTCGTGCGCACGGCGTATCCAGCGTGTGTACGGCTTGCCGGTTTGCTCGTTGACCCTGTCCTCGGGCAAATAGGTCGCGAACGTCACCCTGACGTGCACCGCGTGCGGACCAGCGCCGGATGCCGTCGCGAGGGATACGCCCATCGAGCACGGGCGTTGTTGGCCGATGAGCCCCGGCGCAGATGGAGTGTCTTCCCCCTCGTCATCTCCGTCGCTTCCGTCGTCATCGCCACCATCCATGCGATCCCCGATGGGCCAGAGAATTCCGGTCAGATAGCCATCTGACGGTCTCGAACGCCCTCCGTCGATGATCTCGTCCGGGGCATCGGGCCCGACCAGGTCGCGTTCCAGCCGCTGAACAATGAGCTCTCTTGCCTCGACAGGTTTCACCTGACAGATCTCTCCGATGAACTACCGCGCGAAGTACACCATCCCATAACCGATCGCGAGCGGGGCGAGCAGGAACCCCGAATCCCGCCACGGTGCATGTAGCGTTTCCCGGATCGGATCGTCTGGTGCCAATGCGATCGTCCGGGCACCGAAGGTGCGAATGTGCGGAATCTTCCTGGGGGGCTTCATGCAACCCTTGTGCACCGTCGCGTCAACGACTTTGGCAATGCTGAACATGTCGTAGTTGACTCGCTGGCTCAGATAACACAGTGGTTGATCCTGGGTCCTGGTGCTGAGAAGCAGATATCGCCACTCTCGATCCGCAGTCCCGAGGTGTGCCTCAGCGGTCGAGATCCCTCCCACAAGCGTAAGGATGCAAGCCTGTGCCCGCTTGGCGGCTGAAGCGTCCCTGAAGAACTGGCGGCCGACCAGCCCTACCGCATCGATGTCTCGATCTCGCCCCACCTCTACACAAGCCCGGGCAACCTGCTTGCCCCCCTGGAACGGATACGGGGTATACGCACGTCCTGAGGGATCGAGGCGCCGCGCGAGCGCCTTGGTCGCCCCGGTCCCTACCATGAGTTTTCTGCGCGCGCGAGTCGCAGCAACGAACATGACCCGGGCCTCTTCAGCCAAGTCCTTGCTGTTGCGCTTGCCGTTGTGCACCGGCGGAAGATAGAGCCGCACATCCTCAGCCTCTCGCCCCTTGGCACCATGGATAGTCCCGATGATCGGCCCAGCCGGTCCGAAGTCCGGGTTGCACAGATCGATGGGTGGCGAGCCTCCAGAGAGTCGCTGGGCGAGTTTCTCGACGGATATCTGGTCTTTGGACAAGCCGACGATCCGAACAAGGCTTCGCCACGCATCTTCGAGCGTCAGGTCTGCCCGGGACTTCATGCGCAGCTTCCAGCGTTTCTCGAATCCGGTGCGGTCCATCGTTGGTACGGTCCAGTCCCAGAGCAGCCGTCCGACCCAGTCGTGGATCATCACCGGCAGGCCCGACATGCGTAGCCGATGAGGCCGCTGCTTCAGGTATCCGGATGCTTCCAGGGCCTCGCCCCGCTTCCGGAAAAGCAGGAACGCCTTGTCCAGATCCTCGGGAAGGTTCTTGAGATCGTCTCGATGGTTGCCCAGATTCCCGTGATTCACCGCATTCACGAGGTCGCGGATACTCTCCAGCGGAGTCTTCCCGCCCGAGCTCCGCTTTCGGACAACGAGCCTGCCCTGACTGAACAACTTCCTCAGCGTGGGGTCTGTCGTACGGTGGATCTCCGTCAGCGCCCGTTCCTCGAACTCGGGCATGTGCTCACGGATCAGTTCCGGGAGGGTACCGTCAACCTTGTCCGGCACGTCGTCTTCGGCAAACCCGTAGATCGCCTGTGCCTCGTCTGCCAGAACCGTCACTCCGGACTCGTCGGGAAGCGCCGCAATCAGCTCCAGAAGAAGCTCGCACCGGGAGCCGACAACATCCTGTGCTTCGTCAATCAGGAGGTGTCGGACCGAGGACAGGTACTCGAACACCCCCTCGTGCGAACGGATCAGCTCGGTCACGTTCTGGATGTTGTCCTCGAACGACCCGGAGAGTGTCGCATCCTGCCGAAAGCCCGACTGGATCGCCCACGCGTGGGAATCGATCGTGGCGATGCGGATGCCGGCGGCACGGGCGGGGTCTCCGACGTAACTACCGATCCGGCTGCGCAACTCGTGCACGGCGGTACGAGTGAAGCTCACCAGCCAGATGTCTGTCGGCTCGAGACCTTCGTGCTCGATCAGATAAGCAATCCGCGCACAGGCGACCGCCGTTTTCCCCGTTCCAGGCCCAGCGTCCACGAGCAGCCGGGCATCATGAGGTGGCCGGATCACAGCGAGCTGTTCGTCAGTCCACGGCGGTTCTGCACGCGTTACGACGTACGCTGGACTCGCCTCCTCGACTCGGCTAACTGCTCTAGCCACGAGCCAACTCCTTGCACAAGCGCTGCAGACGCCGGGGACGATCTAGCTCGCATTCCCAAACCACGAAGACTCGCCAGCCCGCTGAGCGAAGCGCACGTTGCTGGCGGCGATCTCGCTCGACGTTCTCGCGGAACTTTCCCTGCCAGAAAGCTCGACGAGTCGCTGGCGTGGTAGCAAACCGGCAGCCGGGATGCCTGTGCCAGAAGCAGCCATGAACAAAGACCGCGGCACGGTACTTGGGAAGTACAACGTCCGGACGGCCGGGGAGCTGGCGGCCGTGCAGGCGAAAGCGGAAGCCGCTCCTGTGCAGGAACCGACGAACCGCCAGCTCGGGGACGGTGTTCGTCCCGCGGATTCCCGCCATCATGCGAGACCGCGTAGCCCGATCAACGATATCAACCATTCCAGGCTGCCTGACCGAACGCTGCGTGGAAGGGTTGAACTCCTCGCGCCGTGAACGGCGCGGCACGACGTGTAGGCGAGCTCACCCGGACCGCCGAATCAGTGTTCCATCGCTCTCCAGGCGTTCCTCGCGTAGAAGCCCGTTGATGAGGGAGCGAGCCGTGTCCTCCAAGACAGGCCCTGTCCGACGAAAGCCCAACCAGCGGGCAAAGACACGGATTGCATCCTCGCGCTCAACCCACTGTCGCCCGAGCAGCGAGGCTAGAAACTGTTCCTTCAAGAACGCGCGGTCATATTCCTCGATCGATTGCACGGCCAAGTAAAGCGATCCGCCTTTGTTCTCCAAGATGCCGCGCCTCACCGCTGTGCGAATCGTGTCATCCAGCTCCTCACGGATGCGGCTACCGGTGCGTCGATAGTCGAGCTCGCGGGCGAGCTCGACGATGGCCTCGTCTCGGGCCCGTGCGGTTCCGTCGCTGAAGAGCTGACGGATGCGGCAAATCCGTTCCTCTCGGTCCACGCCCTCAGGGCTCCGGGCCGGTTCATTCTCGATCCCAGCCGACGCTCGCTTGACATAGGAGGGGGCCGGGAGCTCGGCAGCCCTCCTTAGCGGAGGTGCCGCGTGCTCGTAGAGGTCAGCCTGGTCTTTCGCTGGAGAACCTAGCCGCACGACGTTGTCTGGCAGCGGGTCCTCGCCTCCAATCGACTCGGCGGCCCCTGTCGAAGCCGAGGCAAACGCTCCCGGCCATCCGCCATGCGTTTCTATTACATCGTCGATCTCTTTCATCAGGCGGATGGTCTCGGCAACCGCGACGACGATCTTCTGGTAGTGAGTGATATCGTCCTTTGCAAGCGTGCGGCCCTTCCGGTCCTTGAGCCACCTCTCGCATACTTGGTAGCCGCCGATGTGGAAGTTCCACACTTCCTTAGGCACGCCGCGGAAACCGATGGTGCCAAGCTTGACGGCTTCGCCCTTCTTCGTCGCGGCGGCATCGAGCCACACGGTGTCGTCCGACCAGCCAACCCGCTCGACTTCCGGGTTCCTTGGGCCGTCGTAGCTGGCTATGAAGCGGTCAAGCCTAGGTGACTCCATGAGATGCAGTGCGACGAGTTCTCCACCCATCCGAGCGAGATTCCCAAACAGCGCGCGCGTCGGCGTAACCGGGACACGCGGGAAATCGCCTTTCAAGGACTCCGCGTACCGCTGTCGATAGCCCTGCGAGTGAAGAACCGCGTAGATGAAGTCGAATACATCGCGCGGCCCGAAGGTCGAGTTGAGGTCGCCGCGACCATCCGACCTGCCGCTCTTCCCCACAGAAGGCTCACGACGCCGCAAATGCGTAAGACCGTCCACCGACTCGAGTCCGGTCGCCTCGGCAATACTGCGCAGTGCCGCTCGCGACATATTCGGCCGGCGGCGCGTCTCAGGCCATTCAGGCTCCAGCCATAGCGGACAGATGTAGTTGACCTCTTTAAGAGAGACCGTGTGATGCTGAATAACTTGACGAGAACAGAAGACGTGCTCCCATCCTCTCTTGATCTCCGTGGCCCGGGGAATGGACAAGCCTATGTTGTCTCCACATAGCATGTGTCTGGAGACACGTTCTCGTCGGTGTACAGCTACGTAGCGGCTATACACCGTCCAGCGCTGATCAAATGGCCGATACAGGATGGGTACGAGTTCCTTGCGCCATTCCCCCGTCCGCAATGTTCGCTTCGCGTCACCGTAGATCCACTGGCTCTGCGAGCACAGCGTGAATAGCTTCCGGGCCTCCGCTTCGGTACGCGTAGCCAGCAATGCCTCGACCTTCTCAACCTGCTCCTGCTCCGAAAACGAGATTGCAAACTCGTCATGGGTCGTGACAATGCCCGGAGCCGGGTCGCCGTTTTGATCCATGATCGTCGGAATCGGGACATAACTGTCGTACTCGCGCTTTCGGTCGTCATCGAGGCTCGCGAAGACGAGCTGTGGCGGGAGTGGCCTGAACCGGACCGAGGGAAGGTTCCGAATCGTTTCCGCCATTAGAGTCTCGTACTTGTGAGCCTCGACCCCAAAGATGTCGGCGCGTTCCACCGACCTCTCGCCTCCCCGGTGCGAAGTGCGTCGCAGGAGTGACACTGCAACCCCTTGCTTGATCTCGAAGACGTTCTTGTCTGGAGAACCGTCTGGGGCTACCTCTCTCTTGTTGGCGTTTCCGTGCAGGTCGACTACGTTCAGGCCGTCGAAACAACCGAGAAAATGACCCCTCATTCCTTTGAAGGTAGGGTTGTCAAGCCATGCGTGGTTGGTGATGTAGCCGATCACACCGCGCTCGGTCTGCTCTATTTGCCATTCCGCAAAGCGCAGGAACTTCACGTAGTCGTCCTGTAGCCACTTGGCCTGCCCGGGTTTCTGCAGATCCGGGTAACCCCGTTTGTAGTCGTAGACCTTGTCAACGATCCAAGCCACCTGGTTGTTGAGGCTGTGTCCGGCGTACGGCGGATTCCCGATCACCACGGTGAAGCGCTGCTTGCGCTTGATCTCGTTCACCGCCTCCGCCTCGTGCGCGAGCTCGGGGATCGCAAACTCGAAGGTTCCTGAGAAGTCGTGGGCGGGCTCGAGAGCGTTCGTCAGATAGACACGTGCCCTCTCCTCGCTCCCGAAGCGGTAGCCTGTCTCGTAGAGCTTCAGTCCGATCTTGAGGTGTGCGATCGCGTAGGGCGCCATCAGCAGCTCGTAGCCATGGAGCCGCGGGAGTAGGTGTCTGGGCACGTACTCGTTCCAAAGTGCCCAAATTTCCTTCTCGCTGCGGCCCCCTGCCTTCCAGTTATCTACTAGCGTCTTATGAACTACGTCGATGACCTCGACCAGGAAGGTGCCGGTGCCCGTCGCGGGGTCAAGTACCTGGACGAAGGCTTGCTCGGGGGCAACACCCTCTGGAATCTTGAGATCCTTATGGCGCTTCGCCATCTCGCCCCAAGTGGTGGTGTCAGCGAGCCCGTCGGCGAGCCCGAACTCGGTCCGCAGCAACCCGTCTGCCGAACGCACGATATAGGAGACGACCGGGCGCGGTGTGTAGAAAACGCCGCGCTGCATCCGCTTCTCCGCGTCGTACTCCTTGAGGAAAAGCTCGTAGAAATGGATGACCGGGTCTTCCTGAGGGTTCCGGTCGCCGAAGTCGCGGACCACGTCTTCCATCCTCGCGTCGTCGAGCAGCTCCACAACCTCGCTCACACCTAACTCGTCGAAGTCAATGCCCGGCCCGCCCGCCTTTCCACGCCGTCCGCCGACTTGGAGGAAGGTCTGCATCAACTCACACAGGAACGGGTTAGTGCGCATGTGAGTGGCGAAGTCGTCCGCCGTCTTCGCGTGCGGGTCCGCGATGCGTGCCGAGAGTAGGCCGTAGGCGATAGTCTGGGCATACATGTCCGCAAAACCGTCGGCGTCGAGATCGTGGACCAGTGCCTCCTGAAACGCCTTCATCAGTTTGGTTAGAGACCCGCGCTCCGTCTCGATGGCGAGCGCGGTCCTGAGGCGGTCGCGGATGGCGCGGGCCAGCTTGGCTAGGCGGATGGACAGTTCCCTGGCGGTAGTGATCGACGCGCGGGGCTCGAGAACAAAGGCTGACCGCCAAGTCTCCCGCCAACTTTCTGCATCGCCCTCGTTCGCCGGCCAAGCGAGTTTTCGGGTGAGGTCGTTCGCAACCTTGTCGAGGTGGAGTGCGGTATCCCGGTCATCCCACCCAAGCACCTTCAAAGTCGGAAGATCGCGCTTGTTGGCGTCCTGGGAGAAGTGCGCGAAGGTGATCTGGCGCGCCTCGCCCTGCCCGTAGTTCGAGATGAAGAGAAGGTCGTCCGTCCGCCAAGCCGCTCGCTCGCCAGGGTTGGCAGACTGCCGCTTCCTCAGGGCCACCTGACTCAGGATGCGCCTGAGAGCAACTACCGGGAGTCGCTTCGGCTCGAACTTGACGAAAAAGATGGTCCACGGCTGTTCGTGAGTCGTGATGGGGCGAAGTTGCTTGATCTCCTCGATCTTGGCCGCGCTGGCTGGATCGATCCCGAGTAGTTCAAGGTCCCAGTCGAACGTAAGGTCGTCGAAGTCTCCCTTCTCGACCGGCCAGTCGAGGTCCTCGCGGAGAAACTTGATCAATGAGGGAAACGTCTTGATCTCGCGGAGTCGGTCCGCGCTGGGGGTCGCGTGCGCGGGCATCAGTTCATCTCCATCCACGCCCGCAGTTCGGGCTTGACGCCCATCGGAGCCTGGACTTGCCTGAGATAGGTGTTCTTGATGTGCTTCTCGATCCGGACACGAATCTGTCCGAGAGTCTCCCTCGAGATTGACGTGTGCCGTGGTGTCTGAGGTTCACTGCGAACCCGGTCGTTGATTTCCGCAGGATCCTCGACGACGCGCTGTGTCTCGAGTTCATACAGATACCAACGGGTTTTGCCATCCTCGAGCGACCAGACCGGCTCGGCACCTTCCAGCACCGCGCCGGGTCCTGGCGGAGCTGGCATCGCGTAGCAGAAAAAGACACTGCGAACGCCCGGATCGGGGTGCTTTCGCGCGCTGAAGACCCGCCCGGGCAACGCCGCCAACCTGGCAGGGAGATCCGGGAAATCCTGTACAAGTTTCTGGTAGTCCAGGTGCATCTGCTCGAGAGGGGTCGTGTCTCCTTCGTATGCGTGGATGAAGTCCTGGAGGTCTTCGAACTTGTCCTCGGGCGTCAGCAGCTTCCTTCCCTCGATGCCGAACACGGCGGATATCCGAAGTGTCTTGTGCGTCACGGTTCGGTAGAGACTCAAGAGGAGATTCAACTCCGCGGGAGGGAGGAAATTCCAGAAGGCCACCTTGCCCCGGACAGCTTTCTCCTCGGGGTGGTCCTTCAGAATTTCGGATTCGATCTCTGGGTTCATGCGCCTATCAACTCGGCCAATCCGTTGCATCAACCGCACGGGGTTCCAGTGCAGGTCGTAGTTGATCAGACGGGTAGCATCCTGGAGGTTCAATCCCTCCGACAACACGTCCGTGGCGATGAGGACCCGGCTCTCGGGAAGTCCCCTTTTCTCCAGCTCGCCTGAGGAAGTCCCGTTGTAGTAAGGCGCGAACTGCTTGAGTACCTCGCCGCGATCCCGCTTGTCTGTGCTGTCAACCTCGTCGACGCCCTTGATGCCTGCGCTCTCGAGCTGGTCCCTCAGGTAGCGGGCGGTCGCCATGAATTCCGAGAAGATCATGACCTTGTGTTTCTTGAGCACCGGGTCCGTCTTCAGTAGCTTGATCAGCGCCTGAAGCTTGTCGTCCTGCGCCGGTTTCAGCTTCTGGAGTTCCTTCAGGAAATCCGCAATCTGATCCATGTCGAGGACTGTCTCGGCGAGCATGTCCTCCACGCGATAGTCCTTGCGCTGAAGCTCCCTCACATCCTCCAGCATCTCGTCGGTGACAATGTCCTCGTCCGCTTCCCCTTCGTCCTCCCCGAACAACTCGAGCTGATGCCGCTGGACGAGGCCGATGAGCTCTCCGTGCTGTGCCTTCCAGCGCTCGAGCCGCCGCTTCTCGCTGTCCGTGGTCGAGTTCTTCGTCATGAACGCGAGGAGCTTCAGCAGCAGAGCCTCGCACGACATCTCGAACGCCCGGGCCGAGCTCTCGAATCGCTTCAGGAACAGGGTCCGGATGAGGCCGACTACCTGCTTCTGGCGGTTTTCCTGGAACGCGAACTGCTCCTTCGTCTCGCCCCCTCCCTTGCCCTTGTAATAGGCCAATGGGTAGTACATGGCCAGCGAGAAAAGCGGCTGCTTCTTGTTGAAGGCCTTCTCGACGAGATCGAGGAGGCGCCCGTAGGTCTTCTTGACCGAATACTCCGCAACGTGCGGATCCTGCCGGGTCGGGAAGATGGCCTCCGAGCCTCCGTGCTGCTTCTGGCTCGCCCGGACATAGGCTCGACTGCGCTGCACCACGAGCGCCCGGAAGAGCGGGTCACCGGAGAGGATCGTCTGTGCCTCCACCTCGTTCGTGTCGACGGGCACCTCGTCGCCCCTCGAGCTGGCCGCCTGGTGTCGCGCAACATGCGCCCCGAGGTCCTTCTCCATCTTCCGGAAATGGCCCGGGACCGAGTGGACTCCCAGCGGTGCCGCCTTGAAGTAGTCGGGCTGGCGCCGAGTGAACAGCTCGAGCATGTGCTGGAAGTCCAGCAGACTGTTGTTGACCGGCGTCGCAGTCAGGAAGTAGACCGCTTTGCGGTCCGCAATCTCGAAGAGTCGCCAGTAACGGGAGGGCTTGCTTCCCTTCTCCCCCCGGATCCTTCCGGGTGCCGCTTCCCACTCCTCCAACCCGCGGACACCGGGATTCCGGAAATGGTGAGCCTCGTCGATGATGATCACGTCCGCGAGTTCGCGCATGCGGTCCAGGCGATCCTGATAGTCACCGCCGCGTGTCAGGTCCGTGTGATTGAAGACAACCAGGTTGCTGAAATCGCCGAGCAGATGCGGCAGGTACTTCCTGATGGCCGCCTCCCAGACCGGCTTGCGCCCGGACTTCGGAACGAGCAGCATCACGCGCTTCCGCTCATGCATGATCAGCCGCTCGATCAGCATCAGGCCAACAAAGGTCTTGCCAAGCCCGACACCGTCGCAGAGGAATGCGCCTCCGTACTGGCCCGCGACCTTCACGAGGGCCTGGTATCCCTCCTTCTGATAGTGATCGAGGATCCGATACAGCTTCGACTGCATCCGTTCCCACTCGCCGACGGAAATCTCGCGGTTCCGGAAGTACTCCTGCAATGCCCTTGCATAGACTTCAAAGGGCATGTACGCGCGACTGTGCCGCTCGATGACATTGAGGATCTCGGGAGAGATGTCTTCCGCCTCGCCCCAGTGGCGCTCGAACCATTCCTGCAGAAGCTCCACCTCGCGTCTCAGCTGGACATTCAGCTCGACGTTCTCGGAAAGACCCGGAGCGGTGAAGTTGCTTGAACCGACCAGCGCAGAGGAGCCCACTATGGTCAGCTTCGAGTGAGTGATGTAGGCCTTTGCGTGGAAACGGTCCTTGGTGTAGGCGCGACATTCGATCTTTCCCGTGCGCAACGCATCGACGATCGCTGGCACACCGTCAAGGAAGTCATTCGTTTCCTTCACTCGCTCGAGGCTGTCGTCGAGGGTAGTCGCGGCCCTGTCGACTATCGCTCGCAGGAAGGCCTTGCGCGTGCGGGCTGTGACCTGATCGCCCATGAGGATGCGAATCTTGTCCAACCTCTGCCAGTGGCCGTCGAGGTCGAGCAGACCGCCGATTTCGAACGATCCTGTTGCGATGTCGAACCTGGTCGAGATCCCGGTCCACTCGCGGAGGTATTCCCGGACCTTCCACTCCGATTCGCTGTTATCGACAATGAACAGGTCGGCGGCTTTTCGCTTCTCGGTCATCGGTGCATCCCTATCGACTCTTCGCCTGTTTGGTCGGCACTCCCCGGCGATTCGGGGAGTTGGTGACCGGGAGAGGTGCTGGGCGGGATGAACGCCGGTGGCATCAGGAGCGTATGGTCACCGCGGTCGCCCCATGTGATGGATCGTGGAGAGAACTTCCGGATCCGATCTGGGTGCTGCTCGGTCGACAGTTGCCAACACTAGGGATGGCTGACGCCACTCCCGGTGATACCCCGGCTGTTCTTCCCCCTTGCCGCTCCCCCCTGCTCGTGCGGCCCCCCAATCAACGGGCCCCTATGGTGCCGGAATCGGGAGGCTCCGCGAAGGAATTACTCACCCCGCAACCCAGACACGGGGCATTTTGGTCTTCGCCCACGTGGTCACAGTTCTCGTCGCCGGCCCTTGTCCTGCCGGCTCCAGTGCACACCGTGGAAGACGGTGTAGTCGTCGGCCAGCGCGTCCTTCAGCAGCGCGAGCGTACGAATCTCGGGCGCGTGTGCACCGCTCAGGGCGGGGTGATGTCCGAGGGGACGATGTGGGCCACGTGCTAGCTGTCTGTGGCCTCAGGCCTCAACCGCCTCGTCGACATCCTCCGGAGCGGGTAGCGGAGCGATCGACCCCAACTGCGGCAACGCCTCCTGCCCGATCCCCTGCAGGTCGCCAACGATCGCAACCATGCCGCCGGTCAGTCGAGCGAGCTGCTTCTCGCGCTTCGCCCATAGCCGTTGCATCGCTCGCTTCTCCCCGTCGAGGTCCTCCTGCATCGTGCCGAACCCTTCCACGATCGCCTTCATCCGGTGCGCGAACTGCGGGCTACAGATGTAGTTGTAGAGGAGCTCCATCTTCTCGTTCCGCCCCGTATTGGCGACGCGGAGCTTGTGCATCTCCAGGAGCGTAACGCGAAGTGCTTCGGCCACCGGACGAACGGCGCTCATCCGCATGACCCAGACATCGTCGACCCGCTGGAACGGCTCCGCGACGTCCTTGGGCATCGTCGCAGTTACCAGCGCGGCGATCTCGGCCCCGGCGCGCTGCTGGTCATCCTTCAGCTTGGGCAACCAACCGGGCTGCCACGCCTTGGTGTCCTTGGATTCCCAGATGATCACGCCGCAGGGCTGGCCCGACGGCGACCTGACCTTCTGCAGCAGGTCGGCGCCCGCGAAGCCCTTGGGCACCTCCTCGATCTCGTCCATCGGGAAGCTGCTGCGTAGAAGCGCTTCCAGGCTGAGTTCGAGCGCCTCGCCCTGGACTTGCTGCGAGCCCTGCTCGAGCTTGCGCTTGAGGTCGGCCGCCTCCTTCTGCGCCTGCTCGAGCTGTGCCTTCATCTGTGCAACGCGACGCTCCGCGTCCTCGCAAGCTGCTGCCCGTTCCTGTTCCGCGATGCGCTTCCGCTCCTCGTCGAGCTTGCGCTGGTACTCGACGTCGATGTTCCGCTTCGCGTCCTCGGCTTCGCGGAGCTGCCGACGCAGCTCGAGCTCGCCGTTCCTCGCTTTACCGAGTGCCTCGTCCTTCGCGGCCAGGCTCTCGTTCATGGACTTGAGGTCCGTTTCGAGCCGCTCCCGTTCCGACTTCCGGGTGTTTTCCCGGACCTTGTCGATCTGAGCTTTGCTCTCCGTGAGCGCGCGGGTCGCTTCGGACAGCTGCCGGTTCAGGTCCTGGAGTTGCCGGGCCGAGGCCTGCTCCGCATCGCGCTTCGCCTGAGCGGCGAGCTCGTCACGCAGCGTTTTCTGCCGCGCGGCGAGCGTCTGCTCGAAATCCTCGGCGTGGCGCTCGACCGCCTGGCGCGAGATCCCCTCTTCCAGCGGGAACGCATGCTTGCAGCTCGGGCAGCTGATCGGCTCGTCTGCCCCGACGATGATCTTCCTGGTCATTTGCCTCTCCTGTCGGCACCCCTCACCCGCCTGCCGGTCGGCGCGTCGCGCGTCAGCGGATGGATCTCGTCAGCGGTGTAGTACCAAGGATTCACCTTGCCGCCGCTGGTGAGCTGGAAGTAGACCCGGGGCTTGCCACGTGTCGGCACGTCGACGTAGAGCCACCTGACCCTCGCGGTCTTCCATTTGCGCTCGCTTCGATACCAGACCCGGACCCGCTTTCCCCACAGGTCTAGAGCCCGGTGGGCTTCGCTATATCTCATCGTCTCGATCTTCCATTCAATTCGGCGCTAGCCGACGCGAGCGAGCTCTGCGCCACGACTCGCCCACGCTTCCGAAACCCAGTCAACGCCTGGCTGGTGCGGCTCCTGCAGCCACCGGTGTTGTTTGGCCGTGATGCACGCGGTGATCAGACCCACTGCGCTCGGGTCACCACAAGCGACACCGAAATGGAACGCCTCGGCGTTCGCGGCCAGGAGGCCGCGGAAATCCGCGAGCAGGGCCGCGTAGCGCGGACGGAGAGACCCCTCCTGGAGGAACGTCTTCAACTCCAGGACGCCGTCGGCCACCCGTCCGACGAGGAGGCCGTTCGACGCCGGCAGCGGGCCCTCCACGTGGCCCGCCTCGATGTAGGCACGATATGCAGGGCAGAAGAAGAGGAGGGCATCGGCCAGACCGTTACGAACGTCCGCCCACTCTAGCGTCTCGCCGCGCTGGAACATACGCTCGAGCGCATGCCCGCACACGGTGATCGGCAAGCGCTCGCAAGCGGCGGCGAGGATCCGTCCGGGTTCGCACTGGATATGGAGGCAGTCGACCTTCAGCACCCAGCCCTGGTCGTCTTCGCAGAACGCCGGCATGTAGCTCGTAAACGCGCAGCGACGGCGACCGACCTTTCCGTACGCAATCAATATCGCGGAACTCTGGAAAGTCCGCTCGTGCGCCGCGAACCACTCGCGGAAGCGGCGGAGGGATGGCGGCGCGCGCAGGCCGGCCTTGTTGGCCCGTTCCCACGCCTGGCTGCTGCAAACGCTTTGCCGCGCGATCGCGTCGCGAAGCAGCCCGCGAGCAAGCGAGCTCGTGACGATCATCCTCCGCTCCCCTGAGTGTCCCGGTTCGCGCACTCGACCGACGGCTTCCGCCGTCCTGTCCCGCCGTCTCTCACCCGCAGACGGCCCTCGCGACCGGCACCTCCTTTTTGTTGCAGGTTAGGGCACCGCATGCCGTTGCGCTGCGTCGTGCGCCGCGTTCGGCTCGCTGATCGTGGTCGAGCGGGTCCTGGCCGTGACGCATTCCCTGCCCGGTGCTGATGCAGCGCGGCGTGTAACGGCGTTGGTGCCGCGTCAGCCCGGCAGACCCAGGGTGCGTCCGATCCCCAGTGCCGCGGCGGGACGCTCGATTACGACGCAGCGGCCCAGCCGGATCGCCTCTGCGAGCTCGCCGTCGGTATGGCAGTAGTGCACCGCCTGCTGGCAATCGCCGCGGAACCGGATATCGGGCCGCCCGGTCCCGATCAGAGACTCTCAGGTCCGCGTGCATTTGAAGGCGAACTTGCAGTTGCGAATCGTCAGCATGAGTCCGGTCCGGCGTGTTCAGCGCGGAAAGAGCTCCCGCGGCACGAACAGCCGCGGCGGGAGACGCTCGTGCAGCTTCCCGAGTGCGCTCGCCTCGAGCCCGCGGACGCGCGCCAGCGTCTCACCCAGCGCGTGTCCGATCTCGTCCAGCGTCTTCTCGTGCCGGAAGCGGAGCGAGAGCACCAAGCGCTCCTTCTCCGTCAGCGATGCGAGCGCCCGCCAGACGGCGTTCACGGCTGCTTGCCTCCGAAGCCAAGGCGGCGGAGCACGCCGCCGCGCCGTCCCGCGCTGCGGAGAGCCCGCTTGGCCGCCTTGGAGAGAGCATCGCCGACCGGGGTGGCTGCCATGCGCCCGAGGAAGGCGAGCACCTCTTCGTGCTCCATCGCGCCGGCCCCTACAGCGAGCCGCAACTCCTCGAGGAGATCCTCCGGCACGCCGAGTCCCTGGAGGTCGGCGATCGTCAGTCCACGCGCGATGCGATCGGGCGCGGCGTTGAGCGCGGCAACGAGCGCCTGCAGCTCGGCGGCGTGTTCGCCGAGCGGGCGCATCGGTGCGACGCCGAGCCGCCCGCGCCGGAGAGACCGCGGCTCGGGGATCTCGCTGGCGCTCAGGTCGTACGCCAAGCACGCCAAGTGCTTAGTCACCATCATCGAGGGCGCCTCCGCGACCAGGCCGGCCATCCGCCCCGTCCCGCCCCACCCCGCCGCGAGCGTCTGTTTCACCTTGCGCAGCTCGGGCAGGTGCGTGGCCTTCTCGCCCTCGGCGCGCTCGGCGATCACGAGGAAGTTGGTCCACTTGCTGACGAGCTGATAGTCGAGCGCCGCTTTGGCGCCCTGCTCGGCATTCAAATCGGCGAGGCTCATCGCCGTCGCGACGCGCGCGAGCGAAGTGAGCAGTGAAGCGTCTTCGGGGGCGACCGGCGGCGCGCCGATCCGAACCACCTGCCGGTGCGACCTGCCGTCCCCGGTCGTGATCTCGAGCGCGACGTCGCCTCTGGGCTGCTCTCCGAAACGCGCCCAGGCGACCACGGTGTCGCCCTCGAACACGTAGCGCAGGCTCGCCGGCCAAGTCGCGACAGCGCCCGCCGGCCACACGATCCGCGTGCTCGTGCTGCGCGGTGCGCTCATCCGTTGAAAGTGGCGCGTGATCCGCTCGGCCATGCCTTCGTTCGGCGAAACCAGCTCGCACGCGCCGCCGGTGCGCTCCGCGAGCGCACGGACGAATGCCTCGGCGACCGCGGCGCCGACGCCCACCGTGAAGAGGCGATGCTTGGACGCGACCGCCCGATCCACGACCGGGCGCCAGTTGCTGACCTCGCCGTCGGTGATGAGGAGAACGTCCTCGGGCATCTCGGCCCCGGTTTTCGAGGCGTAAGCGCGCTCGAGCGCGCCGCCGATCTCGGTGCCGCCCATGTCCGCTTCGAGCTCGCCGCAGAACGCGCGCGCCTTCTCGAGGTTCGCGGGCGTACAGGGCTCCTGCTTCGCGAAGAGCGCCTTCTGATTGCTGCCGAAAGCCACGAGGTTCAGCCGATCGGCCGGCCGCATCAGGCCGAGGATGGCTGCGAGCGCCTTCTTCGCCTGCACGATGGAGTCGCCATTCATGGAGCCCGAGCAGTCGACGACGATCTTCACGCTGCGCGGCGCGGTTTGCGCGAGCCCGCCGAAGAGCGGCTGGAACGAGGCGAGCACGACGTGCCCGGCCGGGTCGAGGTCGCAGAGCGCGGACGAGCGCTCGCCGCCCTGCACGGTGAGGTTCAGCACGAAGTCGCGGTCCATGACGGCGCGCGCTGCGTCGAGCTCGATGACCGAAGCGTCGCCGTCGACGCGGTGGCGCACCTTGTGTGTGGGACACTCGAAGCGGGCGTTGCGCAGCAGCCCCTCGATGCGGACCGTGAGGCCGAAGCGGTTCTCGACGGTCAGCGAGGCCTCCGGGGCCTGGTGCGGCATGAGCGGGCTCTGGCCGTACCGGGGCGCGATCGTCGTGGGAAGGAACAACCTCACCGCGTCACCCGACCACCGGAGCACGAGCGCGTAGCGGAAACGGACCGTGATCGTCTCGCCCGCCATCACGTTGCCGACGTTCATG
>Ga0187892_10004027_pt1 | contig 25539 bp, 21 predicted proteins | sample MA1701073metaG_FD_139345 | JGI IMG/M metagenome (GOLD analysis project Ga0187892, IMG submission 139345) | Bio-ooze microbial communities from a basaltic lava cave in the Kipuka Kanohina Cave System on the Island of Hawaii, USA - MA170107-3 metaG ... | reverse complement strand
CGACCACATCGCCCACGTGGACGAACGACCGCTTGTAGTTTCCCTGGTAGATGACCAGCTTGCGCTTCGTGAGGGCCTCCAGCACGAACTGGTTCACGATGAGGTCGAAACGGGTCCGTGGCGAGATGCCGTAGAGCGTCGCAAACCGCGGGATGACCACCGCCACCGGCGACCGCCCGCCCTGCGCGAGGAGGTATTCCTCGGCGGCGATCTTCGTCCGGGCGTACAGCGACTGCGGACGGAGGGGGCTGGTCTCCGTGACCGGGGTATCGTCGTCCGCGATGCCGTAGTTGCTGTAGGTCGACGCGAACACCATGCGCCCGAGCCCGGCTGTCTCCGCGGCCCTGAACACCCTCTGCGTGGCCTCGACGTTGTAGCGCCAGGCCGCCGGCTCCCCGATCTGCTGGCATGCCGGGAAGCCCACGATCGCCGCCAGGTGGAAGACGACGTCGATGCCCTCCATGAACGGCGTGAGATCGTGCTTCGGGTCGGCCACGTCGATCTTTTGGAACGCGAACCCTGGATGCGAGAGGTACGCCAGCAGGGATTCGCCCCCGAAGAGCAGCGTGTCCAGGACCCTCACGCGGTGACCACGCCTGAGCAGCTCTCCGGTCAGCAGCGAGCCGATGTACCCGGCACCACCGGTGATCGCGATTCCTGAACCCGGCATCATCCATGCCTCCGTGCGCCGATGCCGATGCCTTTGCGAGCTAAACGTAGTCCGCGTTGCGACAGACCGGTCGTCGGCTGCCCTGTCGACGCCAGCCGCGGTATCGCCAGGACGAACCCGACGCACCAGCCGAGAAGCAGCAGAACGAAAAGATCGCCGTAGACTTGCGATGCCACGATGAAGGTGACGGCGTTGGCCCCCAGGAAGGCGAGAAGCCCGTAGCGGAGCGCGGCCAGTTCGGGCGAGAGTCGCTGGGCCTCCGCCCGCCCCCGCCACAGGGCCCAGACAAGCGCGGTCAACACCCACGCCCCTGCCAATAGTCCCGGCAGGCCCAGCTCCGCGGTGACTTTCCCGAGGCCGCCCTCCGCTGCGCCCCCGACGAGCTCCGCCTCACCGGCGAAGTGCTGGCCGCCTTGGCTGCCGGTCCCTGCACCGGCCCCTGCCAGGCCGTACTGGTCGAACGCCCACCCAACGGAGGCCAGCCCCAAGGAGCTGAACCGGTCGGGCGCTTCGGCAAAACCCGTAGCGCCGTGGCGCAGATACGGCGCCAGCCTGGGGCCGGCCTCCTCCGGCTCGAACAGTTGTGTGAGAGCCAACCAGGCAATGAGCGCAGCCATCGCCGCGACCCCGACCACTCTCCGAGCGCCCGCGCGTGCGTAGGCAAGCGACGCCCAGTATGCCGCCAGAAACAGCACAATCTCGACCAGTACCTTCCGCCGCCCGGTCAGGAAAGCAGCCCCTAGCAGCAAGAGGATCAGGCCTACCGGCGCGAGCCTGCCCCCCGATCGCTTCGCTATGCTGCCCAGGATCACCAGTACGCACGCCCCCGCCGCGGTGTGCCACGCGGCTACCTCCGGACTCCGCATGAACCCTGGATAAAGGTCCAGCTGTACCCCCTGGGCGAACAGGATCAGTCCGGCCCCCACCTGGTCGAGCACTGGCCAGTCGTAGCCAAGGAACGCGAGGTAGACGCCTGTAGCCGCCGCCACGGCGAACATGGCGTAGCAGACGAAAAATCTCTTCAGCATGGATGCGCTGCGTGCGAACGCGTAGCCGACCGCGGCAGCGGTCACCGGTGCGAGGTAGGACATCAAGCCCAGCACCGCGAGTTTCATATTCTGCTGGTCTGCCAGCGTCCGAATAGCCTGCGCCACCACCACCAGGGAGAAGGCGGCAACGGGCCACCGGAAGCGGCGCCACTCGGCCGTGGTGCTGATGGTGAGCAGCTCACCGCGATGCGCCGCTCCGAGCGCAACAACGGCGAACAGCACGCCGACCAGTGCAGTCAGATAAATGGGCTCGCCAGGCCAGAGCTTCCGCAATGGATCCTGAAGAAAGCCGACCGCGATACAGGTGAGCAGTCCTTTGCGCCAATCGACCAACGCGACGCCGAGCCCGAGCCCGAGCGCAACGACTCCGACGAGGGTTGTATCGAGGACGTCCATCACAACTGGCCTACCCCGTCAACAACGTGTTTGCCATAGTTCAACTCCTTCATTCCAGCGTTTGCCCTACCCCGTCATACCCGCCGCAGATAGCGTGGGCCCCGCAGAGCTAGCCCCAGGCCCCAGCAGAAGCCCAGCACCTCGGCCGCGATCGTGACCGGGATCCACCACGGCCGGCGCAGATGGTGTCGGGTCGTGATTGCGGCGATCGGCCTACGGAAGAGCCTGGGCAGTGCGTAGCTCGATCGCCATCGTCGCAGCAGATAATAGTACTCCCCGACGGCATGGCTTGGTCGGACCGTCCTGAGATGATCCCCGTACACGCGGGTCCCGCCGGCCGGCACCTTGAGGTGGCGGATGCTCGCCGCCGGCTCGAACAGGATGCGTACCCCCATGGCGAGAAGTCTGTCGGCGAAGTCTGCTTCGAAGCGGTACGCCACGTGGACGAAGTTCTCGTCGAAGCCTCCTAGCGTGAGTCCCAGCGCACGCTTGACGGAGAAGTTGCCGCCCATGAATCCGCAGACCAAGCAGCGCTGCGTCGATGAGAACCGGAATGTGGAGACGTCGAAGGCCCCGCTGGTGGTCACGTCCCACGGCTGGAGCACCCGTCCGGCCACTAGCCCCACGCCGTCCTCCATGTGCGCGCGCAGATGAGCGGCCACCAGGCCGCCGTCCGGCACGATATCGTCGTCGAGAAATAGCACGATCCCCTCTTTCGCCCGGAGGAGACCCGTGTTCATCGCGCCAGGGATAGACGGCCTATCGAGGCGCAACCACCGAATGCTTCCGGCTCCGTCGAGTTGTCGGAGCCGTGCCTCGGTCTCCGGAACGTGCGCCGGCGTCTGATCGACGACGAGAATCTCGGCAGCGCGCGGCTGCAACCTGAAGAGGGAATCGAGCGTGTCGAGCAACACCTGGTCTCGGCAGTACGTCGGGATCACGATGCTGATTGGAACGCCCGGCTCCTTGACTCTTACCGGGAGCTCAACAGTCGCCACCAGGCCCTCAAGAGCAGCGGGTTTTCACGAATAGCCCGCTTGAAGTATTCGACCGCGGCCGGATCACACCGCTTCCTCAGACACGCTCCGATGAAGTACAGGGCCCTCGACCGGGCCGCCCGGCGCTCGCGCGAGACCGACGCCGGCCGGATCGCCGCGGCCCGCTGAAGGACCGCTTCATCGCCGAGGCCGGCCCGCCGGAGGCGCGCCGACTCCGCGATGAGTTGGGTCAGCGCGACCTGCTCCCGCCGATAGTGCCCGCTTATTGAATCCGGTCCCACGGCGGCCCGGTATAGGATCTCGGGGACAACAGTGTAGTCGCCAACCTCTGTCAGGCGCACCCACAGATCGAGGTCCTGCGCGAAGTAGAACTGCGCACGGTATCCTCCCACCTTCTCGTACGCGGCGCGTCGGAACACGCTGCTCGCTCCAGGCGGCGCCGCTGGCACGCGCACCCCACGACGGTGCGGCGGTCCATCCAGCTCGACGGGACCCCGGGTATGCAACGTTCTGCTCACGTCGCCGTCGTCCCGGAGCACCTCGTACAAGACCTCACCGCGCGGCCCCACCATGCGCATCCCGCACGAGGCCAAGACTGTGCCTGGTCGCGCGGCCAACCAGTCTAACTGCGTCCGAAGCCGTCCCGGAAGTGAGATGTCTCCCACATCTTGGCGGGCGATGTATTCGCCGCGTGCCAGCGCACAGCCTCGGATCAAGGCGCTGGTCAGGCCCGCCTGCTCTTGCCTCACGATTCTGATGCGCTGTTCTCTCGCGGCGTAGGCAGTCAGAACGCTCTCGGATCCGTCCGTCGAGCCGTCATCAACGAGCACCAGTTCCAGATCGACCCCAGCTTGTGACAGGATGTTTTCCAGCGTCTCGCGGAGCGCCGGCCTGCCGTTGTGAACCCCTACCACAACGGACACGTCGGGCCCTCCCATGGCCTTCAGCGCGCTCAAGCTATCCGGCTCCCGGCATGGACGACCTGACGGGACGTAGGCGATCCGCAAAGCACGCGACCCGTCCGGCCCATTCCCAGCCGAGCAGCCTGGCCAGACTGTCGTAGCAGCGAAAGTCCAGGCCGTTGCCGCGCTCGGACCCGGACGCCGCGCGGGCTAGTGTAAACAAGGTCTCGGCCTCTTGGGGTAAGCCTCCGGCTCCGCACTGCCGGGCCAGCAGAAACAACTCCCTGGCGAAGTGCTGCATCTCCCGGACATCGGGTCCGATTCCGGCCTTCCGCGCGTGGCCGAAAATCAGTCGATGCGCTGTGGCTCGGTCGCGAAGCTTGGAAATCGGACTCAAGCCGTCGCGGCTCAGGCGGGCCGACGCGTCGGCGCGCTGCTCCGATACAAACTCGCTGCAGTAGTGCAGTCGGATGCCCTGAGAGGCGACACGGCAATCGTGCTCCCAGTCTTCCTCCTGCCAGAGCGCGGCCCATGGGCCGGCGTCGTCTACAACGCGCCGCCGGTATAGCGGAGTGGACGTGTCCCACCAGCGCGATCGCACGAACGCGGGGAACATCATCTCGATCTTCTCGCCTGTGCGCTTCCATGGCTGATCACCCGCGGCTACACAACGCGTCTTCCCGTAGGACACACCGCAATCTGGGTGGCTTCTGAGTCCTGACACCTGCAGTTCGAACTTCCCGGGGAGCAAGACGTCATCGCTGTCGAGGTACTGGATGTACTCGCCGCGAGCCACGCGCCGACCCGCCTCGCGGGCCAGACCAGGCCCGCCGTTCGCCTGGTGGATCACCCGGACTTCGTCGGGGTGGTCCCGCGCCAGTACATCGGCGACCGCACCGGTCGCGTCGGTGGAGCCGTCATCGACCACGATCACCTCGATCGGGCGGTACGTCTGCCGAAGCACGCTCTCGACAGCCTCCTCGAGGAGGACCGGGCGGTTGAAGACGGGAATGATCGTGCTGACGAGGCCGCCGACGACCACCCTTCACGCTCCCGAAATCATTCGACCCTGTCTACCGCGAGCCTGAGCCCGCCTTTCATGACTGGGTCGGGATCAAGCCGTCGTGGGTTCCCGAAGTTGCGGCTGCGTAGCTCCTCGATCCGGTTGTGGACCGGAATCCCGGCGCGTCGGTTGCTCAGCTCCGCCGTGGTCGCGCCACGGCCATCCACGGCGCGCTTCCCCGGCTGTGACGGATGCCAGAGGTGGATCACCGGCAGGTACCCGAACGCCCATACTCGACGCGTCAGCGCCCGTTCCCAGAACTCGTTGTCCTCACCGCCCCAACCGACGAATGCCTCGTCCATGCCACCGAGGGCAAGGTAGGCATCCCGGTCGACCGCGACGCTGCCGCCGGCCTCGAGATTCTGGATGATGCTGTCCGGAGGACGCCTTGCGAAGGATGCATGCTCTGTGAAGAACTCCTGCGTGTGGTCCTCAGAGAGGTAGAAGATGAGCCGTTTGAGGTTGATGATCTCGTAGCCCCGCTTGTGCTTGCTGACTAGCTCGGCCGCGTAACTTTCCGGGACCAGCATGTCGTTGTCGTGCAGGACCAGTAGCGGGCTCCGGGCCTGGCGCGCGCCAACATTGAATGCCCACGCGCGGCAGTACGGCATCCCTCCATATGGTGGCGGCGTGTGGACGTAACGGACCCATCCCGGGAGATGATTGCGGGCCGTCTGTTCGGAATCCTGCTCGACCACGATGCACTCGAACGAGATGCCGGTTTGTCCCGCGATGCTCCGCAGGATCCACTGGAGGTGCGGCAGACGGTCCCGACCACGGTGTCCAATGACGAACGTGACGTCCGGTCGCTCGGTAGAATCCGGCGGCGGCCTGGAATTGAGCAGCCGGATCGGGCAGTCGCGCAGGGCGGCGTGGAGCAGGAGCCGCCCCAGTACCGGGAAGACCTGGGGAGCGTGAAGCTGCGACGTCCATCGCCATGCGCACGCCACGCCCTCGCCTCCATCGGACCTGACGAGGCGCTCCCGCCGGTTTCTCACGCCGATCCAGGGACGACGCGACCATCCAACCTTCCCGGGGGGGCGCAGCGCCCAGAAGTACCTCGGCAGATCAAGGAGACTGACCCCGAGCTTCTGCCTAGCCGAGTATCGTCGGTTCAGCACGTGCCGCCTCGAGGCCCTCGCCAAAGCGCCGGATGGAGTCGGCGGCCTCCGGGGTCATCAGCCCGCTCCCCGTGGGCCACTCGCTTCCCGGATCGGTGTGATCGTGACGCCGTCCGAGCAGGTCCCGCACGCGCTGGGCCAACCAGGGCGGGACGCCCGAGCGGGTCAGTCGCCCATCGGGCGGGAAGGGCGTGCTGGGTAACTCACCCGTGCGCACGGGCTGCTCAAGGCACCGGTCAAAGGCCTCCGCCCACGCCCGCATGGCGCCGTCGGAGCTGTACCTGTCGCGCTGCGACTGCATCGCACTCTCGGACAGTCGCCGGAGAAGCTCGGGCTCCTCGAAGAGCCGGCGGATGCAAGCCGCCGCTGCCCCGACGTCGCCCACCGGGAAGGTGAGTGCGTTCAACTCGTGGACGAACTGTCCCTCGACCGCCAGTCCGATGAACCGGGAGACGACGGGCACCACACCGTGCGCCATGGCCTCGCGTGGCGCAATCGTGACCCCTTCCGTGTGGGCGAAATGGACCAGGCAGTCGAGCTCCGGATAGATCTTGTGATAGAGCGTGTCCCCGGTGAGCCACCCGTGGAAGGAGACGCGACCTGCCCCAACCAGCGGCGCCAGCTGGCGCTGCAGCTCTATCTCCGCGGGGCCGGTGCCCACGATCTCCATCCGGTAACGGAGACTGCATCGATCCAGGATCTCCAAGAGCGTGACGAGGTCCCCGATCCGCTTCTGCCCCGGGTCCAGCCGCCCCACGTAGCCGAGCCTCAACACATCACTCCGGTTCCTCGGTGACACCGCGACCTCCGGCGAGCGAACACCGCCAGGGACGCTGACGACGCACTCCGCCGGCACGCCGGCCCATTCGACCGAGGCCCTTCGAAGCATCTCGCCCGATGTCACGCAAAGGTCGATGTGTCGCTGATACAGGCGCGCGTCGAACAGGTAGTGCGGCTCGTACGCCTGGATGGTCACCGCGAGCCGGGGTGCGCCCCGCCTCCGTTTCAGGGCACTGACCACCTGATACGCATCGAACACGCGCGCGACAAGCACAACGTCGGGATTGACGGCACGAATCGCCTTCAGCAGCCCTTCCCGTCGCGCCTGCCGAGTTCCCCGCGCGCCATCGAGCTCAACGACCGGCAGGTCCGGATATGCCCCGCGGTACCTTTCGACATCGTTGAATCGTCCACCTTTTCCGAGACCCAAGACCGCGTCCCAGCCGAATGCCGGGAGGTGTTGGCAGAGATCAGCTACGATAGACTCCACGCCACCGTAGATCGCATGCGAAGGCGAGCAGATCAGAAGCTTCTTCATCGGCTGCCTCTTCCGACTTGACCTGAATCCTCCCGAGCGCAACACACCCTTCCCGCTATCGTCCGCCTGCCCCGCCGCGCGTCGCCACCGCCTCGAATCCTCCTCTATGAGGCCACCCGGTCTTCAGTCCCGCTGAAACCGCTCTCCCGCGTCAGGCAGGTTCACCAATCCCATACTCGCGATCGTGTCGTACTGCTTACTCCACTCCTCGACCACTACAAACCGCAGATGCGTCCCGCACCAGGTCCATGCACCCGTGTTGACACTGTAGCCGCCAAAGGTGACCCAATATTCCCCTGGGCTCAGAAAGTAGGCGGGAAGACTCACCTGGGATTCGAATTGGCCACGCCGCAGTGTGTCCGGCTCCGACGCGTCGTGCCGGCTGATCACGTGCTGCCCGTCTCGAGAGATCGAGACGGTCGTTCGATAGCCCACTACATCGCTCTTGGCTTCACCGCGGACCCTGATCACGATCGGCTCGGAGGGACACACCTGGAGCCCGTCAGTACTCCGATCGTTGATCTCTATCGCGTCGAACTCAACCGTCCCCTTCAGTGGCCCAGTGAAGTCAACTAGACTCGGCTTCCACACGCCGCTGACCTGCTCTGTGTACTTCCGGATCGCCTCGCCGACGTCCGTCACCGCGAGGACCTTCCCTTCGTTCAGCACGATCCCCCTCGTGCAGAGCTTCGAGATGACGCCCAGGTTGTGACTCACGAACAACACCGTGCGCCCCTCGCGGCTCACCTCGTCCATTTTCCCGAGGCACTTCCGCTGGAACCGCATGTCCCCTACTGCCAGCACCTCATCTATCAGGAGGATCTCAGCCTCCAGGTGTGCGGCGATCGAGAATGCCAGCCGAACCGCCATCCCGGTCGAGTAACGTTTGACAGGAGTATCGAGGAACCGGTCGACCTCCGCAAAGGCGACGATCTCGTCGAACCGCCGTCGGATCTCCGCACGCCGCATTCCAAGAATGCTGCCGTTGATATAGATGTTCTCGCGCCCCGTCAGCTCCGGGTGAAAGCCCGTGCCCACCTCCAGCAGGCTCCCCAGCCGCCCCAGGACCTCCACGCGTCCACGCGTCGGCGGCGTGATCCTGCTCAGCACCTTCAAGACCGTCGTCTTGCCAGCGCCGTTTCGGCCGATCACTCCAACAATCTCCCCGGGTTCGACCGTGAAACTTACGTCCTCGAGCGCCCAGAACCAGTCCGGCTGCCCGGAATCGTTCCGGCCCCGGGCAAGCCGGCGGAATGGCATGGACAGCGTGCGAATCAGCGCTTCGCGGAATGACTCCGCCTCCCGCTCGCGCTCTCCGATCCGGTATTCCTTCCAGAGGCCCTCGACGCGAATGGTCGGGTCGCTCATCGAGGACGCTCAGATGATGTCGGCAAATCTCTGCTCGACCTTCCCGAAATAGCTCACGCCCACGACGAGCAGGATACCGGCCACGCCCGACGAGATCGCCAGTCCCAGGAGATCGAAGGGCTTGCCCAGGAACGCCGCGCGGAAGCCGTCGATCCAGCCGGCCATCGGGTTGAGGTAGAGTGCCCAGCGCCACGGATGCGGGACGAGGCTCGCCGGGTAGACAACCGGCGTCGCGAAGAGCCACATCTGCGTGAGGAACGGGATCACATAGCGAAAGTCCCGGTACGCCACGGTCAGTGCGGCCAGGAGAACTCCGATACCCAGCGCAGTGACAACCAAGCCCACCACGAGCAACGGCACCACTGCGAGGTTCGCGCCCCACGGCACTCGGTAGTAGAGCATGAGGAGCAGGAGCACACCGGCGGAGACAGTAAAATCCACCACACCGCTCCCGATCGACGTGAGCGGGATGATCAGCCGCGGGAAGTATACCTTAGTCACCAGGTGGGCCGAGCCCACTACCGATCCCCCAATCGTGCCGATGGCGTTGGCAAAGAACGTCCACGGGAGGAGCCCGGCGAACACGAAGACCGGGTAGGGGTACCCGTCGGACGGCAATCCGGCCAGCAGGCCAAATATGGTCGAGAAGATGATCATCGCGGTCACGGGCTGGATAACGGCCCAAGCCACACCGAGCACTGTTTGCTTGTACCGGACTTTGAGGTCGCGGAGCGTGAGTGCCCAGAGGAGCTCGCGATAGGCCCAGAGTTCCCGAACGTCGAGCATCCTCCAACCGTTCGGCGGCTCTATAACGGTTCGCACCGAGGCGAGCCCGTGATTGCTGTGAGTGCTTCTCATATCGATCCGGTCTGACTCGAGCTGGGCTGCCGCCGGCACCTCGACCCTTCGTCGACAACACCCGGCGGGAGTGTCGACGCCAATACCACCATGTACTTGCGCCACCGGCTGCTCCGATGAACAGAGATCAAGAGCACGGGAAGCCGATCCGGGGACACAGAGAGCGCTTGAAGAACGCGAGGTGCACGCGCGCTCCCTTTATTCCAGTTTCTCGAGCTTATGGCGGCCCAGCACGAGGACGTCCATCCGCGTCCGGAGAAAGCAGTCCAGCGCCTCCCCGGGCTTGTGCACGATTGGCTCGTTCTCGTTGAACGACGTGTTCAGCAGCACCGGCACGCCCGTCTGCTTCTCGAAAGCTTTGAGAAGCTGCCAGTAGAGCGGGTTCGTCTGTCGGTTCACGGTCTGTAGTCGGCCGGAGCCATCCGCGTGCGTCACCGCCGGGATCACGGCCCGCTTGTCCGGGCGGACTGGATAGACCTGGATCATGAAGGGATCCGGCACGGCGCCGACGAAGTACTCGTCCAGCGCCTCCTCCAGGATCGACGGCGCGAAGGGACGGAACTTCTCCCGGAGCTTGATCTTCGTGTTGATGATCTCGCGCATGTCGGCCCGGCGCGGATCCGCCAGGATGCTGCGGTTGCCGAGCGCTCGGGCCCCCCACTCCATTCGCCCCTGAAACCACCCGACGATCTTCCCGTCGGCCAGGTGCTCCGCGGTCCATCGGCAGAGCTCCTCGTCGTCCGGCGCCTGGCTACGCCCACAGCCCAGCCGCTCGATCTCCGCCGCCCGCTCGTCCAGGGCTCTGACGATCGCCTCGTCGCTGAAGGCCGGACCCCAGAAGCCGTGCTCCATGACGAACCGCCGCGGCTGCCCGAGGATCTGATGGTGTACGTAGAAGGCTGCCCCGAGGGCCGTGCCGTTGTCGGCGGCTGCGGGCTGGACGTACACCTCCTCGAAGGGCGTCCGCTCGCGGACCTTGCCGTTCATGACGCTGTTCATGGCACAGCCGCCCGCGAGACAGAGTCGCCGCAGCCGTGTCTTCCGGTGCAGCGCGTTGAGGACATGGAATGCCGCCTCCTCGAACACCATCTGCAGCGAGGCGGCGATCGCCTCGTGCCGCGGCTCGATCGGCTCGTCGGGCCGCCGGGCGGGACCGAAAAGCGTCTCGAGCCTGGGCGTGTACACAGACCCCATGGTCGGCTCGCCGTCGTCCCAGCTCATCTGGACGCCCTCGGTGTGGTGCCGGAAGTACGCAAGGTCGAGCCGGATCCCACCGTCCGGCTCCAGGCGGACGAGTCGGCGCAGGACGTCCGCGTACCGCGGCTCGCCGTAGGGCGCGAGCCCCATGACCTTGTACTCGTCGCCGTACCGGGGAAACCCCAGGAACTGGGTGACCGCCAGGTAGAGCAGCCCGATCGAGTGTGGGAAGTAGACGCGCCGGAGGACTCGAAGCGTCCGATCAGTCCCGACGGCGAGCGAGGTGCTCACGAAATCCCCGAAGCCGTCGATCGCGCAGATCGCGGCCTCCTCGAACGGCGAGACAAAGAACGCGCTGGCCAGGTGGGCGGGGTGGTGCTCGACCCAGCGGAGTCGGGCGCGTACCCGCGCACGGTCGAGCCCAAGAGCGTCCGCAATCGCGCGGTCCACCTCACGAACCCGGTTGCGGTTCCGCGCGCGGTCCTGCACGAGGCCGAGGCGCGGCCGGGTCCGGAGCGCGAACGCCGCCTTGCGCAGCAGGTGAGCCCCCGGATCGCGCGAGATCGCGAAGTGATCCACCTGTTCCGGCGTCAGTCCCGACATCTGCAGGCAACTGCGGATCGCCTCGGCCGGGAATCCCGCCCAGTGCTTGACCCGCCGGAACCGCTCCTCCTCGACGGCCCCGACGAGCTGCCCGTCCCGGACGAGCACGGCCGAGACGTCACCGTGGTAGGCGTTGATTCCCAAGATCACCATGGTGGCGGCCGCGAGGCCCCTATGACCTCTCTGCAGCTTGCGGGGAAGGTGCCGATGGCGCGTCGGCCCGCTCCGCGTCGGCGGCTCCCGCTTCGAGCTCTTCCATTCGGACATCGACCGCCAGCCGATAGAGCAGGGCCTGGGTGAAGTGGTAGAGGAGCCCCTCCTTGCCGTCCAGGAACCCGAGGCGAATCACGTACCGGTAGCCGAACAGCAGGAACGGTCGGAGATACCGCGGCAGCCGCCGCCACATCTGTTTGAGCCGGAGGATGCGCTGGTCGGGCGAGCCGAGTAACCGGGGCGGCGCCGCTGATGCTGCGTCGGCGCTGCCTCGCCCGCGCAGCTCTTCCACTGCCTGCTGTTCGGCAAAGCGTAGCTGTTTCCCGATCCAGAACGCCAGATCACGATCCTTCACGTTGTCCTCGATCACGTCGTGCTCGAGCCGGCCCACGGGAGGCTGGACATAGAAGTGCACGTCCACCAGCTCGTCGAGATCGACTCGCACGGCGCGGTGCCGGAACAGACGGAGCCAATACCGTGGGTAGAGCGTCCCGTGACGCAGAAACCGCCCCCGAAAGACCTGCCGGTGTCGCACGAAGTACCCGTTGACTGCGGGATCACCGCGCTCCAGGGCCTCCGCGATCAGCTCCCACAGCGCCGGCGTCACCTGGAAATCGGCATCGACCGCGAAGATCCAGTCGTGCTGGAAGGGGACGTGATCGAGAGTCCACTGCCACTGCTGCGGGTGACCCTCGTAGTGGTGCTGATGGATTCGGTCGGTGTATCGTCTGGCGATCTCGAGCGTTCGGTCGGTGCTGAACGAATCGACGATGACGACCTCCGCAGCCCGCACGCACACGCTCTCCAGGCAGCGCTCAAGATTGGCTTCCTCGTTGTAGGTCATCACAGCAGCTGACAGAGAAATCCTGCCGCTCATCGCGCGTCTGAGGGCGCGAGCTTAGGCCGCGGCTGCTCGCCCAAAGTGCTTCCTCTAGATTCCGTCACGATCCCCAGTGAGCCTGGAACTTTCGGGCTCTCGGACGCTGTGGCCAAGCAGATCAATTCCTCCCCTTTTAGCTGGGACTCCTGGAACATCCTGACCGGGGTCAGCAGCACTCCGCTGATCACCCGAGCCGCACCAAGAATCGCCCGTGCCAGCAGGTACCGTACTCGATAGATCCCGCGCGGATCACCCTGGACAGCGAGCCGAACTCTAGAATAACCCACCCCAAACCATCTGCGCAGCACCGTATTCAGCCAGCCCGATAGCGGTTCCCACGTATGTAGGTCTAGCACCCGGAAGCCAGTCTGCTCGAGCGCGCGGGTCAAGGTCGAGGGCGAAAAATATAAAAAGTGATATGGCTCATACGAGGCCCACCCAGCGGATCGAGCTTGCCAGGATGCAATATTCGGCGTGGCAACATAGAGGATGCCCCCCGGCGCCAAAACCCTCCTGACGGACTCGAGCATCTGCAGTGGCCTGACTACATGCTCAAGAACGTGGCTCATCACAACTATTTCGAACGGCGCCGACGGCCTGAAGCTCGCCGGGTCTCCGCAATGGACCTCAAGACCATGGCGTTGACGCGCATGGGTGACCAACGCGATGGAATCATCAAGGCCCACGCCCTCGTAACCGGCCGCCCGAGCTTCCACCAATAAATCGCCGCCTCCACAACCGATATCCAATAGCCGCCCACCCGACTTGTAGCGGCGGATCACTTGTAGACGTCGCCGCGCCTTCCATCGATGGGCCCAATCCGTAAAGAAGGCGCGTTTGCGAAGATAACCGTCGCCGAAGTAGTCCTGGTGAACCGACTCGACAAGGCTGCCTGCGTCTGGGACATCTACGTAGACCATTGAGCATCGCGCGCACATCAGCAGGTTCAAAGCGCCAGGCGACGTGCCAGTACCGTCAGCATTCCCGCATAGCGGACACGACTTCCTCATAGGCAAGCAAACTGCAAGGAACTACTACCTTGAGCCGCCGAGCGTCCGATCATAGAGTCTCACTAACTCCTCCGTTGCCACTTGTACCGAGAAACGATCCCGTACGAGCCGACGGCCACGGGCACCGAGCTCGGCCCGGAAAGCGGAATCGGCCACGAGCCGAAGGACAGCCTCCGCCACCGAGTCAGGCTCGCATGTGACAACCACGCCGGCTCCGGCCGCGGCGACCTCCCGCTGGATGCCGACCCGATCTGAGATGATCACGGGCAGCCCCGATGCCATCGCCTCGATTGCTGCAACACCGAAGTTTTCCGAGTAGGAAGGAAGAATGAATACGTCCGCGTCGGCGAGCGCCGCCAGCTTTTCGCGGCCACTGAGGAATCCAGCCCAGTACACGTCGCCCTCGAGGCCGAGCTGGGCGGCTTGTCGCCGGAGAACCGCCTCGAATTGCCTACTTCCGCTGCCCCCTATCACCAGCACGACTTCGGCCCCACGCATTCGCACCCGAGCGAACGCTTCAAGCAAGAGATCCAAGCCCTTCTTCGGGTCTAATCGGGAGAGAAACAACAGGAGCGTTCGACAAGCGAGGCCGGGCATCTTCTGTCGGAACCAGCCCCGGGGCGGCAGCCGCTCGAACTCCGAGAGATCGACCCCGAGCGGCAGTACCGCGTTCGGGGCAAGCACCCCGAGTTCCGCTGCCTCGACCCGCTCCTGCTGGCTCGTGTAATGAACCCCGGCGGCACCGCATAGAATCCGCTGCTCGACGAGGTAGAGTGACAATCGCTTGAGCCAGGGACGCCGGTGCTCCATGCCCCAGCGGTTCAGTGTGCCGAGGGGGCGCACCACGTAGGGCACCCCGGCGCGGGCCGCCCAGTACGCCGCCGGTGCCGCCGCGTAGGAAAACAGAGCATGAATGTGGACGAGGTCGTAGTCCCGTACGTGACGGGCAAGCCATCGCGTGAGCGGCCATGAAAACGCATAGAAACGAGTTTGCCTCGGGAAGTAACGATACGTCACCCCGTCCTCGAGCATTGGCGTGGCGTGGGGAACGTCTAGCCTGCCGCGCCCGTTGTCGTCGGTAGCCGCGACGTGGACCTCGAGTCCGGCGCGAGCGAGGCCGCGTGCCATCGTCCGGACCATCACGCTGGGCCCGCCGCGCAAGGGCCCCACCGAGGGAATCACGTGAAGGACCCTGAGGGGACGACCCATATCCTTGATGGCCTTCAGGACCGTGCAGCGTCCGTCAACGGCGTTCCCAGTCTGGTCCGAAAGCGCTCGAACGCGTACTGTGCCTCAACCCGGCGGCGGCCGGCGTTTCTCATCCGCTCAGGGCACGCGCTGTGCGGTCTCGTAGCCCGTCACGAACCGGGGCCATGCTGATCATTCTCCAGCAGGCGCGCGCTGCCCGGTGCGTGCCATGGCGTCGTAGGCCTCTGCGATGCCCTGTGCCGCTCGGTCGACGCTGTAGGCGGCGACCCTGGCGCGGCAGGCGTCTCGAACGTCGCGCCGGTTCACCATCGCGAGGGCGCGGAGGAGTGCCGCCGTCAGGCTGGGCGTTGAACCGGTTTCGGAAACCTCACCCGTGACGCCCGGCGCTACCAAGTCGGGCGCGCAGCCCACGCGCTCGGAGACGACGCACGGTACGCCGTGATGCAAGGCCTCGTTCACGACCAGCCCCCACGTCTCCGAGTGGCTCGGTAGCACCAGCAGGTCGGCGGCATGGTAGTAGCCGCTCAGCTCTTTCTGGTTCCGAAACCCGAGAAAGCACACCCTGTGGAGCCCCAGACGTCGCGCCAGGACTTCTAGCGATGGCCGGAACTCGCCGTCCCCGAGGAAGACGAGCGCGACGCGCTCTCGCACGCTGGCCGGCAGGCTCGCCACCGCGTGTTCGAGCAGGTCTACCCCTTTGTGGGAGACCAGCTTGCCAGAATAGAGGAGCACGATCCCCTCCTCGGTTACTTCCAGGTCTCGTCGGGTCTCGGCACGCAGGCGCTTCCGCGCAGCCTCGTCGCATTCGAACATGCTCGCGTCAACGCAGTAGGGCGAGAACACGAGTCGCGCCGCCGGCGGAGCGAGGCGTCGGAGATGCTGATGGGAGCGCTGACCAACATACAGCAGCGCGGCGCACCGGCCGTAGAGCCACCGGAGGGCTCGGTCGCGGATCCAGGCCTTCGCTCGGCTCCGGTTGCGCGCATGATCAGTCGTCTCGCCCCGAAACAGGATGGGCACTCCCGCCCGCCATGCCGAGTAGAAGGCGAGCTGATGGAAGCGTGGGCTGTACCCGGTCACGAGCACGGCGCTCGGCGCCGCGGCGGCGAGGGCCTGCCCCATGCCTCGGGCGCTGACCCGCTCTGGGCTCTTCGCCCCGCCAGTTCCACTACGCGAAAGGAACATGGCGTGGTAGCCACTCAACAGGTCAGTGTCCCAGGCGAACGTCGCACCGAATTCCCGGTCCCGATAACCGACGACGCTGAAGTCCGAGCCGTAGATGGCCGTGACCGGGATGCCGAATCGGTTCTCCAGCGCCCGGTAGACGGGCGCGTGATACTGCACAGGATGTGTCTCGAGGACAGCCAACATGTGCCTCAGCCTCGGAGTGATCCCACTGCGGGCCGCGTGGTGCTCCGCCAGCCGCCGAGCACGGCAAGGGCCCATGGCCGCGACCAGTGGGCGCGCCCGGCGGCCCAGGCCTGCTCGACGGCCGCCACCGCCTCCGGCCGGAGCAGTTCAGTCAGGCCGCGCTGCCAGTCAGCACACGTCTCACGCAACGGGCCACGAATCCACTCGGCGAACGGGAACGTGAACCCCTGCTTGGCGCGCCGGGCGCGGATCGACGGCGGAAGGCGATCGCCCAACGCGGCCAGGAGTAGCGCCTTGGGGCGGCCCCCGTTCCGGTGAACCGTGGGCGGCAGCCTCAGCACCCCTTCCACCAAGACGTGATCCAGGAGTGGTACCCGCACCTCGAGACCGTGCGCCATGCTCATGACGTCGGTGTCGCGGAGAAGCTGGTGGCGCGTGTAGAGGCTGAGCTCGGCCCGGCTGACCCAGCCGAACGCCCCCGCGCGGGTCGGCCGCCAACCGTTTCCGACATCGCCGGCCTCACCGACGGCCTCGTTGATGGCGCGCAGGGGGTCGAAGGTCGCGCTCGCGGCGGCCCAGAGCTCGGGGCCCACGAGGCTCCGCACCTCGCCCGGCGTGAACAGGCCGCGGCACGCCAGATAGGCGCTCGCGGCTGAGGCTGGGCGGGCCAGCGCATCGGCCACCTTGAGCCAGCGCGAGCCGGCGGCGAAGGCGCGGAGGCCCGCCTGAACAAGCCGCGCGCCGCCGGGCACCCGCTGGGCTGTCCGCACGGCGCCCCACACACGCGGCACTCCCTGGAACGTGTTCGAGTAGCCGCCGAAGAGCTCGTCGCCCCCGAGGCCGGACAGCGCCACCGTGAGCCCCGCCTGCCGGGCCGTCTGCGCCACGAAGTAGGTGTTCACGCCATCGATAGTCGGCTGGTCCATCGCGCTGAGCACGTGCCCGAGCTCTTTCCGCACCTCGTCTGCCGTGACAACTCGCTCGTGGTGCTCGGCGCCGACAGCACGGGCGACTGCGCGGGCGTAGGGAGCCTCGCTGTACTCGACCTCCTCGAACACCATCGAGCATGTCCGGAGCGGACCGTTGTGCGCGGCCCGCATGAGGGTCACGACCGCGCTGGAGTCGAGTCCCCCGCTCAGGAACGCGCCGAGCGGCACGTCGCTCACCAAATGGCTCCGCACGGCGTCGTCGAGGAGCGCGCGCACTTCCCCGACCGGATCACGGCTCGTGGCCGCCGGGTCAGCAGGCGGCGGGAATGACCAGTAGCGCCGGATGTCAGGGAGTGATGTCACCCGGCCCACCTCCAGGCTCAACACGCACCCGGGTTCCAGTGCATGGATGCCGTCGTAGATCGTCACTGGGGCCGGTACAGATCCGAGCAAGAGGTAGCCGACGAGCCCCGCCGGCGAGAGCTTCCCGGGAACCATGCCGGACGCCTGGAGCGCCTTGAGCTCCGACGCGAAGGCGAAGACCTCCGGGAGCGCGGCGTAGTAGAGCGGCTTGATGCCCAGACGGTCGCGCGCGAGGAAGAGCCGCTGCGGACCGCCTGGCCATTCCCGTGCGTCGTAGATCGCGAAGGCGAACATCCCGCGAAGTCGGTGCACTACCTCGGTGCCCCACGTTTCGTAGCCGTGCAGGATCACCTCGGTGTCGCTCGCCGAGCGGAACGCGAGGCCGCGGGCTCTGAGTTCCGCGCGCAGCGCCGCGGCGTTGTAGATCTCGCCGTTGTACGTGATCCACACGGTCCCGCTCACGTTGCGCATCGGCATCGCGGCCGCGGGCGAGAGGTCCACAACCGCCAGGCGCCGGTTCGCGAGCCCTATCCGGCCGTCTGGCGAGCGGAACGTCCCCTCGCCGTCCGGCCCCCGATGGGCCAGCGTGTCACGCATCGCCCCAAGGGCCGCACCCGCATCGCCGGCGTGGGCTCGGCTCACGACGAGACCGGCGATTCCACACATCACGTTACCAAGGCACGGCTATAAGCCGCTGCGCAGTCGGGCGGCCGCTGTTCGCGAGCACGCCCCATTTTGCACTTACTTGCTCGATTCACTCCACCCCCGCTCCAGAAAGGCTTCGAACAGGTTCCGATCCGATGAAGCTGGCTCCGTCAGTGATCGGCGCCCGAGACAAACTGGCCCGTGATGAGTTACGGCTGGATGGCCTGACCGGACACCCGGGCGCGGAGAATGCCGTCGCGGAACGCCAAGAGATCGAGGACGACCGCTAATATCCAATCCGCACTTGGCTCATTCGCTCAAAGGCGGACACTTCTCTCTGTGTCAGCTGCTCCGGCTCACTCGCCCGCCCGCTCCCGCTCGTACGCGATGACCCGCTCCAGCATCTCGGGCAGGTCCAGTATCGGCTGGTAACCGATCAGCCGCTGGATCTTCGAGATATCCGGCGCTCGGCGCGCCATATCCTCGAACCCGGGCTCGTAGGCCTGCTCGTAGGGCACGAGCACGATCTCCGAGGCACTGCCAGTCATCTGCTTTACCAGCACTGCGAGGTCGTAGATCGAGATCTCCTTCGTATGCCCGATGTTGAAGACCTCCCCGTGGGCCTTGGGGTGCGCGATCAGGCCCAGCATGGCGCCCACCACGTCGCCCACCCAGGTGAAGGACCGCCGCTGAGTGCCATCGCCGTAGACCGGAATGGGCTCACCGGCCAGGGCGAGGCGTACGAAGCGCGGGACCACCATGCCGTACTGCCCGGTCTGGCGGGGGCCGATGGTGTTGAAGAGCCGCGCGACGACCGTGGGAAGCCCCTTCTCCTTGAAGTAAGCTCGCGCAAGGAACTCGTCGATCATCTTCGAGGCGGCGTAGCACCATCGGGCCTTGGAAGTCGGCCCCAGGATCACGTCGTCGTCCTCGCTGAACTTCGCCTTGTCGAGCTTGCCGTAGACCTCCGAGGTGGAGGCCAGCAGCAGCGGCCGGTGCTTGCGGGCGGCCAGCTCCAGGATAAGCTCCGTCGCCTTGATGTTGGTCTCGATGGTGTAGACGGGCCTCTCCACGATGAGCCGGACGCCCACCGCCGCCGCCAAGTGGAAGATGACATCGGCGCGGTCCACCAGCTCCAGCATCAGCGAGCGGTTCATCACGCTGTCCAGCGTGTAGGAGAAGTGCGGGTGGCCCTTGAGGTGGCTGATGTTCTTGATGCTGCCGGTCGAGAGATCGTCGACCACCTCCACGGTCTCCCCCCGCTCTAGGAGGGCTTCCGACAGGTGCGATCCGATGAAGCCGGCTCCGCCCGTGATCAGCGCTCTAGCCATCTTGGCCCCCGTGGTGATCTCTCGTTACTGCACGATGGTCGGACCGGGCGGGGAAGCCTGACCGCTCGGGGCGGGAATCGGCCTTCGAACCGGAACTCGAAGGCGGGGAGGAAGAATTGACCCTCGCGTGGTTGAGGAAGACCGGAAGTTCCCGATGACCATCTGCAAGGCTCCGCTCTCTCACTTACAGAGGCGGCTGAACGGCCCCCTCAAAAGTGGCGGTAAATAGAACACGGAGCATACCCCATATTCAAGCGAAGTTCTCGTGAATACAGGCTAAAAAAGCAGCTAGAGGTGTCAAGCACCGCGCTTTCAGGAAGAAACTGTCTACAGGTAGGGTTTAACCGCCGGTAAGACTCCAAGATCTAGGGCATCACGTGGTCAAGTGCGTCCACGGGCCAGGCGGTGTTCATCGGTCGCACCGGCCCAGCCGAGACACGCGAGCCCAAGAAGATGTTCGCGCCGACCACCGTCCATATGCCCCGGTCGCCTCTGCGCGTTCACAGCCTACCCAAACCTTGCCGGGCCGCCGTCACGAGTCGGCGGTGGCTACGGATGAGTACGGACTGCCTTGCCCAACAGCATCGACGAAGTCAAAGGGCACAGACTCCGGCGCAATGCGCCGCGAATGACGTCCATCGATGTGCTCTCAGGATGATCCCCAAGCCCCCGCAACCTTCGGTTCCATCCACAACCAGGACATCTGGTATGGGCGCCATTCGTTGACCGCCCATCGCAAGTAACCACGTGGCAGCAGCGCCAGGTACGCCGATCTGAACGGGTAATCTTCGATCCGACGCTCCACCTGCCAGATCTCCCGGATGTTGTGCGTGTCTCCAAATCGTCCGCTGAGTTCCTCGCTAATGCCTGCAAGGATATAATCGTGCACCTCGACTAGCACATGCGCGCGACGAAGCGCGGGGGCGCGCAGAGGGTCCAAAAGCATCACCTCGCACCCCTCGCAGTCACAGATGATTACGCTGCTCTCGTGTTGCTCGAGGATCTCTTGGAGATCCGGCCTCTCACACCTTCCCAGAATCTCTACATGCGCATCGACGCCGTTGATCGCTCGGAGCTCCATAAGAAGGCAGCGAGCCTCTTCTACCGCTTCGAACGCGTACACCTTCGCTTGCGGATTTCGCAATGCAAGGCCGACTGCGTAATATCCCTCCGCCGCGCCGATATCCACGATGACTCGGCTCTTCAGCTCACAGATCCTATCGATCACGTCATGCAGCTCACTCTCATAGATGCCGAGCAGCTTCGGGATATATGCACTGCCGAATGCTCGCCTCAAATACTTCGTCCCCTTGAAGGGGCCCCCATACACTCGACCCCCGACGTCCGCGTACGTCTTGCCCTCCAAGTAGCCGATCGGGCGCCATTTCGCCGGAACGATCCTCCGAACGAGTTTCGCAGGCCAGCCATGGCGAAGACGCCACCGCGGTTCAACGCCAGACATTGCATTCACTCCAACGCCAACCGTTCCAGGCCTTCAGCGAACTCCCAAAACTTGGCCTCGTGCGTCGGTTGCGATCCGTAATAGTATGGCCACTCTTCACCCGCCCATTGGTGGGGATAACGTCGCCGAAGGAGTTCTCGAACTGTCTCTCCTAGGCCGGGGCCCAGTAGCCGGTCCAGTCGGCCCACTGGTTCGTTCCAAGGGGTGAAGCCTCCTCGCTGGACCTTGTCCCGGCCCACGACGGCTGTAAGGGCCTCATCCCACAGATTCACTGACACGTCCCGAGAGTATCGCACCGCAACCAAGGCCCGTCCCTCCCGGGCTAGCCTGCATCGAAGCTCCGGGTCGGCAGTGCGTTCGAGACATGCCGCGGCACTGCCCACGTCCCCGACTGGGTACATGAGGCAGTTCTCCCCATCCCTGAGACTCCCTTCAGCTCGGCACCCTGTGTACGCACTCGTCACGATCGCCAGGCCCGAAGCGGCCCCCTCCCACAACACGATAGGCCCTGTCTCCCACTGTGATGTCACCAACAGCACGTCTGCAGGGCCGTACGCTTCAGTGATCATTCGATCCCCAGGCAACGCCCCGAGGAAGCGCACCTGCCCCCGTGCAATCCGATCCGACAACCTCGCCCTCAGGCCGTTCTCCTCAGAACCGTTTCCAGCTATCGCCAACTCCACAGGGATGCCCCTTCGGTCTGCCTCGTCCAGGATCGCCGGGAGATCCTGGACCCTCTTCTGAGCTCGCTCCAGGCGACCCGCGTACAACACACGCTGGCGGCGCAAGGGAAACTCTCGCCGTTCCTCCCCGGGGAGCTTGACGCCGTACGGTGCGTACCATACTCGTGATGCCTCGATGGAGCCGACCTCGCGAGCCAGGGCGCACGCCAGCCTGCTGGTCCCTACGACTCCGTCCAGTACGTGCCGAAAACGACGCATGTCCTCGAAGAAGCCCGGCACGATGTTGTGTATGGCCATCACCAACCGTGGCGCCTTTGTAAATCGCCTCCGAAGGCGGGCCATTGCTTCCAGCGCATCCGGAACTTCAACGACGACAACGAGATCGAATGGGTTCGCCCCGATGGCCTCACACAACGCGCGTACCCGGCCTTCCCGCGTGCCCGTACGGCTCTCGAACGTCACGGCGTGCTCAAACGGATGCTCCGCCAGATACTTGGAAGCATCGTGGAAGCGACCGCGTGTCAAACCCACCGTAACGCCCCAGCCACGCGCCTCAATGCCTGGGACCACGTAGTCCAACCAGGTGGCTACGCCACTCAGTCGATACAGGGATGGTAAGACAACGAGCATCGTGCTCATACTCGACTGAGGAGGATAGCCAACACAAACGCCTCCGGCGACGATCGCCCCGGCCGTGGCCCCGTCGCGCTGCGGTCACCTTGACGTAAGAGGCGGACTCAGAAGCCAGTCGCCCCAGGAGCCGATCGCCAGCCACATGCATCTCCGAGGTCCAGATACACGGGGGCTCCCGTGCCGTTGGGAGTCGACTCGAGGGAGTCGACGCAGTTGCGGGCGAGGACCCACGCACCGTGCCTCCCCGACAGCGCGTGCGCCCGTGCCGGAAGGTCGTACGGGACCACCCCGGCCACGAGCCTTGCTCGCCGCAGCTGATCGGACGTCACGGATTCTCCGCCCGCGCTATCTCCGGAAAGGACCCTGCGAGCCGCGCCACGATCCCGAGGCTTCCGGCCGTCCAGAGCGTGCGCTCCGCACGCTGCTCCGGCGTCTCTCGAAGCCATCGGCGTGGAGAGAGGAAGTCCCATCCTGCCGCTCGGGCTAGCGCCCTCAGGAGACGCTTCACGACCGCCGGGTATGGCCCGATGTAGGAACTCAAAGCCTCTAGAGCATCCCGGCACGCCCAGATCCGCTCCGTTCGAAACCCCGTGGAGTTGAGCAGGTCGACGAGGCCGGCGTGCGTTAGCCGGTGCGAGTCCCCGACGTACGGCTCCAGAAACCCGAACGTGGCGACGAGAACACCTCCCGGTTTCATCACTCTCGCGAACTCCGCGAGCACGACCGCGGGCCTTCGGCAGCAGCTGACGACAGCGAAACTGACGACCGCGTCGAAGGACCCGTTCGCGAAGGGGATGTTGTGGAGATCCGCCAGCAAGTCGGCGCCGTCGGCATCGATGTCGAGGCCGACGTACTGGAGGCCGAGTGACTCGCTGACAGGTTTCCGGAAGTCCCCCGCCCCGCAGCCGGCATCCAGCAATGCCCCCCCTCGTGGTACGGCCGAGGTCAGCGCCGAGAGCAGCTCGGCCGGCGCTCGCCAGCTCGACGCCCCTTCGAAGGAGCGTTCAGGCCGCCCCACCCGGATGCCTGCGAGCGATGGCCTTCCCGGACCCTCGGTCTCGCCGACAAGCATCGCGTCCCGGCCCCGGCGCAGGTCGAGGACGCGACTTTCAGTCCGACTGAAGGTCACTCCGCAGGACTCGCACACCGCGCCCTTGCTCTCGCCCACTCCCACTAGGGCGCCGTCTCGACAAGCCGGACACCGCAGGAGGCTCTGCCACCACACCACCCCCGGCCCAAGACGTTCAGGCCGCATGCCCCACCAGCGGACTTCGTCTCCCCCGCCGCTGCGAGGCGACTCGCCACACCGACTCCCCGAGCTCGGACGCCGCCCCACACCCAATGCACGATATGTTCACATACTCGCCGGCCAGTATATCGGGGTGCCATTCGAGCGCATCCTTGCGCGACTGCCTCTGCGGAACAACCTCGCCACCCCGCCTACTCACTTAAGCGTCGCAGCATTCCACAGGACCTGAGCAAGTGGCCATTGGCCCGACACTCTTGGAACATCACCTGGCGAAGTTTCGCAGGTTATTCGGCCGGGGCGGCTCGACAAGAAGTACTTGTAAGACATACCTCTCCCCATCTCGATCGAAGCCTCGTCCACAACTCCTTCCGGCCAGATAAAGCATTCCGTAGTAGTCCCCGTATGCTGCTTGATCAACTCCAGGGGGCGGCGTAGCTCTTCCATGCGGGACGATTCCGTGAGAGTCCCATTATGCGGATGGTGGAGGTAGCCATGGGCCGCCAGCGCTCCGCCAACCGAACAGACTTCGCGCAGTTGCTCCCATTGCATGACACTGAAGCGGCCGTCTGCCTGTAACCGTTCGCAAAAGTCCGGCGCGACTTCGGCTATGAGAGCGTCCAGGATGCTGATTCTTTCCCTGCTCGACACACCAAGTCGCAGGAATCCTTTCAAGTTCGCGAGAACACTTGCGACCTGCGATATGGAATCTGCCCGCGGTTCTAGTAACTTTTGAGATCTCGCCGGGAGGGCCCGCATAAGGTTCGGGAGCGCCTCACGAGCTCCGCATAGATACACGAGAAAGGCTGCTTCATACTCCCAAAGAGACCGGCCCGTGCTTGGCAAACCCGCCGGGACTCCTATGACGAACGGCATTCTCCGCGCGCTAAGTTCTGGAATGACGTATTCTTGCAGGCTTGCTAGCGCATCGTCAAAACACAGGACAACAAGACGTGGATCGGGGGCCGTACCACCGGCTATGTAAGCCAGTAGCTCGTCTAAGGAGACGACTGATCGACGTTTCTGGAAATAGTTCAGATGCTCTCGAAATACACTCAACGGCAGCAGGTCCGTTTCTAACCAGGGATCCTGTGATCTTTCGACGACGCCATGATATGCGACTATCCACGCTCCAGAGTTGTGCACGCGCCACAGGCCGCCATAGTAGGCTGCTCTGGCAATCGCGCTTCTGGGTTTGAGCGCTTTAACGAAAGACACCACTTTGCCGTCCTCTACTCCCAATCGAGAACGGGGAGGAGTCCACGATGCCGAGGAACCGACCACCGTACCCAGCAGAGTTCCGGCAACGGATCATTGAATCGGTCGCAAGGGCCGCACCTCTGAGTCGCTGGCCAAGCAGTTCGAGCCGTCTGCCCAGACCAATCCGCAAGTGGCTGGCCCAGGCCGACCGCAACGCTGGGCACCGCCCAGATGGCCTCACGACCGACGAGCGCGAGGCGCTCCGCCGCCTGCTTTGCCAGGGAGACCGGCTCGATCCCGTCCAAGGATTCGAGTTCGTGACGGCGCACCGGGCCACCCATCCCATCGCCACGCTGTGCCGGGTCCTGGGGGTCTCTCCCAGCGGCTACACCGGGGTAACTCCAGTTTCGCCGAGTTGGCGCGGGCAACGGCACGCGGACCCAGCTCGCATACTTGCGTTTGCGCCTCGGAATCCGCAGGGTCAGCCCTCGGCACGGTAGAGGCGCAGCACCCGCTTGTGGTGGACCATTCAGCCCTCGCACCGGAGCAAGATGTGCAGCCGTCGGTACCCATACCGCGCTCGACTTGGGCTTTGTCCGCAGCCCGCTCCGCAGCGCCGCGATCTTCGCATGGGCATCTCCTTGGCCCCGGAAAGTATACCCTCGAACTGTCTCCTAGAGTCTAGGCGCTGACGCTTAACTGCGCGTTTCGGTCCAAGCTGAACACCCAGATCGGTCCAACGTGAACGCTCAGATCGGAGCAAGGTGAACACCTGGATCGGTCATGCTGAACAGTAAGATCGGCCTGGTGAACAGATAGAT
>Ga0187892_10004026_pt1 | contig 25542 bp, 25 predicted proteins | sample MA1701073metaG_FD_139345 | JGI IMG/M metagenome (GOLD analysis project Ga0187892, IMG submission 139345) | Bio-ooze microbial communities from a basaltic lava cave in the Kipuka Kanohina Cave System on the Island of Hawaii, USA - MA170107-3 metaG ... | reverse complement strand
GCGGGGTAGCCCCGCTCGGCGCCGGACGAGGCCAGGGCGGCCACCACCTCGGGAGGCGGGGGGTCGCCGGGCGTGCCGATGGAGAGGTCGACGATCCCACCGTCGTGGGACGAGGCGACCGCCTTGAGGTCGTCGAGCCGGTCGTAGGGGTACGGCGGCGGGACGAAGCCGCTCACGCGACCCCGAAGTCGGCGAAGCGGGGCAAGTCGGCGTCGTGGAGACGGACCCGTACGCGCGTGGCCCGCTCCTCGTGGTCCTCGGCGAGGATCTCGCCGTGGCGGTGAAGCGCCGCCACCACGTCGCCCCGGTCGTAGGGGACGACCAGCTCGACCACCGTGAACAGGGCCCGCAGCCGGTCGCCCAGGGCGGCGAGGAGTCCGTCGATGCCCTCGCCGGTCATGGCCGACAGGGCGACCGAACCGGCGTAGCGCTGGCGCAGCCGGGCCAGCCGGCCTTCGTCGCCGGGCTGGAGCCGGTCGACCTTGTTGAAGGCGATCATCTCGGGCACCTCGCCGGCGCCGATATCGTGCAACACCGCCCGCACCGCCTCCATCTCCGCTTCGGGGTCGACGGAGGACACGTCCACCACGTGCAGCAGCAGGTCGGCCTCGACCACCTCGTCGAGGGTGGAACGGAAAGCCTGCACCAGTTGGTGGGGCAGCTTGCGCACGAACCCGACCGTGTCGGTCAGCAGCACGGGCTCGCCGCCGGGCAGGTTGAAGCGGCGGGTAGTGGGGTCGACGGTGGCGAACAGCCGGTCCTCGACCAGCACGCCGGCGTCGGTGAGACGGTTGAGGACGGTCGACTTGCCGGCGTTGGTGTAGCCCACCAGGGCCACTGTCGCCAGGCGGGAGCGGGAGCGGGCCTTGCGCTGCGTGCGCCGGTTCTTCTCGAGCTCCCTGAGCTCCTCCTCCAGCTTGGTCACCCGCCGCAACAGGCGACGGCGGTCGACCTCGAGCTTGGTCTCGCCGCCGCCGAACCGGGTGCCGATGCCGCCCGCCTGCTGGCTGAGGCCCTTGCCCCGGCCCCGTAGGCGGGGCAGCCGGTAGCGCAACTGGGCCAGCTCGACCTGGTTCTTGCCCTCCTGGGTGTGGGCATGCTGGGCGAAGATGTCGAGGATCAGGGCGGTGCGGTCGATGGCCGTGCGGCCCAGGATCTTCTCCAGGTTGCGGCTCTGGGCGGGCGACAGCTCGTCGTCGAAGATCACCGTGTCGGCGTCGACCGTCTCGGAGATCTCCCGCAGCTCCGTGGCCTTGCCCTTGCCCACGAACGTGGCCGGGTCGGGCTCGTCCCGCCGCTGCAGGACGCGCTCGGCCTCGTCGGCCCCGGCCGTGCCGGCCAGGGCGGCCAGCTCGTCGAGGGACGCCTCGGCCTCGTCGACGGTGACAGGGGGGATGGCCACGCCCACGAGCACGACCGCCTCCCGGCGGTGGCGTTCGATCAGCGCCATGGCCACGTCCCCTCGAAGACGAACTCGGCTGCGCCGGTGAGGGTGGCGGTATCGCCGTCGAGCTCGACGGTGGCGTCGCCCCCGCGCTGGTGGACGGTCACCGTGGTGCCGACCAGGCCCTTGGCATGGGCGACGGCGGCCGCCGCGCACGCGCCGCTGCCACATGCCCGGGTTTCTCCGACGCCCCGTTCGAAGACCCGCATGGTGATCTCGTCGGGCCCGGGCCCGGGGAGGACGAACTCGAGGTTGAGGTCGGGCTGGCCGGCATGGCCTGAGATCGTGGCCAGGTCGTCGACGAGGACGACCCGGTGGGGGTTGCCCACGTCGACGTGCTCACCTTCGACCGTGACCCGGCCCATGCCGACGGCGACCATGCCGTCGTCGCGGAGACGGACCCGGCGGGGACCGGCGTCGGTCGCGATGGTGAAGTCGGTGCCCACATCCCAGCCGGCGTCGACGATGGCCCGGGCCGCGCAGCGCAGGCCGTTGCCGCTGGTCTCGGCCCGGCTCCCGTCGGCGTTGAGCAGCTCGAAGCGGGGCCCATCGGCCGAACCGGTCCGGGTGACCCGCACCAGTCCGTCCGCTCCGATCCCGCGATGACGGTCGCACACGGCGCGGGCCAGGTCGGCGTCGTACGGCTGGGTGCCGCCGGCGTCGACGAGGATCAGGAAGTCGTTCCCCAAGCCGTGGTACTTGCGGAGGTTCATGGGCACGCAAAGTGTCCCAGGACGGCGGGCAGTACGGCGAGCGGGTTTGCCGGGGTCCCGAACCACACGATGCGGGGGTCGCGCCGGAACCACATGCGCTGGCGGCGGGCGAACTGGCGGGTGCGGGCGACGGCGACGGCGACGGCCACGTCGAGGGAGGCCCGGCCGGCCAGGTGGTCGAGCAGTTCCCGGTACCCGAGGGCGCGGCGGGCGGTGCGGGACAGGGGCCGGTCGGTGCCGCCGGCGAGGGCCCGTACCTCGTCGAGGAACCCGGAGGCCAGCTGATCGGTGTAGCGGGCCTCGATGCGGGCCGCCACCACGTGGCGGGGCAGCCATACCCCGGCCAGCCGGAAGCGGGTGGGCGGGAAGGCGGACAGTCCGGGGCCGAACGACGAGAACCGCCGGCCGCTGCCGAGCGTGACCTCGAGGGCCCGGACGATGCGGCGGGCGTTGGCCGGCTCGATGCGGGCGGCGGCGGGCGGGTCGGCGGTGGCGAGCTGGCGGTAGAGCATCCCCACGCCCGCTGGCGTGGCGGCCTGGCTCTCCAGCTCCGCCCGCAGCACCGGCCAGGCGCCCGGAACGTCGAGGCGGTCGACGACGGCGTTGAGGTAGAGGCCGGTCCCCCCCACCAGCAGGGCCCGATGGCCCCGGGCCTCGATGGCGTCGAGGGCGGCGGAGGCGGCCTGCTGGAATCGGCGGACGGAGAAGTCGTCCCACGGGTCGGCCAGGTCGATCAGGTGGTGCGGCACCTCGGCCTGCTGGGCGAGGGTCGGCTTGGCCGTGCCGACGTCCATCCCCCGGTAGACCTGCATGGAGTCGACCGAGACGATCTCCACGTCGCCCCGGCAGCGGGCCACTTCGAGCGCCAGCGCCGACTTGCCCGAGGCGGTGGGGCCGACCAGGGCGAGATGGCGGGTCAGATGGCGACCACCGGGATCCGGGTGCGGTGACGGGGCCGGGCCGTGACCTCGACCAGCTCGCCCCGGAGGTGGTGGGGGGCGGCGCCCGTGATCCGCACGGTGGCGTAGGCGCCCGGGGCGGGGGCGGCGCCGTCCCCGGCGGCGAAGTGGACGAGCTTGTTGTGGCGAGTGCGGCCGGTGGTCACGGTGGGGTCCTTCTTGGAAGGGCCCTCGACCAGGACCTCCTCGACCCGGCCCACCCGAGCCTGGTGGCGGGCCAGGGCCGAGCGCTCGACCACCACCCGCAGCCGCTCGAAGCGGTCGGTCACCACGTCGGAAGGCACGAAGGCGTCGGTCATGGCGGCCGCCTCGGTGCCGGCCCGGGGCGAGAACACGAACGTGTAGGCGCTGTCGTAGGCGGCCTCGGCCACCACCTCCAGCGTATGCTCGAAGTCGGCCTCGGTCTCGCCCGGGAACCCGACGATGAGGTCGGTGGTGACAGCCAGGTCGGAGATGGCGGCCCGGGCGGCGGCCAGCCTCTCCAGGTAGCGCCTGGCCCGGTAGCCGCGGTGCATGGCGGCCAGGATCCGATCGCTGCCCGACTGGAGGGGCAGGTGGAGGTGCTGGCAGACGGCCGGCGTGGTGGCCATGGCGTCGATCGTCTCGGGACGGAGATCTTTCGGATGGGGGCTGGTGAAACGCACCCGGCGGATGCCGTCGACGCCTCCGACCGCCCGCAGGAGCTCGGCGAACTCGGGCCGGTAGCGCCCGGCAGCCAGGTCACGGCCGTAGGAGTTGACGTTCTGGCCGAGCAGGGTGACCTCGGTGGTGCCCGCCTCGGCCAGGCGCCGCACGTCTGCCACCAACTCGTCGAGGGGACGGCTCGCCTCCCGGCCCCGCACCGACGGCACGATGCAGAAGGCGCAGCTGTTGTCGCAGCCGATCTGGATGGTGACCCAGGCGGCGTAGGGGACGTCGCGGCGCACGGGCAGGGCGGAGGGGAAGGTGACCGTTTCCGCCTCTTCCAGGATCTCCATCACCGGGATGGCGGTGGCGGCCGCCTCCCGCAGCAGGTCGGCGGCCCGGTCGACGTTGTGGGTGCCGAAGACGGCGTCGACCTGGGGGGCGCGCTGCTGGATCAGCTCCCGGTCCTTCTGGGCCAGGCAGCCCGCCACCGCGATCTGCATGCCCGGCCGGCGGGCCTTGACCGCCTTGAGGTGGCCGAGGTTGCCGTAGAGGCGGTTGTCGGCGTTCTCCCGGATGCAGCAGGTGTTGAGCACCACCACGTCGGCCTGCTCGACGTCGTCGGTGGCCGAGTAGCCGTCGGCCTCGAGCAGACCGGCGATGCGCTCGGAGTCGTGCTCGTTCATCTGGCACCCGAAGGTGCGGATGAGGTACCGGCCGGCCACGAACCCCAGGGTAGGGGATGGCCCGCGCCTCGCTACGTGGCGAGGATCGGCGTGGCGGCAGCGGCGTGGGCGCCGTTGTAGACGGGCCGGTACGTGCCCCGCATGTCGACCGTCTCCTCGGCGGATGATCGGCGGGCCCGATCTTCGACGGCCAGGCGGATGGCAGTACGGCTCTCGCCGTCGATCTCGATGTCGGCGAACGTCGGTACGCACACGAGGTCGATGTTGGACGGGGCCACGAAGCCGCGGGCGATGGCGATCGCCTTGACGGCCTGGTTGAGCGCGCCTGCGCCCACGACCTGGACCTCCACCGCACCGGCCTGGCGCAGCACCCCTGCCAGCGCGCCGGCAACTGCGTTCGGGTTGGACTTGCTCGAAACCTTCAGGACTTCGACCATGCTGTCCCCCACTTCGGAGCCCCCCTTGGAGGGCGAGGCCCCCAGCCATGTGTTCTGGGTTGTGGCGTATCGGTTCGACAGGGTAACCGCCATCTCCTGCCCGGCCCTGGGCCCGGGTGGGGACGGCTACCGGCCCGAGGGCGCCGCGAAGGGGGACGGAAGGGGGACGGGAGGCACCGGTGGAGCCGGCACGCCCGCGGGTGCTGGCATCCCGCCCGGGCCGATCACCACGCCCGGCGGCAGCGGGACCACCGTCGTGGCCGGCGCCGCGGCCGCCGGCTGGGTGGCGGCCGGGTCGGGCGCAGGCTGGGCCGTGGCGGCGTCCGCCGGCTGGGGGGAAGCCGGCGGAGCACCGCTCTCGGCGGGAGGGTCGGAGATGGCCGCGCTGCGATCGGGGGCCGGCGAACCACAGCCGGCGAGTGCCGCAGCAACGACGAACAGGCTGGCGATGAGCGACCCGCGCCCGAACCGTTCCCGCATGGACTCGGTATCGGCGTGCCGGCGGCCTCCCTTGAGCGCTAGTTCAGCGTGATGGGCTGGTCGTCGGGGTCGGTGGCGGTGGGCGACGACGGGCCGCCGATGCCCACGGCCCCGAGGATCCGCTCGGAGACCTCGACCATGATCTCGGGGTTGTCGCGCAGGAAGGCCTTGGCGTTCTCCCGGCCCTGGCCGAGCTGCTCGCCCTCGTAGGTGTACCAGGCCCCCGACTTCTTGATGAGGCCCAGGTCAACCCCCACGTCGAGCAGCGACCCCTCCCTGCTGATGCCCTTCCCGAACCCGATGTCGAACTCCGCCTGCCTGAAAGGCGCGGCGCAGTTGTGGACCACGACATCGTCGGCCACGAAGGAATGCAGCTCGTCGATCTCGATGTCGTACACGGGGCGCCACTCTGGCCCGCGGATGGACCGGATCCGGTCGTACCACACGTCCTCATCCAGCGCCTGGCGGAGGAACTCGCTGTCGAGCGCCTCGGCCAGCGGGGCCACTCGGTCACGGCGAAGCCGCCCGCTGCCCAGCACCGAGCCGATCCCTTCCCCCCGCCGCAACGGGTGGCCGATCAGCCTTGCCGCCAACGGAGCGGTCACCCCGAGGCCCCGCAGGTACGCAAGCACCGGCTGGGTCTGCGAGGTCGGCAAGTAGTTCCGCTGAGAACCCCGGTGGCGGCGGAGCTCCGGCCGAGCCAGCGCAGCGACCAACGCCTGGCCGAGAGGGCCCCACATCGGGATGGCCTCGGCGAACCGCCGGACGTTGTCGATCCCGCTGACACGCGTCTCCCACCCAGGCCGCGTGCCCTGGGCCCGGCGACCCTTGATGACGCTCGGCCGTTGGGCAGTGGGGTCGTAGGCGCGTACCGAACTGCCGATTCCCCAGCGCAGGAGGAGCCAGTGGATCTGATGCGCCAATTGCTCCGAAGCGGTGGTGAACCCGCAGCGGAGCCCGCCCGTCTGCTCACGACTGACCCAGCCGCCAGACTCCAGCAGGCCGAACAAGAGGTTGCCCACCACCTCGGCCGAGGTATCAGGAGCGAACAGCTCGCCAGGAATGCGCTTGGTAGGGGCGAGGGAACCGTCGCCGATCAGGGAGCCGAGCAGGCGTGCGTGATCGGGCGGGATCGGCTGGCGGTCGCCGAACGTACCCACCCGGCGGGGGCGCGCCAACTGATCCCCGACTGCCAGCTCGCCGGCCTCGCGCCAGCCTCGGTCGGTGAGGATGCGGTGATCGGGCGTGGCCCACAGCCGGGTGCCGTCACCGAACCCGAGACCGATGACCTCGCGCTCGCCCTGGTCGAACCGGCCCACGATGGGGCGGGAGTGCAGCCGACCGGCCTTGTCGACGGCCACGACCGACCCACCCGCACCGTGTTCGACGATGTCTTCGATGCTGTGGGTGAGGCCCGTGCCCGGGTCGAAGACCTTCGTGCCTCCAGCCAGGCACTTGTTCTTCACGACCTTGACCCGGACCCGGTTGCCGACGACCTCGATCCCATCCTTGATCGACTCGATGCGCCGGATGTCGAGCCGCACGGACGAATAGAACTTGAGCGCCCGTCCACCAGGGGTGACCTCCGGCGAGCCGTACATCACACCGATCTTCTCCCGGAGCTGGTTGATGAAGATGGCGATGGTGCTGGCCTTGCTGAGGGTGGCGGTGAGCTTGCGGAGGGCCTGGGACATCAGCCGGGCCTGGAGGCCGACGTGGCTGTCGCCCATCTCGCCCTCGATCTCGGCCCGGGGCGTGAGGGCCGCCACCGAGTCGACGACCAGCACGTCGAGGGCGCCAGAGCGGATCAGCATGTCGGCGATCTCCAAGGCCTGCTCGCCCGTGTCGGGCTGGGAGATCAGCAGCTCGTCGACGTTGACCCCGATGGCCCGGGCGTAGACCGGGTCCATGGCGTGCTCGGCGTCGATGTAGGCGCAGATGCCGCCGTTGCGCTGGGCCTCGGCCACCACGTGCATGGCCAGGGTGGACTTGCCCGACGACTCGGGCCCGAAGATCTCCACGATGCGGCCGCGGGGCAGGCCGCCCACCCCCAGGGCGAGGTCGAGGGCGAGGGCGCCGGTGGGGATGGCCGCCACCTCCATGTGGGGCTTCTCGCCCATGCGCATGACCGACCCCTTGCCGAACTGCTTGTCGATCTGGCTCATCGCCATCTCGAGGGCCTTGTCTCGGTCCACGGTGTGATCCCTTCTGTGCGGAACCGCTGAAGCGTTCGGGGGAGTGGTGCCCACAACCCTACGAAGGGTGTGTGACAGTTACGCCGCTGTACTTTCGGCAGCGTAGTTCCGAACGCAAGTTCGATCAAGCAACCTATGACGGCGCGATCCGCTTCATCAGGGCGGCGGCGGCACCGAGCGTCGCCACGTCCCCCGGCACCAGCCCCGCCGCCGGCCGGCCAGGGGCCGTCACCCACCACGCTGTCGGCATAGGCGCTTGCCGCCTCTGACCGTGCGAGCGCGCGAACCGGGCGGGACGGGAGCGCAGCCCCGGGCGCAACCAGCCCCTTGCCCGCCCCGCAGGCCGCCGGTACGGTCCGGGCATGACGCGGCGGGCGCGTTCGGCGGCGCAACGGGGGTGGACGGCGGTGCGGTGGTGGAAGCCGTGGACGGCGTGGGTGGCGGTCGCGGGTGGCGGCGCCTTGCTGCTGGTCGCCCGGGCCCTGGTGCGGCCCGGAGGCGACGACCGGAGCTGGGTGGTCGCCGCCCTGATCGTGCTCAACCTGGCGACGGTCGGAGTGGTACTCGTGTGCGCCGCCGTCCAGCGCCGGCCCTCGGCCGCCGACTTCGGCCTGGTCGCGACGTCGGTGCGGCGAGCCGTCGCCGGCGTGCTGGCGACGGCCGTGGCCGTGCTCGTGGTGTCGATCGCCGCGGACATCCTGCTCGGCGGGCCCGAGGACCCCGTCGACGTCACCGACCGGCTGGCCACCGACAGCAGCGCGCTCCAAGGCGTGCTGGTCGTGCTCCTGGTGGCGGTGGCGACGCCCCTCGCCGAGGAGCTGCTCTTCCGCGGGTACGTGTTCCGGGCCCTCGTACCGTGGCGCGGCCCCGTGGTGGCGGCAGTGCTGAGCGCCGGGGTGTTCACCCTCTTCCACCTGGACTGGAGCCCGAGCGCGGCGTTCCCCTCGATCGCCCTGTTCGGGCTCCTGACCTGCTGGCTCTACCTGCGGACGGGTTCGCTCTACCCGTCCCTGGCGGTCCACGCCCTGCTCAACTCGGCGAGCATGGCCACCGCGTTCGACAGCGCCGCGGCCACGTCGGCAGCGGTGGTCGTGTGCGTCGCGCTCACCCTCGCCCTGGCCCGGCTGCTGGCCGTCGCCCTCGGCGTCCCCGGTCCGGCCCGTCGCCCTCAGCCGGCGAAGGTGGTGGCGAACCGCTCCACGATCTCGTAGCGCGCCCCCGACGAGCCCAGCCGGCTGGCCACGAGGGTGATCTCGCCGAGCGGCCACGACGCCGCCATCGCCGCGCCGGCAAGTGGGCGCAGGTCGACCCGGGCCCGGTCGGACACCCGAGCGAGGGTGAGGTGCCCCCGGAAGGGCCGGTCCTCGGGCGGCTCGCCGAACACCGCCGTCGCAGCCACGACCGCCGCGGCGGCGGGAGCCAGGCCCTCGACGGGCACGTGCAGGATCCGCTGCCCGAAGCGCCCCACCGCCGGCCCCAGCACCGCTTCGCCTCCCGCCACGGGCACGCCGGCCAGCGCCGCCGCCACCCTGCCCACGTCCTCGTCCTCCACCGTGCCCAGGAACCGGAGGGTGACGTGCCACTGGTCGGGACGGGTCCAGCGCAGGCCCTTCACGTCCCGCCTGGGCAGCGCCGCCAGCCGAGCCACCACGTCCTGCGGCGGCCAGGCGGCGACGAAGAGCCTCACTCCCCCGCCAGCAGGCGGGTGCGCAGCAGGTCGAGCACGGCGATGGTGGCGAACTGACGGACGTGCTGGCGGTCGCCCGGGAAGTGGTGCTCGCGCACCTCGGTGTGCCCGCCCAGGGTGACGGCCATGAAGACCGTCCCCACCGGCTGGTCCTCCTGGGTCGTGGGGCCGGCCACGCCGGTCAGGCTCATGCCCACGTCGGCCCGCAGGGCCTTGCACGCACCTTCGGCCATGGCCCTGGCGGCATCGGCCGTGACCACGGGGCCTTCGGGGACGTCGAGCAGCTCGTACTTGACCCCGCTGTCGTAGGCGACGACCGAGCCGCGGAACCAGGAGCTGGCCCCCTCGGTCTCGGCCAGTCGGGCGCCCACCATGCCGCCCGTCAGCGACTCGGCCACGCCCGCCGTCAGCCCCCGCTCCACCAGCAGGTCGGCCACCACCCGCTCCATCCTCCTGTCGTCCACGCCGAACACGATGGGGCCGAGCAGGGCCCGCAGCTCCCTCTCCTCGGCGTCGAGCATCTCCGCGGCGGCAGGCCGGTCGGCTGCCTTGGCCGTGATGCGCAGGCTGATGCCTTCGATGCCCTGGGCGAGGAAGGCGATGGTGGGGTTGCGCTGGGCGTCCACGCGAGGCGCCACCCGTTCGGCCAAGGCGGACTCCGAGAGGCCCCACGTGCGCAGCAGCCGGCTGACGATCACCGCCGGGCCCCCCGAGCGGCGGCGCAGGTCGGGCCCCACCGCCCGCAGGAACATCTCCTCCATCTCGTGGGGCACGCCGGGGATGGCGTAGACGACCTTGCCGCCGCCGCCACCACCACCACCACCGCCGGCGCCGCCTTCGTCGGTCTCGCAGATCAGGCCCGGCGCCGTCCCCCGTACCTGGGGAATGAACGCAGCCCCCCCGGGACGGTCGGCCTGGCGCTCGTTCATCGCCGGCATCGTCCGGCGACGGGATTCGAAGATGGCCCGGATCGACTCGACCATGGCCTGGTCGCGCACCAGCGGGGCGTCCAGGGCGCGGGCCAGGCCCTCGCGGGTGATGTCGTCCTGGGTCGGGCCGAGCCCGCCGCACGCGATCACCGCGTCGTTGCGGCCCAGGGCGATGGTCACGGCCTCGGCGATGCGGGCCTCGTTGTCCCCCACCCGGGTCTGGAAGTGGCAGTCGACCCCGGCCAGGGCCAGCTGGTCCCCGAGCCAGGCGGCGTTGGTGTCGACCACCTGGCCGAGGAGCAGCTCGGTCCCGACCGAGACGACCTCACACCGCACGGACCACGTGCCGCCCGTCCAGGAGGTACTGCGCCCCCGTGACCAGCGTGAGGGCCACGGCGCCCCACAGGACGCCCGCCGCCAGGTCGCCGTAGGCGTCCCCGGTGGCCGGGGCCAGGGCGAGGGCCACCGCGATGGCCTGCACCCACGTCTTGGCCTTGGCCAGCCCCCGGGCCGGGACCGAGACCCCGCGCCGCCCCACGTAGGACCGGTAGGCGCTCACCGCCACCTCCCGCAGGCCGATGAGAGCCACCGGCACCCACCAGATGCGGTCGATGGACACGAGGGCGGCCATGGCCGCCAGCACGACGACCTTGTCGGCCAGGGGGTCGAGGAACGCCCCCGAGCGGGTGACGCCCTGGCGGCGCGCCAGCCAACCGTCGAACACGTCGGTGGCCGCTAGGACGATCCAGACCGCGAACAGGTTCCAGCCCGGGCCGTCGGAGAGGATCATGGCCACGAGGAACGGGGTGGCCGCCACCCGGGCCAGGGTGATGGCGTTGGCCGGCGTGGCCAGGGCCGAGGGGCCGTAGCCCTGGGTCGCCACTCGGCCTCAGCCGCCCCGGGCCGCCGAGAGGTCGGGGCCGGCCGCCCCGGTCACGGTGACGGCCACGAACGCCCGGGGTTCGAGGTCGTCGGGCACGTGCACCACGCCGTCGATCTCGGGGGCCTCCCGGTGGGTCCGTCCCACCCCCCGCTCGTCGACCAGGATGTCGACGGTGCGGCCGATCAGGGAGATGCGGCGGGCGGCGGTGATCCGGTCCTGGGCCTCGCCCAGCTCGCGGAGCCGCTCGTGCACCAGGCCCGGGTCGACCGCCCCGTCCAGGCCGGCGGCGTACGTGCCCTCCTCGGCCGAGTAGGCGAAGAACCCGGCCCAGTCGAGCTGGGCGTCGTCGAGGAAGGCGAGCAGCCGGTCGTGGTCGTCCTCGGTCTCGCCCGGGTAGCCGACGATGAACGAGGAGCGGAAGGCGGCCTCCGGCTCGCGGGCCCGGATGGCGGCGATGCGGCCGAGGAAGCGCGCCCCCTCGCCCCAGCGCCGCATCCGCCGCAGCAGCGGCCTGGACACGTGCTGGAGGGACAGGTCGAAGTAGGGCACCCCGGTGGCGCAGATCGCGTCGATCAGACCGTCGTCGAGCTCGGATGGGTACAGGTAGAGCAGCCGGGTGCGGGCCGCCCGCTCGCTCACGGCCCGCACGAGGGGGATCAGGTCGCCCTTGCGCCCCTCGTCACGGCCGTAGGAGGCCAGGTCCTGCGCCACCAGGACCACCTCCTGGACGCCCAGCCCGTCGACCTCGTCGAGGATCGAGGCCATCGAGCGGGACCGCTGCCGCCCCCGGAAGGAGGGGATGGCGCAGAACCCGCAGGTGCGGTCGCACCCCTCGGCGATCTTCACGTAGGCCCACGACGAAGTGGCCGGCGGGCGGGCCAGGTTGAGCAGGTCCATCGAGGGGACCTCGGACCGGCTCCGCAAGGTGACGGGCACGCCGAAACCGGCGACCGCGTCCACTTCCGGTAGGGCGTCGGCCAGCTCGCCGCCGTAGCGCTCGGCCAGGCAGCCGGTGACCACCAGGCGCGCTCCCGGCCGCCGGGCCTCGGCCAGGGCCAGGACCGTCTCGACCGACTCCTGGCGGGCCGCCTCGATGAAGGCGCAGGTGTTGACCAGCACCAGATCGGCGTCCTCGGGCGCGCCGGCGGGCGCCATGCCGTCCGCCACCAGGGTCCCCGCCAACTTGTCCGAGTCCACCTGGTTCTTGGGACAGCCGAGCGTCTCGACCCAGAACCGGCCAGCCATCCCGAAGACTGTATTCCCGCTCAGGCGGGGGCCCCGAGTTGCCGATACATCCTCCATGCCCAGGCAGAACGCCGAGCACCTCGAGGATCTCGCCGAGGAGCTCACCCGCAGGCTCAGCATCCCGTTCGTAGTCAAGTCGTCGGGCACCCTGGGGTTCCGGGACAAGCTGCGGGTGACCGACTGGGCCGTGCCCCTCATGTTCGACGGCCACGCCGCCCGCGACTGCGACGCCCTGATCCCCACCGACTTCGTGGGCTACCTGTTGTGGCCGACGCTGCGGCCGTCTCGCAGCGGCCCCAACGAGCGCCCGTGGTGGTACTGCACGATGAAGCCGGCCACCGCCGAGGCCTTGGTCGACGCTCTCCGCGAGGACGACGACATGCCCCTCGAGGACGAGGGCGATTGGGTGATCGGCCGCGACGTGCTGTTCGAGGAGCTCTTCCCCGCACCCACCGTCGCCCCCCGCCGCCGCGTCGCCTAGCCGTCGCGGGGGCCCCTCCGCCGGTCCCCGGAACCACTCCCGCGGCTGCGGCTGAGTGGACGCGCGTATCTTCCGCCCGGTTCGTGGCTCTTATCCGGGGCAGGGGCGGTTTCCAACTCGCCGCACCGGCACCAAGCCTCGAACCGAGAAAGGACCAACGACATGAGCGATGTCGAGATCCGGGCGGACCTCACCGATGAGAACCGCCGGTTGGTGGAGGCGGCCCGCACCCACGCCGAGCAGGTGCAGCTCAACCCCGAGCTGTTCTGGCCCTTCTGGAAACCCTGCGACGTCAATGTGCTGATGGTCGTTGACGGCCTGGACTTCTCCGACGGCGATTTCGGCCTGTCCGCCTTCGTGCGCACGCTGCTGGACACCCCCGGCGGCTACGTGCGCTTCCGCATCACCCTCGCCCACATCGGCGACCCGGGCCCGTCGGCGATGCTGCCCGGCGAGCCCCGGATCGTCAACCGGATCACCCGGTTCACGTTCGACAACCCTGCGCACTTCGCCACCGACATGTACCACGAGGTGATGTTGTTCGGGATCGCCGTGACCTTCCCGGGACGGGGCAACGACGCCAACGGCAACCCCTATCCCGCCGACCGGCTCGCCGACACCGAGCTGGGGGCCCTGACCGAGTTCATGAACGACGGGCGCGGGCTGTTCGCGACAGGCGACCACGGCGCCCTCGGGAGGTTCCTGTGCCACGCCGTCCCCCGCGCCCGCAACATGCGCCTCTGGGACAACACCAACCCGTCGAACGACCTCAACGAGGTCAGCATGAACGGGCCCCGGCGGAACGACACCAACCGCGTCGGGACGTCGCCGGGCTTTCAGTTCGCGGACCAGTCGGACACCACGCCCCAGCCCATCCAGCCCCGGATCTACTCGCGGCAGCTCGCCTTCATCCGCTTCACCTTCCCCCACCCGCTCCTCTGCGGGAGGAACGGCGTGATCAAGGTGATGCCCGATCACCCCCACGAGGGTGAGTGCATCGAGCCGAGCGACGTCGACCTGGACCTCGATTTCGGCGGGCCCCTGGGCCCGGAGTACCCTCCCGCCGCCGGTGGCGGGGCCAGGCCCCTGCCCGAGGTGATCTCGACCAACTCGGTGCTGGCGGGCAACAACAGCGGCGGGAAGGACCCCACCGAGAGCCACACCTTCGGCGGCATCTCCGCCTACGACGGGCACCTCGCCGAGGTCGGCCGGGTCGTCACCGACGCCACGTGGCACCACTTCGTCAACGTCAACCTGATCGGCGACCTGACCCTGCCGGCGGGCGATCCCAAGAGCCGGCACTTCCCCGGCGGGGGCGGGTTCCTCGCCAGCGCAGCCGGCCGGGCCCACCTGGAGGAGATCCGCAACTACTACCGCAACCTGGGCGTCTGGCTCGCCCCGACCGACCGCATCACCTGCATGAACGCGCGCCTGGCGTGGCACCTGCTGTGGTCACACCGGGTGATGGAGGCGGTGCTGGCCACCCCCGAGGTCCGGCTGGCCGAGGCCGAGGTCCACACCTTCTTCATCATCGGCAGCCACGCGCGCGACGTGCTCGGGCGGTCCGCCAGCCAGTGCCAGAGCGTCAGGTTCATCCTCGACCTCGTCCTCGAATCGGCCCTGCCCGATCTGATCCCCGACGTCGACCCCTGGCGGGCGGATCGGCCCGAGCGGGTCCGCACCCCGGACCCCATCCCCTGGTTCGACGGCACGCCCCTGCTGGACGTCGGCCTGGGCGCCGCCCTCGTCGGCCTGCGGGAGGCGTTCCCCCATCCCGACCAGCAGACCGTGGACAGGCTCGATGCCACGAGGTTGGCCGACGTGATGGCCAAGGCCGGGGGCACGGGCGTCAGGAAGGCGCTCAGCTCGGCCCTGGCCCACAACGAGGCGTTCTCGGCGATCGTCGCCCGGCTCGCGTAGGGCCGGCGGGCGAGACGGGGCGCTTCAGGCCCGAACCGGGACCCCCGGGTCGTCCCGCAGGGCGGCCAGCACCGCCCCGGTGCAGGCCAGGGCCAGCCCCATGCCGAGGACCACATTCCAGCCGTTGCCTTCTGCCGTCGCTGCGGGCGGCGGGGCCGCCGGTGCCAGCGTTGCCACCGTCGGCTCCGTCGCCGTCGCGGTAGGAGGCACCGGCGGGGCAACCGTCACCGGGGTGACCGCCGTGGTGGTCACCATCGCGGTGGCCCGCAGCTCGGCCGCCGTAGCCTGGAAGCCGGGCCCCGACACCAGCGCGTCGGGTGCCAGGTTGGCGATCTCGGGCTCGTTGCGGGCCCACTCCCGCACGATGGGCCCGACCGGGTCGGCGCCCACGTTGAGAGGGTGGCTGCCGGTGAGGTCGCCCAGCCCGCCCGTGCAGGTGCGGTCGCAGATCGGGACCTCGTAGTACCCGGGGGCGGCGTCGGGCGGGATGCGGAAGGCGAGCGAGACCCGCAGGGCGGGGCCTGCACGGGTGTCGACCTCGGCCACGTCCAGGGGGCCGATCCTCACCGAGGACGACAGCGGGCCGGCCTCTCGAAAGAACGCCATGTAAGGCCCCGCCGCCTCCCAGCTGTCGGGCGGCGGGGTGACGTAGCCGACCAGCGTGGCCTCATCACCTGGCTCGTAGCGGTCGGCCACCGGGGACAGGGGCGCGCCGGCAGCAGGCGCAGTCGATACCGCCATGGCCAGCGCCGCGGCCGCCATCAGCGCCAGGGCCCGTTTGCCGAACACGGGACGATCCTTTCACACCTGGTCCCCGATCACGCGCGTCACCTTTGTGACGAACGCCGTGTCCAATCAGTTGGCAACACGCCACCAAAGGAGACGAAGGAACAATGTACGAATTCGCCGCCGTTGCATTGCTGGGTCTGGCGACGCTCAAGGTCGTCGACCTGCTGTCCGAGCTTGTCCCCGGCATTGCCAAGGTACGGACGCTCACCACGTTCGCCTTGGCTGTCGCGGCCGTGCTCGCCCTCGACTACTCCATCTTCACCGGGTTCGGCATCACTGTCCGTGAGGACGTGATCGGCACGGTGGTCACGGGCCTCATCGTCGGCTCGCTGGCCTCCGCCTGGGACGCCGTTCTGGGCTGGTTCGGGAGCTCGAAGGAGGTCGGCACCGACCGCACCAGCGCCGGTCGCCCGCGCATGGCGGCCTAGCCGACTTCCACCCACACGTCCGATGGCGCCTCAATGGGGAGGCGTCATCGGCGCGTCAGGACACCTCTTCGGCGACCTGGTAGCCGACGAGTAGCAGGGCATTGGCCAGGAACAGCCACACCGCCAACAACACCACGGCCGCCAGTCCCGACGTGGCATATCGGTCCTCGAAATCGGCCGTGAACTGCAGAAATACGGCATAGCCGGCCGACAGCACCGCGATCGACCCCCCGGCCACGGCCGCCCCCTTCAGCAGCGGGGGACCACCCACCGGCTGGGGTGAGAACAACTTGTAGATGACGACGGCGGTAGCGGTGCTGGCCACGCTCCCGAAGGCGAGGGCGAGCCCGACCCCGACTACGGTGCCCGCCAGCCCCTCGCCCACCACCGCCGTCCCCGCGTAGGCGGCCACCAGGCCGCCCAGGGCGAGGGCGGGCATGACCCCCACCAGCCCCAGGGCCAGGGCCCGGCCCCGCAGCCCCTTGGCCGGCCGGTCGGCCCCGGGGCACAGCCGCTCGAAGGCGCGCGACAGTCCCGCCCCGTAGGCGCTGGCCGGCCACAGCAGGGCAACCAGGGCGCCCACGCCCAGCCGGGCGCCCAGGTCGGCCACCCGCTCGAAGGAGGGCCCGGCGTCCAGGCTGGCGGGCAGCAGCCGGCCCAGCTGGTCGGCCACCTGCCGCACCCGGTCGTCCCCCGCCACCAGGCTGACCAGCCACAGGACGAGGATGGCGAAGGGCACCACCGACACCAGGGCGTAGAACGCCAGCCCCGCCGACAGCATGAACAGGTCCTCGTGGCGCAGCCGGTGCATGACCGCCCGCAAGGGACGGGGCAGCCGCTGTTCGACCCGGCTGGCCAGGTCGTCGGGCACGGCATTCCGGAGGGTGGCCATGGGCCGGTTGTTCCCCCTGGGGCCCGCGCCCTACCGCCCCGCCGCACCCCGCATGCGCCGTGGGCCCCAGCGCCGGGCCCGGGGGGCGACCACGCCCGGGTCACGACCGTCGAGACCGACCTGGCCGGGTTCGCCGAACCAGCACAGCCGGGCCACGCGGCAGCGGGCGTCCAGGGTGACGATCTGGCCCCACTCGTCAGGGGCGCCGCCGTCGATGCGCAGCCGCCGGAAGGCCTGGCGGGCCTCGAGCTCGGTAGGGAAGGCAGCCAGCACGTGCCGCAGCGCCCCACCCGGCCGTTCCGCGACGTGGGCCTCGACCAGGTAGACGGGCGAAGCGCCCAGCTCGTCGGGCTCGATGCCCAGCTCGGTCAGCAACGTCGACGCCGGCACCTCCACCGCCTCGATGGCCCGCCCGCCGCCGTGCCAGCCACCGAGGCGCAGCACCCTCCGGGTGCGCACGTACTCGACGAGGATGCCTGCGGTGGCGTTCCCGGTGCGAATGGCTCGTGGGGAGGGCATCTCAGCCCCTCACGCGCCCCTGGGTTGTGCGTCCCGGCCGCCGTGACCCCTTCACGGTTCCTCCTCGTGCGGCTCCGTTCTAGATCAGATCCGGCCGCCCCGCTCGGAAATACCGGCTCAGAGGAGGACCCAGTCGGTTTCGACGATCCCCCCCGCGCCGTGCGCGTGGCAGCGAAGGCTCACCGGGCCGCTCCCCAGCCCGGAGAGCGTGAACCGCCCGACCTCATCGGCGTCGACCGCGATGGTGCCCGCCGGATGGCGGACCTCGACCCGGCCGGCCTGGGGCGGCACCAGCTGGCCGAGCAGGCGCCGCCCGCCGCCGGACTCGACCACCTCGAGTTCGACGGTCAGCCGTGCGGCCTCGAACGTGAGGGCCCGGGGGGCGTCCGTCGTCGCTCCCCGGAGGCCGGCCATGGCGTCCTCGGCCACGTCCGAGTCGTAGGCCAGCTCGGCCAGCTCGGCGTCCATGGTCCGCCGGGCGTAGGCGGATTTGGCGGCGGCTACGACCTCGATGGGCACGGCCTCCAGCCGGCCCGCCTCGGTGAGCTCCCGCAACATGTCGTCTTCCCAGTCCCCCCCGACCCCCTGCTCCTCACCCGTCATGGGGTTACCTCCTATTGAGAAGAGCCTTCGGACTCGCCGGTGATACCGGCAAGCCCGAAACGCATCTTCTCCATGCAGCGGCGCCGAGTCGGCCCGATGCTGCCCTGCGGCATGTCCAGAGCGGCAGTGACCTCCTCATAGGTGGGTGGCGGATCGGTCATGAACAGGCGGAGCAAGCGCTGGCAGTGCGGCGGGAGGTTGGCCAGCGCCTCCCACACCGCACGCTGCCGCTCGGTCGCCAGCAGCCGGGCCTCGGGTGGCGGGGCCAACGGATCGGGGGCGTCGAACTCGGACTTGTCGCCGCTGGGCACCTGCCGGCCCGTCCGCTTCAGCAGCCGCAAGCACTCGTGCCGGCAGGTCGACGCCAGCCACGCCGCCACACGCTCGGGCTCGCGAATGGAGTCGAGGTGGGTGAGCAGCCGCAGCCACGTGACCTGGCAGGCGTCCTGGGCGTCGGCCCAACCAAGCCGGTGGGCACGGGCGACGGCCAGCACACGAGGCCCCAACCGGTCGACGAGCAGCTCCCAGGCCGATGCGTCGCCGCCGCGGGCACGGTCGACGAGTTCACCGTCGCTCCCCCCCGGCCCGCTCACCGCCGCATGCTAAGCCCGAAAAGCCCAGTCCCCGAGGTTCCAGGTGAGGCTGTCGAGTGTGGGATTGCTCCTCAGGCCGGTGAGGGTGTCCTTGTGGGCCAGCGGCTGAGGCCGCTGGTAGAGGGGGACGGAGGAGATGACGTCACGCGCCAGTATTTCATCGGCCTGGTTGTAGAGCTCCGCCCTCCGAATCTCGTCGAGCTCGCTGTCGGCCCGCCTGATGAGCTCGGTCAGGGCGGCGTTGCGCACCCGGGTCACGTTCTGGCCGGCAGGCGGGATGCCGTCCTCGCGCCAGAAGGAGGCGCCGGCCGGATCGGGGACGCCCGTCCAGGCGAAGATCACCATGTTCCACTGGCTGCCCTGGGCGACGGTCACCGCGTTCTCGGGATTCTGGATCTCGAGGCGGATGCCGGCTTCCTCCAGGCGCTGCTGGATGATCTGTTGCGCCAGCTTGCGAGGTTCGTTCGCCGCGTTCACCCCGATGGTGAAGGCCAGCCGCACGCCGCTTCGGGCGTAGACACCGTCCTCCCCCCGCCGGTACCCGTTCCGCTCCAGGATCTGACGGGCGGCGGCCGGGTCCCCCGACTCGGGGTAGATGTCCCAATGCTTGACGTAGTGCCGCTGGTTGGCCATGTAAATGACGTTTTGCAGCACCTCGGCCCGGGGGTCGACCGGTTTGGCGAGCCGCTCCACTACCTGGCGCCGGGGCAGGGCGGTGGCGATGGCCCGTCGCACCTCGACGTCGTCGAGGCCGGGGACATCGGTGAGCATGTCGAGGTGCTCCCAGCTGACGCCCAATGCCGAGTCGTAGGCGATGCCCGGAGCGCCTTCGATCAGGGTGCGCAGGCCGGGGGTTTCGGTCGTAGGGAAGATCACGTCGACCTGCCCTTCGCGTAGCGCCTGTACCTGCGAGTCGACGCTCGGGAACGGCCGGAACACGACCTTGTCGAGCTTGGGCCGCGGTCCCCAGTACGCATCGTTTCGGCTCAGCACGAGCGGTCCCGACCCGGCCGTGAACGACTCGACCACGTAGGGCCCGCTGCCGATGGGCCGGTCGGGAGCGGCGCAGATGCAGCTGCGCCAGACGGTGTTGAAGTCGGCCTGCTCGAGCACGTGCTTGGGCAGGGTCGCCCCCGCTGCCGTCGACCAGATCGTCCGGAACGACGGGTACGGCACCGTGAAGACCATGTCGAACTGCTTCGGGCCCCGCACCACAAGGTCGCTGATCTTGTTGAACCCTTCCCGTGACACGACCAGGTGACGGGGGTCGTTCATGGTCGCCCAGGTGAACCGGAAGTCCTCGGCGGTCAGGTCGGTGCCGTCGGACCACCGGGCGTGGGGAACGATCCGGCAGCTCACCGTGTACGGCGCTGGGGCGGTGACCGTGCAGTCACCGTCGAACAGCCACGGGCGCATTTGCAGGTCGGGGGTGATGAGGTAGCCACGGGCCAGCGCCACGCCGGCCGTACGGGCCGTACCCGGACTCGGGTTCAGCTTGGCGTTGAGGTCGGTGGGGAACTGCTCGGCCGCCACTGTGACCGTGCCACCGTCGCGGGTGGCGACCGGTGCCTCCGTGGGCGCCGGCAAGGGTGCCTGCGACCGGTTCTCGGTGGCCCGGCACGCAGTTGCCGCCAGCATCATGACGAGGACCATGAGCACCGAACGTCGCACGTGCTACCTCCTGTGGGAAGACTTCGGATCGAAGGCGTCCCGCAGCCCGTCGCCCATCAGGTTGACGGAAAGCACGGTCAGCAGGATCGCCAAGCCGGGGAAGAGGGTCATCCAGGGGTACACCTCGAGCGTCGCCAGGGACCGGGACAGCATCGACCCCCACGTGGCGTCGGGCGGCTGCGCCCCGAAGCCGAGGAAGGAGAGCGCGCTCTCCAGCAGGATGGCGGCGGCCACCGCCAGCGCGCCGCTGACGGCGATGGGCCCGGCGACGTTGGGGAGCATGTGGCGCACGAGGATCCGGACGTCTGATGCCCCGACGGCTCGGGCCGCCTCCACGAAGGGCGCCCGCCCGACCTCGAGGGCGGCGGCCCGGACGACGCGGGCCACGGGCGCCCACATCCACAAGGACAGGACGGCGATCAGCCCTCCCACCTGCTGGCCGTCGAACGGCCCGACCGTCCCCGCCGTCGAGAGGACCATGGCGAGGGGGAGGAGGGGCAGGATGAGCATGAGGTCGACGAGACGCATCATCGCCTCGTCGAGCCTCCGGCGGTAGTAGCCGGCCGCGATTCCGGCCGCTGAGCCGACCAGCGTGGCCACGAGCGCCGTGCCCAACCCGACCTGGAGCGAAACCCGCCCCCCGTCGAGGACCCGGGCCAGGACGTCGCGACTGAGCTCGTCAGTGCCGAACCAGTGGGACCAGGAAGGCCCTTCGGGTTGGCGAGCGAGGTCCTGGCGGTTGGGGTCCTGCGCCAGACGGCCGCCGCCGAAGCAGGCCAGCGCGAGCACGAGCAAGAAGCTGCATCCCACGACGGCGCGCCGGTCGCGCAGGAAGCGGCGGCCGGCTCCTGGGCGGGCGGCCGGCTCGGGGGTGGCGACCACCGGCGGGGAGGTGACGGCCTGGGCGCTCACCGCTCGGCCGTGCGGGGGGAAAGGGCGCCGTATGCGAGGTCGGCAGCCAGGTTGGCGAGGATCATGGCGACCGCCGACACCCCGAGGCAGGCGAGGATCACGGGGTGGTCGTCGCCGGACAGCGCAGCTACGAACAGCGTGCCCATGCCCGGCCAGGCGAAGACCCGCTCGGTCACGATCGAGCCCCCCACCATGGCGGCCAGGCCCAAGGCGGTCACCGTGACGAACGGCAGGAGGGCGTTGCGCAGGGCATGACGGAAGATCACGATGCCTTCGGGCACCCCCTTGGCCCTCGCCGTGCGCACGTAATCGGTCGAAAGGGCGTCGAGCATGCCGGCCCGCTGGAAGCGGCTCCACGCCGCCACATGCAGCATCGACAGGGTCAACACGGGCAGCACCAGGTGGCGAAGGAGGTCGACGAGCTGGCCCTCGTTGCCCGTGGAATGCATGCCGGTGGCGTAGACGAGGCGGATCCCATAGGCGTTGTAGGGAACGATGACGAGCAGGAGCTGAAGCAGGAGCCCGAGCCAGAAGGTGGGCATGGAGAGCCCTACGTATGAGAGGCCGCTCAGCGCATGGTCGACCGCCGACCGGTGCCGCACGGCGCAGACGACACCGACGGCCATGGCGAGGGTCACCGAGATGATCACCGCCCCGCCCACAAGGATCAGCGTGTTGGGCAGGGCGGCACCGATCATCTCGGCCACGGGCCGGCGCGTTGCGTAGGACGTCCCCCAGTCGCCTCGTACGAAGTCCGACAGCCAATCCCAGTAGCGCTGGATGCCGGAGTCGTTCAGGTGGAACTCGCGTTCGAGGGCGGCGATCGTCTCGGGCGCCACCCCCGGTTGCTGGCGGAGGTGAGCCAGAGGGTCGCCGCGGAATGAAACCAGGGCGAAGACGATTACGGTGGCGAGGATGAAGACGGGAACGGAGAGCAGGAGGCGCCGCAGGACGTACCTCGACACGCGCTGCCGCCCGACCTCAAGTGATGAACTTGCCCAGCATGGGGGGACCGGCGGGGCTGGAGGCCAGCAGGTCGGCGGCCGCGTCGCGGGCCGAAAGGTTCGGGTTGGCGGCCATGTGCTCGACGATCGCGGCGGCGACGACGGGGGTGGCGAACGACGTCCCGCTCCACCGGGCAAACTTGTCGAGCACCACGGATGACCCCTCCGGTTCGGTGTGCTCAGGATCCCACTGGCCGACGACGTGCAGCCCCGGCACCTTGGTCCCCACCGCGCAAGCCGTGACCCAGTCGCCGTAGTTGCTGAAGGCGGCCCGCTGGCTGGGGTCGTCGGATTCGACCGCTCCCACTCCGATGACGTCCTTGTGGGCGGCGGGGTAGAACTCGTCGGGTCTGCCGGCGTTGCCGGCCGCCGCCACGACGACGACGTCATGCCGCCGGCACGTCTCGAGCGCAGCGTCGAGCCCCGGCACGTCGCCCGCCGCCCTCCCGCCCAGGGACAGGTTGATCACCCGGCTCGTGCCGCCCTCGGCGATCTTCGTCACCAGGTCGGAGATCGTGAGTGCATCGGTGACGCCATTGGTGTCCAGACCTCGCACGCTTTCGATCCCGACCCCCGGCGCCCGCCGACGGATGATGCCGGCGATGAACGTGCCGTGACCGGCCTGCTCGTCGAGGAAGTCGTTGGCGTCGTTGTTGAGCACGTCGACGTCGGCGTCGTCGAAGGCAAGGTTGGCCAGCGGCGGGTGGTGATCCGTGGCCGCCCGGTCGATGCCGGTGTCGACCACCGTCACCGAGTGGTGCTCGCAACCGGATGGCTCCTGAACGCCGTGCAGCTCGAGAGACAGCGCTTCCTCCAGCGACATCGGGTCGGGGACGTCGCCCGGCTCACCGCCCCACCACTGCTCTCCGAACATCAGGAAGTTGGGGCTCAGAGCAGCGGGCGCCCGCAGCGAGATCTCCTGGCGGATAAGGGCGACCAGTCCGGGAACGGCGATGTCGGGTGGCATGAACCACCGGGCCAGACCGAGCTTGGAAAGGTCGACCGACTCCCTACGGACCGGTTGCTTCACCGTCCGCAGCTCACCCCGCCAGCTCTTCGCGGTGTCGACCCAGCGATCCCTGCGGTCGCCGCCGAAGCGCCTGAAGATGGGTTGGAGCTGGTCGTCGTCCTCCAACGAGCACACTAACTCCCGGGGTCGGTAGAAGTAGCCCGCATGGGGGCCACACACCTGCAGCGCCACGTCGCCGCGCGCCAGCAACGACCTCAATCGGCGCGCCGCCCTGCTCATACCATTCATGTCGCTCCCCCCGGGTCAGGTCTCACATGATGAGAGGCCGCCTCCCGTCGCCGGAATACCAGATCTTCGCACGTCTTCCGGGCGTTTGCCTTAGCATCCGGCCTGTGACTGCCTCGACGGTGGCGACGCAGCACGATCGTGATGCCGACCTGGTCGGCTCCGACCCGAGTTCGCCCTATGACCTGGCTTGCGCCGCCCTCGCGGTCGTTGCCGGCGATCCGCGCCGGGCCCGGGAGATGGCCACCGCCGCTCGCGCCCTGGCCACGGCGAGAGGTGATGATCGGGCGCTGTCAGTGGCCGAGAGGGCGACGGGCGTCGCCGCCGCCTCCCTCGGCGACCTCAAGACCGCCATCGTCCATCTGCGCCAGGCTGTGCGGCTGGCGCAGCGAGGAGGCGACGAGTACCTGGCCGCAACCGCCCGCATGAGCCTGGCCAATGCCTTGGCTGCCTCGGGGGACGCCCGGCGCGCGCTGGCCGAGGCCGATCGGGCGGCGGAGCGGCTCAATGGCGTGGAGCTGGCGGCGCTGCACACCCAGCGGGCGCAGATCCTCCACCGACTGGGCCGGCTGGAGGAGGCGCTGGCGGGCTATCGGGCCGCCCTGCCCGTGTTCCGGCGCGCCGGTGACCGGCTCCGGGAGGCCAGGCTGCTCAACTACCGGGGTCTGTTCCACCTCGATGTGGGCTCGGTGGCGGCCGCCGACCGAGACTTCCGGCAGGCGCACGCCCTCTTCGCTGAGCTCGGCCATCGGCTGTCGGCGACGGGCACCATGCGCAACCTCGGCTTCACGGCCGCCCGGCGGGGCGACGTCCCTACCGCACTGAACTGCTTCGATGCGTCGGAGTCGGAGTTCGCTGCTCTCGGCATCCCTTGCGCGTTCCCGTCCGATCGGTGTGAGCTCCTGCTTTCGGCCCGGCTCGTGGAGGAGGCGCGCGCCTGCGCCGAGGGCAACGTCGCCCATCTCGCGATGGTCAACCGGGGCACCGACCTGGCCGAAGCCCGGCTGATGCTGGCCGAGGCGGCACTTCTCCAAGACGACCTCCCGGCCGCCACCGATGCGGCGCAGCGGGCCCTCGACGCCTTTCGCCGCCAGGGGCGCCCAGCGTGGGCCCACCTCGCCCAGTACACGCTGGTACGGGTGGCGTGGCGAGAGGGCAAGCGGTCGGAGTCGACCCGCCGCCAGGCCCAGCGGGTGGCCGATCGCCTCCGTACCGACGGCTGGGCGGCCGCCGGCCTCGACGCCCGGCTGGCGGCAGGTCGGATCGCTTTGGAAGCGGGGCTGGTCGACGCGGCGGAGCGCGACCTCCGCGCCGTCAGCAGCGCCCGCCGTTCGGGACCGGTCCGCATGCGGGTGAAGGCCTGGCATGCCGAGGCGCTGCTGCGCCTGGCGCGGGGCGACCGGCGAGGGGCCCTGCGGGCGTCGTCGGCCGGGCTGGCGGTGGTGGCCGCCCACCGCGCCGCACTCGGCGCGACCGAGCTGCGCGTCCACGCCAGCGGCCACGGCGAGGAGCTGGCCACTCTCGGTCTCCGCCTGGCCTTGGAGGGAGGCCAGTCCGTCCAGGTTCTGCGCTGGGCGGAACGCTGGCGCGCCGGCGCGCTCCACCTCCGACCGGTCCGCCCCCCGGAGGACGCCGCCCTGGCCGACGAGCTGGGCGAGCTCCGGTCCGTGCTCGGTCTGGCGGATGCGGCGGCCCTTTCGGGCGGTGACGCCTCCCGCCACCTCGTTCATCAGGCCCGCCTGGAGCGAGACATCATGCGCCGGTGCCGCCGCGCCGGCAGCGCCGGAGGGGCCGCCGACATGTCCCTAAACGTGCGACGGTTGACCGAGGCGCTCAGCCACCGGGTCCTCGTGGAGTTCGTCGAATGCGACGGGTCGCTGCACGTGGTGGTCGTTTCGGGGGGTCGCTGCCGGCTGCGTGCGGTGGGGACCGCGTCCGACGTCGCGAGCGAGCTGGAGTCCCTGCGCTTCGCCCTGCGGCGGCTGGCCGCCGACCGGGGCACCGACGCCTCCAGGGCCGCTGCGCTTGCCAGCGGCCGGCACTCGGCGGCCCGGCTACAAGACCTGCTGTTGGGGCCGGTCCTGACCTGGCTGGGGGATGGCGCCCTCGTGATCGTGCCCACCGGCCGGCTGTACGACCTCCCCTGGTCCGTCCTCCCCACGTGCCTCGATCGGCCCACGACTGTGGCGCCGT
>Ga0187892_10004024_pt1 | contig 25557 bp, 22 predicted proteins | sample MA1701073metaG_FD_139345 | JGI IMG/M metagenome (GOLD analysis project Ga0187892, IMG submission 139345) | Bio-ooze microbial communities from a basaltic lava cave in the Kipuka Kanohina Cave System on the Island of Hawaii, USA - MA170107-3 metaG ... | reverse complement strand
GTGTGTCGGTGTGCGGGTCGGGGTCGAGGTGGCGGTGTTCGTCGGTGTGTGTGTCTGCGTCGAGGTGGCGGTGAGCGTCGGTGTGCGTGTCGGCGTCGAGGTGGCGGCGGGCGACGTGGCGGTGAACGTCGGCGTGCGGGTGGCCGTCGCCGGCGGGGTCGGTGAGCTCGTCCGCGTCGGCGTCGACGTGGGCGTGGCACTCGCCCGGGCTGCGGCGATCCGATAGATGTCACCGTTCGACAGACTCACGACGTACAAGGCGCCGTCCGGCCCGATGCGTAGATCGGTGATGACGCCGAAATTTGTGCCGATTCTGACAGCGTCCCGCTCGGTGGCGTCGTCGGCGATCAGATCGGTGAGGCCCATGAAGCTGGAGAGGTTGAAGCCCGTGCGGCCGCCGTTCAGAGGGAAACGATAGAGCTGTCCATTGTTGTTGTCGCCGACCAGCGCGACCGCATCGTAGGACGGTCCCAGTGCGCTACCGGCCGGGAAGACGATACTGGTGGGCGCGACAGTGTCGACCCACGAGAACTCCGGATCGCTGTACGCTGATGCACCACCGGGCATGTTGAACAAATCGCCGACTCCCTGCGAATCACGGCTGTCCGGTCCCATGATTTGTTCCCAGCCGCTGTTGAACCCCGGCATGACGAGGTTGATCTCGTCGTAGCTGCCCGGGCCATTTTCAGTATCCCACAGGAAGTTGGTGACCGGATCGATCGCCAGGCCAAAGCTATTGCGGACCCCGTATGCGAGATAGCGCTCGACTTGCGTCCGGCACGTCTGTGCGCCAGGACATCCGCTGCCGCTTGGGCACGTCTGTGTGGTGGTCACGCTGCAGTACGGCACAAACGGATTGCCGGGCGCCGCGGAGCCGTCTTGCTGGACGCGGAAGATGACGCCGGTGTCGTCCGGTGCGGGCCCCGACGGGAAATTCTGCAGCTGTCCGTTCCTATTGAGATCGCCGATGACGACGTACAGCAATGATCCGTCACCCACTTGACCAGGTCCCGGCGTCGGCGTCGGGCCGAGCAGAATGTATCCCCCATCGTGGTTCGGTCCATCGAGGACGGGCAGGTCGAGGATCAAGACAGGACTCTGCAAAGTGCCAGTCGCGGTGTTCCAGGTATAGCGATAGACGCGATTCGCGATCACCGTCCCATTGTCCATACCGGCCGCTTCCGTGAAGTATAGGAACACTTTGGGGGGATTCTCGGTATTGATTGCAATGCCGAGTAGACCGCGTTCGCTCGAGTTGTTGACGTGCACGTCCAGCACGGGAGTGGGCGTGACGGTGCCAGACACGACATGCTTCACCTGCCCGTTATCTTTTTGCAGCACCAGGATGTCGTTCGGACCGAGGAAGTCCATCGTGGTCGGACCGCTGAGCCCGCTACTGACAACGGTCTGAACCTGCAGCGTTCCATCCGACAGCGTCGGCTGCGCGCCTGCCCGACCTGCCGCAACGGTCGCGACGAGCAAGGCAGCCGCGATCGTTCCGAGATGATGCGGGTTGCGGGTCAGGTGGCAGAACATGCGCATGGGGGTCCCTCCGAGCGGCGAGTCTCGGTGGTGAGTGCATGTTGGGTGCCAGGCTGGGAACAGGCGCCTGACGAAGAGCATTGGGAGGCGTCGAGGGTGTGCTGGGTGTAAAACTTGCTCAGGCCTTGTAAGCTCAGCACCTCATCGATTCTGCTGCTTCGCGAGTAGGCCCGGGGTCCTTCGAGACAACGATGCGGGCTTTGTTGCCGATCCCGGTTGACTCCGGCGCCGGCTGCACTAGCATCGCGCTCCCATGAAAATCGAACGCATCATAGAGGTCCCAGGTTTGGCCGGCTGCGGCGATTACGGCTATGCGCAGCTCGCCATTGCAGGCGAGTTCATTTTCGTTGCCGGTCAGACGGGTACGAATGAAAAAGGGCAGATGGTGTCACCCGAGTTCATTCCGCAAGCGCGCAAGACGTTCGAAAACATCGAGGTTGCGCTCAAGGCCGCCGGTGCCACTCGTCACGATATCGTATCGATGACCGTCTTCATCACCGACTGGCGCTACGGACGCGACTTCTGCACCATCCGCAAGGAGTTCCTGGGTGAACACTTGGCACCTAGCGCGCTCATCGGCATCGGCCAGCTGGCGTATCCCGACGCGCTCGTCGAGGTGCAGTGCACCGCGGTACGCTCGCGCTAGGCACGTGGCGCACGTTCGAAGCTCGAAGTCCGAAGCAAACTTGACATCCCGCATGATCAAAATACGAAACCGATTGTGGTTCTTCGGGTTTGCCGTTTTGGATTTGCTGCGAGTTTCGATCTTCGAACTTCGAATTTAGGAGCTAACTCCTGCTTGCCTTCCTGATCGGGTTCTACGCCGGGTTGCGGGCGCTCACCGCACCGGCTGTGACGGCGTGGGCAGTGTACTTCGGTTGGGTGCACGTCGATGGGCTGTTGTCCTACATCGGCGCGCTGCCGACCGCCTTGCTGCTCACCGCCGCGGCGATCGGGGAGCTGGTGACCGACAAGCTCCCGAGCACGCCGAGCCGCACTGCGCCGATGGGTCTCGCGGTGCGGGTTGTGACTGGCGCGCTCACCGGCGCGTGCATCGGCGCTAGTACGTCGGGGGCTCTTCTTGGCGCCGTGTTGGGGATCGTCGGCAGTTTGGCAGGCTGCTTTGCCGGGTATGCGGCGCGAACGCGACTCGTGCAGTCGCTGGGTGTTCCGGACTTCGTCGTCGCCTTCGCCGAGGATCTCGTTGCAGTCGCCGGCTGCCTGTGGGTAGTCTCGCAATTCTAGGAGGCTGCTGGAAAACACTCTGGAGCACAGAACACGGAATTACCGACCCCAGACAAGACGTGAATGATTTCAAGATGGCGGTCAGTGCTCGGTGTTCAAGCCAGTTTTAAGCATCCTGCTCGAGTCGCAGAACCGAACCGGATCACGAACACAGCACGATTCGCACTGTTGATCAGCGCAGCTCGTAGTCCTCGAGCGTCGGTGTTTTCGTCCAGCCCCAGTAGTCGACGAGGCGCCACGGCGATGTGGTCACGACACGTCCGTGGGCGTTCTTGTACCAGCTCTGCATTCCCGGATGCGACCAGACCAGCGTGGCATGGCGGGCGTCGAAACGTGCGGCGAACGCGTCATGGACGTCCTGCCGGCAATCCATCGCAGCAAACCCGCCGCGCAAAAGCGCCTGCAGGCAACCCATGACGTAGCGCACCTGGCATTCGGAGTGAAAGATGATGCTGCCGGCGTGCGCCAGGTTGGTTCCAGGTCCATAGAGGCAAAACAGATTCGGAAAGCTGGGGACGGTGATGCCGAGGTAGGCACGTGGTTCGTCACTCCAGCGCTCGCGCAGTGTCACGCCGCCGCGCCCGACGATCTCCATCGGCCAGAGGAAACGGTTGGCGTGGAAGCCGGTCGCAAAGATGATCACGTCGAGCGGGTACTCGGTGCCGTCGGTACAGCGGATGCCGTGTGGCGTGATCGCGGCGATCGTCTCGGTCACCAGATCGACGTTGTCACGCTTGAGCGTCGCCAGCCACGTGCCGTTGTCTTGCAGCATGCGTTTACCGAAGGGTGGGTAGCTTGGGACTACCTTGGCGAGCAGTGTCGGATTGTCGCCAATCTGTTGCGCCATGTACTGGGTGAAATACTCGCGCATGAAATCGTTGGCGGCGTTCACCGAACGTTCCGGATGCGGCCACTCGGGGTCGACGACCAGCGATGGCATGAGTCCGTCCGACCCCGGCCAGAACAGGAGGAAGCGGTACCACCGTGCGTAGTAGGGCACGTGGCGCAGCAGCCACTTCTTCGCGTCGCTGACGCGTGCGTGATAGCGCGGGTTCGGCACCATCCACGGCGGCGAACGTTGGAAGACGACGAGCCGACCTGCTTGCTTGGCGACTTCTGGTGCGAGTTGGAACGCGCTCGCGCCGGTTCCGATCACCGCAACGCGCTTGCCGGCGAGCACGTGCTGATGTTGCCAGTCGGCAGAGTGAAACGCCGGACCCGCGAACGTTTCGCGACCGGGAATGTCAGGCAGTTTCGGCCGGTTGAGTTGGCCGACGGCACTGATCAAGGCGTTGGCGGTCAACGTCTCGTCGCCGGACTGCGGTGAGCGAACCCGCACGATCCAGCGCGCCGCCGTCTCATCCCAATGCGCTGCGACGACCTCGGTCCCGAAGCGAATGCGCCGCCGCACGTCGTAGCGGTCAGCGCAGCGTGTGAAGTACTGGTGCAGCTCATTACGTTGCGAGAAGAACTCGGGCCAGTCGTGGTTGGGTTCGAACGAGTAGCAGTAGAAATGGTTGGCCACGTCGACCCGGCAGCCGGGGTAGGTGTTTTCCAACCAGGTGCCACCAAGCTGGTCGTTCTTCTCGATCACGACGTACGGCAGGCCTGCCTGTTCGAAACGAATGGCCGCAAGCAGACCGGACATGCCGGCGCCGATCACAATGACCTGGAAACGCGCGCGCTGGTCGCGTGGGATCGCGTCCCATGCCACCGCGCGGGCATCACCGCTGTCGAGCGCCATCTCCTCGAGGAACATCGGTACGTACTCGTCCGGGACTTCCGCACCGACGATGAAGCTCATCATCTGGCGGATCGTTGCCGGCGGCGGTGGTGGGGGGAGCGTGTTGCCGCGGTCGCGATACGCCCGCAATGCATCGAGCGCCCGTGCCCGAACGGCCTGCTTGTCAGCGTCGGACAAACCGCCGTCGCTTTCACCTGGCAGCGTCCGCTGCGGTCGAATCGGACCATTGAGCAGACTGGCGTCGCCGGTCAGATGGACGATTGTCATGAGCAGCGTCGACTCGCTGGCGTGCTCGAGCGTCGCGGCGAGGAAGGCGTCGTCCTCAGTGATCGGGGCGTGGGCGAGGGGTCGCGACATCGTGGGCTCGGGGTCGATGGGATGCGGCTAGCCTTGATTCGACAATTGACGGTCGACAGTCAACAGGCGACTCACCGGCCACCCGTCATGATATGTTGCCGGCGTGTCTCGTCGGAGCGCAGAGGACGCGCGGCGCCAGCCGCGACGGGTGTGTTATCGGTGCTTCAAGCCACAAGTTGCGTGCATTTGCGCGTCGATCGAACCGGTTGCCAACCAAACCGGCCTGCTGATCCTTCAGCACCCGCGCGAACGCTTTCACGCCATTGGGACGGCGCGGATCGCGCGGCTGGGTCTGACGCGCGTGCATATCGAACCATGCTCACCATGGGAGGCCGGACGAGCAGGGCGCCGGCAGTTGCCGGCGCAGTCCGCGCTCCTCTATCCGTCGCACGATGCACGCGAGCTGACGACCGTGCCGCTGGAGGAACGACCACGCCATCTCGTCATCCTCGACGGCACATGGTTCCACACCAAGAAGATCTACGATGCGCATACCTGGCTGCATGACCTGCCGCATGTGCGCCTCACGCCGGACGAGCCCAGCCGGTATCGCATCCGCCCGCAGCCCAACGCACGGTACGTCGCGACCCTGGAAGCAATCGTCTATGCGCTGCGCATCATCGAGCCGCAGACACATGGCCTCGACGGTCTGCTGCGCAGCTTCTCCGCAATGGTCGAACGACAAGCCACATACTTTCCCATGCACCCGTCGCCTCAATCTTGCAGTTGATAGTCGATAGTCGACAGTTGATAGGTGTGGCCACCTTGACGTGGCGGCTATCGACTATGGACTATCGACTATCGACTGGTCGGATTGTTCTCCGAACACCTACATCCGCTCGATGATCGTTCCGGTGCCCAGCCCACCGCCGCAGCACATCGCAATCAGTCCATAGCGGCGATTGGTGCGTTCCAGTTCATGGAGCGCCGTGGTGATGAGCCGGGCACCCGTTGCGCCAGTGGGATGTCCGAGCGCGATAGCTCCGCCGTTCGGGTTGACGCGTTCCGGATTCGGCTCGAGCTCCTTCATCCAGGCGAGCACGACGGATGCGAATGCCTCATTCACTTCGAAGACGTCCATGTCGTGGATCGACAATCCGATCTGTTTGAGCACCTTACGGGTCGCCGGAATCGGGCCCTTCAGCATGGTGACGGGGTCGACCCCGACCAAAGTCGTGGTGACGATGCGGGCGCGCGGTTTGAGGCCGAGCGCCTTGGCTTTCTGGGGTGATGCGAGCAGCACTGCCGAGGCGCCGTCGGAGACTTGCGATGACGTACCGGCCGTATGCACTCCGTTCGGCTCGACCGGATTGAGCGCCGCCAATTTCTCGAGCGAGGTTTCGCGCAGCCCTTCGTCGCGTGCAACGGTGCGCTGTTCGTCGGTGGGGTTGCCGCTTTCATCGAGCACGGGCGCTACCAACGGAACGACCTCGCGCGTGAAGCGGCCTTCCTTCCATGCTTGGATGGCGAGCTGCTGACTGCGCAGGCCGAAGCGATCGGTGTCCTCGCGCGTGATACCGTACTCTTTGGCGATCATTTCCGCGCCTTGAAACTGGGTTGCGAAGGCGTAATGCTCGCGGTAGCTCGGCGGCAACGGCGAGCCGCCTTTCATGTTGGCGCCGAGCGGCACGCGGGTCATCATCTCGAGGCCGCATGCGAGGACGAGGTCTTCGATGCCGGCGCCGATCATTCCGGCGGCCAGGCTGGTCGCCTGTTGGCTGGAGCCGCACTGACTGTCGACGGTGGTCGCCGGCACTTCCATCGGAAATCCCTGGCTGAGCCACGCCGTGCGTGCAGCGTTGAACGACTGCTCGCCCACCTGTGAGACGCAGCCGCCAACGACCTGTCCAATCTCGCACGGATTCACCCCGGCCCGCTCGACGGCAGCGCGTTGCACACCCCCTAGCAACGCTGCCGGATGCAAACCCGCGAACCCGCCCTTGCGCTTGCCGATGGCGCTCCGTACCGCCTCGACGATCCAAACCTCTTGCATGAGAGCTCCCCTGCTACGGTCCCTGGTCCCTGGTCTCGGGTCCCTGGTTTATGGTCCCTGGTTGGCGTTCCTCGACTCTCTTACATCAAGCGGATCCAGAAGCCAGGCCCCTTAGAGCCAACTGGATTCCAGATCGGAATGGTCCCCCTCAACCAGGGACCCGAGACCAGGGACCAGGGACCGCAAGAGCGAGTTCTATGCGTTGCCCGTCACTCGTGCTACTCGGTCTCGCGATACGGAGTGCCAAATATGGATCCATTCAAAGATCGAGTCGCGGTGATCACCGGAGGTGCCGGCGGCATCGGCATGGCGATGGCGCGCGCGTTCACAGCGCGCGGCGCGAAGGTGGTGCTGGCCGACCTCGACGAGGCGGCGTTGCAACGCGCCGTCGGCGAGCTCACCGCTGCGGGAGACCGCGCCACCGGTGTGCCGACGGACGTCACCAAGCTCGAGAGCGTACAAGCTCTGGCAGCGGCGACCGTGCGCCACTTCGGCGCGGTGCACGTTGTGTGCAACAACGCCGGCATTGCCACCTTCGGCGAGATCAAGGCATCGACGCACCGCGACTGGGAGTTCACCATGAATGTGAACTTCTGGGGTGTGGTGCATGGCGTCGAGACCTTCCTTCCGATCTTGCTGCAACAAGGCGCCGGCGGTCACATCGTCAACACGGCGTCGATGGCCGGGCTGGTGGGGATGCAGTGGCTCGGCATCTATTGCGCCTCGAAGTTCGCGGTCGTCGGGTTGACCGAAGCATTGCAGCGCGAGCTCAAGCCGCAAGGCATCGGCGTCAGCGTCCTCTGCCCCATGATCGTCGCGACCAACATCAACGAGAACTCGGTGCGCATGCGGCCATCGAACTTGCGCAATGAGGGCAGCGATCCGCCCATTCCGGACGCCAGCGCCATGCGCGGTGGCGTGATTCAGCCAGAGGAAGTAGGCCGCCGCGTCGTGCGTGCCATCGACCGGGGCGATCTGTACATCCTGACCCACCCGGAGCAGCGCGAGTTCTTGCGTCGCCGGGCGCGGAAGCTGGACGAGATGTTCGAGGAGGATACCTGGTGAAGGACTTGTTTTCGATTGCCGGCAAGGTGGCCGTGGTGACCGGTGGGTCACGCGGCATCGGCCTGATGATCGCGCGTGGCTTCGTCGAGCACGGTGCCAAGGTCTACATTTCGTCGCGCAAACGAGAGGTGTGCGAGCAAGTGGCTGCGGAGTTGTCGGCACACGGGACGTGTATTGCAGCGCCCGCCGACCTGTCGACCGAAGCGGGTGCCCAGGAGCTTGCGCAAACGGTGGCCGCGCGTGAGCCGGAGCTGCACATCCTGGTGAACAACGCCGGGGCCAACTGGGGTGCGCCGCTGGCCACCTATCCGGATTCGGCGTGGGACAAGATTCTCGCGCTCAACGTGAAGTCGATCTTTCACCTGACGCGGTTGCTCCTGCCGCAGCTCGAGAAGGGGGCGAAGGCCGAGGATCCGGCGCGCGTCATCAACATCGGCTCCATCGACGGGTTGCGAGTCCCGCTTCTGGAAACCTATGCGTATTCCACCAGCAAGGCTGCGGTGCATCACCTGACGCACGTGCTCGCCATGCAGCTGGCGCCGCATCACATCACCGTGAACGCCGTCGCTCCCGGGCCTTTCGAAAGCAAGATGATGGCGGAAACCCTGAGCCGCTTTGGCGATGCGATCGTGGCGTCGTGCCCACTGGGCCGCATCGGCCGGCCCGACGACATGGCCGGCGTGGCGATTTATCTCGCGTCCCGAGCGGGGGCTTACGTGACCGGCGCCGTCATTCCCGTCGATGGAGGAATCTCGACGAAGTAGCTAGGTTCAATCCGAAGAGGGAAGTCGAGAGTTGAGAGTTCAGAGTTGAGAGGAGCGGGTTGAGTCGATCTCCCAACGCGCATGCAGAACCGCAACTGTCAACTCGTAGATGTTCGGATCAAGGCTAGCTGATGAAGGCAATCCGCGTACACGCACTGGGTGAGCCGTCGGTTCTGCAGCTGGAGGACATCGCGGAACCCGCGCCGGGTCCCGGCCAAGTGCTCGTCCGGGTGCATGCCGCCGGTGTGAATCCCGTCGATACCTACATTCGCGCCGGCGCGCAGGGGTACAACCCACCGCTGCCCTACACGCCAGGGCTCGACGCTGCGGGTATTGTCGAAGCTGTCGGCTCTGGTGCGAAGCGAGTGCAGACCGGTGAGCGGGTGTATGCCGCAGGCACGCTCACAGGCGCGTATGCCGAGATGGCGCTGTGTGGCGAAGCGCAAGTCCATCATCTGCCCGACAACGTCAGTTACCCGCAAGGTGCGGCGCTTGGCGTTCCGTACGGCACTGCGCACCGCGCCTTGTTTCACCGCGGCGGCGCACAGCCGGGCGAGATCGTCCTGGTGCACGGGGCGAGTGGCGGCGTGGGCATCCCGGCGGTGCAAATGGCGCGGGCCGAGGGTTTGACGGTCATCGGGACGGCCGGCACGGCTGAAGGTCGTGAGCTGGTCCGCCAGCAGGGTGCGCATCACGTGCTTGATCACCGCGCCGGCGACTACCTCGATGCCGTGATGCGCATCACCGGCGGGCGGGGCGTCGATCTCGTCCTGGAAATGCTGGCGAACGTCAACCTCGGTCGCGACCTGACGCTGCTGTCACGCAACGGTCGGGTGGTCGTCATCGGGAGCCGCGGCGACGTCGAGGTCACGCCGCGCGAGCTCATGCGACGCGAGGCAGATATCCGCGGCGTGACGCTGGCGCTCGCGACTGAGTCGCAGCTGGCGCGCGCCCACGCCGCAATCGGTGCCGGGCTCGAGAACGGCACGCTTCGCCCCGTCGTCGGCCGCCAGCTGCCGCTCGCGCAAGCTCCGGAAGCGCATCGATTGGTCATCGAAGCGTCGGCGTTGGGGAAGATTGTGCTGCTCCCTTGATCGAACACAGAGCACCGAGCACGGAACACAGACTCCGAACGCGGTTCTCGCGCGTGTGAGCATGCGCGGAGCCCCGTCCTCGGTTGAGTTGTGAGACAGCCCCATCAACGACAGGTCGACTGCGTATACTCGAATTCCAACGACTGTTTCGCTGACCCGACCAACACGGTGAAATCGCCCTGTTGCCCCTTGGCTACCAGCACACCGTAGTCCTCGAAGGCGTGCTGTTGGGCGAGCTTTTCGGCCAGACTCCACACGTCGTCGAGAGTAGCTACGGTACCCGACAACCCGTGAGCAAAGCGATCGCGGGCATTCGGGCGCAGTCGGACCAGGTGGATGTGCAGTTGATCTTGAGTACGTCGGCCTTTCGAATTCACGACCAGCGCGATGCTGGCCTCGTCGGGAATGTGCTCACGGGCAACCCGCCATGCGAACGGCCAAATCCCGACCGCCAGTTCGGCGGCCTCGATGCCGGAGATGCGCGCCAGCGGCAGCGCGAGCCCGTGTACGAAGGGAGCGGCGCAACCGCACATCTTGAGGTCACGGATGGCAACATGTGCGGCGGTCTGCGCCCACACTTGTGTCGTCGTCATGCAGCGGGGGTCACGGTCCGGAACGTCGTCGGCGCGCGGAGCGTGGCAATGAGAGGCGCCTGGGCCAGGCGTTGCCTCGAGGCAGCTCTCGATCAATGTCCACAGACGGTTGCGCGCGACTTGTGCGTAAGCCGGACCGTCCAGGAGTGCCGGCAGGCCGATCAAGACGACCCACCACAGTAACGCGCGATGCACGGAGCGAATGGGACTTATCCCCTTTTTCGCGCCAGCTGCTCGAGGAACGCGACGGTAGCGGCTGCGGCGTTGCGGGCTGCCAGCCGATAGTACGCGAAGAACTGGCCGGGAAATCCGGGGAGGTCGAGCGGGTCACCGTTGCCGTCCGAGACGGCGCGAAACGCGATGAAGCGCACGCCGTGCATGGCGGCGGCGCGCGCGATGGCTGCGGTCTCCATGTCTTCGACCGTGGGAGCGTCCAGACCTGCCAGCGGAACAGTCGCCCGCGGGTGTGTCCCGGAGAGGCTGGCCGCGGAGAGAATGGGCTGCGCGGGTTCGACGTCACAGCCGAACACATCATCGCCGTTCTGCCGACACCGCAACGCGACGTCGCCGAATGGGTCGGCGCTCTGCCCCAACCCACCGATGAATATCGCCGGCTCGTGCAGCATGCACACGAGGTCGTGGGAAGGGACGTCCGGACGATTCGTACACCGTTCGAGCGCGACAGCGCCGGGTGTGATGATCTGCTCGGCCAGCGCCAACCATTCGGTATCGGGAGGGTAGGTCACCCCATCGAGGAGCGTCCACGCCGTGGGGACCGCGACGTCTCCGATCCGCAAAGGGCTGCCGCCTACGCCGGACACGATGACTCCTGCGACATCGAATCGGTCGAGAACCGCACTCGCACGCAGGGTCGCGTTCGCCAACCCGATGCCGGTCATACCGAGTACAACCGGCACACCCCCGAGGTGACCGACGCGGAACGGGCGGCCTTCGATCTCCACCGTCTCGTCGATGGTGGCGTGCTCGAGAAGCGGTGCGAGCTCAGCGGGGAAGGCGCTCAACACCGCAACCGGTGCCGGTGGCGGCGCCGGGTCGCTATCGTCCGTTCCGCACCCGCAGAGGGTTGCCCCCAGCGCCGCGAGCAGGACAACCGCGTATCGGGAGATTCCTTGGGTCACTGCGTGCTCGGCCTAACGTCAATGCGCACATCATCCCGCCAGTCGATCGTCGATAGTCCAGAGTCGATAGCCGCGCAGTGGGACTCGGCTATCGACTGTCGACTATCGATTATCGTCTGCCAGATCACCGATCGTTGCTAGTCATCTCTTCCGTAGTGGCCGGCGTAATGCCAGAACCTTCTCCGGTATCGGTGATCTTGCGGGCCGCCTCGACAGCGCCTTCCATCGCACCCGCTGCCGCACCAACCACAACCGCGTGCACCGCCTTCTTCGCCTTGCCGAGGACACCGGTGGCGCGACGCTTCAGATTCGGCTTCTTCGTGGCACGGGCCTTGGACTTCTTTCCGGCACTGGCCTTCACCTTCTTGCCGGCGCTGCGCTTAGCCTTCTTGCCCGTGCGAGCCTTGGACTTCTTGCTCTTGCTCGGCTTGGCCTTGGCGCGCTTCGAGGTGCGCCCTTTGGAGGTTGACCGTTTCTTCGCCTTCTTGACCGCCATACGCTCTCTCCTTTCACAAATGCGTGGTCGTGCTGGACCTCTTTCCCGAATCCGGGGATAACGCGTCCCGGACACTCATACGACTTTCCGATCATGAGCGCGACCCCGCCCGTCTAGCAGCTTGCTGAAAAACTGGCCTGAACACGGAACACAGAGCACGGAGCACAGACTGTCATATTGAAGTCTTTCACCTTTGTCTGTGTTCCGTGGTCCGTGTTCTGTGCTCAAACGAGTTTTTCAGCAGCCTGCTACCCTAGAGCCCAGAACCCGAAGCCCAGCCCACTGACCGCAGTCTCAGTCCCACCATCTGGGCTCTGTGCTCTGTGTTCTGTCTAGGGCGCCTCCGGATCCCACATGGGCGTCCAGTTTTCGAAATACAACGCGCCATCGGCAACCAGCGACGCGCCGTTGATGTAGCGCGCGGCCGGCGAGCACAAGAACATCACGATGGCCGCGACTTCGGCCGGATCGGCGAGACGATGCGTGGGGATGTCGCGCACCACGAGGGTCTCGTAGTCGCTTTGCTCAGCCTTACTGAATTCCTCCTCGCGCACACCGGTGGTCGATACCGTTCCGGGCGCGAGGGCATTGATCGTGACACCGCGGCGCGCCCAATAGTACGCGAGCGACTTGGTCAGATTCACCACACCGGCCCGCGCCGCGCCGGAGTGCGCAAAGGCCGGCGCCCCGCGCTCGAAGGAATAGATGTGCACGATGTTGACGACGGCTCCGGAACCGCGCTGCAGCATGTGGGCGCCGACACGACTGCACATGTTCCAGGTGCCGTTGAGGTTCAGATCGATGACCGCGCGCCAGCCGCGATCGCTGATGTCGCCGGGTCGGGCCGGAAATTGTCCGCCGGCGTTGTTGACCAGGAAATCGATGGCGCCGAAGCGCTCGACGGTTTGCCGGACTAACGCGTCGACTTGATCGGTCTCGCGAATGTTGGTTGGGACGGCCAGGCACGCCCGTCCGAGCTGGGTGATCTCTTCGGCGGTCGGCTCGAGATTCTCAGGCTTGCGGCTGGCAATGACTACGTTTGCCCCGAAGCGGGCGAAGCCGAGCGCCACCGCACGGCCAATGCCGCGCCCGCCTCCCGTCACCAGTGCGGTGTGTCCTGCGAAGAGGTCCTTGGCAAACGTGCTCAGCGGATCGACGGTGAGTCTCATGGGGCGGAGTCTATGGGCATCATCGACGCCGGGTCAACGCATTGGAGGGTGACCGAGGCCGCGCCGCAGCCGCAGGACGTGCTCAGGCCCCGGCGCCAGATCGTACGGGTGCCTCGAACTTCGCCGCGTCGATGATCGACCACAGGTGGATGATCCAGCCAAGGAATACGATCCACAGCACGGCTGCGAGTACGAACTGTACGAGTGCGATGCCGACGCGGCCCTGGAGCAGCTGACCCAGCCCCGGGATGAAGAAGCTGCACAGCGCCGCCAGCACATTGCCACCCGATCCTTGTCCTGACATGCCACCCCTCCGTTCGCGGCACGGTACCATCCAGCACGGGTGCGGAGAAGCGCGCGCGGGCCGTTGGGAGACCGGGAGCAGCGGCAAGCCCCCTCCCTAACCCTCCCCCGTTGCCGGAAGCGGCAACAGGGGAGGGGAGCATTCCATGGCGTATCGATTCCCATGACGTGTGCGTCATCCGAAGAGCGCGGGTCTTCCGTCGATCAGTCAGGTGTTTGTTCCCCTCCCCTGTTGCCAACTCCGGCAACGGGGGAGGGTCAGGGAGGGGGCCATTCCGACGATGGCATCGAAGATTCGACTGCACAACTGCGTCGACGCTTGGTGTCTCAGTTCGCCCACCCCCGAGTGGCATTGCAGCGAAGCTTGCATCATAGTTGGGCCATGAAGACGATATCGGCGTTCGCTGTTTTGGCACTGATGCTCCTCGTTGGCTGTGCAGCTGCCGACGTGCCGCCGGACGTTCTGGTGCAAATGGCAGGCATCGGTACCAAGATCGAGCCGTTTACCGCTGAGACGATCACGGTGTCGGGGGACAAGCAGACCACGGCCTCCTTCGACTCGACGGAGCGGAAGAACGCCACCGCATACGTCATCATCGGCGCCCGGTGCCCAACCACCAGCGCCTACGTCGATCGCTTCAGAGAGCTGGAAAAGGCCTATGCCGGCAAACCGGTGGAGCTCGTCTACGTCTATCCGAATCGTGAAGACACGAGCGACGCAAAGCTCGCGTTTCACAAAGAGCATAAACTGATTGGACCGTACATCGATGACCGCGGCGGCCGTGTTGCGAAGATCCTCCAGGCGCGGAAGACCTCGGAGTTCATCCTGGTCGGCAAGGACGGGACCATCCTCTTCCGCGGTTCGATCGACGACTCGAAAGATGTGGCGGGCGTTAAGAAGCGGTACGCCGCAGCCGCGCTCGACGAGCACCTGGCGGGCAAACCGATCACGACTAGCGCCTCGCAAGTCTTTGCTTGAGGGATCCACTTCTAACGCTGCCGGTCGGCAGCGCTCTAAGTAGAACACAGAACCCAGATCCCAGAGCCCAGACTGAGATCGACCCATGTCTGGGATCTGGGTTCTGGGCTCTTGGTTCTGAGATCTGGGATCTGGGTTCTGGGCTCTAGGTTCTGACTATCGCCACGTCGTGGGCCAATGCGGATGCCACGGTCGTTCGCGTTCGAAGGCGCGGGCGACCTGCAGGACGAGATCATCTCGATGGCGTGGGCCGACGATCTGCAAGCCCATGGGAAGCTTCTTGCGCGAGATCCCGACTCGCACGGTGGCGGCGGGATGCCACGAGAGGTTGAATGGGATCGTGAACGATGCGACGCCAGCGAAAGGTTGGCGGCGGCCTTCGATCTCGTCGGGGAACGGTCCCTTCGCTGGCGGTGGATCGTAGGGCACCGTTGGGGTCACCAGGACGTCGACGCGCTCGAACAGCCGTGCACACCAGTCGTTGAGTTGCGTACGCAGGCGGGCGGCCTTTCCCCAAGCTTCCGGGGTCATTTGCCATCCAGTCTTGACGCCCTGAATGAACGTCCGTCCAAACTTATCCTCCTGCGTAGGGAGGTAGCTGTAGAGGTGCGTGGCCAACTCGAAAGCGCTGAGGATGCTCCAATCGCGTCCCAGCTGCGGTGGTCCTCCGTCGATGGTTTGCAGGCGGTGCCCGAGTTTCTCGAAGACCTTGGCACCGTCCTCGACCGCTGCCGCAACGTCTGATTGCACACTGGCGTAGTCAAGATCTGGCGAGAACCCAATACGCAGTGCGGGCGGTGCTTGTCGAGTCATCTCGGCGTAGGACAGCCCGGGATGCGGCAGGCTGTTCGGATCGTGAGGTGACGGTCCGACGACCTGGTCCATGAACAGCGCTGCGTCCTCGACGGTCTTCGTAAGCGGACCGTACACTGACATGTCGCCGTATTCCCAGTGCGTGAACCGCCCGCGCGGTACACGTCCGAAGGAGGGCTTCAAACCCATGGCGCCGGTGAAGCTGGCGGGAATGCGGATCGAGCCGCCGCCGTCGCTGGCCGTCACCAAGGGCACCACACATCCGGCGAGTGCGGCCGCGGAGCCGCCACTGGAACCACCTGGCGTGTGATCGAGATTCCACGGTGAGCGCGTCGTGCCGTAGACGAGATTTTTGGTGATTGCCGTGTAGCCAAACTCCGGCGCATTGGTCTTACCGATGACGATCGCACCCGCCGCACGTAAGCGTTCGACTTGCGTGGAGTCGTGGCCCGCGACGGCGCTGGCGAATGGGAGGGAGCCCTGAGACGTGACCAGACCCTCGGCGTCTTCGAGATCCTTGACCCCGAGCGGCACGCCTTCGAGCCGTCGGGCGTCGCCGCGCATGATCTGCGCTTCCGCAGCGCGCGCATCGCGTAACAGTGCCTCGCGATCACGCAGTGCCACCACGGCGTTGAGGTCGGCGTGCGTGGCCTCGATGCGCGCCAACGTGGCTTCCATGAGCTCAACCGGTGAAGCCTTACGGCTGCGCAAACGCTCGGTGAGCTCCACGAGAGTGAGACCGAGTAACTCGTGCATACGAAACCTCCACTGCGTAACAGTCCCCCGTCCCTGGTCCCTGATTTCTGGTCCCTGGTCTCTGGTTGCCTACCAGAGCTGTACTATGAACCAACCGGGGACCAGGAACCAGGGACCCGGAACCGAACTATGACCGGGGTGTTCCTCGCCACCACGCCGGATACGGCCTGGCGTGCAGGTGGTAATGATCCGGTATTTGGCGCATGTGGTCGTCGAAATACCAACCGCGCGGGTATTTCGCGTCGGCAATCTCGGCCAGCGCGCGCTGCATCACGGCGCGTTCCTCCTCGCTCGGTGCCTGCCGATGAACACCCAGCACGGCCATCGGTACGTCGCAGGAGTCACAATCCAAGATGGCAAAGCGGAACGGCTCCTCGTACTCTGCGTACCAGGGTGTCGTGCGTGCCAATTCACACAGCTCACAGCGCTGGCTCATTGACGGTAGAGTAGTGCGCAGGAGAACTTTGTCCATGGCTGTTCGTACAGGTGGCAGAGGTGATTTCATGCTCGTGCTGAACGCGGCGGTGACCGGCATCGTCATCGGGTCCGAAGGCTAACCGATGCCGTACGACCCGCGAATGGCCGCCGGGGCGGCGCGCTTCAATGCCGGTGACTTCTTTACCGCGCACGAAATCTGGGAAGCCGCGTGGCTCGAAGCTGTCGGCCCGGAGAAGGAGCGGTTCCAAGGCCTCGTGCAGATTGCGGCAGGCTACGCCAAGGTTGAAAGCGGCATCGGTGCTGGCGCCATCAAGTTGCTGACGCTTGGTCGACAGCGCTTGCGACAGTTGCTGCAAGGCGAATCGGACCGCGTGTTGCAAATCTTCCTTGACGGCGTGAGCGCCGACCTCGAACGTCTGGAGCGCTTGCCCGTGACCGACGTCAGCCTCGCCGCCGTGAGGCTGCCGCGGTGTGAGCTGGGCTGAATTTGTATCGTATAGTGTCTTGCCACAGATACGTGCTGCGTGTCTGAACAGCGAGACAGTGCCGGAGTCTTCTATTCGTTGGCCCGAAAGTTAGTCCGATCTGCAACGGGGTGTCCGCGTGGCGCGTGGCTTGCTCTGCCAAGCGTGTCATTGCCGTTTCCGCACGAACCACAAGGGGGGAATCCACGCGTGTTCAACTTCAACTTTCCGTCGTCAGTGATGCGTTCGTTGCGACGCATGGTGCTCTCTCTCATCGCAGCTGCTCTTTTCAATGACACCGTGTCGGCGGCGCCGTTCGCCTACGTGGCGAACATCGGCTCCGACGACGTCACCGTAATTGATGTCGCAACCCATACAGCAATCGCCACGCTGGCTGTCGGCAACGACCCGGACGGAGTCGCGGTCACGCCGGATGGGACGCTCGCGCTCGTCACCAACTTTCTGTCCGACGATGTGTCGATCATCGATACGCGGGCACAAGCGGTCGTCGCGACCCAACCCGTCGGTTCGGGACCCGTGGGGATCGCCGTCTCACCTGACGGCGCCCTCGCGTACATCGCGAACAAGGGATCGAATACCGTCTCCGTGATGCGCACCACGCCGCCGCAGGTCATCGCCAACATTCCGGTGGGAGCGGGGCCCAATGGGATTGCGGTCAGTCCCGACGGGCGTCGCGTATACGTCACCAATTCGTTCACGCAAGACCCGGGGACGGTTTCGGTGATCGACGCGTCGGCCAACACCGTCGTCGGGACGATTGCGGTGCAGCGCAGCCCCGGGCGAGTGGCGTTTACGCCGGATGGAGAGCTCGCGTACGTGACCAACTGGAAGTCATGGAGCGTCTCCCTCATCGAGACGGCAACCAACGAAGTCGCCGATACCATCCCGCCCGCCGGTCGCCCCACCAATGTCGTCGTCAATCCGAACAACGCGCAAGCCTACGTCATCAGCCTCGCCGGCCGCATACAGGTCATCGACACGGGCACGCAGGTAACGCTCGCCAACATCGACGCTGGACAACTGCCATCGGGCGACAGTCCGCAACCCTATGGGATCGCGACGACCCGTGATGGGACGTTTGCGTACGTGGCCAACTACGCGGGCAATTCGGTCGCTGCTGTGAATCTGACGAGCAACGAGGTCGTCGCGCAGATCACTGCAGGCACGCGACCGTTCGCAGTGGCCGTGAGTTGCGTCGATGACGGGTGCGCCGCCCCCGCCATTACGCCGCGCCCGACGCGCACCTCGACTCCGACGCTGGGACCCACGCGGACGCCGACCCTCACGCGGGTGCCCACGCCGCGCCCGACACTGACGCCCAGAGCAGTGGTGATCAGCGCCAATGCTGAGAGCCCCGACCTCAACGACGATCGCGTCGTCGTGACGATCCGATTAGACACAGCTGGCCATGCCGTCGCCGGCACGCAGAACGACCTGGTGTTCGATCACACCGCCATCACCCTCGATACTGCGGAAGACTGCACGATCAACCCAGCCATTGCCGACACCGATCCGGCATGTGACACCGACCCGACGCGGCCGTGCAAGATGCTGACGCGGCACCTCGAGCGATGCGACTCAGGTGACCCGCTCGCGTGCGGCGAACCCGCACCCGCGGACTTCAGTCGATTCCGAGCCCTCGTTTTCGCGCTGCATACGTCCGGGCCGATCCCAGATGGCGTGCTGTACACGTGCTCGTTCCGCGTAGTCGACCGCAGTCGCGTGTCGACGATTCTGTCGGTGCGCAAGCTCATCGTCGCCGATCCGGACGGTGAGCGCATCGGCTCAACGGCGCACGACGCGACGATCTTCCTGGCGCCGACCCCGACGCTCGGGCCGACCCCGACGTTAACACCCCGGCAGGGCGTGGTTGGTGCGGGCATTACATTGGAGACTGTCCGGGCGGACGCCGGTGAATTGATCGAGGTGCAGGCGACGCTGACGACCTCCGGCAGCATGGTGGCGGGTACGCAGAGTGATTTCAGATTCGATCCGGTCCATGTGCCGGTGGGACGGCGGCCGAACGGCCGGCCGGATTGCACGGTCAATCCGGCTATCATGAAGGACAGCACTTCGTTCGCCTTTCAGCCGCCACAGTGTACGGCCGAAAATTGCATGGCCGTGCGGGCAATTGTCTTTTCGTCGCAAGATACCGCGCCGATTCCCGACGGGGCGGTGTTGTACGCGTGTCGCATTCAGGTGGCGCCGACGGCTCCGAATGGGCACTACCCGCTCAACGTGAGCGGCGTCATCTTGAGCGATCCGCTGGGCGAGCGCCTGTGCGGCGAACCCTTGACCACCCCGTGCACCGTAGTGGACGGCGCGGTCATGATCCAAAGCGTCGACGCGACGACCGCGGGGGTGCGTGTTGGGCAACCCGTTGCCGGCGGTGGGTGCGGGATCGTTCCAGGGCGCCGCAGCACGAGCGCGATTTTGATTCTCGCTGCAGCGCCACTCCTCTGGTGGCGACGTCGGGCGCAGGCGGATTGATCGCGCAGCACCCATGCGCACGATCGTGCTAAGCGCGGTGCTGCTGCCGGCAGTTGCAGTGGCTGCTGCCATTGAGGTCACCGAGTTTCCCGTGCCGGTGGTAGGCAGCCGTCCGGTGGCGGTCGCCGCTACGGCAGAGGGTACCATATGGTTCACCGATGCCGGTGCCGATCGAGTCGGGCGGCGCACCGCGAGCGGCTCGATCTCTCTCGTGGCACTGCCGTTGCTGAGCGGCCCGGCCGGTATCACCGTCGGAGCCGATGGAGCTGCGTGGGTGGCGCTCAACGATCGAAGCCAAATCGCACGGGTAACCGAGGATGGTGACGTGACGGAGTACGCAACACCGACCTCGGGCAGCCAGCCGTTTGGCATAGCCGCCGGCCCGGATGGTAACGTCTGGTTCACCGAGATCGGCGGCAATCAGATCGGACGGATAACGCCAGATGGCGTGATGACCGAGTTTCCGCTGCCGAACCCCGTCAGTGCGCCGGCTGGAATCGCTGCCGGCCCCGACGGTGCGTTGTGGTTCACTCAGTTCAACGGCAATCGCATCGGCCGCATCAGCATTGAGGGTGCAATCACCGAGTTTCCGCTACCAATCCCCGCCAGCGGTCCGCTCGGGATCGCGCGTGGCGTGGATGGCCATTTGTGGTTCACCGAGTTTCACGGTAACCGCATCGGCCGGATCTCCACGCAGGGTTCCATCATCGAGCTTGACATTGCGACGTTACACAGCAACCCCGGGGGCATCACTGTGACATCTGACGGTACCGTATGGTTTACCGCGCTCAACGCGGATCAAGTGGGTCGTATCACTTTTACGGGCGTGCGCAGCGAAGTGACGTTGCCGAGTCACAGCTTCGAGGGCGGCACCCTGTTTGCGGGCGGCATGACGGCGACATCCGATGACATCGTATGGTTGGCGGCAACCGCATCCGGCGCCCTTGCCAAGCTCGAAGAGCCTCGCACGCCCACTCCGACATTCGTCCTGCCGCCGGCCACCACAACCGCACCTGCCTCGGTGACACCGACAGCATCGCCCGCACCCACCGGGCCGGATGGGACCGCGACGCCAACTGCGACGGCGACGGTGCCCGCTTCGGCCACATCGACGGAGGGTCCGACGGCGCCACCGCCGACACCCGTGGTGACACCGGCATTCCCGCAAAGCACGGGAGGCGGAGATGGCTGCAACATCCCGGCCGCATCACAATCCGCGGGGGTTGCGTGGGGGGTGATCGTGCTCGCTGCACTGTGCGCGAGCCTGCGAGCGTGTTGGCGCATCAAGACGCCGGTGACGCGTCGCCGGCAGGGCGTACGGGTGAGTGTCCTTGCGTTGGCATGCATGACAATGCCGTTAGCCAGTCGGCTCGAAGCACAAGCTACCGTGCGCATGGAGATTGGGTCTGCGCTTGGTGGTCCCGGGGACGTCGTCCCGATCACCGTCTCGTTGTTTTCAGAGAATGTCGGTGTCGTGGCGACTGCCAACGACATCATTTTCCCGACGCGACCACTCGACCTGGATCCCGGCGCATGCCAGGTGAATCCGGCAATCGGCAAGAGGCTCACAGGCAGTGTCATCAGCGCCGGCGACGCGGTGACGACGGTGCGTATCCTGATCCAGTCGGTGGAGAATACCGCGCCCATTCCCGATGGCGTGCTGTACACCTGCCTCGTGCGTGTTGCCCCATCGGCGCTTCCCGACCGCTACCGGCTCGAGAACAGCCTGGCGCTGGCGTTTGCGTCGGACGGTACCGAGATCGGCGACGTGCTCGGTACCGACGGAGCAGTCGTTGTCTCGCTCATCGGTCGGGTATGCCGCGGTGATTGCGATCAGGACGGCACGGTAACAGTCGACGAGATCCTGACCGGTGTGAACGTCGCGCTGGGTTTTCAACCGTCGACGGCGTGCTTGTCGTTTGACGCCGATGCCGACGGTGCCGTGACGATCGAAGAGCTGCTCGGCGCCGTGAGCAACGCGTTGGGCGGTTGTCACACGCCGCCGACTCCAGTGCCGACGCCGACGCCGACGCCTACCGCGGTCAGTACGCCGCTCTTCGTGCGCGCCACCGGCAGTGATGACAACGACGGGCTGAGCGCGGACACCGCGCTGCGCACTATTACCCGCGCGACGCAACTGGCGCAGCGCGGCTATACCGTGATCGTGGGGCCCGGGACGTACAACGAAGGCGTGACCACCGACGGCACTACGCGTGCGGCGCGCAACCTCACGTTCATTGCTGATGCTGCGGGAAGCGCAACGGGTGACCCTGCGGGCCCCGTCCTGATCGATGCGACGGGAACACCCACGGGGGCGGGATTCAAGCTCTCGGGCGCGCTGGGAACGGTCATCGACGGCTTCCAGATCACGGGTGGGGCCGACGGTGGAATCGTCATCAAGAGCAGCAGCAATGACTTCACCATCCGCAACTGCGTCATTTTCGACAACCCCGGCAGCGGCGTACGCGTGCAGGACTCAGCGCGGGTGCTCGTGTTCAACAACTTGATCTATGGCAATGGCGCCCAGGGCATTGGCATTGTCGGCCAGGGGGACGGTTCGCCGGATGCGCGGCTGTTCAACAACACGATCGTCGGCAATGGCAATCGTGGCATCACGATTGGCACCAGCCAGGTCGCCTCGCCAGGCGCTCTGGTGCTCAACAACATCGTTCAAGACAACGGCAACGCCGCCGCGCCGCCGGTGGGGAACCTCAAGGTCTTCACCACACCGCCGAGCGACGCCGGCTACAATGGCGACTTCAATCTGGTGTTTCCGCCGAGCTACACGCCGATCGACCTCACGGGTCCCAGCGACATCGATCAGGATGCCCTCTTCGAGTTTCCGGGAGGCGATAACTTTTTCCTGCGCACCGAGAGCCCAGCGGTCGACCGCGGTGATCGCCTGCCGCGTGCGCTAGAGCTCGTGTTGATGGCGCGCACGACGACCGGCAGAGGACCTGACCGCGGCCGGCTCGACCTGGGCTTTCACGCCCTGCCGTAAATCGCATTGTAGAGTGCGCAAGCCATGCTTGCGCACTCCAGGAGAGAGGGGGGGCTTTGCGTCGCGCCGAGTTCCGCACCCCAGCTCAGAGTCACGGGAGGGACGAACGACTGCGAGGGGTCGAAGTTGTTGGGGTCGAGGTTGTTATTGACACTCGTGAATGACCTATGCGATAGGGCGAGCACGCGGCAATAGCTAGAGCGGCCAACCCACAGTAGTTCGCCGGGGGGGGACAATGAGGGAATCCCGGTCCTTGTTTCGTGGAGCGTTCATTCGCGCATGGCTCACTGCGCCATCGCGGCTGCGTTGCAACGATCATCTGTAGGGGAGCCGCCTCATGACGGACAGTGTTCGTCCTGCCCTTGGTGATCGGAACCTTCCCATATTTAGCATCAGTGGAGGCTGCCACAAGTCGCATCCGGAGCGTCGTGTGCGGCTCCCTACTGGCACTCGTCGCGGGGTCCTGCGTTACCTCGGTTGCGGTCGCCCGAGCCGTCAACCCGCTGGCGAACTATTGTTTGTTGCGGAGCCGCAACAACATGAGAAGCATTCGCGTGTTGACGGTCGTCGCAGCAGCGCTCATCGGCTGTGTGGCAAGAGCTGCATTCGGGACGATGAGACCCGCGCAGAATCGGGAGAAGCCCCGCGCCCCCTGAGAGGCGGCTGGGAGCGACCCTAAATGATGAGACGCGACCGGTTCACCATGCTCCTCAGTCTCGTCGGCGTGGCCGCGGGGGCCTCAATCGTTTTCCTGCATCAGCCGCCACCGCGGAGCAGCAGGGAGGTGCCCAGTAGTAGCCGGGAGCCCGAGGTAAGCTGGTCGGCGGAGACGGCGAGGCCTGTCAACTTGGCGGCCGACCCCGATGACGCGGCCTGCGCGATCTCCGCGGACGAGATCAAGGCTTGGCATCCGAGCGGCGACTTTCTGGTCGTCGACTCACGCCCAAGGAGAGAGTTCGAGCGGATAAGGATTCCTGGATCGGTGAACTTTCCCGTAAGCGACCTCAAAACGAAGCTCTACCTCAAGGAGAGACAGCTGCTGCTCGTGGACCGGGGCTACCTTGGCCATGAGGCGATGGCTGCCTGCCGAGCCCTGCGCGACGCAGGTTTTGGCCGCCTGCGGGTGCTGGTGGGTGGGCTGGAGGCGTGGCGGCAGCACTTGGGCGCGCTGGCGGGCGAGCGGCTGGCCGAGGCGGCGCTCGATCGCATCCCGCCGCGTGCGTTCGACGCCGGCCTGCGGCGTGGCAAGTGGATCGTGGTCGACGTGTCCGATGCACCCGAGACGTCGGGCGGCGAGCTGAGTTCCGCTGTTGCGCACGTGCCGTTTGGCAAGGATGGTTCAGGCTTCGCGACGCGGCTGCGGACGGCGGTTGCGGCTCAGAGCGGGCAAGCGGATCCGGTCGTGGTGATCGTCGATCGGGATGGGGCACGCTATCCAGCCATCGACCGGGTGCTCGGTGCGGACCGTCCAGGCTCCTTGTATTTCTTGGAGGGCGGGCTCGACGACTACCATAGGTACCGAACGCAGCAGCAGGCGATGTTGGCGCGTGCGATCGTTGCCGGGTGCGAGCAGGGGTGCAGCGGGCGATGACTGCGCGTACGTGGTGCACAACGATGTGGCTGGCAGTTGTAGTCGCCCTCTTACTGATGGCGACGCAGGCGCATGCGGACGACCTGGTCGAGCACCGCATCCGCTACAGCATCACCGCGCGGAACACGAGTGGCGAGTTGCTGCGCAATGTCGACGTGATCGCCGCGGGTCCAGTATCTCGGACCGGCGCGCAGCGCACGGTTTCGCTACAGGCGTCGTCCACTTTCGAGCTGCAGAGCGATGAGCGTGGCAACCAAGAGCTGCGATTCCGGCTGACCATGGCGCCGTATGCGACCAAGATGATCACGATCGATACGGTCGTGGAATTTGCGACGCGACCGGCGGCGCAGCGCCTGAAGGATGAACCGTCGTTCCTGCGCGCCGAACCATTCGTCGAAGTTGGTCATCCCGCCGTAAGTGCCGCGGCGGAGCACGTGGAGGGGAAATCACCGAGCGAAGTCGCCGACGCGCTGTTCCGTTCGGTGGTCGGGCGTGTCCGAACGTCCGGCTATGTGTCGGAACCCCATGGTGCTCTGTACGCACTGGAGACGGGCAAGGGGGATTGCACCGAGGCCATGTACTTGCTGGTCGCTCTGGCACGCAGCCGGGGCATCCCGGCCCGGGGCGTTGCCGGGTTTGTGGTCAGTCACGACGCGGTGGTGCATGCGATAGACTACCACAACTGGGCAGAGCTCTACCTGGACGGTGCGTGGCGTATCGCCGATCCGGACAAGCGGGTCTTCGGAACCGCGTCGTCACAATACTTGGCGATGCGCATCCTCGGCGGCACCGCCGAGCAGTTACTTGGTGGCGCTGCTGTTTCTGCGTCGCGTCCGGAACTTGCCGTGAGGATCGATTAGCGATCATGCGCTTGGGACCCGCACGAATCGGAGCGCAGGCCAGCCGTGTTTGGGCCTGCAACAGCACCCAGCGGGCGGGTAGTCATCCGGCTTTTCGAATCGCGCTGAGCTGGCTGGTCCTGTGCTTGCTCGTTCTGACGGTGCCGAAGACTGCGCCGGCGGCTCCCGTGGACGAGGGTCCCAATAACGATACGCTCGGAACGGCGACGGCGCTCACCCTGGCGGAGGATCCGGCGGGCAGCGGGTACTGGGTGGGGCGGGGGGTGGGGTCGATCGACCCGGCGACCGCCAACAATTATTGGAGTGATCCGGACTACTGGAGCTTCCCGGCGTTGGCGGGCGATGTGGTGTCGGTGAGTGTGGACACGCCGGGCAGCGCGGTGGATCCGTACGTGGAGTTGCGCAACGCGGCGGACGGCACCCTGGCCGGCGACGACTCCGCGGGACCAGATGCCGACGCGTTCATCAGCCACTACGTGATCCCGACGAGCGGGACGTACTACGTGGTGGTGGGCAAGTATTACTACAGCACGGTGGTAGGCAGCTACCAGCTGCGGGTGGATGTGGCGCGGGGGATTCAGCTGGAGACGGATGCGAACTACAGCAACGACAGCATCGCGGGGGCGAATCTGCTCACGCT
>Ga0187892_10004022_pt1 | contig 25570 bp, 24 predicted proteins | sample MA1701073metaG_FD_139345 | JGI IMG/M metagenome (GOLD analysis project Ga0187892, IMG submission 139345) | Bio-ooze microbial communities from a basaltic lava cave in the Kipuka Kanohina Cave System on the Island of Hawaii, USA - MA170107-3 metaG ... | reverse complement strand
TCGCCCGGTTCGAAGCTACTTGTCGTGAGGCTTCTTGCCCGACTCGGAGCACGTTTTCTTGATCGTCTTCTTGTGCTCCTTCTCCCCGTGCTTGATTTCCTTCATCCAGTACGACTTCGCGTCACATCCTTCGCAGGCATAGAGCACACGGCTCTTGCTGACGGACTCCTCCGTCTTCTTCCCTCATCAGGAGCCCGCTTTCTCGAAGGACTTCCCTCAGTTGCAGTCGAAGCACTTCTTGACGCACTGTTCGATATCCTTGACCTTCTCCGAGCATTCCTTGCACTTCCCTTCCTTGTCGATCTTGTCCTTGGCCTTCGCCGCGTCGATGACGCGGTCGCACTTCTCGCAGAACTTCGCCTTCTCGGTCTGCCCGACCGTGCAGTCGCTGGCGTACGCCGCCGCGATCAGCCCGATCACCGCGAGGCAGCCGAGCCCCGCCAGTATCTTCATGCACCCTCCAAGCAATCCCTGCCTAGGATACACGCGACGAGGCGGTCTCAGGTATCAAGTTCCGCCCGCGCGCACGGCGGGAGACGATGACGGACGACTGTGGACGACGGCGGACGGATGACCCGTCAACGACTTGATACCTGATGCGTGAACCGTGAGACCCCGGCTACGGCTGGCCGCCGTGGGGGAACTCGCCGCTGCGCGAACATTTCATCTCGAACGCCTTGCCCCTCGAGCGGCACCCGTCCTTCGCACACTTCCCCCCCTCCGCCCCGTCCGCGCCGCACGCCTTGCAGCCCCACGCCACCTTCGCGCGCACGACCTTCGCAGCGTAGTCCTTCCCGCAGCACTTGCCCGGCGACGCGTGGCGCGTCTTGCAGCAGTCGGCGACGTAGTACACCTTCTCGCACGCCTTCACCTTCTCGGCCGGGGTCTTGCACGCCGTGCACTTCCCGTCCTTGTCGACCGCGTCCTTCTCCAGCAGCGCCGCGCACTTGCGGCACTCCCACGCGTCGACGACCTTCTTGAGGTCGCAGTCGTCCTTGTCCTGGAAGGACGCCAGGAGCGCCGCCGCCGCGAGGAGAGCCGCCCGCATCTACTTGTCCTTCTTCGGCGCGTCGCCGCCGTGGGGCCACCCGCCGCTGTCCGTGCAGACGGCCTCGAGCGGCTTGCCGGCGCGCGGGCAGTCCTTCGTCGAGCAGCTCGCCCCCTCGGCCCCCTCCGCCTTGCACGCCTTGCACGTGATGGCGATGCGCGCGCGGAACGCCTTGCCGTCGTCCGCCTTGACGCAGATCTTCACCGTCTCGGGCTTCTTCTTGCAGGAGATGCAGCGCCCCTCCTTGTCCATGTCCGTCTTGTCGAGGAGCTTGCGGCATCCCTTGTCGGTGCAGTACGGGCCGCTCTCGACCTTCGCCATGTCGCACGCGGCGCCATGCGGCGCCGTGCCGGACTTCGTGCAGACCGTCTCGAGCGCGCCCCCCTTGCATCCGTCCTTGCAGGCGCGCTTCGCCTCGTCGCGCGTCTCCGCCTTGCACGACGGGCACCGGTACACGACCAGTGAGACGACGGGCGTGAGCTTGCAGCAGAACTTGCTCGCGCAGCAGCCGCGCTCATGCGGGCGCTGCTCGTGCATCCCGCAGACCGGGATCCACTCCTTGACGCAGACCCGCGCCTTCTCCGGCGCGCCCGCGCAGTTCTTGCAGTTGCCGTCCTTGTCGAAGTCGGACGTCTTCTCCGTCTTCGTGAGCACCTTCGAGCACTTCGCGCAGTATTTCCCCTCCTCGACGCGCACGAGGTCGCAGGGGGACTTCTTGTCCTGCGACGATGCCAGCGTGAGCGCGAGGGCCATCGCCAGCGACGCGCGGATGATCATGCTGCCTCCGGAGTTCTACTATGGGTTAAGACCGCGGCCAGGTCCAGAGTTGCGTATTACACGACGCGGCCTGACGTGCCGCCCGAAGCCCTTCCCATGACCGTGCGCATCCTGAGACGGCGAAGGGTGGCCTGCCACCCGTAGCCTTCCCAACGACCCTGCGGATTCTGAGACGGCGAAGGGTGGTATGATGCCCGGCATGTCCGGGTTTCACGCGGTCGTGCTCGCCGGCGGCAGCGGCACGCGCTTCTGGCCCATGAGCCGCGCGCACCTGCCCAAGCAGCTCCTGCCGCTCCTCGGGCCCCAGACGATGATCCGCCGCACCGTCGACCGCCTCCCGCCGCTGTTCGACGCCGCGCGCACGTGGATCGTCTGCGGACGCGCGCACGCCGACCTCATCCGGCGCGACCTGCCGATGCTGCCGCCTCAGAACATCGTCGACGAGCCGGTCGGGCGCGACACGGCGGCGGCCGTCGGGCTGGCGGCGACGCTCCTGGAGTGGAAGGACCCGGGCGCGACCTTCGCGATGCTGCCGGCCGACCACCACATCGAGCCGGCCGACCGGTTCCAGGCGGCCCTGAAGGCCGCCCACGCCGCGGCGCAGACGGGCGCGCTCGTCACGTTCGGGATCAAGCCGCGGTTCGCGGCGACCGGCTACGGGTACCTGGAGCGGGGGGATGGAAACGTCGTCAAGCGCTTCTGCGAGAAGCCGGACGCGGGGCGCGCGAAGGAGTTCGTCGCGGGCGGCCGCCACTACTGGAACAGCGGCATGTTCGTCTGGCGCGCCGACGCGATCCTGCGCGAGATCGGCCGCAGCCTGCCGGACCTCCATCACGAGCTCGGCGGCGTGCGCGCCGCCCTCGGCACGAGCCGCATGCCGGAGGCCCTCGCGCAGGCCTACGCGCGCATGCCGAAGACTTCGATCGACTACGGCGTGATGGAGAAGGCGGAGCGCGTGCTCATGATCGAGGCCGACTTCGACTGGGACGACGTCGGCTCCTGGAAGAGCGTCGCGGCGATGCGGGGGGACGCGCCCGAGGCCCTCGCCGTCGCGGTCGACACGAAGGGGGCATACATCGCCTCGACGGACGACGGGCACCTCATCGCGACGCTGGGGCTGGAGGATGTGGTGATCGTCCACACGAAGGACGCGACGCTCGTCTGCCCGAAGTCGCGCGCGGAGGACCTGAAGCAGGTGATCGAGGCGATCCGGGCGCGGGGGCTGGAGCGGTACCTGTGAGCGAATCTCGAATCTCGAATCTCGAGTCTCGGGCCGCATGAGGATCCTCGCGGTCGACCTCGGGGAGAAGCGCACGGGCCTTGCGGTGAGCACGCCCGACGAGTTGATGGCGCTCGCGCTGCCTACGCTCCTCGACGCCGACGCGGAGGCGGTCGCCAGGGCGGCGAAGGAGCAGGGCGCGGAGCTGGTGGTGATCGGCCTGCCGATCAACATGGACGGGACGGCGGGGCCGGCGGCCGAGCGGGCGCAGGAGTTCGCGAGGGAGCTGCAGGCGCTGCTCTCGGCGCCGGTGGCGACGTGGGACGAGCGGCTCTCGACCGCGGAGGGGGACTCGCGGATGCGGGCGCAGGGGCTCTCGCGCAAGGATCGCGCGAAGCGGGCGGACGCGGCGGCGGCGATCGTGATCCTGGAGGCGTTCATGGCGCACAGGAAGAAGGCAGAAGACAGAAGAAAGAAGAAAGAAGAGAGATGAACCGCGGAGACGCGGAGACGCAAAGGAGACGCAAGAACCCCGGAGGCGCCATCTGCTGCCGCCAGCTCGATCTGTCGCTTCGTGATCCCGACTGCCCGCTTGAGTACGACAGGAGGATGAACGAGATCCACATGCGGCACGTCGGCCAGTCCAAGGGCCACTTCATGGTGTACTTCTGCCCCTGGTGCGGCGCGAAGGCCCCCAAGTCCCGCCGTCTCCGTGGTTTTCTTTCGGCAGCCCAGTCAGCGTGCGGCTCGGCCGTCTCGCCCGTGATTCGCGATTCGCAATTCGTGATTCGGTTCGTCAGAACTCGTCGTCCGTCTCCCCGTCGCTCACCCGCATCAGGTTGGTCCGGTCGCGGTTCACGCGGTAGATCTGCGGCCTGCCGTCGCGGTCCGACACGAAGAACACCGCCGACCCGTTCGCCGACCACCGCGGCGAGTGGTCGCGCGCCGGACAATGCGTCAGCCGCACCACCCGCAGCGTGTCGACATTCACCAGATAGATCTCGTCGTCTCCGTCGCGCGCCGTCGTGACCGCGACGTACCTTCCGTCCGGAGACCACGCCGGCTGCGCGTCCCGCCCCTTCTCGTTCGTCAGCCGCTTGCGCATGCCGTCGGAGTACACAGCCCACACGTCGTCCCCGACCACCTCCGTGCGCCATTTCCCGTCGGGGCTCTTCGACTGGTCGGGAGGCGCGTAGGCCGCGATCTCGCGCCGGCGGTCGCCGTCGGCGTCGCAGGCCGTCGGGACGCCCCCCGCCAGGAACTCGACCGGCCCGAGCCGCTCGACCTCCCGCGCCGCCAGCACCGTCCACGCACCCACGCGCACCGCGGGGTCTGGGTTCTTCAGCATCACCGCGAGCGCCCGGTCGTCGAACACGGAGTAGTCGACCGGCGCCGCGGCGCACCCGGGGAGCACGCAGAGGAGGCAGACCGCCGAGGCGCTGAGGACGCGGCGCCGCAGGGCCGCAAGCAGACGATGCCCCGGATCAACACCAGAGGACGCAGCGCGCCATAGGCGCACTCTGGGATCTCTGGGCCCTCTGGTGTTCGTTTTCCGAACCGATGCCAGCGAGGATCTTCGCGCCGCAGCAGGGTTCTCGAGCATGCCCGCCAACTCCTCAGGTCCTTTCCGTGTTCCTCCGTGGATTCCGTGTTTCCGTGGTGAACCCTCCGGGGACGGCGTACACCAACGATCTTGCGCGGCGCGTCCCTGCGGTTTCATCCTTGCCCTGCGTCCCCCGTTACGGTATACCGCCCCCGTCGCGGAGATCAATCCATGCGCTTCATGCTCGCCGCCGCCCTCCTGCTCGCCCCCGCCCCCCAGGACGGCTGGCAAACCCTCAAGATGGGCGACGAGGAAATCGAGGTCTACCGCGACGCCTGGGGCATCCCGCACATCTTCGCGAAGTCGATCGCGGGCGCCTTCTGGGCCGAGGGTTACTGCGAGGCGCAGGACCGCATCTGGCAGATGGACAACTTCCGCCGCGCCGGCAAGGGCGAGAGCGCCGAGCTGCTCGGTGAGCAGGCGGTGCGCAGCGACCTCGACACCCGCCGCAACGGCTACACCGAGGCGGAGCTGCGCTCCATGTTCGACGCGGGCTCCGAGCGCCTCCGCGCCTGGCTCACCGCGTACACCGCGGGCGTGAACGCCTTCCTCAAGGCGGGCAAGCTCCCGCCGCAGTACGCCCAGATCAAGCAGGAGCCGCGCCCGTGGACCGAGACCGACTGCATCGCGATCGGCGTCATGATGGCGCGCCGCTTCGGCGAGGCGGGCGACGTCGAGCTGCAGGTGCAGACGATGTTCTCCCAGCTCGAGAAGAAGTTCGGCGCGGAGAAGGCGACCGTCATCCTCCGCGACATCCTGCGCGACAGCGATCCCCTCGCGCCGACCACACTCAACGACCACGAACGCTGGACCGTCCCCAAGGACTCGAAGCACAACCTCGCGCCGCGCGCCGGCGAGGGATTTGCGGACGTCCTCCGCGAGCGCGAGGAGGTCCGCGCCCTGCGCGAATCGCTCGGCATCCCGGCGTACGGCGGATCCAACGCGTGGGCGATCGCGCCGAAGAAGTCCGCGACCGGCAACCCGATCCTCTACGGCGGGCCCATGATGGGCTTCCGCCAGCCGTCGATCTGCGACGAGGTGCACGTCGTCGCCCCCGGCCTCAACGCCGCCGGCATGAGCTTCCCCGGCGTGCCGGGCGTCATGATCGGCTTCAACGAGAAGCTCGCGTGGACGACGACGTCGGGCGGCGCGGACCTCGTCGACGTCTACTCGCTCGAGTTCAACGACGCCGGCGAGTACCGCCACAACGGCGCGTGGCACAAGATCGAGTCGCTCGAGGTCGAGATCAAGGTCGCCGGCGGCGCGTCGCGCAAGGAGACCGTCCGCCGCAGCCGCTACGGCCCGATGGTCGGCAAGTCGCACACGAAGGCCATGTCCTTCTGGAAGAAGGAGCACCTCACGTTCGAGGCGGTCATGGACTTCAACGTCGCGTCGAGCGTCGCGGAGTTCGCCCGGTCGATCGGCAAGGTCGCCACGAGCCACAACTGGTTCGCGATCGACGCGGCGGGCCACATCGGCTTCTGGTACGGCGGCGCGCATCCGAAGCGCAAGGCGGGGCACGACGCGCGCCTTCCTCAGAAGGGGGACGGCTCGATGGACTGGGAGGGGCTCCTGCCGGTCGAGAAGTGGCCGCAGTCCGTCGACCCCGCGCACGGCTTTTTCGCCAACTGGAACAACAAGCCGTCGCGCGCGTGGGAGCCGTCGGGCTTCGGCCGCATCTTCTGGGGCAGGAAGATCATCGACGTGCTGGAGAACACCGAGAAGCTGACGTTCCAGCAGGTCGAGTCGATCGCGCGCGAGACCGCGTACCACGACTTTCTCTGGAACTATTTCGGGTCGCACATCCACGCGTCCGCCGAAGGGGACGTCGCCGCGGTCCTGGAGAAGTACGACGGCGTGAAGCGCGAGGGGCGGCCGGAGCCGGTCCTCGTGCAGAAATGGGTCGAGGGGATGATGAAGCGCGTCTTCGCGGACGAATTGGGGATCGCGATCGCCGACCGGTCGCTGCAGCGCTTCCTCGGCGACCCGCTGCTCTACCTGCTCGACGGCGGCGGCGCGATCAAGTACGACTTCGCCGGCGGAGGCGACCTGAAGGCGATGGGGCGCGACGCGCTCAAGGACGCGCTGAAGGACGGGCTCGACAAGCTGGCGTGGAAGGACGAGCAGGTCGACTTCAAGGGGAAGGCGGGGAAGGTGACGAGCGCGAAGGGGCGCGGCACGTTCCAGATGACGGTCGAGATGACGAAGGACGGCCCGCGCGCGACGACGCTCGCGGCCCCAGGCCAGTGCGAGTCGGAGGACTCGGCCCACGGCGCGGACCAGGTGGGGCACTTCAGGGACTGGAAGTACAAGCCCTTCGTCTATCGGCGGAGCGAGATGAAGTAGTTGCGCTTCTTCACGACGCTCAACTACTCGTCCTGCACGGAGGACTGGCGCACGGAGCGGCGCGCGCTCGCCATCGGACCGGACGACCGCGTGCTGGCGATCACCGGCGGCGGTGACCGGCCGCTGAACCTCCTGCTCGACGACCCCGCGCGCGTCACGGCGATCGACATGAACCCGGCGCAGACGGCGCTCCTGCGGCTCAAGATGGAGGCGATGCGCGCGCCGACGCATGAGCAGTACCTGGCGCGGGTCGCGGGCTCGCTCTACGCGGGCCGCTGGGAGCGCTTCTACCGCCGGATGGCGAAGATCACGCGCCTCCTGCGCGGCCGCGAGATCGACGCGCTCTTCGCGTTCACCGACCTCGAGGCGCAGCGCGCGTTCGTGCGCCGCACGTGGGACCGCGGGTGGTGGCGGCTGGTCTTCCGCCTCCTCTGCAGCCCGCTCTGGTCGCGCGCCTTCCTCGGCGATCCCGCCTACTACGCGCATGTCGATCCGCGCCTGTCGGCGGGCGACTACCTCTATGACGCGATGCGGGCGTCGCTGGATCGCCACCTCGCGCGCGAGAACTTCATGCTGTCTCTCCTCTTCCGCGGGCGGCTGGCGGAGGAGGACCTGCCGCCCTACCTCGCGCCGGCGACCGTCCCCGCGATCCGCGCGCGGCTCGACCGCATCGAGGTGCGGACCGCCGAACTCATCGCGTTCCTCGAGTCGACGCCCGAGCGCTTCACGCGGTTCTCGCTGTCGGACGTGACCGGCTTCCTCGGGCCGTCGCGGTTCGACCGGCTGCTCGCGGCGATGGTGCGCGCCGCGGAGCCGGGCGCGAGGTTCTGCATCCGCGAGTTTCTGACGGCTCATCGGGTGCCCGGCGGGCTGCCGTTGCGCCGCGAGCCTGCGCTCGAGGAGGAGCTGCGGCGCGACGACCGCGCCTTCGCGTGGCGGTTCATCGTCGGCACGGTCAAGCAGGCTGCTGAAAGACAGCAGCCTGCCGTCGCAGGTATCCGGTAGCACGTATCAGGTCGTAGCCCGTCGCCATCTACGACTTGACCGACGTCGGACGACGCCACGACGACCGCCGACCGTCTACCGAGGACGACCTGAAACTTGATCCCTGATACGTGAGACAGCGCGTCGCAGACGCGCCGCTACCGTTTCTTGTCCTCCGTGGCGACCTTCTCCAGCGGCTTCGTCGCGCGGCGCAGGAAGAGGATCGCGAAGCACGTCTCGGCGATCGAGGCGCCGCCCTTTCCCCACTGGCCGAGCTCCCCCTGCCGGTCGAGAAGCACCTTCGCCCCCTCGGCATACCACGCGTGCGCGCCGAGCTTCTCGGTGCCGGACAGGCCGCACGCGCGCTCCAGCGCATAGAGGTAGTACATGAAGCTCTCGTCGGAATGACTCGCGCGGACCTCGCGGAGATCGCGGAGCGGACGGCCGGCTCTCAGCGAGGCTCTGCGGCCTCGGAATCCAGAAACGAAGCGGGCCGGGGTTGTCCACCCCGGCCCGCATCTTCTGGAGGACTCGGCGCTTACAGGCACAGTTCAATCGCGGGAGAGCACGCGCGCCGCCGGTACCGGTCGGTCCACTGGCCGCGCGCGTACGTGTACGGCTCCGACAGCTCGTGCCGCACGGCGGTCTCGATCCGAGATCCGCAGCGGGTGCGCACGACGCGCTTCTCGACCGCCCACACCACGACCTGGTACGTCGGAGACGAGCTCGCCTCAAAGCGGCGCACCGGCATGCGGACCTCGACGCGGTCGCCGCAGCGGACCTGCCGCGCGAAGCGGACCTGCCGCACGTCGAAGCACCCCGCCGGCTGGCAGCCCAGGTACACCTCGCCGGTCCCGTGGTACTTGACGTCGACGCCTACGACGAGGTCGCTGCACTTCGGCAGCAGCTCGTGCACCGCCGTCACGCAGAGCCCGTCCCGCTCCATCCGCCCGCTGACCTCAACGCGCTTTCCTTCCAGCGTCCAGATCGCTCCGCTCAGCCTGATCGCCTTGTGGCGGTCCTCCACCTGGAGGACATACGCGCCGTTTCAGCCGCGCTCGCGAACGATCGTGCCGACGTAGGACACGCTGTCGTGGTCGGCGAACGCCGCCGCGGGGACCGCCAGCGCGGCCACCGCCACCATCATCAGCTTCCTCATGGCCGTCCTCCTTGTCCCTGAGTGGAGCAACCACGACGGCCGCCCCGTAAGGTTCCCGGAAATGTTGCTAGAATTCCGCGATGAGTAGGATCGCCGTCGTGGCGGCCGCCTTCGTGATCGGCGTGGGAATCGCGCTTGCGGTCGGGCTGCGCCGGAAGGCCGATCCGCCGCAGCCCCCTCCACCGCCGCCGCCCGCGTCGAATCCGCTCGTCCGCGCCCGCGATCTGCTGGCGAAGGACGATTTCGAGGGGGCCGCGGAGGCTGTGCGCGAGACGTTCAAGCGCGGCGACACCGCCGAGGCGCACGCGCTCCTCGGCTTCATCCAGTACCGCAAAGGGGACCGGGTCGGCGCCCGCTCCCTCCTCGACCGCGCGCAGTCGCTCGACGCGGGCTGGTCGATGACCTACCTCTATCGCGGTCAGGTGCATCTCTCGCTCTCCGACTGGCGCGCCGCGCGCGCGGACTTCGACGAGTTCGTGAAGCGCGAGCCGAAGCGGGCCGACGGCTACGCGCTGCGGGCCGACGCGCGCTTCCACCAGGAGGAGCTGGCGGGGGCGATCGAGGACGCGGTGCTCGCGCTCAAGATCGACCCCGACTGCGGCGAGGCGTATTTCGCGCGCGGGTGCGCGTTCGCGGGGCTCGGGCGCGACGACGAGGCGCTGCGCGACTACACGAGGTGCATCGGGCTGCGGCCCGCCCATGTGGGGGCGCTCGTCAACCGCGGCAACCTCCGCGCGCGGCGCGGCGAGGGGCTCGCGGCGGCGATGGACTGGGAGAGGGCGGTGGAGGCCGACCCGAGCCTCAAGCCGCGACTTCAACCGCTCATCGACAAGGCCAGGGAATGAAACAACAGAGGACGCTGAGGACTCAGAGGAGCCTCTGCGTCCTCTGAGTCCTCTGCTGTCCGCTTCCTAAATCGTGGCCTCCCAGAAGTTCGGCTTGTGCGTGGCCGTCCGGTACTCCTTCTCCGCCTTCTCCAGCACCGGCCGCACCGAGGCGACCGTCGCCGTCGCGAGCGCCGCGATCAGCTCGACGAGCGTGCTGCGGAGGAACTTCTGCAGGTCCGCCAGCCGCGTCCCGAGGTCGGACGCGGCGAGCGCCGCGAGGAGCGCCTGCCGCGCCTTCTCGAGCGGCTCGGGCACCGGCACGACGCCGCTGTCGACCGCCTTGCGCGCGGCCGCGAGCGCCTTCGCAAGCGCGTCGATCGCCTTCGCGACCGCCTCGCGCTCCGCCTTGGGGACGGACTTGTCGTCCCCCGCGAACCCCTCGTCCTGCTTCGGCTTCGGGGCGGGAGGCGGCGCCTTCGCGAACCTCGGCGCGGTCTTGAACTTCTTGCCTCCGGATCCGCGCAGCTTGTCGGCGATCTGGCCGAAGATGCCTCCGCCGGCACCGGCCGTGTCCTGGCTGATCTCCAGATCCAGCATCGTGTCCTCCTCCGCGGGCGCCGGCATCGCGCAGGCCATCGGCATGCACTTCGTCGCCTCGGCCTCGCGCTTCTGCATCTCCCAGCGGTCCGGCATCTCCACCGGCTGAACGACCTTGCGGCCGCCGCCGTTCTTGTTCACGATCTCGCTCTCGTCCACGATGACGAACGCCGTGAACCGCGTCAGCAGCGTGTGCTTCACCGCCAGGTCGATGATCTGCTGCCGCACGTCCTCGCCGAGCCGGAAGCGATCCTCGAGGTCGGCCACCCGCGCGCGCGCCCACAGATGAGCGATCGCCGGAAGCTCGATCTCATCCGCCTTCACCGTCTCGTCGAACGCGCCGCCGTCGGAGAGCCTGCCGCGGACGCGCACCGACCGGTCCTTCGTGACGAAGAAGACGGTGGTCGCGCGCCCCGCGAAGAGGTCCGGCATCCGCGCCGGCGCGACGTTGTCGACGCCGTCGATGCGGAGGTCGGTCACCATCGGCGCGCCGATCTCCCGCCCCACCGACCGCAGCGCCTCCTCGAGCGCCTCGCCCGGGATGCAGCACGTGCACGTCCCGCCGCCCGCGCCCGCGAGCCGCTTCAGGAACGCCTCGTTGACGGCCGTGTCGATGCCGACCGTGAAGACGCGCGCGTCGCCGATTTGCTGTTGAAGGCGCTTCAGGATCGCCGACTCGTTGCCGACCTGCCCGTCCGTGATGAGGACGACGACCGGCATGCGGCCCGTGGTCTCCTGCCGCGCGCGGATCGCCTCGAACGTCTCGTGGAACGCCGGGTCGAGCTCCGTGCCGCCCCGCGCGTCGATCGTGCGGAGGAACCGGTCGCCCGCCGCGATGCACGCCTCGTCGGCGCGCACGAACCCGCGGCCGTGCCACTCCGTCGAGTCGTCGAACGCGACGATCGAGAACTTGTCGCGCGGGCCGAGCGTCGCCAGCAGGATCGAGCACGCGCGCGCGGCGGACGTCATCTTCACGCCGCCCATCGAGCCGGAGCGGTCGAGGACGAAGACCACGTCGCGCGCCAGGCCGAGGAAGCCGTCGCGCTTCGGCGGGACGATCGAGAGCATCCCGCAGCCGTCCTTCGTGACGAGGAACGTCGAGCGCACGCGGTCCCCCGCGAGCCTCCACCGCAGGACGAAGTCGCGGTTGAGCGCCTCGTCCTGCCGCGTGAGGACGATGCGGCCGCTCGCCAGCTTCACCGCGTGCTGCGAGCACGCGAGGTCCGCGAGCGCGCCGCCGGCGAGGTCCACCTCGATGCCGAGGGCGACCTTCGGGTCGAAGCCCGGCGCCAGGCGCGGCGGGGTGATGCGCGACGCGTCCGGCACCTGGTCGGTGTCGGGCGCGGTGCCGTCGCCGACGGGGTCGCGGTCGAGCGGCTGGCCGGGGATGTAGCGCTCGCCGATGACGAGCGGGAGGCGCAGCTCCGTCGTGCCGTCCTCGAAGAACGGGAGGCGCTCGGAGTAGGTGATCGAGACGGAGACCTCCTCGCCGGGCGGGAGGTTGCCGACCTGCACGGTGAAGACGTCGTCGCGCTCCTGCTCGAGGAGGGCGGCGCGCTTGCCGTCCTGGAGCGCCTTCTGGTAGTCCTGCCGCGCCTGGCCGCGCTCCTTGACGACCCCCTGGATCGTGCGCGAGCCGACCTTCATCTCGAACGCCGATACCGCCGAGCCGCCGCCGAGCGGGAAGATGTAGACCGCCTCGAGGTGCTCCGCGAAGGGATTGTGGAACGTCTGGCGGACCGCCACCTCCGCCACCCGGTCGGCGACTCGGGCTTCGATCTTGACGCCGGCGAGCGGCAGGCGGACGCGCCGGCCCTCGCGGCTCACGCAGAGGCTGCCGATGTCGCGCGTGCGCTCTTCGGCGAGCTTCTCGATCAGGTTCACGGCTCCCGGGCTCTTCACTTCGCACCTCCGTTGCTCAGCGCGCCGAGCACGGCGCGCATCCGTTCCTCGAGCGCCGCCGGGGACGTCCGCGGCGACCACCCTTCCTGCACCACGATCTTGAGCCCCGGCTCGAGGGTCACCTCCCGCCAGGTCACGGGGCGGACGTCGACCGGCCGCCGACGCCGCGCCTCGGACACGCTGGTGAGAAGCGCCTCGAGCTCGGGGTTACTGCATCCGTACAGCCTCGACTGGACCTCCGCGAGCGGCAGGCCGGTCGCCTGGAGCGCCTTGATCGCCACGAGCTGGAGGACGTGCCGCTTTCCGTAGCGCGCCTCGCGCTCGACGATCTTGGGACGGTCGAGGAGGCCGAGAGTGGTGTAGTAGCGGATCGTGCGCGCGTCGGGAGCGGCGGCCACGCGGCCGTCCCCCTGCGCCTCCAGCAATCCGCTGTCCGCCAGCATCTTCTGCACTCCGTTCGACAGGTCGTCCAGGCTCAGGTTGTCCGCTGCGTTCATGACAGTACTGTATACTAATACTGTAATGCTGTCAAGTTGTTACAACGAAAAAGAGAGCCATCAGCCATTAGCCGTCAGCTATTGGCCGAAGGACTCCCGCCTACGAGGCGCCTCTGGCTGACGGCTGACGGCTAACGGCCGATGGCTTTCATGGAAAGCCCGATCCGCTTCTTCGCGGCGTCGACGGCGAGCACCTTCACCTTCACGACCTGTCCGACACGCACGACCTCGTTCGGATCGCGCACGAACCGGTCCGCCAGCTCCGACACGTGCACCAGCCCGTCCTGGTGCACGCCCACGTCCACGAACGCGCCGAAGTTCGTCACGTTCGTCACCACCCCCTCGAGCGTCATCCCCGGCTTCACGTCCCCCAGCTCCCTCACCGACGCGTCGAACTTCGCCATCACGAACGACGCCCGCGGGTCGCGCCCCGGCTTCCTCAGCTCCTCGAGGATGTCCAGCACCGTCGGCACTCCCACGCGCTCGTCGACGAACTCCTCCGCCCGCACGGCGAGCGCCCGGCCGACCAGTTCCGCGAGCGGCTTCGACAGCTTCCGCGCGATCTTCTCGACCACGTAGTACGTCTCCGGATGCACCGCCGACGCGTCGAGCGGGTTCGCCGCCCCGGGGATCCGCAGGAAGCCGGCCGCCTGCTCGAACGCCTTCGGCCCGAACCGCGGCACGCCGCGCAGCTCCTCGCGCGACCCGAACGGCCGCCGCGCCGCGATCCCCTCCGCCACCGTCCGCGTGATGCCCGCGACGTACGACAGCAGCTCGACCGACGCCGTGTTCACGTCGACGCCCACGCTGTTCACGCAGCTCTCGACGACGTGGTCCAGCTCCCGCTTGAGCTTCTCCTGGTCGACGTCGTGCTGGTACTGGCCGACTCCGATCGCCTTCGGGTCGATCTTCACCAGCTCCGCGAGCGGGTCCTGCAGCCGGCGTCCGATCGAGATCGCACCGCGCACCGTCACGTCGAGATCCGGGAACTCGCGGACGGCGACCTCCGACGCGGAATAGACCGACGCTCCCGCCTCGCTGACGACGACCGCCTCGAGCCCGGCCGCGCGGACGAACGACTCGATCTCGCGCGAGCCGGTCCCGTTGCCGATCGCGATCTTCTTCACGCCGTGCCGCGCGATGAGCGCGCGCAGCGTCGCCTCCGCGCCGGGCGCCGGATGGACGACGGTGTTCCCGAGGAACTTCCCCGCCGCGTCGATGACGGCGACCTTGCATCCGGTGCGGATGCCCGGGTCGATCGCGAGGATCGGCTCGCCGCGCACCGGCGGCGCCAGCAGGAGATTGCGGAGGTTCGCCGCGAAGACGCGGATCGCCTCGTCCTCCGCCCGCTCCCAGAGCGCCGCGCGCACTTCCGTGTCGATCGACGGCGCCAGCAGCCGCTCGTACGCGTCCCGCTCCGTGCGCTCATACAGCTCGCGGTGCGGCGAGCCCGGGCGGTTGAACGTGCGGTCGAGCTGCGCGAGGATCGGCGCCGGCTCGACCTCGATGCCGGCCGAGAGCGCGTCCTCCCGCTCGCCGCGCGCGATCGCCAGCACGCGGTGGCCCGCAACGCGCGGCACCGGCTCGGAGAACTCGAGGTACATCTCGAACTTCGAGACGTCCGCCTTCGTGCCGCGCTTCTTCTTCGAGACGAGCCGGCCGTTCCGCATCGTGTGCTCCCGGACCCACGCGCGGGTCGCGGCGTGCTCCGCGATGCGCTCCGCGATGATGTCGCAGGCGCCCGCGATCGCGTCGGCGTCGCCGGTCGCCGGCTGGTGCGCCCAGAGGAGGTCCGCGAGCGGCTCGTACCCCTTCTCGCGGGCGATCTCGGCGCGCGTCCGCCGCTTCGGCTTGTACGGCAGGTAGAGGTCCTCGAGCCGCTGCTTGTCGCGGCAGGCGAGGATCTCGCGCTCCAGCTCCGGCGTCAGCTTGCCTTGCCCGGCGATCGACGCGAGCACGGTCTCCTTGCGCGCGGCGAGCTGCGCGTGGAGGTCGCGCCGGTCCTGGATCTCCTTGAGCTGCGTCTCGGTCAGCCCGCCGGTGCGCTCCTTGCGGTAGCGCGCGACGAACGGGATCGTCGCCCCCTCGTCGAAGAGCGCGACCGCCGCCGCGGCCTGGCGCCGGAGCGCGGCGAATTCCTCGAGGAGCATCTCGCGATGGTGCGCGGCGAGGCTCCGACCTCCGAAGCCCGCAAGCCCCCCCGGTGACGGAAACGTCGGCGAAGGAGGTTCCATGCTCACTCCGGCTCGATCTCGCCCTTCTCGACCTCGCCCGCCCACTTCTCGAGCCACGCCGCGAAGCCCGGCGCGGTCTTCGGGCGGTCGGAGTCGTCGTGCCACATCAGGATCATCTGGCCCGCCGCCCCGCCCGGCGCGGGATCGAGGTCGACGCAGTCGTGGTTGCCTGCGCCGTCGTACGTCAGCGGGATCCACTTGGCGCTCCACCAGTCGTCCCTCACGCCCGCCGCGGGCTCGCACTTCGTCCCCTTGAAGTCGCCCCCGTCGAGCAGGCCCTTCCACACGCCCCACTCGCTGAGGACGCGATCGAGGCTCAGGAGCTCGCGCCCGCGGACGAGCCAGTCAGAGTCCGGGTCCTGGCCGTTGTGGATCGAGTACGACTCGCGCACGGCCGCCGGGAAGGCGACGCCGAGCTTCTTCTCGACCTCCCCGATCTCAGCCGCCGTCGCGCCCCCCTTCAGGCCCTCGAGCATCTCCGGCTTGTGCTTCTTGAGGCCGGCTTCGATGCGCGCCCAGATCGCCGCGACGCCCGATGCGACGGGCGCCGCCGGCGCCGCCCCGGCCGGCCTGTATCCCTTGCGGACCTTCTCGGCGACGAGCTTGTCGTGCTCGACCTTCGCCTGCTCCGCGCTCGCGAACGTCTTCGTCGTGCTCTGCCCCGCCGTTCCGATGCGCCCCCAACGGGTCGTGAACGACTTTCCGTCGAGCGCGATGTCCCAGAACTTGTCCGATTTCCCCTCGGAGAACTCGTATCGCGGCATCGTCACTTCCCCGTGAACACGACCCGCACCTTCTCCCCCTTCGCGAACTTTCCCGATCGCGGCACGAGCACGAAGTTGTCCGTCACGACGGCCTCTCCCTCGACGACCGCGGGGTCCTTCAGCCGCCGCGGCAGGAGCGCCATCGGCGGGCGGCTCCACGCGCCGTCCGCCAGCGTCTCCACCTCGAACGTCCACCGGCCGTCCTTCTCGACGAGCGACTGCTTCCACGCCGGCTCGCGCGCTTTCGCCACGCGCGCCTCCCACGCGGGATCCCCGTAGAACGCGACGGTGTCCCGGTCCCAGAGCAGCCCCAGCTCGTCCCGCTCCTTTATCCCGTGCTTGCGCGCCAGCCTGTCCGGCAGCTGCGGGTCGGTCTCGATGTGCCACTCGTCGAGGTTCACGCGCGCGTTCCTCGGGAAGCGCGACTCGAGCTGGTGCACGAGCGCCTGGCTGTTGAGGAAGAACGACTCGGCGAACGTGAACCGCCCCTGCTGCAGCACGAAGAGCTCGTTCGCCCCCCAGCCGCCGTACCCGAACCACGTCGACACGACGTACCCGAGCATCTGCATCGCGCCGCCCGTGCGCATCCACGCGAGCGCCATCGTCTGGCGGTCCTCGATGAGGCCCATCAGGCAGTTGCCTCCCGCGCAATAGACCTTCGGGTTCGCCGAGCGGATGTCGTGGCGCGCGCCGCCGAGGTCGAGTCCGAAGAGCTGCCCGTCGGCGCAGCGGAACTGCCCGTTCTTGTACGAGTAGCCGATCTGCCAGTCGCGGAACGTCGCGTGCCCGCTCGTGAGGAAGTAATCCGGCTTGCCGTCGTTCAGGAGGTCGACGAGCGCCTTCGTCGTGTCGTCGGGGCACGCCTTCTTCTCGGTGGCGCCCCCCTTCGCGCGCTCCCACATCGCGTTCTTCTCCCCCTCGCTGTACCAGCGCCCGCCCTCCTCGAACGCCGCGAGGTCGACGCCGCATCCCGCGCCGGCGCGCCGCACAGCCAGCGGCTCGCGGTGCTCCGCGATGCGCAGCGCGTCCCTCGCCTCGTAGCCGGTGACGATGCCCCAGATCACGTCGCCGTAGGGATCGGCGTCGAGCGCCCGCGTGAGGCGGTGGACCGCGACCACGAACGCGCGCCCCGCCTCCTCCGGCCGCGCCACGAAGCAGGCCCAGCGCGGACGCGCCTTCGCCAGCTCTTCGCGCGCCCCCGCGACGTCCGCCGGATGCACGATGACCGTCGCGTCGTGCTTCTTCCGCAGCGCCTCGACGACCTCGCGCCACGCCGCGTCGGCGTACGTGCTCCGGCTGACCACGACCGCGTACGCCCCCTTGCCGTCGATGCGCTCGACGCGCCCGGCGAGGTCGGTCCCCGGAGGATACGTCGCGTGCACCTCGAGCCGCCGCAGCCAGTACGTCGTCTCGCCCCCCTCGAAGCGCACCTCGACGGTGTTCTCGCCCGCGCGCAGGAGCTTCGACACGGTGATCCGGTCGACGCAGAAGCCGTGCTGGCCGACTTCGAGCTCGCGCACGGCGTGCGCGCCGTTGACGAGGACGCTCACGCGCGTCGTGCCGCCGTGCTTCGCCCCGGCCGCCCCCGCCGAGAGGTGCTCGAATTCGATGGCGCCGGCCGTCGGGGCCTCGGGCGCCGCGAACCGCAGGGTCAGCGCGCTCTGCTTCGGCGCCAGGAAGACGAGGCACCGCTGCTGCGGATGCACCTCCGCCTTCTCGATCGCGACCTCGCCGTTCGTCTTCCGCTCGGGGCCCGACCAGTCGACGAAGTGCTTCCCCTGCACCGGCTGCTGGGCGAGGAGGAGCGCGAGAAGGGCAAGCACGATTAGAAGTATAGCGTCAGAAATTGCCCGATCGCCGTTCTGAGGGCTGCGGTCGAGCAATTTCTAGCGGCTTCGCCGTCCTGTCACCCAGTTCCCGCCGAAGGCGGCTTGGAATTCACTGGCCGCTATCCCTATTCCAGCGGCCGGGGAATTCTAGTGGTAGAATGAGGCGACGTGCAGGACCTGATCGCCACGCCCGACGCCCTCGGCGCGCTCGTCGAGTCCATCCGCCGCAGCCCCGTCGCCGTCATCGACACGGAGTTCATCCCGGAGGACTCGTACGAGCCGCGGCTGTGCCTCGTCCAGGTCGGCACGGCGGAGGGAATCGGAATCGTCGACCCGCTGGCGCTGCCGGACCTCGGCGCGCTCTGGCAGGCGCTCACCGACCCGGACCGCGAGCTGGTCGCGCTCGGCGCCCGCCAGGAGATCCTCTTCTGCATGCGCGGCGCGGGGCGGCCGCCGGCGAAGTTCGTGGAGCTGCAGATCGCGGCGGGGCTGGTCGGCTACGGCTTTCCGCTCAGCCAGACGAAGCTCGTGCAGCGCGTGCTCGGCGTGCAGATCAAGGGGGGCGAGGCGTTCACCGACTGGCGCCGGCGGCCGCTCTCGCAGCACCAGCTCCGCTACGCGGCGGAGGACGTGAAGTACCTCCTCGCGGCGCGCGACCGGCTGATGGCCGACGCGCGGAAGATGGGGCGCACCGAATGGATCGACGCGGAGTGCCGCCGCTTCGTCGAGCGCATCGTCACGGGGGACGCGGAGGAGGGATGGCGGCGCGTGTCGGGCAGCTCGTCGCTCGACCGGCGCGAGTCGGCGGTGCTGCGGGAGCTGTGGCGGTGGCGCGACGGGCTGGCGCGCTCGGCGGACCGGCCGGCGCGGAAGGTGTTCCCCGACCACCTCGTGATCGGGGTGGCGCGGCGCTGCCCGTCGAAGATCGAAGACCTGCACGCGCTGCGCGGCATGGAGCGGTTCTCGGTGCGCAAGTCGGGGACGGAGATCCTTGCGGCGGTGAAGCGCGGAGTGGAGCTGCCGGAGGCGGACTGCCCGCCGGTGGTGCACCGCTCCGATCCCCCGCAGGTCGCGCTTCTGGCGCAGCTGCTGTCGGCCGCGGCGCAGACGCTCGCGGCGCAGGCGGACGTGGACACGCAGCTCCTGGCGACGTCGGCCGACCTGCAGGACCTCGTGCGCTGGCACCTCGGGCACGGCAACGGGAAGCCGGCGCTGCTGGAGGGATGGCGCGGCACGATCGTGAAGCCGCTCGTCGAGATCCTGGAAGGGAAGCGCACGGTGCGGGTCGCCAACGTGAAGTCGAAGCACCCGCTGGCGTTCGACGGCGACAGCCATTAGCCATAGGCCGTTAGCGATTAGCCGGAGATCGCCCGACCGTAGAGGGCCTTCTGCTAATGGCTAATGGCTTATGGCTGCTCCTTCACCGTTTGGGCGGGATGCCGCTGCGCGACCTCCGCCCAGCGGCCCGCCATGCAGTCGCGCATGCACGACTCGATCTCCGCGACCGGCACGCGGATCTGCTGCATCGAGTCGCGGTCGCGGACCGTGACGCGCGCGTCGCCCGCTTCGCCCTTCTCCTTGTCGCCGACGGTCTGGACGTCGACGGTCACGCAGAACGGCGTGCCCACCTCGTCCTGCCGGCGGTAGAGCTTGCCGATCGCGGCGGTGTCGTCGTAGACCGCGACCCACGTGCGGCGCAGGGCGTCGCACACCGCGTGCGCCTGCTCGACGATCTCGGGCCGGTTGCGCAGGAGCGGCAGGACGGCGATCTTGATCGGCGCGACCTCGGGGTGGAACCGCAGGACGACGCGCTTTTCGCTGCGGACCTGCTCCTCGGCATATGCATCGCAGAGGAACGCGAGCGTCGCGCGGTCGGCGCCCGCCGCGGGCTCGACGACGAACGGGACGATGTGCTCCTTCTTCTCCTCGTCGAAGTAGGTGAGCCGCTGGCCGGAGAACTGCGCGTGCTGCTTGAGGTCGTAGTCGGTGCGGCTGGCGATCCCCTCGAGCTCGCTCCATCCCATCGGGAAGAGGTACTCGACGTCGGAGCAGGCCTTCGCGTAGAACGCGAGCTCGTCCTTCTCGTGCGGCCGCAGGCGGAGGTTCTCCCTGCGGATGCCGTACCGCACGTACCAGTCGAAGCGCGACTGCACCCACTTCGCGAAGTGCTCGTCCTCCGTGCCGGGGCGGCAGAAGTACTCGATCTCCATCTGCTCGAACTCGCGGGTGCGGAACGTGAAGTTGCCGGGCGTGATCTCGTTGCGGAAGCTCTTGCCGATCTGGCCGATGCCGAACGGCAGCTTCTTGCGCATCGACTGGCAGACGTTGACGAAGTTCACGAAGATGCCCTGCGCCGTCTCGGGGCGGAGGTAGACCTTCATCGCGGTCTGCTCGACCGGCCCGAGGAGCGTCCAGAGCATCTGGTTGGCGGGCTTGGGGTCGGAGAGCTTTCCGCCGCAGCTCGGGCACGCGTTCGGGGGCGTCGCCGCGAGGAGGGCCGCGACGTCGCCCGTCGGCGTCTTCACGATCGGCAGGTTCGGCGCGAGCTTCTTCCCGTCGTTCTGCGCCCAGTTGCGAGCCGCCTTCTCGGGGTCCTTCTGGCCGGCCGGCCCGGCGAGGAGCTTCTTGAGCGCCTGCCACCACTTGCTCTCGGCGATCGCGGCGCCGACGTGGTCGCCCCGGTAGTAGCGCACGCAATCGAGGCAGCCGACGAACGGGTCGGCGAAGCTCTTGAGGTGCCCGCTCGCCTCCCACACCTTCGGGTGCATCGTGATGGCGGCGTCGAGCCCGACCATGTCGTCACGCAGCTGGATGTTGTCGCGCCACCAGAGGTTCTTGACGTTGCGTTTCAGCTCGACGCCGAGCGGCCCGTAGTCCCACGCCGAGCCGAGCCCGCCGTAGATCTCGCTCGACTGGAAGATGAAGCCGCGGCGCTTGCAGAGCGAGACGACCGTCTCCAAGTCCACCATGCGCGGCAGAGGCTAACAGATCGGAAGTCGTTAGTCATCAGTCATTGATTGTTAGCAGAGGAAGGACCCTCCGACCCATGACTAACGACTAATGACGAATGACCCGTCCAGCGCCGAATCCGGATCGCCCGTCGCCACCCACCACTGCCGTCGATGGCGCACGAGCAGGAGCGGGAACGCCAGCACGTGCTCGCGGCGCACGATGAGGTAGGCGATGGCAAGCGGGATCACGCCGGCCAGCAGCAGCAGCAGGATCCACATCGGGTACGTCTCGATCCGCAGCACCACGTTCGCGCGCGCGACGCCCTCGCCGGGATCCTGCACGTCGAGCGACACGCCGCGCACGATCCGCGACGTCGCCCCGCCCGGCCGCACCAGCTCCCCCCAGCACATCCGCAGCTGCTCGACCTCCGTGAAGCAGAACGAGTTCGCGGACGCCCCCAGCTCCGGCCGCGCGCGCCGCTCCACGACCCGTTCGCGCGCCAGCGGCGAGAGGCACGCGAACGCCCGCCGCCACCGCCCGTAGCGCATCGACTGCAGGAAGCACCGCGCGCCCTGCTCCGGCGTCGCCCGGCCGCGCACCGACGGCAGCACGAGGTCGATCCCGAAGAGCACGAGGAACGTGACCCCGAACACGAGGCCCCCGAAGACGCCCACGGCCATCGGCGCGTCGTGCTTCCAGATGAACGCGGGCGCGACCGAGGCGGCCGTGAGGACGAGCATGACCGGCGCGGCAGGCCCGAACTTGCGCGGCTGCCCCGCCAGGTCGGGCTCGCGCGTGTCGGACGCCAGCCGCTTGAGCGCCTCGCCGAGCTTCCCCAGCTCCTCGGGCGACGGCCGCGGCGGGCCCGGCTCGCGCAGGAACGTGCGGCAGTGGCGGCACTTCAGCGCGGCGGGATGGATGAGCTCCGCGCAGAACGGGCAGGGCGCGGTCTCGTCCGACGTCACTTCTCGAGCTCCGCCAGCTCCTTCTTCGCCGCCGCGTGCTTCGGGTCGAGCTTGAGCGTCTCCTTGAACTCGGTCTTCGCCTCCGCCTTTCTCCCGAGCTTGACGAAGGCCATGCCGAGGTTGTAGTGCGCCGGCGCCGACTCCGGGTCGGCCTCCACCGCCTTCTGGAGCGTCGCGGCCGCCTTGTCGTACTGCGCCTTCGCGATGAACGCGACGCCGAGGTTCGTCAGCGCCGGCTCCATCTGCGGGTCGGACTTCACGGCGGCGGAGAGCGCCTCGATCGCGCCCTCCCACTTCTCCTGCCGGACGAGGATCACGCCGAGGTTGTAGTTGAGGTCGTAGTCCTCCGCGTCGATCTCGAGCGCCTTGCGCAGGGACTTCTCCGCGTCGGCGAGGTTGCCGAGCTTCACGTAGAGCTGCGCGCAGATGCCGTGGATGTCGGCGAATTCCGGGATGAGAGCCGCCGCCTTCTGGAACGAGGCGAGCCCGTCCTTGATCTTCCCCTCCTTCCAGAGCGAGTAGCCCTGCTGGTAGTGCTTGTCGAACTCCTTGCGCTGCTCCAGCGGGGCCGCCGGCAGCGGGTAAAGCCGCAGGGACCGCATCGACGCGTCGACGGGCGAGTAGTACCGGTCGAACCACGCGTCGGTGCACGCGAAGCCCATGATGGTGAGGCGGTTCTCGAAGCTGACGATCGTCCAGACCGCGCGCATCTTGACGGGGCCATCGCTGAAGGAGAGCAGGAACTGGTAGCTCTCGCGCCCGCGGACGCTGATCGCCTCCTCGTACATGAAGAGGCAGTCGGCGTACGCCTTGCCGAGCCCCTTCTTGAATTCGTTCACGTAGTCGGGGAGCGCCATCTTGGTGACCTGGACCATGAGGTCCACGTGCGGCGTGTACATCTGCTCCTTCGGGCCGTAGAAGCGGTTCTTCGCCTGCTCCTTGTCGGGGCCCTTCATCCAGCCGGCCGGCAGGTAGACCTTGTAGCCGTAGAACGGGTGGGCGAAGCTCTCGCGCAGGCGCGGCGGCGTCTTCTTGATCACCGGCTTGTCGGGCTTCGTGAACTCCTTCTTCTCGATCCGCTCGACCTCCTCCTTCTTGAGCGTGATCATGCCGTGGCCGGTGTCGACCTTGTAGAGGCCCCCCTCCTCCGTCACGATCCCCTGGATCTTGCCGCCGTTGCGGAGGTGGACGACGTCGGCGGACGCGGCGGAGCAGAGAAGAAGCGCGATCAGCAGCGTGCGCATCGCTAGAGTATAGACGCCGCCCCGCGAATCACGAATTACGAATCACGAATCACGGGCGTGCATGCAAGGCGAACCTGAAACGTGAGACTTGAGACGTGAAACCACGCGGCGGAGCCGCGTTTACCACCACCCCTTGCGGTCCACCAGCTCCTGGTTCATGAACGCCTCCGCCTCCGGCAGCCCGAGCGAGATCGCCGAGCGGCGCGCCAGCCGGTCGTGCGGCAGCTCCGCACGATGGCGCCGCCAGAGCTTCTTCGCCTCCGCCTTGCGGCCGCTCCCCCAGTGGCAGAGCCCCGCATAATAGAGCGCCTCGCCGACGCGGTTTCCCTTCGGCGCCTTCTCGAGCACCCCCTCGTACGCCTTGAGCGCGTCGTCGTAGCGCTCCAGGTTGAGGAGCGCCCGCCCGCGCGCGGTCTCGACGTCGTCCCACCACGGCGAGTCCTCCGGCGGCGCCTTCGCGACCTCGAGCGCCTTCTCGTGCTCGCCCCGGCACGTCAGCACGCGCGCGCGCAGGTACGTCATCTCCGGGTCCTTGCCCGCGGCTTCGATGTGCTTGAGCGCGCGATCCCAATCGGCGAGCTCCCACGCGAGGCGCGCCGCCTCCTTCGGGTCCGCGGCGTCGGGAACCGGCTTGAACCAGTCCGCGTGGTCGCTCATCACCTTGCGCAGCTTCTCGACGAGGACCGCGGGCGGCATGATGCCCTTGATGTCGGCGTCGAGCTTCTTCCCGTCGGGCGTGACGAAGACCGCCGTCGGGTAGTCGTCCGCGACGACGCGGCCGTCGTTGTCCTGCGAGCCGCCGCGGCGGACCTTGAACTTGCCGATCGCCTTCACCGCGTCCTCGTCGTACGCCCACGCGTCGCCGAAGTTGTTCCCCGGCGGCGCGAGGTCGTAGTAGTTCGGCACGAAGCGCCGGTTGACGAGGTTGATCACGACGTCGTCGCAGAAGGCTCCGCCCCGGAGCACCTCGGCGACCACTCACCAGCTGCCGTCGCAGTCGTTCTTCCCGCCGGCGACCTTGCCCCCCTCCTTCGGCGTGTTGGAGCCGCCGAGGATCGGCTTGATGAAGAGAAGGCGGTTCTTCTCCTTCGCCTGCTTGAGCGCGTCCTTGAAGGGGCGGACCCACTGGATGCGGCTGGGATCGCCGGGCTTCGGCGCGTCCTGCGCGAGGAGCGACGAAACGAGCGCGAGCGCGAGGATTCTCATGCAGATTGATACGCGCTAGGGGCGCTCGAGTATCCACGAGAACGTGCGGCGGCCGTTCCAGTACTCGCTCGTGAACCAGTGCACGCCCAGCGGCACGGTGAGCCCGGCAACCTCGGCCTCCCCGTCGGGCGGCGCCGCCTCGGGCAGGACGTACACGAGCCTGAACGGTGCTTCCTTGTGGCGGCCCGCGATCCTGTACCGCCCCGTCGGGTTCGTCGCCGTGCGGTTCTTGAGCGCGCCCGCGAAGTACGACGCGTCGTCGAACCAGTAGACGTCCGTCCCGGCCCAGAAGACGCGGTACCAGCCGTCGACGTCGTCGATCCGCGCCCAGAGGAGGTTCTCGGTGATCTCGTCGACCGGCGGCAGCCACGAGGGGGGCGACGACTGGTTGACCGGTCCCGCAGGCGGCCCGGGAAGAGCGTATGCGTAGAGGTCGCGCTCGCGCAGGTTGAGCCAGAGGAGCAGCGCGGTGACGGCGAGGACCGCGGCAGCGGCCCAAGGAACGTAGGCTTTCACGAACGAACCGCCAAGAACGCCAAGAGCGCCAAGCGGAGGCCGCCAGAAGAGGTCCCCTTGGCGCTCTTCTTGGCGATCCTGGCGCGCTTGGCGGTTGGTCTCATCCTTGGGCCCTGAATTTCGCGAACCGGTCGAGGTCGACCCGCGCGACCGAGGGCTTGAGCTTCAGGAGCGCGCGCTCGAAGTCCCCCTTCCCGATCTCCTTGTCGTCCCCCTTCTCGACCGAGTCGAGGAAGCGCTCCTCGGCGACCTTGCGGCAGAGGTAGGCGATGTCGGCGCCGCTGTAGCCGTCGAGCTTCGCGGCGAGGGCGTCGAGGTCCACGGCCGGCTCGATCGGCGCGTCCTTCAGGTTCATGGCGAGCACCTGGCGGCGCGCCTTCGCGTCGGGCAGCCCGACGTAGATCTTCTCGTCGAGGCGCCCCGGCCGCAGCATCGCGCTGTCGATGTTCCACGGCTCGTTGGTCGCGCCCATGAAGAGAAGGTGGTGCCCCTCCTTGCGGTCGAACCCGTCGAGCTCGTTCAGGATCTGCGGGACGACGCGCTGCATGACGCCGCCGGTCTCCCCGTCGCGCCGCGGGGGCGTGAGCGCCTCCACCTCGTCGATGAAGACGATCGCGCGCTCGCACTTGCGCGCGGCGTCGAAGAGCTTGCGGATGTTCTTCTCGCTCTCGCCGACCCACTTGTTCAGGATCTCGCTCGGGGCGATCGCGAAGAACGTCGCGTCGAGCTCGCCGGCGACGGCCTTCGCGATCATCGTCTTGCCGGTCCCGGGCGGCCCGTAGAGGAGGATGCCGCCGCCCGTGCGGATGCGATACTTCTTCGCCTTCTCCACGTGCGTGAAGGGGTAGATCATCTTCACCCGGATCTGCTCCTTCACGTCCTCGAGCCCGGCGATGTCGCC
>Ga0187892_10004020_pt1 | contig 25583 bp, 20 predicted proteins | sample MA1701073metaG_FD_139345 | JGI IMG/M metagenome (GOLD analysis project Ga0187892, IMG submission 139345) | Bio-ooze microbial communities from a basaltic lava cave in the Kipuka Kanohina Cave System on the Island of Hawaii, USA - MA170107-3 metaG ... | reverse complement strand
CGCCCGCCTCCGTGATCGCGCGTTGCGGGTCGCGCGACTTCGAGCGCGCGCCGAGCGGCAGCTCGACGAGCTCGGGCGCGTACGGCTTCGGAATGCGCTTCGCATATTCGGCGTAGCCGTCGCGAACCCACTCGGGCGCCTTCTCACCGACCGCGATCAGGACGATGCGCATCGATCGGCCTCGCGGCGCGCGGCGGACGGGAACATCGGGGGCTCCTCGCGGGACGCGAAGGATGATCGCATCGCCGTGGGCGGGATGCGAAGCGGTCCGGCGACGAACACGTCACCCGACCGGCGCGGCGTCAGCGCGCCGCGCGAACGGAAACGGTCGTCAGGCCATTGCGGTGTTAGCGGCCGGCAGGTCGTCGCCGACCGTCCACAAGCGTTCGAGACCGTAGAACTCGCGGATCCGCGGCAGCATCACGTGCACGACGATGTCACCGAGATCGACGAGGACCCATTCGGCCTCGCGCTCGCCCTCGACGCCGATCGGCAGCACGCCGGCGCGCTTCGCGAACTTGACGACCTCGTCGGCGATCGATTTGACGTGCCGGGTCGAGGTGCCGCTCGCGACAACGAGCAGATCGGTGATCGAGGTCTTGCCGCGTACGTCGATTTCCTTGACGTCCTTCGCCTTCAGGTCTTCGAGCGCGTGGAGGACCTGGTTGCGGAGGGCCGCGGTTTCGGCGGGGTATTTCGTTGGCTTCGATTCGGATCTCGAAGCGGCAGGGGTGGAGCGTTGCGTCCTGACCAAGTGGGCTGGCACCTCGGCGCGGTTGCCGGCGCGGGATTGCGCCGGATTCAGTATAGACCTCGGAAATGGCGGCCGCGCAAGCCCCGAACCCTGCGCGTTCAGGTGGTGCTCGGGCCGCGGGCGCCCGACGCGGGGCCCGCTACGCCGTGGCGACGTTTCGCCGGGGGAGATCGGCCAGCAGCGCGAGCACGTCGGCATGGTCGACGGGTTTGACGAGGTGGGCGTCGAAGCCCGCGTCGGCCGTGGCGCGCCGATCGCCGGCCTGCCCCAACCCCGTGACGGCGACGATACGGACGCCCTTTGCCCAGGGTTCGGCACGCAGCGCGCGGCAGACCTCGAAGCCCGAGACGCGCGGCATGCCGAGGTCGAGCAGTACGAGCTCGGGCCGGAACGCCGGCGCGATCGCGAGCGCCTCGGCGCCGTCGGCCGCGGTCCTGACGTCGTGGCCGCCGAGCTCGAGCAGCAACGCCAGGCTGGCGGCTGCGTCGGCGTTGTCGTCGACGACGAGCACGCGGTGCGCGCCGGCGCCCTGCGATGCAGCACGGCTCGGTGGCGGCGCGGTCGTCGCGGCTGCCGCGCCGGCGGGCAACGGCAGCCGCACCGTGAACGCGCTGCCCTTGCCGGGTCCGTCGCTCTTCGCTTCGACGCTGCCGCCGTGCATCTGGACCAGCCGTTTGACCAGTGTGAGCCCGATTCCGAGCCCGCCGCGCGAGCGTTCGAGACGGCGATCGCCCTGCACGAACATGTCGAAGATGCGCGGCAAGAGCTCGAGGCGGATGCCGATGCCGGAATCGCGCACCGTGACGGCGACGTGCCGCGCGTCGCGCTCGACCGACAACGCGATGCGTCCACCGCGCTCGCTGTAGCGGCAGGCGTTCGACAAGAGGTTCGCGAACACCTGCGCGAGTCGCACCGGATCGGCATCGAGCACGATCGGCTCCGGCGGCAGCGCGACCTCGAGCGAGTGTCCGCCGTCGGCGACGAGCGGCGCGACCGTCTCGACTGCGTGGCGCACGACACCCGCGAGCTCGACCCGCTCGCGTGCGAGCTCGAACCGGTCGCGCGTGATGCGGCTCACGTCGAGCAGATCGTCGATCAGGCGGACGAGGTGCGCGACCTGCCGCTCGATCGTCGCGTGCGCATGCGCGGCGACCGAAGCGGAAGCGCCGCCACGCTTCAGGAGCTCGACCGACGTACGGATCGGCGCGAGCGGGTTTCGCAGCTCGTGCGCCAGCGTCGCGAGAAACTCGTCCTTGCGCCGGTCGGCGACCCGCAGGTCGTCGGCGAGTCGCTCGAGCTCGCGCTGGCTCGCGTGCGCGACGCGCTCGTGCTGAGCGATCGAGTCCGATGCCCACCACAACGCGAACGTGAACGCACCGAGCAGCAGCAGCACGAGCAGCGCGGTGCCGAACGCCGGGTCGAACAGCTGATACTGCACCGCGCGGATCTCGAGCCAGCCGAGCACGACCGTCAGCAGCGCAAGCAGCGGCCACGCAGATCGCAGCAACAGGCCCGCGGCCGAGCCTTCCAGCAGCGTTCGCATCGGCTGACGCTCGGGAACCAGGCATACGATCGCGGCACCGAGCGCGAGCAGCATCGTCGAGGTCTGCAGCGCGATCGTCGTCAGCTGCGGGATCGTGTACAAGCGGTCGGCTCCGAACACCAACCCGACCAGCGACAGCAGCGCGATCGCGATCGTCGCCGAGCCGCCCAGCACCGCGAGCCCGCGCCCGCGCGGAAACGCGAGCATCGCGATCGAGAGCCCGAGCAGGGTCAGCGACGTGGATCCCGGCAGTCCCATGCGTCCCGGCGCGGTCGTGCCGAGCTGGCCCCACTCGCGATAGACGACGAGCCGGTCGATGCCGAAGTCGAGTCCGGTCGCGTGCTGGAGTAGCGTCGCCGCCCCGACCAGTGCGACGACGCCCCCGAGGACTGCAGCGACGCGGTGCCATTCGACCGACGCCACGAGCAGCGCCACGGCGCCGACGACGATGCTGATGGCGGTGTTGGGCATCTGCGAGACGCCGCGACCGTCCCAGTCGGTGAGGCGCGAGAAATCCAGGAACCAGCCGGCCAAGGTGGCCGCGGCTCCGACGAGCGCGAAGGCTGCGAGCGCGCGAGCCAGCCTGCGAACCGAGCTTGCACCGGTCGGCAGCGTGACAGGAATGGATGGAGCGCTAGGGTCGTTCACGCGACGAGGGCTTTCTCGTTCGGCGAGGCGCTCCCCCGAAGCCTCACGCTCAAAGGGCGCGACACGGGTCGCACCACCGGGCATCGTAGCTGCCGAGCCTCGGATCGGACAAACCCATCGCTAGCCCCGGGCCACCGCCGCGAGCTGCCGATTGTGCATCGACGAGAACACCAGCTGCGACAGCACCGAGCCCAGCAGTGCTAGGAACATGTCCCATTGCGTGTCCCAGACGTCGCCCTGCGTCGCGAGGAACGCGTCGGCAGCGCCGCCCCAGATCAGCGCGGCCCACCACTCGATCATCTCGAAGAACGCGCTGAACGAGAGCGCGGCGGCGCAACAGAGGTAGAACAGCCAGCCGCCGGGCTTCAGCGGCGTGTTCCGCAACAGCAGCTCGCGCGCCAGGATCGCCGGCACGAAGCCCTGCACGAAATGGCCGAAGCGGTCGTAGTGATTGCGCGCGAGGTCGAGCCAATCTTGCACCCAGAAGCCGACCGGCACCTGCGCATACGTGTAGTGCCCGCCGACGATCAGGAGCACGCAGTGCCCCGCGATCAGCCAATACAGGAGCCGCGTCAGCGCGCGGCGCCGCGTCGCGACGAGGATCGGCACCCCGATCAGCACCCAGACGACTTCCATGAACCAGGTGAGCCGATCCGCCGGCGCGATGCCCGACCAGACCAGCAGCGCCGTCACGGCGAACAGCAGGAACGCGAGCTCGCGTTTCGAGGCCATCGGGCGAATCCTCAGGGTGTGCGGTAGAGATCCTGCACGACGATGTAGTCGAGCACGGCGTCCGGAACGAGCCAGCGCGGCTCGCGCCCGCCCGCGAGCTCGGCGCGGACCGCGCTCGCGGAGATTTCGAGCGGTGTGACGGGCAGCCGCAGGACCTTGCCTGCCGCGGCTTCGGCGAGCGCTGCCGCGTCGTCGGTCTCGCGGCCAGCAACCGCGTCGCGCAGCGCCGCTGGCCATTCGGGCGAGTGCCCCGCGCGCGTCAGCACCACGAGGTGCGCGAGCACGAACAGCTCGCGCCATTCGCGCCACGACGGCAGGGCCACGAACGCGTCGGCGCCGATCAGCGCCGCGATCGGACGCGCGTCGCCCACCTCGGCGCGCAGCTCGCGCAGCGTGTCGACCGTGTACGAGATCCCACCACGCCCGACCTCGCGCGGATCGAGCACGAGACGATCCTGCCCCGCGAGCGCGAGCTTCAGCATCTCGATCCGCTGCACCGCACCCGCCGCCGGCTCGCGCCGGTGCGACGGCGTCGCGCACGGCACGAGACGTACCGGGCAGCCGAGCGCGTGCGCCGCGTCCCACGCGACGCGCAGGTGACCGAGGTGCACCGGATCGAACGTGCCGCCGAACAGCGCGATCGTGCCGGCGCGCGCATTCGCGTCCATCAGCCCGTCCGTCGCGGCGTGACCTGGCGCGCGTAGCGCGCGTCGGCGATCGCGCCGACGAGCCGTGCAAGCTCGCGCCACGGATCGCCCTGGAGCCGACCCTTGCCGACCTTCTCGACGCGCACCGCGTCGCCGAGCCGTGCTTCCCAAAACGCCGTGCGCCCGCGCGCGAGCGCGCTGCGATACGCCGGCTGCCGCGCCGGCCAGACGTGCTCCGCGCGCAACGCCGCATCGATGCTCTGCCCGCGCTCGATCATGCGCGCCATGCGCATCAGCCCGTTGAGCTGCGTGACGAGCCACGACAGCAGCCCCGGCACGCTGTCGCCCTCCGCGCGCAGCGCGTCGACCGCGTGCAGCGCGCGGGCCGCGTCGCCGGCGAATGCTGCGTCGACGAGCTTGAACACGTCGAAGCGGGCGGTGTCGGCGACGAGCGATTCGAGCGCGGCTGCGTCGAGCGACTTGCCGGCCGCGAGCAACACGAGCTTGTCGATCTCCTGCGCGGTCGCCAGTAGATTTCCCTCGGTGCGCTCGATCAGGAGCTCGATCGCGTCGGCGGTCAGCGTGAGCCCGCGCTGTGCTGCACGCCGACGCGCAAACTCCGGGAGCTCGCCGAGCTTGAGCGGCCACGCGACGAGGATCGTGCCGACGTCCTCGACCGCCGCGACCCACGCGGTCTCGTGCGATTTCGACCACGTCGTCGCGGTGACGAGCAGGATCGAATCGGGCGGTGGCGAGGCGCAGTAGGCGATGATCGCCTCGGCGCCTTCCTTGCCGGGTTTCCCCCCCGGAATCCTGAGATCGATGATGCGTCGGCTGCCGAACAGCGACATCGCGGACGCGGTATTCGCGAGCTCGTGCCATTCGAAGCCGCTCTCGCCGGCTTCGAGCACTTCACGTTCGGCGTAGCCCCGCTCGCGCGCTTTCGCGCGCAGTGCATCGGCGGCCTCGAGCGCCACGAGGTGCTCGTCGCCGGCGATGAGGTAGACGGGCGAGAGCTTGCCGCTCGCGAGGTGCCGTTCGAATTGGGCGGGGTTGAGGGCCATCGCTGCTCGGTGCCGGATTTCGCCTTCGGCTCACTCCGGCCTACGGTTGTCGGGACCTCCGCGACTGCGTCGCACGCTCCGCGTAGGCCGGAGCGAGCGGAGCGAGCGGAGCGAAGTCCGGCATCGGGTTACGACGAACGCCCCAACCGCTCGATCCGCCGCAGCACCTGCTGCACCATCTCGCGCCGGAGCTCCTTGCGCAGCAGCTCCTCTTCGGCCGCGGCGCCGAGCGCCTGCGTCTCGTCGTAGCTGTAGTCGCGCTTGAGCTCGATCGCGGCTAGCGGCATCAGTACCACGTTCGCCGCATCGACGATCTCGAGCTCGACGCGGTAGCGCACGAGGTACTCCTGCACGCGCGCGGCCTCACTGACCGAGAGCGGTTCGGTCGCCATCGCGTCGCTCGCGATGCGGATCACCGCGACGCCCTCGGCTGTATCGACGACGTCGGCACCGGCACGCTCGAGCGCGGCCGTGAGATCGCGCTCGAGCGGCCCGTAGGGATCCGGCGAGTCGATCCGCACGCGCGACAGCGCGTCGGGCAGCGCGACTTCCTCGCGCAGGCGGAAACCGCAGCCCGCGAGCAGCACCGCGACCAGCAGCACGAGATAGCGCATCGTGACTCTCATCCTGCGACGATGTTGACGATCTTGCCCGGCACGACGATGACCTTGCGCACCGTGAGGTCCGCGAGGAACTTCTGCACGTTCGCGTCGGCGAGTGCCGCGCGCTCCGCGTCTTCTTTCGAGGCGGCGACCGGCACCTCGATCTGCCCGCGCAGCTTGCCGTTGACCTGCACCGCGAGCGTCACGGCATCGCGCTCGAGCGCGGCGGGATCGGCTTTCGGGAACGGCAGCGCCTCGACGAAGGTCTCCGCGTGGCCGAGCGCCTGGCGCAGCGCATGCGACACGTGCGGCGTGATCGGATTGAGCAGCAGGACGACGGCCTCGAGCGTCTCCTGCCGGATCGCGCGCGCCTGCGGCGCCGCGTCGTCGAGCTTCGCGAGCGCGTTCATGAGCTCCATGACCGCGGCGATCGCCGTGTTGAAGGTGTAGCGGCGCGCGTAGTCGTCGCCGACCTTCTCGATCGTCTCATGCAGCTTGCGGCGCAGCGTCTTGCCGGTCGCGTCGAGCGCGCCCGCATCGAGCTTCGGCGCGGGCCCTCCGGCGACGTGCGCGTGCACCTCGCGCCAGAGCTTGCGCACGAAACGCGCCATGCCTTCGACGCCGTTTTCCGACCAGTCGAGTGACATCTCCGGCGGCGACGCGAACATCGAATAGAGCCGCACCGTGTCGGCGCCGTGCCGGTCGACGAGGAGCTGCGGATCGACGCCGTTGTTCTTCGACTTCGACATCTTCTCGGTCGGCCCGAGCTTCACGGGCTTGCCGTCGGCTCGCAGCGCGGCACCGGTGACCTTGCCGCGCTCGTCGGTCTCGATCTCGACCTCGACGGGGTTGAACCAGGTCTTCGAGCCGTCGGCCTCGTCGCGATAGAACGTCTCGGCGACGACCATGCCCTGACAGAGCAGCCGCGTCGCAGGCTCGTCCGATGCGACCAGGCCCGAGTCGCGCAGCAGCTTGTGATAGAAGCGGAAGTAGAGAAGATGCAGGATCGCGTGCTCGATCCCGCCGATGTACTGGTCGACCGGCAGCCAGTAGTTCGCGCGTTGATCGACCATATCGGCCGCACTCGGCGAGGTGTAGCGCGCGTAGTACCAGCTCGACTCCATGAACGTGTCGAAAGTGTCGGTCTCGCGCTCGGCCGCACCGCCGCAGGTCGGGCACGTCGTCCGGCGCCAGTTCGGGTCGGCCTTGATCGGCGACTGCACGCCCATGAACGTGACGTCTTCGGGTAGCACGACCGGCAGCTGATCCTCCGGCACCGGCACGACGCCGCACGTCGCACAGTGGACCATCGGGATCGGGCAACCCCAGTAGCGCTGGCGCGAGACGCCCCAGTCGCGCAGCCGGTAGTTGACGCGGCGCGTGCCGAAGCCGCGCGCTTCCGCGAGCTTCGCAACGGCCTCGAACGCCTCGGTGAAACCCGCACCTTCGGGAATCGCCGGGGCCGAGTCGACCGAGTAGGTTTCGGTGTCGAGCTTCGACGCGTACCAGTCCTTCCACATCCGCTCGTCGTAGCGATACGCCTCGTCGACGAGATTTCCCATCCTCGACGCCATCACGAAGTTCGGATGCGCATGGACCTGACGGATCGGCAAGCCGTACTTCAGCGCGAACTCGTGATCGCGCTCGTCGTGGCCGGGCACCGCCATGACCGCGCCGGTGCCATATCCCATCAGCACGAAGTTCGCGACCCAGATCGGGACCTTGTCGCCGCTGACCGGGTGCGTGGCGAAGAGGCCCGTCGCCACGCCGCGTTTCTCAGCCGTTTCGATCGCGGCTTCCGCAACCGCGGCGTGGCGGCACTCCTCGATGAACGTCGCGAGCTGCGGGTTGTTCGCAGCCGCGTGCGCAGCAATCGGATGCTCCGCCGCGACTGCGACGTACGTGACGCCCATCAACGTGTCGGGCCGCGTGGTGTAGACCGTGATCGGCGCCTCGCCCTCGACCGCGAACTCGAGGTCGAGGCCCTCCGAGCGGCCGATCCAGTTGCGCTGCATCGTCTTGACCGCGTCGGGCCAGCCCTCGAGCCGATCGAGCTCGGCGAGCAACTCCTCTGCATACGCGGTGATCTTGAGGAACCACTGCGGGATCTCGCGCCGTTCGACCACCGCACCCGAGCGCCAGCCGCGCCCGTCGATGACCTGCTCGTTCGCGAGCACGGTCTGGTCGACCGGATCCCAGTTCACGATCGAGTTGCGGCGGTAGACGAGACCTTTTTCGTAGAGCCGCACGAACATGCGCTGCTCGTGCACGTAGTACTCGGGCCGGCAGGTCGCGAACGAGCGCGACCAGTCGTAGCCGAAGCCCATACGCTCGAGCTGCGCGCGCATGTGCTCGATGTTCGCGTAGGTCCACTTCGCCGGCGCGGTGTTGTTCTTGATTGCGGCGTTCTCGGCGGGGAGCCCGAACGCATCCCAGCCCATCGGCTGCAGCACGTTGCGGCCCTGCATGCGCTGGAAGCGCGAGATCACGTCGCCGATCGTGTAGTTCCGCACGTGCCCCATGTGCAGCGCGCCGGACGGGTACGGCAGCATCGAGAGGCAGTAGTACTTCGGCTTCGAGGCGTCCTCACGGACTTCGAAACAGCGGTGCCGGGCCCAAAAGGCCTGCGCGGCCGTCTCGACGGCCTGGGGGTCGTATTGCTCTTGCATACGCCGCGGGGAAAAAAGCGGGAATCCCGCGAGCCTACCGCAGCGCAGCAGAGCGCGTCATCCGGATACCGCGGGCTCGTATCATGGCCGTCGCCCGGAGCACCCGATGAAAGCCCCCGATCTCGCCCCAGTCCCGGCCGGCCGCGTCGCGGCCGCGCTCGACTCGGCCCGACAGCATCTCGCACGCCGCGAATGGACCGCTGCCACTGCGGTACTTGCCGACCCCGCAATCGCAGGCGCGCCCGCACTCGTTTCGCTGCGCGCGCAGGCCGAGTGGGGCTGTGGTCGCTACGACGCCGCGCTCGCCAGCTTTTCCGCTGCTGCGGAAAAGCCCTCGGCGAGCGCCGAGGACCTCGTGCGCTACGCACAGGCGCTCGCCGCGATGGGCGACAGCGAACGCGCCGAAGTGGTGCTCGCGAGCGATGCGCGACACGGGCGCTCGGTCCACGTCGAGTTCCTCCGAGCGCTGTTCTCGCTCGATCGCGAGTCGCTCTCCAGCGTGCGCGAGCGCTTCGAAGCGCTCGCACGCGAGGTACCGCAGGCCGGCGAGCTCGTGATCGCAGCCTGCGCTCTGCGGGTGTTCGACCACGTCGACGCCGCGGCACCGCGAGACTTCGGACGCGAATCCGCCAACGTGCGCTGGCAGGCCGTGCTGGATCGCGCGCCGCATGTTCCTCCGGCGCGCGTCTACGGCACCGCGAGCGCGGTGTTGCGCGCGGCGCTCGCCGCACGCACGCTCGACGGCGCGACGCTCGAGCTCGGCGTATTCCACGGACGCTCGCTGCGCCAGATCGCAGCCCTGACGCCGGGTCCCGTGCACGGGTTCGACAGCTTCGAGGGTCTGCCGGAGGACTGGACCGCGAACGACCCGCGCGGCAGCTACAGCACCGGCGGCAGCCTGCCGGAAATGCCGCCGCGCGTGACGCTGCACCGCGGCTGGTTCGCCGACACCCTGCCCGCCTTCGCCGCGCAGCAGACGATGCCGATTGCGCTCGCGCATATCGACTGCGACCTGTATTCCTCGGCGCACACCGCGCTCGAAGCGCTCGCGAGGCTGATCGTGCCGGGATCGATCCTCGTGTTCGACGACTACTTCATGGCGGACGACGCGGCCGGTGAGCGCCGCGCATGGCAGGAGTTCGTCGCGCAGCGCGGCCTGTGCTACGAGTACCTCGCGTTCGCGCTGCTCGGGCGCGAAGCGGCGCTGCGCGTGACCGGATTTCGATAACATCGGGCGCTCTTCGCCCGAGGAACGCCCATGCCCCGTTCGCTGCTCGTCGCCGCGCTCATGCTCGTGGCTGCGCCCGCCGTCGCACAGACACCCGCTCCGACCGCTTTCGCCGTGCACTGCGGCGCGGTCGTCGACGTCGAGGCCGGTCGCAGGCTGGGCCCGCACACGATCGTCGTGCGCGGCAACCGGATCGCGTCGGTCGAGCCCGGCCAGGTCGCGATCGAGGGCGCTTCGAGCATCGACCTCGCGGCGCACACGTGCATGCCGGGCTTCATCGACTCGCACGTGCATCTCACTAGCGAGACGAGCAAGGATCGCTACGTCGAAGGCTTTCGTCTCAACCCCGAGGACTTCGCATTCCGCGCGGCGAAGTACGCGAAAAGCACGCTGCTCGCGGGCTTCACCACGGTGCGCGACCTGGGCGGCCCCGCGACCAGCCTGCGCGACGCGATCGCGCAGGGCTGGATCGAAGGCCCGCGCATCTTCGCGGCCGGCAAGAGCATCGCGACGACCGGCGGCCACGGCGATCCCACCAACGGGCTCAATCGCGAGCTCTCGGAAGCAGTCGGCGACCCCGGCCCGAAGCAGGGCGTCGTCAACTCGCCCGACGAGGCGCGGCAGGCCGTGCGGCAGCGCTACAAGGAAGGCTCCGACGTCATCAAGATCACCGCGACGGGCGGCGTGCTGTCGTATGCGAAGAGCGGGCAGAACCCGCAGTTCACCGTCGACGAGGTTGCCGCGGTGGTCGAGGCCGCACACGACTACGGCTACAAAGTCGCCGCGCATGCGCACGGCACCGAAGGCATGAAGCGCGCGGTGCTGGGCGGCGTCGACTCGATCGAGCACGGCACCTACATGACCGACGAGGTCATGAAGCTCATGAAACAGAAGGGCACGTGGTACGTGCCGACGATCTCCGCCGGCGTGTTCGTCGGCGAGATGGCGAAGGAGCCGGGCTACTACCCCGAGATCGTACGCCCGAAGGCGCTCGCGGTCGGCCCGCTGATCCAGAAGACCTTCGGACGCGCGTACAAGGACGGCGTCCGAATCGCTTTCGGCACCGACGCGGGCGTGTTCCCGCACGGCGACAACGCGCGCGAGTTCCTGCTGATGGTCGAAGCCGGCATGCCGCCGATCGAGGCGATCCGCGCGGCGACGCTCAACGCCGCCGAGCTGCTCGGCGAGTCGGCGAATCTCGGCACGATCGAGGCGGGCAAGCTCGCCGACGTCGTCGCGGTCGCAGGCGATCCACTCGCCGACATCGGGCTGACGCGCAGCATCTCGTTCGTCATGAAGGACGGCAAGGTCTACAAGGCCCCGTGAGCGCGACGCGCTTGAGCCCCGTCACCGCGACCCCACTATCCGAACGCATGGACGAGAACACGTACAGCTTCGACGTCACCCAGGCCGATTTCGAGACGCGCGTGCTCGCCGCCTCGACGAAGACACCCGTGCTGGTCGATTTCTGGGCGCCGTGGTGCGCGCCCTGCCGGCAGCTCACGCCGGTGCTCGAGGCCATCGTCGAAAGCTACGGCGGGCGCGTGCTGCTCGCAAAGGTCAACACCGACGACCAGATGCAGCTCGCGGCGCTGTTCGGGATCCGCTCGCTGCCGACCGTCATGCTGATCAAGGACGGCCGCCCGGTCGACGGCTTCATGGGCGCGCAGCCCGAGAGCGTGATCCGCGAGGTGCTCGCGGCGCATCTCGGCGAAGGCGACGCGCCGCCGCCCGGCGACGAGCCCGACCCGCTCGACGCGATGTCGCCGGCCGAGCGCATCGCGATGCTGCGCGAGTCGATCGCGGCCGAACCCGACAAGCTCGAACACCAGCTCGAGCTAGCGGCCGCACTGGTCGAGGCCGGCGCGGTCGACGAGGCGTCGGCGCTGCTCGATGCGCTGCCCGCGAACCTGGCCGAGTCCGACCGCGCGAAGAAGCTTCGTTCGCAGCTCTCGTTCGCGCGCGCGCTCGAGGGCGCACCGGGCAGGCACGAGCTCGAACGCACGGTCGCCGCGAACCCTAAGGATCTGCGCGCGCGCCACCAGCTCGGCACGCGTCTCCTGCTCGCGGGCGAGCACGCCGGCGCGATCGAGCAGTTCTTCGACATCATGCGGACGGACCGCAAGTTCGAGGACGACCTCGGCCGCCGCACGCTGATCTCGGCGTTCGACTTCGTCGACGACCCCGATCTCGTCAGCGCGACGCGGCGCCGGATGTCTTCGCTGCTGTTCTGAGGCAATGACGTAGAGGTCGAGCGGCGCGAGCGCCGGCCGGGGCCGTGAGGCCTAGCTCGGCACGAGGCGCGCCGACACGATCTCGAGCGCGGCGGCAAGGACCGCCGCGAGCGATGCGCTCGCGTCGACCACGCTCACCGAGGCAGGCGGCTGATCGAAGCTCCGTGACACGGCGTCGACCAGCGCGGGACTGCGGTCGGCGGCAGCATGCGTGCCCGCCATGACGTCGCGTGCGACGCGCTCGCGCGCGACGTGCGGGGGAACGTCGAGCCAGATCGGGACGAATGCGGCACCGCCGTGTTCGGCCCGTTGGCCGACGCGCTCGAGGTCGCGCCGCTTCGCGAAGGTCATGCCGTCGACGACGCTGGACTCGCCGAGCGCGCAGTTCACGTCGATGGCGGTCAGCAGCGCGCGGAACGCCGCGCGCTTCTCGACGAACGAGTAGCGGCAGGACGGGAACATCGCGGCACGGATCGCGTCGCGCGAGACGATCCGGACCTGGAGCTTCGCGGCGAGGTGCGCCGCGACGGCCGATTTTCCGGCGCCCGGCAGGCCGATCAGCGCGACCACGAGCACGCGCGGCGACGCGTTCGCGGCGGCGCGGGCGGGCGGGTCGGCGGCCATCCGGGCTACGGTAACATCGGGCGAACGCCCATGAACGAAGCCCAGCTCGAGACCGCCGCCGCGCTGCCCCAGATCCCGGGTTACCGCATCGTGCGGCGGCTCGGCGAGGGCGGCATGGCCGACGTCTACCTCGCGGTGCAGCTGTCGCTGCAGCGGCACGTCGCGATCAAGGTGCTGAGCTTCGAGAAGGCGATCACGAAAGACCTCGCCGAGCGCTTCGAGCGCGAGGCCCGCACGATCGCCCGGCTCGATCACCCGAACGTCGTCGGCATCCACGAGGTCGGCCGCGCCGGCGAGGTGCTCTACTACACGATGCCGTTCCTGCCGAACGGCGATCTTTCGCAGCGCGACCTGCGCGACGACCCGCGCCGCATCGTCGAGGTGCTGCGCTCGGTCTGCGAGGCGCTCAAGTACGCGCACGCGCACGGCGTCGTGCACCGCGACGTCAAGCCCGCGAACATCCTGTTCGACAAGACCGAGCGCGTACTGCTCGCGGACTTCGGCATCGCGATCTCGACCGACTTCGAGAGCCGCGTGACGACGCAGGACAAGATGCTCGGCTCTACCGGCTACATGAGCCCCGAGCAGGCGCGCCGCCAGGACCTCGACGGCCGCGCCGACCTCTACTCCCTCGGCGTCGTCTGCTACGAGCTCCTGACGGGCGAGCTGCCGTTCCACGGCGCAGACGCGCTCTCGGTCGCGATCGCGCACATGCAGGACCCGATTCCGCGGCTGCCGCCGACGCGGCGCGTCTGGCAGCCCCTGATCGATCGCGCGCTCGCGAAGCAGCCCGAGCAGCGGTTCCAGAACGCCGGCGAAATGCTCGTGGCGCTCGCCGAGATCGAGGAGGTGATGGAAACGGGCGGCGCGCGCCGGCGTCCGGGCCCCTCGTTCGCGCTGCTGCGCGACCCACGGGCACGGACCGCGTTCGGCGCGGCGGCGCTAGCGCTCGCGGCGATCTGGCTCGCGGCGAACGTCTACGAGCGCACGATGCAGGGGCATGCTTCGACGCGCGACTCGGACCCCGCCGCGGCGCCGGCGGACGGCACGGTCGAGATCACGGACGCCGCGGCGCTCGACGCGGCGCTCGCCGACGGCTACGCACTGCTGCGCGCCGGCAAGCTCTACGAGCCCGAAGGCGACAACGCCGCAAGCCGCTTCCTCGCGCTGCACTCGAGCTACCCGAACAATCCGGAAGCGCGCGCCGGGCTCGACGCGGTGGTCGACGCGGCGTCGAAGGCGGCGACGGCTGCGATCGCGCGTGACGCCGACGCCGAAGCGCGCGCGCTCTCGGAGCGCACGTATGCGCTCGCGCAGGCGAGCATGATCCCCGACTACGCGAGCTATGCGGCTTTCGAGCGCGCATTCGCCGCCACGGCGCTCGAGCGTCTCGAGCGCGGCATCGGCGAAGGCGATCGCGAGCTCGCCTCGCGGCTGCGCGAGACCTTCGAGCTTGCGGCGCGAACCGACGGCGCGATCACCGAGCGCCTGAAGACGCTCGCCGAAGGCCTCATCACCGGTGCCCGCATCCAGGATCCGGGCGGACCCGTGCTGGCCTACGTGCCAGCCGCTCACGACGGCGGTCGGCTGCCGGCGTTTTCGATCGGAATCCGCGAGGTCACCAAGGGCGAGTACGCGGCGTTCGCCCGCGCGACGAGCCGTGCCGTCTCGCCCTGCGGCGGGCTGAGCCCGTTCAAGCGCCCGACCTGGCGCGAGCCGGGCTTCGCACAGCGCAGCGACGAGCCAGTCGTCTGCGTCTCCGCGAACGATGCACAGGCGTACGCGCGCTGGCTGTCGGGCCGTACCGGTTCGACCTACCGTCTGCCGACGCGGGCCGAGTGGCTGCTGCTCGCGAAGGACGCGACACCACGCTCGAACATCTGCGCGCGCGCCAACGTGCTCGACGCATCGACCGGGCGCGGCATCGCGCAGCGCTGGGATTGCAACGACAAGTACGAGCACACCGCCCCGGTCGGCCGCTTTCCGGCGACGGCGCTGGGCGTGCACGACCTCGTCGGCAACGTTCGCGAGTGGGTGCAGGACTGTGCCGCGCGCGGCAGCGGCGAGACATGCGCCGAGCGCGTCGTGCTCGGGAGCTCCTGGTACGACGGCGCGCGGCGAGAGCTCGTCGCCGCCGACAACCTCGCGGTCGGGCGCGGCGCGCCGCACACGGGCTTCCGTCTCGTGCGTGAGTTCGAACGCTGACGCGCCTCAGGGGGTCGGCGATGGCACCCCCGGACGATGCGTGAAGAACGCGACCGCGACGAGCCCGTCCGGTGCGCGGGTCACGAACAAGCCTTCGCCGTTGCGGGATTCACCACCCCACCAGCTGCCGTTGACGAAGTCGTTGCTCGCGTTCGCGAAGCCTGCGCTCTCGCAGCTCGTCGTGAACGCGGTTCGTACCGCCGGCACGATCGCATAGCCGCCGGTACCGAAGCCCGCGGAGTCGGCAGCGCTCGCGTCCCAGGTGAAGTTCGCGGTGGCGCAGCTCGTGAACTCGAGACGGAGACGGCCCCAGCGCTTGCGCACGACGTCGGCCGGACGAAACGCGGTGCCGAACGCGGCGCCGGTCGCGCTGACGACGTCGACGTCCAGCGTGCGGCCGGTCATGGTGCCCGCGCCGACGACCCAGTACTGCGTGCCGATCTGCGTCGCGTCGACGGCGGCGGCGGCGGGCTTTGGAATCACCGCGACGTAGGTCGTGCCGCTGACGTTGCCGGTACCGCTCGGGAACAGCGGGCCTTCGTTCGCGCCGGTCGCGGCCGTGAGCTTCAGCACGGTGTCGTTGCTCGTCGCGACCAGCAGCTTGCCGTCACGCGTGTAGCTCATGCCGGCGGGCGCGCCGAGATCGCGCGCGTAGGTGCCGACGAGCGCGCTGGTCGCTGCGTTGAAGCGCAGGATCAGGCCGTTGCCTTCGCTGCTCACGAGGTACGTCTGGTTGCCGGGCTCGAACAGGATGCCGCGCGTACGACTGAGGCTGCCCGTGCGCGGCGGGACCGGCGTGTCGATCGTGCCGGTCGCCGGGTCGTAGCGGACCACGCTGCCGTTGTCGTACGACGGCACATAGAGCTTCCGGTCGGGACCGAACGTGAGGCCGTTGTCGGGGCCGTCGAGACCGCCCTGGCGCGCGCCGACCGCCGTCGCTTCCAGCTGACCGGTGCTGCCGTCGTAGCGGCGCACGGTGTCGGCGAGATAGCAGCCGACGTAGGCATCGCCGTCCGGCCCGAACGCGAGCCCGGTCGGATCGCAGGTCGCGCCGGTGTTGATGAGCGTATCGACGAACGCGAGCGTCGCGGCGTCGTAGCGCAGGATCGTTCCGGTTTCCTCGCTGACGACGTAGAGGCGGCCGTCCGGACCGAGCTTGACGGCCTGCGGACCCGCGATCCGTCCCTGTCCGTCCAGCACGCGCTCGAACGCGCCACTGCAGGCGTCGTAGACGTGCACCTGGCTGTAGTAGCCCGAGACGAGCGCGCGCTCGGTGCATTGCGCGTGGGCGGCAGTGGCCGCGGCGAAAAGCGTGAAGGCGATCCAAGCACGTGACAGCATCGTGAGCTCCGTTCGAGGCGAGTGGCGAGCGCCCCGTTCCACGTTGCGAAAAGCCCGAGGTCGACCTCCTTTTTTGTTCCCCTCGTGCGGAAACACGGGCGCGAGACACAATGCGGGCATGCCGACACCGCGTTTGCGCATCGGGGGACTGGCGTTTCGATCCGACGAGCTACGAGCTCGAGCGACTGGATCGCGGCGCACGCACGCGGCTGCCGCGCCGGCTCGGGCGGATCCTCGAACGGCTCGCGTCGTCGCCGGGCGAGGTCGTGTCGCGCGAAGCCTTGATCGGTTCGGCCTGGGATCGGTCCGGGGTCGGCGACGACGTGTTGTCGCGCTCGATCAACGCGCTGCGCGACGCGCTCGGCGACGACGCGCGCGCGCCGCGCTACCTCGAGACGATCCCGAAGAGCGGATACCGTCTCGTTGCGGCTGTGTCGCGGGAGCCCGAAGCCGCGGCTCCGGTCGCCGCGCCGGACACGGCGGTTCGTGCGCGCTCGCCCCGGTTGCGGGCGATCGGGCTCGCCGCGATCGTGGTGGCCGCAGCCGTCGCGTTCGTGTTTGGCGAGCGAGCGACGAACGACGGCCCGGTGTCGATTCCGCTTCCGTCGCTCGACCTCGCGCGCGAACGCCCGCTCACCAGCGCGGCGGGCTGGGAGCTCGGTCCTGCACTGTCGCCCGACGGGCGCTGGCTGGCGCATACCGAGATCGATACACCAGACGGGCCGTCGCGGCTGGTCGTCTCCGAGCTCGACGGCGGCGGGCGCCGCGTCGTGATCGAGACCGAAGGCGCGTCGAACGCGCGACCGGTGTTCTCCCCCGACGGGTCCGAGCTCGCGTTTCGTCGCGTCGCTTCGGAGCGCTGCAGCGTCGTCGTCGGCGCCGTGCTCACGCTCGCGACGCGGACGATCGCCGAGTGCGCGACGGTGATGAGCGGGATCGATTGGTCGGCTGACGATCGCCTCGTGTACACGGCACCCGCACGCGAAGGCCAGGCGCCGGGCCTCGCGATCGTCACGCTCGCGACCGGCGAGAGCGACGTGCTGACGCAACCGTCACTCGCCGAAGGGGCGGACGCCGATCCACGCTTCACGCCGGATGGTCGTCGCGTCAGCTTTGCCCGCGGCCGAGGCAGCGACCGCGCGGTCTATGCCGTCGCGCGCGACGCGCCGCAGACGGTGGAGGTCCTCTTCCCCGGCGACAACCTCATTCAGGGCCACGCGTGGACACCCGACGGCCGAACGCTGGTCGTCGCGACCGACGCCAAGGGCTATCGCAGCCTCGTCGCGCTCGACGTCGCGAGCGGCGCGCAGACGGTGCTCGGTGCGCGCGGCGCGAGGTTCCCCGCCATCGGACACGACGGCCACCTCGTCTACGAGCTCGCGCAGTACGACGCGAACGTCTGGCGCGTCGACCTCACCGGCGACGCGCCGCCGCTGCGGTTGACGACGTCGTCGCGCTACGACGCGTTCCCGGCGATCGCGCCTGACGGCAATCGCTTCGCGTTCGTCTCGGTGCGCGACGGCCTCGATGCGGTCTTCGTCGGTGCTGTCGATCGCGCCGCCGAGCAACGACTGCCGTTGCCGCGCGAACATCGCTGGGTGCGGCCGCGATGGCACCCGGACGGTCGTACGCTGCTCGTCACTGCATACCTCGGCGACACCACACAGGTTTGGCGGCACGAGATCGCGAGTGGCCGCACGCGCGCGCTCGCGGAGCTCGGTGACGCGTTCGGCGCGCAGGACACGGCCGACGGCAACGGCGTCGTGTTCGCCCGCAGCGACGCAACCGGGTACCAGCTGTGGGTCTCGAGCCGCGGTGAGCCGCCGCGAGCACTCCACGGCGCCGGCGGCGTCGACGAGTTTCACCTCGGCGACGGCTTCGTCGCCTACACGCGACACGGAGAACGCGGCATCGTGCTGCACGAGCTCGCGAGCGGGGCTCGGCGCAGCGTGCTCGCGGACGAGATCGGCATCGACGGGCACGGCGACTGGACCGTGCGCGACGACGCGCTCGTCTACGCGCGCCGCGATCCCGAAGGCGGCGCGCGGCTGATCCGCTACGACCCGGTCGACGGCGCGAGCGGGCCGCTCGCCGCCGCGGAGCCGGGGGCCGTCGGCGCGTCGATTGCGGTCGACCCCTCGTGGCGCTACGCGCTCGTCGCGCGCACCGACGCGCTCGAGATCGACCTCATGAGCGTGCCGCTGCGCTGATCGCCTTGCCGCGGGGCGGCACGCCCGTCAACATCGCAGGATGACGCACGCCCCGACTCCGAGCTGGATCCGGCGTATCAAGGCGCTGCGCCTCGAGCGTTACTTCCTGACCGGCGTGCTGACCCTGCTGCCGATCTGGCTGACCTGGGTCGTGTTCAAGTTCGTGTTCGTGGTGCTGTCGGGCATCTCGAAGCCGTGGATCGCGGTCGCATTCGACCCGATCGCGCAGGGCTTCCCGCGTCTGTTCGGCTGGCTCGGCGCGGACTGGCTGCAGTCGACGATCGCGCTGATCGCGACGGTGCTGTTCATCTACGGCGTCGGTTGGCTCACGAATCGCGTCGTCGGCCAGCGCGTGATCGAAGCGATCGAGCTCGCGATCGACCGGATTCCGCTCGTCAAGACGATCTACGGCGGCACGAAGAAGCTGCTCGACCTCTTGCAGACCAAGCCCGAAGGCGTACAGCGCGTCGTGCTGATCGACTTCCCGCACCGCGAGATGAAGGCCGTGGGCCTCGTGACCCGCACGCTGCGCGACGAGCGCACCGGCGCGCAGTACGCCACCGTCTACGTCCCGACGACGCCGAACCCGACGTCCGGCTATCTCGAGATCGTGCCGCTCGACCGCATCACGCCGACCGACTGGACGATGGACCAGGCGATGGCGTTCATCATTTCCGGCGGCGCGATCTCGCCCGAGACCGTGCGCTACGACCGAAACGACGAGCTCGCACCGCCCCCGGCGCAGAGTCCCGGGGAACCGGGCCGATGACGTCCAACGTCAGGGCGCAGCGACTCTTCGTCGTCCTCGCCGGGTTCTTCGTCGCGAACGCGCTGATGGCCGAGTTCATCGGCGTCAAGATCTTCGCGCTCGAGGCGACGCTCGGGATCGCGCCGCTCGAGTGGAACCTGTTCGGGCAGAGCGGCTCGCTGAACTTCACCGCGGGCGTCCTCTTGTGGCCGTTCGTGTTCGTGCTGACCGATGTAGTCAACGAGTACTTCGGCCGTCGCGGCGTGCGGCTCATCTCGTGGCTGACGGTCGTGCTGATCGCATGGGCGTTCCTATTCGCGTTCCTCGCGATCGGGCTCGCGCCGGCGCCGTGGTGGGTCGGGATCGGCGCGTCGCACGGCGTGCCCGACATGCAGGCGGCGTTCGCGTCGACGTTCGGCCAGGGGCTCTGGACCATCGCGGGCTCGATCACGGCATTCCTGATCGGCCAGCTCGTCGACGTCGCGATCTACCACCGCATCCGGCGCTCGACCGGCGAGCGGCTCGTCTGGCTGCGCGCGACCGGTTCGACGCTCGTCTCGCAGCTCGTCGACAGCTTCATCGTGCTGTACATCGCGTTCGTGCTCGGCCCGCAGAAATGGCCGATTGCGCTGTTCCTCGCGGTCGCGACGGTCAACTACGCCTACAAGGCGATCGTCGCCGTCGCGGCGACACCCGTGATCTACTGGACGCATGCGCTGATCGACCGTTGGCTCGGGCGCGAGACGGCGGACGAGCTCAAGACGCGTGCCGCCGCGGGCTAGGCCGGGCACCCCTTGCGGGCGCGCCCGGCTCGATCCCTCAATCGCAGCGCTTGACCTCGACGTAGCCGGTACGCGGATCGATCGGCGGTTTGCACTCGAGCTTCGAGATCTTCGTTCCGGCCTCGGCGCGCATCGCACAGTTGACGTTCGTCGCGTTCATCCCGTAGTGCTCGACGACTCGGGCCGCCGCGTTCTTCGCCGCATCGAGGTGCTCGGCGGGAATCTCCTTCTCGAGCTTCTCGAACGCGTTCCGGTACTGCGGCTCGCGCGCTTCGGCCGCGCTCGCGAGCCAGGCGTATGCCTTGAGCCCGTCTGCGGTCGTGCCCTCGCCGTAGAGGTACATCGAGCCCAGCGCGAACTGGCTCGACTTGTCGCCGGTACACGCGTTGCGCCGATAAAGCCCGAACGCGCGATCGTAGTCGTTCTTCTGATACGCGAGGTGGGCATCGCGTAGCATCAGCCGGAACTCGTTGTACGTCATCCGCTCGAAGGCGTCGTCGGTCGCCATCGCGGCGCTCGCCCCGAGCCCCATCGCGATGGCGGCAAACAGGAAACCGTTCATTGCTCGCATTGCGACCTCCATGCTCCCCTGAGGTGTCCGGCGCCTCGCGGCGCAACCATGGAGATGAATCTAGGCCCCCGAAAGTCGCAACGTCAGTGCACGAAGTTGATCAACTAATGGGATAGGCGCCGCAACGGCGTTGCTAAGATCGGGCACGACGCGCGCCCGCACCGGCCGCGCGGGCGCGAGCCGGGCCGCCGTGTCGGCCATGCCGGAGGGCGCAATGTCTGCCGATTGGACGACCGATGCGGAGCGCTCGCGCTACACGCGCTCGCCGGGCTACGCCGATACGATCGCCTGGCTCGAACGCCTCGCGCGCTCGACGCACGACATCGCGCTGGCGTCGTTCGGAACCACGCCGGAAGGCCGCGACATGCGCTACGCCGTCGCCGCGCGCGACGGCGACACTACGCCCGAATTCGCGCACCGCTCCGGCAAGACGGTGCTGCTGCTCGAAGCCGGCATCCACTCCGGCGAGATCGAAGGCAAGGACGCCGGGCTCGCGCTGCTGCGCGACCTGACCGTCACCGGCCGCTGGCAGGAGCTCCTCGCGCACACGGTTCTCGTGTTCATCCCCGTTCTCAACGTCGACGGTCACGAGCGCGCTTCGCGCTGGCTCCGGATCAACCAGAACGGGCCGGACGAGCGCGGCACGCGCGGCACCGCGCAGAACATCAACCTCAACCGCGACTTCGTGAAGGCCGACGCACCCGAGATGCGCGCCTGGCTGCGCCTGTTCACGCAGTGGATGCCCGACTTGTTCGTCGATATCCACGCGACGAATGGTGCGGACTACCAGTACGACCTGACCTGGTTCCTGGAGGAGTGGGACACACTCCACCCGGCGCCGCGCGCGTGGCAGCGCGACGCACTGATCGGTCGCGTGTTTCCGGCACTGGAGCGCCAAGGCCACATGCTCGCGCCGTACTTCGAGCTCGTCGATCATCGCGACATCACGAAGGGGCTGTCGAACTTCGGCTCGGGCCCGCGCTTCTCGACCGGCTACGCCGCGATCCGCAACCGTCCCGGGCTGCTGGTCGAGACGCACATGCTGAAGCCGTACGAAGTGCGCGTGCGCGCAACCTACGATCTGCTCGTCGAGCTGCTGCGCGAGCTCGACACACGACCGGGCGAGCTCTGCCGCGCGGTCGACATCGCCGATCGCGAGACGGTCGCATCGGCGGGCGCGCCGGACGCCGAGCTGCCGCTCGCGCTCGGCACGACGAAGCACCAGGAACCGTTCGAGCTGCGCGGCTATGCCTTCACGCAGACGCCGAGCGAGATCTCGGGCGACGTCTGGACGCAGTACGACCCCGCGAGGCCGATGACGGCGACGGTGCCCTTCTACCGCCAGCTCGAAGTGCGCGAATCGGTGACGCGACCGGCCGCCTACGTCGTTGCGGCAGCATGCGCGGGGCTCGTGCGCCCGCGGCTCGAGGCACACGGAATCGCGTACAGCGAGCTGCGCACGGCGGCGCGCGTCGTCGCCGATCGGTATCGTTTATCGGCACCCCGCTGGGCTGCGAAGTCGTTCGAAGGCCACGTGAGGCTCGAGGGTTTCGAGCTCGTCACGGAGCGCGGCGAATACGAGATCGGCGGCGGCGCGCTCATCGTGCGCCTCGACCAGATGACGGCGAACGTCGTGATGCATCTGCTCGAGCCGCGCGCGCCCGACTCGCTGCTGCAGTGGGGCATGCTCAATCTGATGTTCGAGAGCCGCGAATACGCCGATGCACGCGTCGGCGAGGCGCTTGCGCGCGAAATGCTGGCGGAACGCCCCGAGCTGCGTGCGGCGTTCGACGCGCAGCTGCGGGACGAAGCCTTCGCCCGTAGCCCGGAGGCGCGTCTGCTCTGGTTCTTCGAGCGCTCGCCCTGGCTCGATCCCGAGCTCGGGATCTATCCCGTGCTGCGGCTCGACCGAGCGGCGCTCGCGCGTCTTCCGTCGGGCCTGTGAGCTCAACGTGCGCGCGTTCGTTGCCTGGAATCCGAGCGACGCGGAGGCCGATGCGCTCGAGGCACTTCGGGACCGCGTCCGGAGCGAGCGCGACGCACCGGGCTATCGCTGGCTACGGCGCGCGGAGCTGCACCTCACGCTGAGATTTCTCGGCGAGATCAGCGAAGCGCAGTGTCGCGCGATCAGCAACGGCCTCGCGTCGCTCGCGCACAGCACGCCGAGCTTCGCGGCGGTCGTCGCAGGCTGGCAATACTGGCCTGATCGACGCTCGCCGCGCGTGCTCGTCGCGCGCGTCGAGTCGCGTGGCGAGCTCGAGCGCATCGCGCCCGAGCTCGAGGCAATCGCGCGCGAAGCGGGGCTCGCGCCGGAGCGACGGCCGTTCCGCCCTCACGTCACGCTCGCGCGGATCTCGCGGCTCGAGCGTCTGCCGGATGCATTCTCCGGTCCGCCGTCACCGATACCGCTGAGAATCGACCACGTCGCGCTAGTGCAGAGTGAGCTCGGCCCCGGCGGCTCGCGCTACACCGAGATCGGGCGCCACGCGTTCGCGGCTTGATCAGGACGCACCGCGCTTGCGCACGATCAGCATCGCGAGCTCGAGCGACTGCTCGTAGTTGAGGCGCGGATCGACCGTCGACTTGTAGGCGCGCTGCAGATCGTCGGGCGTCAACGCGCTCGCGCCGCCGAGGCACTCGGTGACGTTCTCGCCGGTCAGCTCGAGATGCACCCCGCCGAGACGCGTGCCGGCGGCGGCGTGCAGGTCGAACGCCTGGTCCAGCTCGGCGCGGATGTTCTCGAACCGCCGCGTCTTGACGCCGGACGAAAGCGTCTCGGTGTTGCCGTGCATCGGGTCGCAGCACCACAGTACGTTGCGTCCCTCGCGTCGCACGACATCGAGTAGCGGGCGCAGCGCCGTACCGATCTTTTCCGCACCCATGCGGTGGATCAGCGTGATGCGGCCCGGCTCGTTCTGGGGATCGAGCACGTCGAGCAGCGGCAGCAGCTTGTCGGGTGCGACCGACGGCCCGATCTTGATGCCGATCGGATTGCGGATGCCGCGGCAATACTCGACGTGCGCGCCGTCGAGCGCGGCGGTGCGCATGCCGATCCAGGGGTAGTGGGTCGAAAGGTTGAACCAGCCCCATTGGCGCGGGACCTGGCGCGTCAGCGCCTGCTCGTAGTGAAGCAGCAGTGCTTCGTGCGAGGTGTAGAAGTCGACGCGCGAGAAGTTCCCGAGGGACTCGCCGGCGAGCGTCTCCATGAAACGCACCGCTTCGCCGATCGACTCGACCATCTTGCGGTACTCGCGCGCGAGCGGCGAGCGCTCGACCCACGCGAGATCCCAATATTCCGGGTGATGGATGTCGGCGAAGCCGCCGTCGATCAGCGCGCGGATGAAGTTCATCGTCATCGCCGAGAGCGCGTGCCCCTTCACGAGACGCGCGGGATCCGGCGCGCGCGCGATCGGCGTGAATTCGGGGCCGTTGACGAGATCGCCTCGGTAGCTCGGCAGCGTGACGCCGTCGCGCGTTTCGAGGTCGGTCGAGCGCGGCTTCGCGTACTGACCCGCGAAACGTCCGACCCGGACGACCGGCAGCTTGAGGCCGTGGATCAGCACGACGCTCATCTGCAGCAGCACCTTGAGCCGGTTCGAGATGAGACCCGACTCGCAATCGCCGAAGCTCTCGGCGCAGTCGCCACCCTGAAGCAGGAAGCGCTTGCCCTCGGCGGCCTCGGCGAGCAGGCGCTTCAGCGCGAGGATCTCGTACGAGGTCACGAGCGGCGGCAGCGAAGCGACCTCCGCAAGCGCGCCATCGAGCGCGACGCGGTCGGGATACGTCGGCTGCTGGACGGCAGGACGCAGCTGCCAGCTCGACGGCGACCAGCCTTGTGCTTCGTGGACGGGATGGATCTGCGGATTCGCCATGACGCGCATGTTTCGGTTCATTGTGCTCTGCCCTTGATACCACCGATTCGTCTCGCCGGTCCCGGCGCGACGGTGGGGCAACGGGCCGGGAACGCGAACTCAGGTGCGATAGCGACGGAAGCCGTAATAGAGCGCGCCCGCGAGGAACAGCGCGAACGCGACCAGCGTCCACTCCGGCATCGAAAGACCCGCGAAGCGCCAATGCGCTTCGGCACACTCGCCGGAGCCGGTGAACACCTTGCGCAGCATCTCGCCGACGGGGAACGTCTCGACGAGGTAATTGAGCCCGGGGCCGCAAGCCGGAACCTGATCCGGCGGCAGGTGCTGCAGCCAGACGTGGCGACCGGCGACGACGACACCGGCGAACGCCGACAACGTCGCGAGCACGCCATAGACGCGCTGGCTGCGCGTACTTTTCGGCGCATGGATCGCCGCGGCTGTCGCGACGACGAACAGCGCGATCATCGCGATGCGCTGGAAGATGCAGAGCGGGCACGGCTCGAGCTCGAGCACCAGCTGGGCGTAGTACGCATAGGCGAGCAGACCCGCTGCGACGAGCGCACAAAGTGCAAATGCAGTGCGGAACGACCAGCGCAACGGGTTCATGAAGCTCCTTCTACGAGGTTTCGGTCGAGGCGGCAACCTCATCCGAGACCGGCGGCCACGCTCGAAGGTTCCGCCCCGTTCGCGGCCCCGAAACGAAAAACCCCGGCCGGGGCCGGGGTCATTCGATATCGAGGCTACGGCCGAAGGCTCAGGCCTCGGCGGTCGGCTGCGGGCGGTCGACGAGCTCGACGAACGCCATCGGCGCCGCGTCGCCCGCACGAAAGCCGCACTTCAGGATGCGCAGATAACCACCCGGACGCGCGCGGTAGCGCGGGCCGATCTCGGTGAACAGCTTGCCGACCGCTTCCTTGTCGCCGATACGCGACTGCGCGAGGCGGCGGTTCGCGACGCCGTCTTCCTTCGCGAGCGTGATGAGCGGCTCGGCGACGCGGCGTAGTTCCTTCGCCTTCGGAAGCGTGGTTTTGATGACCTCGTGCTTGATCAGCGACGCGGTCATGTTCTTGAACATTGCGTTGCGGTGGCTGCTCGTGCGATTGAGCTTG
>Ga0187892_10004019_pt1 | contig 25598 bp, 21 predicted proteins | sample MA1701073metaG_FD_139345 | JGI IMG/M metagenome (GOLD analysis project Ga0187892, IMG submission 139345) | Bio-ooze microbial communities from a basaltic lava cave in the Kipuka Kanohina Cave System on the Island of Hawaii, USA - MA170107-3 metaG ... | reverse complement strand
TGGACGATGCTGCGCCACATATACGCGTGGGCGTCCTCGCTCGCCGCCACGACCCGGTCGAGCGCCCGGCCGGCCCGGTCCGGGTGGCCGGCGTAGTACCATGAGATCGCCTCGAGCCTCCGCGCGGCGACGTCCCAGGTTTCGATCTCCGTGTAGTGCGAGAGGCGCTCGGCAGCCTCCGGGAATTCACCGCGTCCCATGGCCAGGAGGCCGCGGAGGAGCTCGCCTTTCTCGGGAGGGCCCCGGAAACCGGCGAGGAGCGCCTCGGCGTTCCGGACGAGTTCCGACTGCTCCTCCGTCTCGGGGGGCAGATCCTCGGCGAGGATGGGCCGGCTCTGGGGATCCGTCCCGCCCATCTGAAGGTGCGGCGTCCCTCGCGATTTCTGGTACGCGAGGAGGAGGTACTTGGCCGACTGGAAGCGCGCCTCCGCGTTCTCGGGGTCGAGCGCCAGCGCGCGGCGCCACGCGGCGGTCGCCTCCTCGTCCAGGCCCAGGACCTGAAGGCAGCGGCCGCGGAGGACGAGCGCTTCGGACGTCTCCACGTGCCGGACCGCCTTGTCGAACGAATCCAGGGCCGCCGCGGCGAGCGACCTGGCGCGATCCGTCTGGGCGCCGGCCATGGCCTTGACCACGTCTTCCCACGTGTCCCGCCCCTTCCGAAGCGCGGTCTGATAGGCGGCCGTCCGGCTCCGCTCCAGGAAGAAGAACAGACCCACGATGCCGAGCGCGGCGAAGAGCATCGCCGCGACCACCGCGGCGCGGCGCTTGGCGATGAACTTCATCGTCCGGTAGAGCGCGCTCACGGGCCGCGCCTGGATGGGCTCGCCCTCCAGGAAACGGTCGAGATCCTCCGCCAGCTCCTGAGCGCCCGGGTAGCGCCGCTCCCGGTCCTTCTCCAGGCACTTGAGGATGACGGTCTCCAGGTCTTCGTGGATCTTGGGGTTGTGGCGGCGCGGGGGGATCGGCTCCTCCTGCAGCACCTTGGCGACGACCTCGTAGGAGTTGGCCCCCTCGAAGGGGGGCTTGCCGGCCAGGAGCTCGTAGAGCGTGGCGCCCAGCGAGTAGACGTCCGTCCGCTCGTCGAGCTTGTCGCCGCGCGCCTGCTCGGGACTCATGTAGGCGGGCGTGCCCATCACGGTCCCGCTCTTCGACACCGTTTGTCCTTCTTCGATGGGGCGCGCGAGTCCGAAATCCAGCACGAAGACCTGCCAGCCTCCCGGGACTTCGGTCGCCATGAGGTTCTCGGGCTTGATGTCCCGGTGGATGATGCCTTGCCCGTTGGCGTACCCCACGGCGCGCGCCGCGTCGCGGACCAGGCGGATGAGCAGCTTGCGGTCCTCGCGCGGGAAACGGCCCAGCGTGCGCCCCTTCACGTACTGCATGGCGATGTAGTGGCGCCCCTCGACTTCCCCGACCTCGAAGATCGAGGCGATGTGCGGGTGGCTCAGGCTCGCCGCCGTCTGGGCCTCGCGCCGGAACCGCGCGAGCTCCGACTCGTCGTCGGTCTTCAGGAACTTGAGCGCGACGGAGCGGCCCAGGCCCCCGTCGAGCGCCTTCCAGACTTCCCCCATGCCGCCGCGCCCGAGCTTCTCGGTGAGGAAGTATTTGCCGACCCGTTTCCACGCGTCGGGCGCCGGGCCCCCGGCGGACCCGGCCTCGCCGGAAAGCGGGATGCTCTGAGTCGGGCACCAGGGACAGACGCCCGAGTCGCGGACGTCCGCGCTCAGCGGCCCCCCGCACCGGGGGCAGCGGGTCGAGGGGGTCATGCGGTCCCTATGGTAGGAAGTCTCGCGCGCGGAGGAAAGCCCCTCTGTCAGTCCCTGAGCTTGAGCACCTCGATCTGGTGCACGATGTCCTTCACCCCTTCCTTCTGCCACCACGCGGCCCACTTTTTCAGGTAGGCGGCGTCGAGGTTCTTCTGGCGAGCCGTGATGGCGCGGACGTCGAGCAGGTCGCGGTCGCGCGAGGACACCAGCTTGTAGATGATCAGGTCTTCGGCGGAGGCCACCCAGACTTTACGTTCGAATATCTCCACCTGCTTGCGGCGTTGGAGCGCGCTCTTGTCGAACGGGCTGTCGCCCAGGGTCAGGTCCAGGTGCCAGGGACTCCCCGCCGTCTTGAGTGGCAGGCGCGCCCAGCCGCTGATCTGGATCTGCTGGATGGCCAGGTCCTCGTCCACGGCGAACCCGAACTTCGCGGCGGCGCGGAGGAACCTGTGGACGCTCCGCTCCTGGACGAAGAGGACCAGGTCGACATCCTCGGTGTACCGCGGTTCGCCCCATAGGCCCGCCGCCATGCCGCCGTAAAGGAGGTATTCGAAGGGTCCCGATTCAGCCGCGTCGACGGCCGCGAGGAGGATGGATCGCGGGTCAGACATGCCGCGGACGCTCGCGCCGCCGTAGCTCACCCTCCGGCGCCGCGGAGGCGCGCATGCGGTGCGAGAGCGACACGGGGTGGTCGGCCTTGTGGGAAGCCTTGGCCAGGGGCTGCGAGAGGAGCCCTTCCATGACGCGCGCCGCGTCGTTCAGGGTGAGCGACCGGAGGTTCTCCCGGCGGGCCTCTTCGTTCGCGCGGCCGAGCCGGTCCATCCGGTCCTTCCAGCGGGACGTCATCGGACGCACGCCACAATCGAACAGCAGCAAGTCCAGAGCACACACGCCGCCGAGCGGGCCGAAGAAATCGTCTTCGTCGTTTGGGGTTCGGACGATTTCTTAAGGTTCTGAGCTTTTCTTCTTGAAATCGTCCGAACCCCAAGCGACGAGACGATTTCAAGAAGCAAGCGGATTGGCACCCATTGTCTTTGGCCTACCCTAATCATGACGTGATCCGCTTCAGGTGATTCTAGTATACCTCGAATCGCCTGGGGGGGAAGCGGTATGATCGCCGCCATGCCCGGGAAACGGCCGGCGCTCGTCGCCTTCGAGAACGTCTCGCTCCTCCGGGGCGGCCGCCGGGTGCTCGACGGCGTGAGCTTCGAGATCGGCGTCGGCGAGAACGTGGCGATCCTGGGCCCGAACGGCTCCGGAAAGTCGTCGCTCGTCAAGCTCCTCACCCGGGAGCTTTACCCGCTCGCCAACGGGGTCCGCTCTTCGCTGCGGGTGCTCGGGCGCGACCGGTGGGAGCTCTTCGAGCTGCGGCGTCATTTGGGCATCGTTTCGCCGGAGCTGCAGGACACCTTCGCCCAGGGCATCACGGCCCGCGAGGCCGTGCTCTCCGGATTCTTCAGCTCGGTCGGCCTTTGGACGAACCACCGCGTCACCTCGGCGATGGCCGCCAGCGCGGACCGCGCGCTTCGCCGGCTCGACGTCGCCCCGCTGGCCGATCGTCCCATGAACGAAATGTCGGCGGGCGAGGCGCGGCGAACGCTGATCGCGCGGGCGCTCGTCCACGGGCCGCGGGCCCTGGTCCTCGACGAGCCGATGACGAGCCTCGACCTGCGCGCGCACCGCGACTTCCGGGAGACGCTCCGCAAGCTGGCCCGGGGCGGGACGAACGTGGTCCTCGTGACCCACGCGCTGGAGGACGTCATCCCCGAGATTTCCCGCGTCGTCCTCGTCCGCGACGGCCGCGTTTTCAAGGACGGCCCCGCGGAGGAGCTTTTGAGCGGCCGGACGCTCTCGGAGCTGTACCGGATGCCGGTGCGCGTGGAACGCGCCGGCGGATACTACCACGTATCCTGAGGAGGTTCTCATGAACGGCCTTTCGCAATTTCTGGCCCTCGGGTTCCTGCTCGGCGCGCAGGACGACGGCCCCGGGTCGGGGTTCGACCCGAGGCGAATGGGCTCGCTCCGTGAGGAACTCCAAAAGTGTGTGGACCGGAGCGAGGCCGCGGGAATCGTGACGCTCGCGGGCCGGCGCGGCCGAGACGTCGCCAGCGCGGCGACCGTGGGCTGGCAGGACCTTGCAAACAAAGTCCCCATGAAGAAAGACACGATCTTCCGGATCGCGTCGATGACGAAGCCGGTGACGGCGATCGCGATCCTCATGCTCGAGGACGAAGGCAAGCTGTCGATCGACGACCCCGTCGCGAAGTTCGTCTCGGCGTTCGGGAAGATCGAGACGCCCAAGCCGATCACGCTCAAGCACCTCCTGACCCATACCTCGGGCATCCCGGGCGGCCCCCCCAAGGAGATGTCGGACCTCTACGCCAAGCGGAACCGCACGCTGGCGGAGGCGGCGCCCGCCTTCGCCCGCGCGCCGCAGTTCGAGCCGGGCACGAAGTGGGCCTACTGCAACACGGGCATCGACGTTCTGGGCCGCGTCGTCGAGGTCGCCTCCGGCAAGTCGTTCGAGGCCTTCCTCGAGGAGCGGCTCTTCAAGCCCCTGGACATGAAGGACACGTTCTTCTACCCGACCGAGGAGCGGCTCTCGCGGACGGCGGTCCTGTACAAGAAGGACGGCGACAAGCTCGCGAAGTCGGAGAATTTCCTGGGCGATTCGGTCGACGGCAAGTTCCCGCTGCCCGCGGGAGGACTGTACTCGACGGCCGGAGACCTCGCCCGCCTCTACGCGATGATGCTCGACCGCGGGACGCGGGACGGCCGCCGGTACCTCTCGGAGGCGAGCGTCGAAAAAATGACACGCAACCACACGGGCGACCTCAAGGCAGGCTTCACCCCGGGCATCGTCATGGGCCTGGGGTGGCAAGTGGTGGACACACCGACGGGCGTCACGGAGATGCTTTCTCCGGGGTCCTACGGCCACGGAGGCGCGTTCGGCACCCAAGGCTGGATCGACCCCAAGAAGGGGATGTACTTCATCCTGCTCGTCCAGCGCCAGGGGTTCGGCAACGGCGACGCCTCGAACCTCCGCCGCGTCCTTCAGTCGGTCGCCGTCTCCGCAGTTACGGATTAGGATTCATCGCTCTTCGTAATCACTGCCATAGCTACGATCAATACCCGGGACGGCCCTCCCTCGAGCTATCATGGGGGCTCGTATGAGGCGCCACCGGACCTTGACGGCTCTCCTCCTGGCCGCGGGAATCCTCGCGGCGGGCGGGTGTACGCAGGACCCGCCGGTTCCGTGCCGGCCGGCCCCAAGCGACTTCCAAGCCCGGCTCCTGGCCACGATCCCCTCCGACGTCCATGTCCTCGTCCCTCCCGCCTTCAGCCCGGACGGCCGCTGCGCCGTCTACGTCGCTCGGGCGGGAGGGTCAGATCGACCGGTCCGCGGCGGTCGGTCCGGTCCGCCGTACGAGAACATCTGATGACTCGCCCTCAGCGGCGACGGGGAACGCGTGGCGTTCCTGGGGGGCGTGCGGGGCAAGCGCGTCGTCTTCGTCGATGACCGGCCGCTAGACTACGGCTCCGAGTGGAGCGTAGGGTGGCCGCTCGCCATGAGCGCGGACGGGCGCACGGTCGCCTGCCGGCTCACCCACCTGCGCACGCGGCGCGACTGCGTCGGCGTCGACGGGCGACGCGGGCGGGAGTTCGACCAGGTCGGAGCGCCCGTCCTGAGCCCGGACGGAAGGCTCCTGGCCTACCGGGCACAAGAAGGCGCGGCCTGCTTCGTCGTCACGGGAGACCGGCGGGGCCCCTCCTTCGACCACACGCTCGACCCCGCCGTGAGCGCCGACGGGCGCACCCTGGCCTACGCGGCGGAGCGGTCCGGCCGATGGTACCTCTTGGTCGGCGAACGGGAGCACCCGCTCGACGATCGTCCGTTCCAGGTGTTCGTCGGCCCCGACGGGCGCCTCGCCGGCTACATCACGCTGGAGCCGGAGGCGCGCGTGGTCCTGGACGGGCGGCGGGGCGAGGCCTTCGACCTGGTCGGACGGCCGGCCTTCAGCCCGGACGGCCGAACCGTGGCCTACGCCGCCGACGAAGGCGAGCGCCGCTACATCGTGACGGGGACTCGTCGAAAAGACGCTCCCGGACGGGTCACCGACCCCGTCTTCAGTCCCGACGGTCGACAGGTGGGGTACGGAGCCTGGATCGGACGCGAACTCTGGTGGAAGGTGATCGACGTAGAATGATTTTCTTTAGGGAGGATGACATGCGAAAGAGTCTGATTCTCGCGATCGCGGTCGCGCTCGGCGCCTGCGCGGTCTCTGCCGCTCCTCAGGGAAATTCCCAGGACGGCCAGGCGGTCACGGTCTTCATCACGCCGGAGGACGTGGCCTGGAAGGACGGGCCGCCTTCGATCCCCAAGGGCGCGCAGGTCGCGATCCTGGACGGCGACCCCAAGAAGGACGGAATCTTCGCGATGCGGCTCAAGTTGCCGGCCGGCTACAAGATCCCGCCGCACTTCCACCCGGTCGACGAGCGGCTCACGGTGGTCTCCGGAACCTTCAACGTCGCGCAGGGCGACTCGTTCGACGCCTCGAAGGCCAAGGCGCTCAAGGCGGGGAGCTTCATGAAGATCCCGCCCAAGACGGCCCACTTCGCCTTCGTGAAGGAGGAAACGGTCGTCCAGCTCAACTCGATGGGGCCCTGGGACCTGACGTACGTGAACGCGGCGGACGACCCGCGGAAAAAATAGCGCCGTCTAGAAATGATAGGCGAAGAACACGTTGAACCGGTGGTCGACGGCTTCGTTGACCGTCCCCGAGCTGAATTCCGTGTTCCAGCGCATCCAGTCCGCCCCGATCTCGAACGCGCCGAACCGCAGGCGGTTGGCGATGTAGGGGATGTGGTTGAGGTCGCGGGCCGTGCCCAGGGGAGCGCCTGTCGCGTCCACGAGGTCCGAGTCGTCGGGGTCGTCCATGGACATCCCGAAGATCGGGGTCCACCAGGGGAGGATCGGCAGCCCGACCTCGACCCACCCGCCCACGACGTCGATCTCGTCGCCGATGACGGTGTTCACGCCCTGAAAGATGCCGCCGCGGACGTCGTCCAGGTTCTTGCCCAGGAAGGCCTCGCCTTTGATCCAGAGCCAGTCGAAGACCCAGACCGTCCAATCGATGCCCACCGCGGTGCTCTCGAACCGGCGGTCGCCATCCACGGCAAGCGGGAGGTCGAGCCGCTCCTGGGCCCAATGGCCCCAGACGCCCACGGTGTTCCTCTTCGTCTCGACCAGCAGCTCGAACTCGTAGCTGACGCGACCCTGCACGGTGGGTTTCCCGGAGGCCTCGCCGTCGAAGAACTCGTTCTCGAGCGCCGGGGTGCCCGCCACGTCGTCGAGGTTGCTGCTGTCCACGGCGGTCGTGACCCCGACTTCGCCGGTGACCGTGAGCCCGCCCAGCTTCAGCTCGGGGCGGACCTGGGGGCGGCGATCGCCCAGGTTGCCGGCGCCCCACATCACCATGTCCCAGTTGGGCGTCGGGGCGATCGGGGCGATCACGTCCTCGCGCTGGCCGGCGAGGAAGGAGAAGGTCCCCCAGTCGAGCTTAAGCCACGCGTGCCGGAGCCTCAGGAACTCGCGCGCGTTCGGGGACGAGTTGGGGGTGCTCGAGAGCAGGTTGTAAAAGTCGCTCTCGAGCTTTCCGGTCAGCGCGGCGTCCGCCAGCTCGGCCACCGCAGGGCCGTCGAAGTCGATCCCCAGGCGGGTCAGGCGGGGATGCATGGTGAAGTCGCTGTTCCCGGCAGCCGCGCCGTCCGCGCCGGGGAGGTCCTCCGAGAGGGCCCAGAGGACGAGCTGAGGGTGCTTCGGCCGATCCGTGTCATAGAGCGCGTCGAGGCGCAGGAAGCCGTACAAGGAGAGCTTGGATTTGCCGAGGGAGACGATCTTCCAGTCCTCCTGAGGTGCGGGAGGCGGGCTTGTCTTGGGCTCCTGGGCCGCGGTCAGCGCGAACCCAAGGGCTGCGATGAGGTTCATTTCACAGCTCCCTGACGAGAGAGTTCGGGGACGGAGGAACCCGGACGAATCCTTCGTCCGTGCAGGACGGAGCCCAGCACCGTGGTGCGGACGAACGCGTGATACGTCCCCAGGCAGACCGCCAGCGTCGCCGCCATGACGAGCGCGTACTTGATCGGCCCCGGCCACGTCGGTTCCGCCACGAGGATTTGGAAGACGATCACGACCGGGAGATGGACGATGTAACACCAGTAGGAGGCATCGGCGAGGTACCGGACCCACGGGCGCGGGCGCGATAGGTATCGGACGAAGAGCCCGACGAAGACGAAGACCAGGAGCCAACTGAGCAGCGCCAGGGCGTAGACGGCCAGGCCCCGGTGCCAGAGCGGCTCCAGCGCCCCCGTCCGCGCCAACCGGTCCAGGAAGAGCAGCGGCACCGGAAGGGCGAGCGCGGCCAGCACGCCGCGGCCGACAAGCCCCCGGCCGAACTCGCTCACGAGGTCGGCCTGGCGGTGGATCAGCCAGCCGAACGCGAAAAAGATCGCGTAGTAGGCCAGGATCCGGGGGACCGGGACGAAGGTGATCGGCGTCTCCGCGTCGAGCCCCCTCATGAAGGCGAGCGCCGCCGCGGTCGGGATCGCCAGCGCAAAAGGGAGCGCCCAGGACCTCATCGACTGCCCGACAAGACCGTCCACTCGGCGCCACATCGCTTCGAGCGGGAACCGCCGCCCGATCCCCACAAGGGCGATCACGCCCACGAACATGAAGAGGAGGTAGTAGAGAAACCAGAGGTGGCAGGGGGAAGGCGGCGGCGACGCGTCCCCGGAAGGCACCTCGAGCGGAGGGTACCGGTTCCAGGGCGACTCCGGCCGCACCGCCGTATGCGCCGCCCCCCACCGCAACAGGTACAAGAGCGACGCCATGATCGGGATGACCGCGACGACGAAGGGGACCAGGATCCGCTTCGCCCGGTGCGCGGCGAACCCCGCCACCCCCCGCCGCGTCAGAAGCAGCCGCGCGAAAAATCCCGACATGAGGAAAAAGACCGGCATGCGGAAGGTGTGGCAGAGCCAGACGAAGACGTCCACTCCGACGTGGTACGACCGGTCCTGCACCGCCCAGCCGAACGGGAAGGCCGTGAAGGAGAGAATGCCGTGGAAGAAAATCCCCAGCATCATCGCCGCCGACCGGACGGCGTCCAGCGCGTGGTACCGCTCCTCTCCCTCGGGCACGCTTGGAGTCTACCGAGCATGACGGAATAGCGTCGCTATATTGTCATACCGGCCATGACAAACTGAAGCCGAGTCAGGGGACGCCTCACTCGCTACGCATATGTGGGTTTTCTCGGAATTCGGGCATCGGCCTTGCACAAGTCGCCGGGGTACCGCCCTCGGACAGGAGGCACCCAATGAAATCCCGGATCTTGGGGTTCGGAGTACTGATCCCAGGCTCAGACGGAAGGGTCGTCATCCAGGAGCTTACGGCGGAGACGCGGAGACATTTCGACCGACTCCGGTAATAAACCGAGCCGAGAATGCACCAATAAAGGAAGCCGCCGGGTAAGGATCCCCGTCCCTTCCCGACGGCCTCTCTCATTCCCGCTTTTCGGGGTTGGGGCGAGGAAGGCCATAAACCACGGACGGACTCCGCCCTTGGCCAGTTCACGGCAAGCGGCGCCGCCCCGAGGATCTGAGGAGATTGCCATGGCCTTGAGAAACCTCGTCGCGGTCATGGTGACGCTGACCGTCGCCGCCCCTGCCCGCGCCGACCACGTCACGATGGACGACGCCGCCCGGAAGGCGACCGCCAAGGCGTTGGAATGGCTGGCGGTTCAGCAAAATCACGACGGCTCCTGGGGGAAGGGAGGACTGTACCCGCACAGTACGGCGGTCACGTCGTTCGCGCTGCTCGCCTTCCTGTCGCAGGGCCACCATCCCGGTCAGGGCCTGTACGGCCCCGAGGTCGCGAAGGCCGCGCGGTTCCTGATCTCATCGGCGCGGTCCGACGGCTATCTCGTGGGCTCGCGCGGCGGGAACATGTACGCCCACGCCATGGCGACGCTGGCGCTGGCCGAGCTCTGGGGGATGGCGGGAAGCGAGGACATCCGGTCGACCCTCGAGCGGGCGACGGCGCTGATCGTGGGATGCCAGAGCCCGGAAGGCGGCTGGCGGTACGACCCCGAGCCGACGGGGCACGACATCTCGTCGACGATCATGCAGGTGATGGCCCTCCGGGCCGCGAAGAACAGCGGCCTCTACGTCCCGGACCAGACGATCCACCGCGCGATCGACTACATCCACCTCTGTTACGATCCGCCCACCGGCGGCTACCGGTACCAGCCGGGCCAGCGGGAGCCCGCCTACGCGCGCACGGCCGCGGGCGTGAGCGTCCTCTACCTCACCGGCAAGTACGACGCCAAGGAGATCGCGCGGGCGGTCGACTTCATGGAGCGCCTGGGCGAGGAGACGGCGCGCTTCTGGTACGGCCAGTACTACGCGGCCCACGCGCTGCACCAGGTGGGCGGGAAGAAGTGGAAAGACTGGTACGCCAGGACCAGCACCAAGCTGCTCTCCCGGCAGTCCCCGGACGGCCACTGGGCCTCCTGGAAAGGCTCCGACGACGCCGTGGGGCCGGAATACCGGACGGCGATCGCGGTGACCGTCCTGTCGGTGCCTCTGAACTATCTCCCGATTTTCCAGCGGTAGATGACAAAATAGCGTCGCTACAATGTCATAGGGGCCCTGACTGTTCTGTCCTGTCGGCGACGAGGCGGCGGAGCAGGTCGTGCATCTCGGCCGCCGGGGCGTGGTGGCGCGCGCCGTGCCCCGGGAGGACCCACTCGAACCGGTGGGCGAGCAGGCGCTCCATCGACGCGCGCTGCTCGGGCCAGGAGTACCAGCACACGGACCGCGAGGCGCCCAGCCCCTGCCGCCCCGGGTCCCACCAGAGGTGATCGCCCGTGAAAAGGAACCGATCCCGGTAGAGGAGCACCTGGTGGCCCCGCGTGTGGCCCGGCGTGGGGATCGCCAAGAGGTCGTCCGCCAGCCGTACCGGATCGCGCCCGGTCACCGGCCGCTCGACCGCGAATTCGGCATCCGCCTCGTGCATCACCCGGTCGCAGCCGAAGTGGGCGCGGAACTTCTCGTGGTCGGCCACGTCGTCCCGGTGGGTCAGGAAAAGAAGGCGCACCCCGCCCATCGCCTCCAGCCGGCGCACGAGAGGCGCCGTGAACCGCGGCGAGTCGACGAGCACGTTGCCGCCCGGGCGGACCACGAGGTAGCTCGACGCGCCGAACGAATCCTCCGAGGCGAACCCGCAGAAGTAAACTTCGTCCTCGATCCGTTCGGGGTAGGCGGCGATGGCCGCCTTGAGGTCGCGTTTCGAACGCGTCCCGATCGACGCCGTCGGGCACGTGACCAGGGCCATCTCCGCGCGGAGCGCCTCCCCCGCCGAGGAGGGCTGATGGCGGACGACCGAAACGTCCCCTTCCGCCTCGAAGGTCGCCGGCGCGATCTGCCGGCACAGGTCGCAATCGATGCAGCTCGAATCGACGAAGAACTCGCCGGGCGCGTTTCCCGGGAGGCGTTTCCTGGGATCGGCCATCTCTCCTGATAACGCGCGGCCGGGCGCGTTTCGCCTCCGCGAACGAACTACCGGAGCCTCTTGCCGGAACCCGAAACGGGCGCGAGCAGCACGCTGGTGAAACGGTAGGAACAATCGTAAGCCCCGAGGAACAGGGCGTTCTTGGCCGGGACGTCCCACCCGGCGGGCAGAGCCCCTGGGCGCTTCGGGTCCAAGGCCGTCTCGAACACCTTCCGCCCGTCCACCGTCACCGCGAGGCTCGCCTTCCGGACCGCGCAGACGATGAGGCTCGTGCCGCTGTTTTTCAGGGCCCGACCCGGCGCGGTAACGCGGTCTCCGGCCCCTTCCAGGGTGCTCTGCGTACCCCCCAATCCGTCCAGTCCCACGGTGCACTGGGCCCCTTCCAGCACCAGGCCGAGCACGAGAACTTCAGGGGCGCTCTTGCGTTCGACGACGACCCTCAAGTCGTATTCCGCGGGAGGCGCGTACGGGATCTGGAGCCGAACGAAGGGCCCGGTCGGCGAAAGGAGACCCCCTTCCTGGAAACGCCAGTCGCCCCGGACGGAATCCTTGGCCGGATCGACGAGCTTCAGGAGCTCGATGGGCTCCTGCGCCGGAGAGGCCTGCGCTTCCTGGATGCGCTTTTCCACCTTCAGGCGGACCAGGCCCGTCAGATTCGGCAGCGCCTGTTCGTACCAGAAGGCGGCCCTCCCGCGGAGGCGCGACTTGGCCAGCCGGCTGCGCTCCCTTTCCGACACGTCCCACCAGGCGTCCGCGAGCTGGACCTTCGCCTCGGGGGCCCCGGGCTTCCCCAAATCCTTCTGCGCCAGATCGCGAAGCGCCGGGTCGGATCCGGAGACGAGCCGAGGCAGCCCCTTTTCCCAATCGCCCTTGAAGAAGCAGACGAACCGCCCCACTTCGGCGTGGGACGGCCCGTCGTCGGGCTTCTGGGAAAGCGTCGCCTCCGCCGCCCGGACTCGGGCGTACTGCTCGCGCAGCTCGCCCACGTCCTTGGCCCGCGCCTGGATCTGAGAGACGAAGTGCGGGTCCTGCGCGGCCCGGGCGGCGCTCTCCGCCTTGGCCACCGCGGACGCCGCGAGCTCGTACTTGTCGGCGTCCACGGCCTCCTGGAGGACGGCGAGGCCCGCCTCCGCCAGGGCCCGGGCCGCCTCCGGGGCGCGGGGGACCGTCACTTTCGACACCACGGAGGACCGCAGGGAGAGGCGGTCGACGACGAACGCGCCGGCCAGCTCATCGACGCTCGTCAGCGCGGTGGCCACATCCCCCGCCTGCACGGCGACGTCCCGGGCTTCGCGAAAGAGGACGTAGCGCCCGGCGGGATTGTCCTTCGTCTCCAGCCCGCTCTCCAGGAGCTTTCGGGCCAGCGCCTGCTGATCGGCCGGGGAGCGCTTGGCGTACTGCGCCTTGAAGAGCTCGCGGATCTCCTTCTCCGCCTCCTTCTGCGCCGCGGGAGAAGGTTCCGGCTCCTGCGCGGGCGCCGCCTGAACGGTCAGCAGGAGCAGCACGACCCCGAGCCGCATATTCTAGCCCTCGAATGCCGGCGGCCGCCAGTATAGCACGAGCGGGCCCTTACTTCAGCGACACCTTGTCGTAGGACAGCTTCCACGGCTTGTAGGTTTTCGATTCCGGCTCGTACATGTTGCACTCGGTGATCTCGCGCCCGTAGACGTGGAGCGAGATCGTGACGGTGTCGGTCGGGTTCTCGAGCAGGTGGATTTCGTCGTTGGGGGGCAGGACGTACGTGACCGTCCCCGCCGGCGCGGTGATCGAGCTCGCCTCGCGGAGGTCGGCGAACCCCGCCTTCTTCGCGTCGTCCAGCCGGTCGTAGTTCACGATCCGGAGCTCGTTCGTCAGGATGCCCGCCACGCCCCAGGTCGAGTGGTCGTGGATCGGCGTCCCCTGCCCGGGACCCCAGACGAGGCTCACGATCACGAACCGCTTCTTCGCGTCCTCGTGGATGAGGTGCCGAGCGTAGCGCTCGCGGCTCGGGGCCTTGGCCGCGTCCGTCAGGAACTCGTCCCCCCCCGAGATGAGGAGCCTCATCTTCCGGTGGATCTTCCGGATCTTCTCCTCGTCGACCGCTTCGACGGCCGTGATGAGCTCGAGGTCCGTCACGAAGTCGGCGAACCGGTAGGGCATCGGCTTGGGCGTCATGGGCTATCCTCGTCGTCTTCGTCCTGGACAAAGATGCGCAGCTGCCGCGGCACGACGTACACCGCCTCCCCGGGCTGGAGCTTGAGCTCCTGGTATCGCTCGCGGCCAAGGTAGGCCTGCACCACCGTCTGCTGGTCGCGAAGGAGAAGCTCGACTTTGACGGTCGGTCCCGCGACGTTCACGTGCCGCACGGTGGCCGGGTAGCTCCGCTCGGCCCGCGGCGTCCGGTCGATGTCGAGTTCGTGCGGTCGGACGTACCCCTGGGCGGGCTTGGCCTCCTCGTGGGGGTGGTCCTCGAACTCCTCCTCGTGGCCCCCGAAGATCGCGCGGCCTTTTTGCACGCGGCCGTGGAAGATGTTCACCGCCCCCAGGAAGCTCATGACGAACTTCGTCTTGGGGTGCTCGAAGATCTCCTGCGGCGTCCCCTCCTGTTCCACCCTCCCCTGGTTCATGACCACGATCCGGTCGGCCACCTCGAGGGCCTCCTCCTGGTCGTGGGTGACGAAGACGCTCGTCACCGAGATCTCGTCGTGCAGGCGGCGCAGCCACTGGCGGAGCTCCATCCGGACTTTCGCGTCGAGCGAGCCGAACGGCTCGTCGAGAAGGAGCACGTTGGGCTTGGCCGCCAGCGCCCGCGCGAGCGCCACGCGCTGGCGCTGGCCGCCGGAGAGCTGCGAAGGGTATCGCTTGTCGAACCCCTCCAGCCGCACGAGGTGGAGGAGCTGGCGGACCTCCGAATCGATCTCCGCGGGCCGGCGCTTGCGGACCCTGAGCGGGAACCCGATGTTTTCGGCCACCGACATGTGCTTGAAGAGCGCGTAGTGCTGGAAGACGAACCCGACGTTCCGGACGCGCGCGGGCTGCTCCGTCACGTCCACGCCGTTCATCCAGACGGCGCCGCCGTCCTGCTGTTCGAGCCCGGCGATGACCCGGAGGAGCGTCGTTTTCCCGGACCCCGAGGGGCCCAGGAGCGCCACGAGCTGGCCCGAGGGAATCGTCACGCTCACGTCGTTCACCGCGACGTAGCTCCCGAACTTCTTGGTGACGTTGCGGACCTCGATGCTCATGCCGCCTCCGAAGGCGCTTGCCCCGAGCCTGTCGAGGGGGCCGCCTCCCGGAGCGCGCGCTTCACGCGCCACTCCACCGCGCTCTTGAGGACGAGGGTCACGACCGCCAGCCCCAGGAAGAGCGTCGCGACCGCGAAGGCCGCGCGGCCCTGGTATTCCTGGTAGAGCTTCTCGACCCGCAGGCTCATCGTGTCCGTCTTCCCCGCGATCTTGCCCGAGACGACGGCAACCGCGCCGAACTCCCCGATCGCCCGCGCCGTGCAGAGCAGGACGCCGTAGATCACCCCCCACTTCACCGTGGGCAGCGTCACGTGCCGGAACGTCTGCCAGGGCGAGGCGCCCAGCGTCAGGGCCGCCTCCTCCTGGTCGGTCCCGGTCGCCTCCATGATGGGCAGGACCTCCCGGGCGACGAAGGGGAACGTCACGAACAGCGTGGCGACCACGATCCCGGGGGTCGCGAAAAGGATCTGCACGTTGTGCCCGTCGAGCCACCGCCCCAGGGCCGACGGGGCCCCGAAGAGGAGCACGAAGATGAGGCCCGAAATGACCGGCGAGACCGAGAAGGGCAGATCGATGAGCGTCACGAGGAGCGCCTTCCCCCGGAACGAGTACTTTCCGATCGCCCAGGCGGCCGCCACGCCGAACACCGTGTTGAAGACGACCGAGACGACGGCCACGAAGAGCGTCAGGAAGACCGCGTGGACCGTGTCCGGGTCCGCGAGCGCCCCGAAGTAGGCGCCCAGGCCGCCCGAGAATGCGCGAAAGAGGACGTTGGCGAGCGGCACCAGCAGGATGACCCCGGCCAGTCCCATGGCCATGAGAAAGACCAAGTACCTGACCCACCAGGGCGTGTCGGTCCTACCCTTCATGGCGCCGGCTCCAGCGCGACAGGAAGTTGATCATCCCGTTGATGGCGAACGAAGCGAAGAGGAGCACCCCCGCGACGGCCGCGGCGCCCCCGAAATCATACTCTTCCAGGCGGCTCACGATAAGCAGGGAAGCGATCTCCGTCCTAAAGGGGATGTTGCCCGAGACGAAGACGATCGAACCGTACTCCCCGACCGCCCGCGCGAAGGCGAGCGCGATCCCCGTCAGAAGGGCCGGCAGCACGTTCGGGAAGACGACGTGACGGAGCGTCTGCCAGCGCGACGCCCCCAGGCTGTCCGCCGCCTCTTCCGCCTCGACCCCCAGGTCCTCGAGGACCGGCTGGAGCGAGCGGACGACGAACGGCAGCGAGACGAACACCATGACCAGGACCACCGAGAAGGGCGTGAGGACTCCCCAGATGCCGAGCGGAACGAGCCACTGCCCCATCCACCCCTTCGGGCTGTAGAGCGAGGCGTACGTCAGCCCCGCCACGGCCGTGGGGAGCGCGAAGGGAATGTCGATCAAACCGTCCACGAAGCTCTTGCCCGGGAAGTCGTAACGGACGAGCACCCAGGCGAGGACGAGGCCGAGGCCGCCGTTGATCACCGCGGCGAGGAGCGACGCCCCGAACGTCAGCTTGTAGGCCGCGATCGCCCGGGGATTCGAGACCGCCTTCCACAGCTCGGCGGGCGAGAGCGACGAGGCGGTTACGAAGAGCGTCGCGAGCGGAATGAGGACGAGAACCCCCAGCCAGAGGAGCGTCGCCCCCATCGTCAGCCCGAATCCCGGAAGTCTTCGCCTCGCCATGGGTTCCTATTCCTCGGGCCGGTAAACCTGGTCGAAAACCCCGCCCGCGGCGAAGAACTTCTTCTGCGCCTCCTTCCAGCCGCCGGCCACTTCCTTCACCGTGAAGAGCCGGCGGAACGGGGGGAAGGAGGCCCGGTGCCGCTCGAGGGTCGCCGCGCTGGACGGGCGGAAGCCCGCGCGCGCGATCACTTCCTGCGCCTCGTCCGTGTAGAGAAACCTCAGGTACTCCTCGGCGGCGGCCCGGGTGCCGCGCGCGTCGGCGTTGCGGTCGATCAGCGCGACGGGCGGCTCGGCGAGAATCGACTCGGCAGGATAGACCGCCTCCAGCTCGTCCCCTCCGGTTTCCCGGATCGCCAGCGCGGCCTCGCTTTCCCAGGCGAGGAGAACGTCGCCCATCCCCAGCTGGATGAACGTCGTGCTGGACCCCCGGGCGCCGGCGTCGAGGACCGGCACGCGCCCGAAGAGCCGAGCCAGGAAATCCCTCGCCTGTTCCTCGCTCCCGCCGTTCAGCGTCACGTGGCCCCAGGCCGCGAGCACGTTCCACCTCGCGCCGCCGGAGGTCTTCGGGTTGGGCGTGATGACGCTCACGCCTTCGCGCACGAGGTCGTCCCACCCGCGGATCTTTTTCGGGTTGCCCTTCCGCACGAGAAAGACGATGGCCGACGTGTACGGGCAGGAGTTGTTCGGCAGGCGGGACTGCCAGTCGCGGGGCAGGAAGCCTTTGTCGGCCAGGACGTCGATGTCGAACGCCAGGGCGAGCGTCGCGACGTCGGCCTTGAGCCCCCCGAGGACGGCGCGCGCCTGGGCGCCCGAGCCGCCGTGGGAGGTCTTGACGCCGACCCCGCGGACGTGTGTCGCCGCGGCGGTCCGGACGAACGCTTGATTGATGCCCTTGAACAGCTCGCGGGTCGGGTCGTAGGACACGTTGAGGAGCTCGATCCCCCCCGCGCCTCCGTCGCACCCGCCGCAGCCGGCGGCGGCGGCGAGGATCCCGATCGCGTATTTCATGAGCACACCTTCGTCCATTCGGTCCGGAAAAATGAAGGCCGGCCTAACAAAACAAACGGTTTGTTTTGTTAGGGGTGCCGGGGGAAGGGAGCCTGCGAAGGGGAGAGGGGCGAAGGGCCGCTAGGCCCGGGTGGCGCCGCGACGATCCCCGCCGTCGGCTCCCGGCGTACAACAGCCGCAGGGCCGGGGGGCGGGGGTTCCGTGACGCGACATGGCGGCCCATTATCCGTTTCTCCGGTCCAATGTCAAGCTCGTTCCTTGTTCCTTGAAATCGTCTTGTCCTTGAAGCGCCGAGCCTGACTCTCGGAATCGTCTCGTGCTTTGGGGTTCGGACGATTCCGAAACTTTAAGAAATCGTCCGAACCCCAAGCGACGAGACGATTTCTTGACGTCGCCCCAGTTCTTGACATCTAACTGAGATCTCAGTAAGCTTTCAGATGTGAAAGGACGGGTCGGCGCGACGTACTGGGTCGAGACGCCCTGGCCGCTCGAGAAGGCCGTCGAGGGAATGGCCGGCGAGCAGTCCTGCGGCACGTTCGTCCGCGTGCCGGGGGAGACGGACGGGCTGCGCGAGCGGTTCGGCGCGCGGGTGGAGCGGATCACCGAGCTCGAACCCGCCTCCGCGCCGAGCCTGCCCGGGTCCCGGGGGCCCCGGTCGGGAAACGGCCCCTATCGCCGCGCCGAGGTGGTCCTTTCCTGGCCGATCGAAAACATGGGCCCGTCGCTCCCCAATCTCCTGGCGACGGTCGCCGGAAATCTCTTCGAGCTCAGCCAGTTCTCGGGGCTGCGGCTCCTCGACGTCGACGTCCCGGCCGCCTTCGCGGAGGCGTACCCCGGCCCGCAGTTCGGCGTGGACGGCACGCGGGAGCTGGCCGGCGTGCGCGGACGCCCCCTCGTGGGCACGATCGTGAAGCCGAGCGTGGGTCTTTCGCCCGAGGAGACGGCTCGCCTCGTCCGCACGCTCGCCGAAGCCGGACTCGACTTCGTCAAGGACGACGAGCTCATGGCCAACCCCCCGCACTCGCCGCTCGAAGCCCGGGTGCGCGCCGTCATGGGCGTCGTCAACGACCACGCGGACCGCACCGGCCGGAAAATCATGGTCGCCTTCAACATCACCGACGAGATCGACGCCATGCTCCGCCACCACGACGCCGTGCTCGCCGCGGGCGGGACGTGCGTCATGGTGAGCCTCAACAGCGCCGGGCTCCCCGCCGTCGCGAAGCTTCGCCGCCATTCGCGGCTTCCCATCCACGGACACCGGAACGGGTGGGGGATGTTCACCCGCTGTCCCGCGCTCGGGATGGACTTCGCCGCCTACTCCCGGTTCTGGCGCCTCGCGGGTGTCGACCACCTCCACACGAACGGCATCCGGAACAAGTTCTTCGAGAGCGACGACTCCGTGGTGCGGTCCGCGCGGTCGCTCCTGACGCCCATGCTGGGCGGCTACATCGTCCTCCCGGTCCTCTCCTCAGGCCAGTGGGCCGGCCAGGCGCCCGACACGTACCGGAGGGTCGGGAGCGTGGACCTCATGTACCTCGCCGGGGGCGGCATCCTGGCCCACCCGGGGGGCCCGGCCGCCGGAGTCGCCAGCATCCGCCAGGCGTGGGACGCGGCGCTCGAAGGCCGCTCCCTCGAAGCGCACGCGGCCACGCACGGCGAGCTTCGCCAGGCCATCGACGCCTACGGAAATCTATGATCGACCTCGCCCTCACGTTCTACGGCGACGACTTTACGGGCTCGACGGACGTTCTCGAAGCCCTGACGCTCGGGGGCCTGAAGGCGGCGCTCTTCCTCGAGCCGCCCACCCGCGACGACCTCCGGCGCTTCGAAGGCCTCCGCGCCGCCGGCCTCGCCGGGACCGGCCGGGCGATGACGCCCGAACGCATGGATCGCGAGCTTCCGCCCGCCTTCGCGCGTCTGAAAGAGCTCGGCGCCCCCCTCTTTCACTATAAAACCTGCTCCACCTTCGACTCGTCGCCCGACATGGGAAGCGTCGGCCGGGCGATCGACCTCGGCGCGGCCCTCTACCGGCCGCGGTTCGTGCCGCTCGTCGTCGGCGCTCCCGCCCTGCGCCGCTATTGCCTCTTCGGGAACCTGTTCGCGACGACGGGCGGCGAAACCTTCCGCCTCGACCGCCATCCCGTGATGAGCCGCCACCCGGTCACGCCGATGGACGAAGCCGACCTCCGGCGCCACCTCGCGCGCCAGACGTCCCGCTCCATCGGGCTCTTCGACATCCTTCAGCTCGCCGGCGCCCCGGACGACGTGGACCGGCGCTTCGAAGCGCTGCTGGCGGGACGTCCCGACGTCGTCCTTTTCGACGTCCTGGATGAGCCGCGACTCGCCGAAATCGGGCGGCTGCTTTGGAAGCATCGGCCTCCCCTCCTCGCCGGATCCTCGGGCGTCGAGTATGCGCTGACCGCGCACGCCCGGGCGTGTGGAGAGCACGCTCCGGCGTGCGCGGCGCCGTCCCCGGGGCCGGCGGGGCGCCTCCTCGTCCTTTCGGGGAGCTGCTCCGCGGTCACGGACGGCCAAATCGCCTGGGCGCTCGGACACGGATTCGCGGGCCTGCGCCTGGATCCCGACGCCGACGAGCACGCCCTTGTCCGGCAGGCGGTGGACGCCCTCGAATCCGGAAGGAGCCTCGTCCTTTACACCGCGCGGGGACCGAACGACCCGGCGGTGCGCGACGCGCGCGCCAACGGCGAGCGGGTCGGCCTCCGCCTGGGCCGCGCGGCACGCCGGATCCTCGACGCCGCGCCGCTCGGACGCCTCCTCGTGGCGGGCGGCGACACGTCCGGGTATGTCGCCCGGCAGCTCGGGATCTACGCCCTCGAGATGGCCGCGCCGATCGCGCCAGGGTCGCCCCTGTGCCGGGCCCGCTCCCGCGACGACGCATTCGACGGCCTCGAGATCGCGATGAAAGGCGGCCAGGTGGGCCAGGTGAATTACTTTGGCAGTGTCCTTCGGGGCGCCGCCTGAACCTGTTTTGGAGACACGGACATGACGACGGTCGCGTTGTTTGGCGCCGGCGGCAAGATGGGCTGTCGCATCATGGACAACCTGAAGGGCTCGGACTACCGGGTACGGTACGTCGAGGTGAGCCCGCCGGGGATCGAAAATCTCCGCAAGCGGGGGCTCGAGGTCACTCCGCGCGACGCGGCGCTCGCGGAGGCGGATGCGGTCATCCTCGCCGTGCCCGACAACCTGATCGGGAGAATCGCGAGCGAGATCGTTCCCGCGATGAAGGCGGGGGCGATGCTCGTCTGCCTGGACGGCGCGGCGCCCTTCGCCGGAAAACTCCCCGCCCGCCGGGACGTGAGCTATTTCGTGACCCACCCCTGCCACCCGTCGGTGTTCAACGTCGAATCCGACCCCGACGCCCAGCGCGACTATTTCGGGGGGATCAAGGCCAAACAGAGCATCGTCTGCGCCCTCATGCAGGGTCCCGAAGGGGACTACGCGAAGGGGGAGGCGCTCTGCCGGAGGATGTTCGCGCCCGTCGAGCGCGCCCACCGCGTCTCGGTCGAGCAGATGGTGATCCTCGAGCCCGCCCTGTCCGAAACCACGGCCGCCACCTGCATCACGGTCATCCGCGAGGCCATGGAGGAAGCGATCCGGCGCGGCGTCCCGCGCGCCGCCGCCCGAGACTTCGTCCTGGGCCACATCAACATCGAGCTGGCCATCGTCTTCGAAGAGATCAGCTCGCCGTTCTCGGACGGGGCGAAGAAGGCGATCGAGAAGGCCAAGGGGCAGATCTTCCGTCCCGACTGGCGAAAGGTGTTCGAGCCCGAAAGCGTGCGAGCGTGCGTGGACCTGATCACGCGGTGACGCCGGCCTGAGATCTCAGTCGGACGTCGAACGTACGATATACGAGGAGGCCACGCGTGCCCGCTTCATCCCCGGCGCGGAAGCTCCTGGCGGACCGCGCCTACGACACGCTCAAGAGCTCTCTCCAGAGTGGGGACTACCCCCCCGGCACCTTCCTCTCGGAGCGCCGGCTTGCGTCCCGCCTCGGGATGAGCAAGACTCCCGTCAAGGAGGCGCTCGTGCGCCTGGAGATGGAAGGGTTCCTGAACATCTCCCCGCAGCAGGGCATCGTCGTCCGCGAGCCTTCGATCCAGGAAGTGATGGACCTCTTCGATCTGCGGGAGGCGCTCGAGACGTTCGTCGTCCGTCGCATCGCCGGGCGGCTGGAGACGGACCAGGCGGCCCGGCTTCGGCAGAACCTTAAGGACCAGGCCCGGGCCTCGCGCGAGAAGGACATCCCGGCGGCCACGCGGCTCGACACGGAGTTCCACGCCATGATCTGCGAGTTCCTGGGAAACCGCGAGCTGTCGCAGACCCTCTGGCGGATGCGTGAGAAGCTGAACCTGCTGATCCTGGGGAACCTGTCGCGGAACCCCTCCCGCGTCGAGTCGAGCACGCGCGAGCACGCCGCGATCGCGGGGGCGATCCTCCGCGGCCAGGGGGACCGCGCGGCGGAGCTCGTTCGCCGGCACCTGGAGTACGGCCGGGAGCTCATGCTTCGGCGGTGACGTTACAAAATCGGGCCCCGGAGAGAATGATATAGTAGTAGGGGAGGTTCGTCTGATGCTTTCGCGGATCCCGGCGGCGGTCGCCTTCCTCGCCCTCGGACTGCCCGCGTCCGCCCGGCAGGACACCGCCCGGGAGGGATTGGAGTTCTTCGAGAAGAAGATCCGGCCCATTCTCGTCGAACGGTGCTACTCCTGCCACAGCGCCAAGGCGGAAAAACTCAAGGGCAACCTGTACCTCGACAGCCGCGAGGGCCTGCTCAAGGGCGGCACCCTGGGCCCCGCCGTCGTCCCCGGCAAACCGGAGGCCAGCATCCTCATCCAGGCCATCCGGCACGCCGACCCCGAGCTCAAGATGCCCCCCAAGGCCAAGCTGCCGCCGGAGATCGTCAAGGACTTCGAGGCCTGGATCGTGAGCGGCGCGCCCGACCCGCGCCACGCCGAGGCGGGGGCCGCGATCCGCAGGGGCGCGATCAACTGGGAGGAATCGCGGAAATACTGGGCGTTCCGGCCCGTCTCCGACCATGCCGCCCCGGCCGCCTCGGAAGCGGCCTGGGCCTTCAACGCGATCGACCGCTTCGTCCTGGCGAAGCTCCTCGAGAAAGGGCTCCGGCCCGTCGCCGACGCGGACAGGCGCACCCTCCTGCGGCGCGTGACGTTCGACCTGACCGGCCTGCCCCCCACGCCGGAAGAGGTCGAGGCCTTCCTCGCCGACGGTTCGCCCGAGGCCTACGCGAAGGTCGTGGAACGTCTGCTCGCCTCGCCGCACTACGGCGAGCGCTGGGGCCGCCATTGGCTCGACGTCGTCCGCTACGCGGACACCGCCGGCGACAATTCCGACTTCCCCATCCCCCAGCACTACCGGTACCGCAACTACGTCATCAAGTCCTTCAACGAGGACAAACCCTACGACCGGTTCATCCGCGAGCAGCTCGCGGGCGACCTCCTGCCCGCCGCGTCCGACGAGGAGCGCCACGAGAAGATCGTCGCCACGGGATATCTCGCCAACGCCAAGAAGATCGGGTCCGTCATCGAAGGCTACCCCTGGCACCTCACGATCGAGGACACGATCGACAACCTGGGCCGCACCTTCCTCGGTCTCACCGTCAACTGCGCGCGGTGCCACGACCACAAGTTCGACCCCATCTCGAACGAGGACTACTACGCCCTCTACGGGATCTTCGACAGCACGCGCTTCCCGTGGTCCGGCATCGAGCTCGACCAGAGGCAGCGCGATTTCGTCCCCCTCGTCCCCGCGCCGGTCGCGGAGAAGGCGCTCCGGGAGCGCGAGGAGAAGGGGAAGGGATTCGACGAGACGGCCAAGCAGCTCGACGCCGAAAAGAAGGCCGTCGACGCCGTCGCCGGCTCGACGGACCCGAACGACGGCGAGTCCGCCCGGGCCAAGGAGCAGGCCCAGGATCTCGCCAAGGCGATCGACGCCGTGAAAAAGCAAAAGGCCTCGATCGACAAGACGCCGCTCCCCTTCCCGACCGCCTACGCCGTCGGCGAGGGCCGGAGCTTCGCCACGCCGGACTCGAAGAAGCCCGGCAACGCGAAGATGCAGATCAAAGGCGACCCGGCCAAGCCCGGACCCGAAGTGCCGCGCCGGTCCCTGACGATCCTGGGCGCCCGGGCGCTTCCCGCGGAGGAAAAGGGCAGCGGCCGTCTTCAGCTCGCCGAGTGGATCTGCGACCCCGCCAACCCGCTCACGGCGCGCGTCATGGTCAACCGGATCTGGTACTGGCACTTCGGGCGGGGGATCGTGGCGACTCCGAGCGACTTCGGCAAGCAGGGCCACCCGCCGAGTCATCCCGAGCTCCTGGACTGGCTGGCCCGCCAGTTCATCGAGAGCGGCTATTCGGTCAAGGCCCTGCACCGCCTGATCCTCGCCTCCCGCACCTACCGGCTTTCGTCCGAGGACCGCGCGGAGAACCAGGCCGTCGACCCCGACAATCATTTTTTCTGGCGCCACCGGCGCCGCCGCCTGGACGCCGAGTCGGTCCGCGACGCGCTCCTGGCCGTCTCGGGCGGGCTCGACCGGAGCGTCGGCGGGCCGCACCCCTTCCCGCCGTCCACCGCGTGGGACTTCACCCAGCACAAGCCCTTCGTCGCGGTCTACGACTCCAACCTCCGGAGCGTCTACCTCATGACCCAGCGGATCCGGAGGCACCCGTTCTTCGGGACCTTCGACGGCGCGGACACGAACTTCTCGACGGCGACCCGCGTGACGAGCACGACCACGCTCCAGGCGCTCTATTTCATGAACGACCCGTTCGTTCACGAGCAGGCCAGGCGCTTCGCCGCGCGGCTGGCGGCGGAACGCCCCGAGCCCTCGTCCCGGATCGGGCGCGCCTACGAGCTCGCCCTGGGCCGGACCGCCACGTCGGAGGAGCTCGAGTCGGGCCTGCGCTACGTGTCGGAGGCGCGGAATGTCATCAAGGGCGCTTCAGGGTCCGACCTGGACCGCGCCGCGTGGGAAAGCTACGCGCGCGTGATCTTCCGCCTGAACGAATTCATCTATGTCCGGTGAGACGATGACGCTCGGAAACGGCGGCCTTTCTCGGCGCGAGGCGATCCGCTCGCTGGCGGGCGGCGGGCTCCTCCTGCCGGGCCTCCTGGCCCAGCTCCTGGCGGACGACGAAAAGGGCCGCGCGACGCCGGATCCGCTCGCGCCCAAGGCGTCGCACTTCGGCACGCGCGCCAAGCACTTGATCTTCCTCTACTCCTCGGGCGGCGTGGCCCACATGGAGACCTTCGACTACAAACCCAAGCTCTTCTCGGACGAGGCCCAGACGATGCTCGTCCCCGGCGGCGGGCTCTCGAAGGACAAGAAGAAGCTGCTCCGCCCCTCCTGGAAGTTCCGGCCGGGCGGGAAGTGCGGGACGATGGTGAGCGACGTCTTCCCCCACCTCCGCGACTCCATGGACGACATCTGCGTCATCAACTCGATGAAGTCGGACGACAACGAGCACTACCAGGCGACGCTCGCCATTCACACGGGGTCCTTCTTCTTCTCGCGCCCGAGCCTGGGGTCGTGGCTCAGCTACGGCCTCGGGACGCTGAACCGGAACCTCCCCTCCTTCGTCGTCATCGCGCCGAACCTTCCGTACGCGGGGACCCAGGTGTTCGGCAACGATTTCCTCCCCGCGTACCACCAGGGGACGCGCGTGATCCCGGGGGCGGACCCGATCCCGAACCTCGCCCGCCGCACGTCGGGGGCGGGGCTGCAGGAACTCGAGCTGGGGTTCGCGGGCGCCTTCGACCGCGGGTACCTCCGCTCCAACGGAAACGACTCGGAGCTGGCCGCCCGGATCCGCTCGTTCGAGACCGCCTACCGCATGCAGTCGGAAGCGCCGGCGGCCTTTGACCTCTCGAAGGAGTCGGACGACACGCTGGCGCTCTACGGCCTGAAGCGCGGGCAGACGACGGGCTTCGGGTGGCAGTGCCTGGTGGCGCGCCGGCTCATCGAACGCGGCGTCCGCATGGTCGAGCTGATCGACCAGGGCTCGTCCGGCAACTGGGACGCGCACGGGGACCTCGAGAAGAACCACGGCGGCTTCGCGAAGCAGATCGACCAGCCGATCGCCGGCCTCCTCCGCGACCTCAAGCGCCACGGGCTGCTGGACGAGACGCTCGTGGTCTGGACCACGGAGTTCGGCCGCACGCCCGGGGAGGACGGCGCCCGGGGCCGCGGCCACCACGGCGGCGTTTTCTCCTCCTGGCTGGCCGGCGGCGGCGTCAAGGGAGGGATGGTCTACGGCAAGTCCGACGACATCGCGGCCACCCCCGCGGAGGACCCCGTCCACGTGCACGACTTCCACGC
>Ga0187892_10004018_pt1 | contig 25599 bp, 46 predicted proteins | sample MA1701073metaG_FD_139345 | JGI IMG/M metagenome (GOLD analysis project Ga0187892, IMG submission 139345) | Bio-ooze microbial communities from a basaltic lava cave in the Kipuka Kanohina Cave System on the Island of Hawaii, USA - MA170107-3 metaG ... | reverse complement strand
GCATAGGTGAAGCAACCCACCGTGATCCGCCGATAGCATTTGAAAACCCGGTAGAAAAGCCTCCTGAGTAAGTTCATGGTTGGACCTCCTAAGAGCCGGGACCGGGCAAATCCTGTTCCGCGTGCTCCGGCGACGGCAACGGCTGCAAAACGACGCGCAGGCGTCGCGAGACGAGCAACGTCGAACGCACATACGTCTCGATGGCGTACCAGCCCGGCTTCGGCAAATCCAAGACAAGCTGCGCCTCCCAGGCCAGCGGCGTCAAGGGGTCTTGGATCACGAACCAGCCTTTGCCGAGGTTCCAACTCTCGTTCGTCTCCAATTGGACCAACCGGTTCTCCAGGTCATAGTAGCCGTGACCGCCGATGACGCTCAAAAATACCGAGATGTGATGCCGCATCGGAAAATGCGCGCAGTTCACGCGATCGTACAGCCCGATTAGCGAGAGCTTCCCCGTCTTGGTGTCCTGGATAATCTGATCGCAGAACGCGAAATTCAACACGGTGGGCAACACGCCGCGCCGAGGCGCGCCCGCGCCCTCACCACTCGCGCTTCCCGCGCCCCCAATGCCGCCCCGGTTCTCGCTCACTTTCGGCCTCCCGTATCTTTGGGCGGCGGAAGCTCCGTGCCATACTCGTCCGGGGGCTTGAGCATCTCCCGTGGCACCGGCGTCGCGCCGGGCAAGACGGCTTTCTTGCCACTCACTCCTGTACCTGCACTCCCCGCGCCTGCGCTGCCCGCGCCCGCGCCACTATCCGGCAATGGCACCACGTGGCCCGCGCTTGGCACAACGCCGCCCGATGCCGGGGCCTTCTCGCGCTCCCGCCATTCGCCCATCGGCACCGGAACGATCTTCTCGCGGATGCTCTCATACACCTGCGCGGGCTGCGTCTGCACCGTGGTCTGCACGGCTCCCTGCGGCAGGATCGCCTCGATCCGGGGCGTGACCGTGACCGGCCCGGCCTGGACCTCGACGCGCTGCTGCGCAGGCGTCAGCGCCCAAAAGAGCGCCATCCCCGCGCACAGCGTCAGCACCGGCAACAGCCCCACCAGCAGAAACATCTTGGGAAGCTCCCGGCCCTCCAGTTCCAGCTTCACGGCGCACCCCTTTCCCGCCCCCCGGCCTATTGTTTCCGGTTAGTGTTGCAGATTTTCCAGTAAAGTTCAACGATTTTCCGGTCTGTAAACAACCGCTCGATTTGCCGGGCCTGCGGCGGGGCGCAGACGCCTCGGGCCTCGTATCCCTCCAACGCCCGCGCTTCGGCCTCCGAGAACGGCGAGGCCAGACGTTTCGATTTCAGGCGGCGCTCCACGGTCAGCATCATCTCGACGTGCTCCAGCGCCTGCGCGCAGCGCCCGGCCTCGGCTTCGAGCCGCCCCCGTGTCAGGCCGTTCAGCGGCCGGCCCCGGCGCGCGGCCCGGCGCTGAAACTCGCCCGCCAGATCGCCCGCCAGATCACCGGCCAAGACGGTCCTCCAGTTCGTGTATCTGCCCCGGCGTAGGCAGTTGCAACGAAATATGCTGCCCGCGTTTCATGGCGGCGTACATCTCTTCTCCGGCGCATACATCGCACAACAACCGCGCCGTCGCGCCGGCCGCGATGCGGGACGCGGCCGTGACCCATATCTCTTCCCGGCAGTCCGCACAGCGGTCGATGCGACTGTTCTCCGCCACAAGCAAGACAGACGTATCCGCGACGCGGAAGCAGATCAAAACCACTGCGCCTTCGCGCCCGCCCCCACCGCCGCCAGCACTCCCGTCGCCTTCAGGTATTGCGTCCATGTAAAGCCCTCCGCGCCGCTGCGGCCGTGCGCCGGTACTGCCGTTGTTTCGCGCTCGTGTAACAGCGTTTGCATTGCTGGGTCTTCAAAATCTGCACGCCCCGGCCGCAGCCGGGCGTCTTGCATATCAAGGCGTCTTTCGCGTAGCGCGCCGTGGGAGGCACGCGCAGCGCCGCCTCGCCCCGTTCCAGCAGGCCGTAGCGCAGGCTGCACCCGTCTATGGCCTCGCAGATCAGCCCGCCGCGCCGCAGGCCGTCGAGCGTCCGGGCGCACGGGGCGCGCAGCGCGGTCGTGTCCTGGTCCGGCCACAATTCCGCCAGGATCGCGTCGAACGTCGCGCCGGGTTGTTTCTTCAAAAACCGCAGGACTTCAAAGGTCCGGCCCCACATAGCTCCCCCTTTCCCTCGCGCATAAGCGCCGGGAACGCCCGAGGATTAGCGGCCCTGGGTTAGAGGTTCCGAGTGGCCCCCGAGCGCCCCGGCGAGCGCAGTTTAACTGTTAACGCTTCGCTTGACAGGGTATCTTTGGCCGCATGGCCCGCTGTAGCGACAAGGAAATCTAAGTGTTCATGGCCCGCTATCTAGGCAAGGAAATCTGAGTGGAGGTGGCTCGCTGTGGCCCGGAGGAAATCTAAGTCCCATCGGCCCGTTCAATCCGTGAGGATGTCTGCAAAGTATCGACCCGCTGTAACAACAAGGAAATCTAACTATTCATGGCCCGCCTGTTACCCATCGTCCTCGTACTCCAGGTTGTTCTTTTCGGCCAGCCAGCGCGGAATGTCAACCTCGCCGACCTCGCCGAAGGCCGTCATGGTGATGCGGTCCACCTGGGACTTGGGGAGCCAGAACTGGACTTCTTTTCCGGCCATCTCGGCGACGACCGACACGCCCCAGGCTTTCTCGGTCTCGCGGATCAGCACCAGTTCGCCGACCGTGACCCAATCGTTCCCGCTTCCCGCCATCGCCCGTTCCTCCTCGGTTTCATTGCTCTTCGGTCCTACGTTCTGCTCCTAATGATAATCCTGCTGTAAATACACTTCCCGTTAATTTGCGAAAGATATTTACCCTTGGTCTCCCGCGTCGGACCATAGAGGAAACTGTAACGATTAAGCCCATCGACGATCTCGAATTGTTCTGGACTGTACTTATCCATAAACGTAAGTGGGACGCCCATCGCGCCTGCGTAATCCACGGGAATATCTTTTGTCCTGTCCACGTTGATGGCGTCGTAATGGTCAAATTTCGGATATTTGGCCTTCACGTATGGCTCGTGTAGCGCCAGCTTCGCATGGCGCTCCTCGTAATCCATGTTGGTAAACCAGCGCACGCCTTTCACCCGGACAAACTTGTTTCCATCCGAATCGACCCTGCTGTTCGCGGCAATCAGCGGATAGAATTCCGGCACGCCAAACTCTCTGTCCCCGCTATGAATACTCGCTCCGAGCCAAATCCTGTTCTCTTTGAACAGCTTGAAGATGTCCTTGCACACGATCGCGGTCTGATTCCCGATCACGAGGAGCTTCTTCCCATACGCCATAAGCTGCGTCACGTACTCCCGGAACAGCGAGAACGGCGGATTGGTGACGACGATATCCGCCTGCCTGAGCCGCTCGACGCATTCCTCGCCGCGAAAATCGCCGTCGCCTTGCAGGTCGTAAACGCCGATTTCATCCGGGTTGGGAACGCGGTTGCCGATCCTGGCCCCGTCGTATTCGAGGTAACTTCCTCTTCCATTCAGGCGCTCGTCGAATAAATCGGCGTCGCTGTTTTTGTAGGACGTGGCGATCAACTTCGTCAACCCCAGCGTCTCGAAGTTGTGCAAGAAGTAACGAACGAAATTACTGGTCCGGGGATCGTCGCAGTTGCACAGGACGATCTTGTTTTTGAAATGCTTCCTGTAATACCGCAATTCCTTCTCGATGTCTGAAAACTGCGTGTAAAACTCGTCCCGCTTCGACGCTCTGGCGGCGTTAAGGCTTCGGTTAGACGGCTTGTCCGGTTTCCCCGCCTGTGCCAGGGAATCTTCGCCCATCGCCCGTTCCCCCTCTTTCTTCGGCCCGCTCTCACCGAAAAGTTGTCTCGGTCTTATTGACCCGCTGAATTCGTAAGGAAGTCTATCTTTTAACGGCCCGCTCACATATCATGGGTGCCTCAAGTGATACGGCGCATGCGGGGACCGGTGGAAATATCCATCCACCGGTCCCCGCGCGTTCTACTTGTCCTCGCCATGCGGCGGCATGCCGAGCTTGGCCTCCGAGTACGGCGCGTGCACCGGCAGGCCCTCAAGCGCCCGCCACTTCTTGTATAAATCGACCAAGAACATCTTGGTCATGTACCGCATCGCCATCTTGTGCCGCCGGCCCGGCCACGTGATGAACCGGCCGCCCTCCTTCTTGCCGTCGTTCTGCGCGCCCCACTTGGCGTGCTGCTCCAGCCGGGTCTTGTAGTTCCGGTACGTCACCGCATAGGGACAGCCCGCCGTGCGCAAGAAGCACGTCGCCAGCACGCCCACGAGCTTGGTTTTCAAGAACGGATTGTAGGTGATGCTGTCCCGCCGCTGCGGCTTGCCCTCGTGGTCCAGGTACTCCCGCTCGATCAGGTGCTTCTTCTGCTTCGTGCGCCCTTCGCCCATGATCCAGCGGTAGATCGCCGTGCACTTCTCGCCGTCGCGCTCGAAGGTCACGCGCATCTTGTCGCCGTTCTCGACGACCTCGCGCCCCGTCTCGCCCTCCCAGGGCTTCTCGGCCTCGCCGGGCTTCGGCAACTGGATGGAAATGGGGATCAGTTCCAGCATCTCGTCCGTGACGCTCTTGCGGTCCACCGGCTCGATGGCCTTGATCGCCCAATGCTGCACGACATCGAGGCCCGCCAGTTTCCACAAGGACGACGCGTACTTGGAGCGGTGAATATCGATCTCCGAGACCAGCACGCCGGCCATCGCCGGCCCGATGCCCCGGATATCCGCGAGCCACCGCGAATAGATCGGGAACTCCATCAGGATATCTTCGAGGCGCTTGAAGTGCTTCTTCTCGTAGGTGTCCAGTTCGATATACTGCGCGATCAGGCAGAACTCCGTGTAATTCGAGATCACTTCGTCGCCCTTGAAGTCCTGGGCCTTGAAGCGGGGCGTGTTCACGACCGCATCCGCGAGCCGGGCATAAGCGGCGCGCAGGTTCTTGAGCAGTTCCTTCGCTTCCTCGGACAATTCGTCCTCGGGCTTTCCCGGAGCCTGCCCCAGCTTGGCCTTGTAGTTGGCCAGAATTCTGTTGCCGCACTGGATGCGCAGCTTTTGGATGTCGTAGCCCCCTCGGACCATCGTGCGAAGCAACTGCCGCGAGGGCGTCGCCCCGCCCGCCCCCACTCCACCCGCTCCACCCACTCCACCCACTCCACCCGCCCCTGCTCCCACCGTTTCCGTTGCCATCGTTTGCTCTCCTTTTCTATGTGCCTCGTGCTGTGCTCTACTGTGCGCTCGACTCGCTGACGTGTAAGGGATGACTAGTTCAGGTCGGCCATTTCGCCTCCTTCCGGTTCGCTTACCCATTGAGGATATCTAAACGACAACGGCTCGCTCTCACTTCAGGGTTGTCAGAAGCACATCGGCCCGCTAACGGGGTACGGTTGACTTTTTTGTATCGACCCGCTTCCAGAGCATGGTTATCTAGATTGCAACGGCCCGCTTGCACTTTATGGTTATCCAAGGCAAATCGGCCCGCTTACCTTTAATGGTCGCCTAACGAACTCCGGCCCGCTCTAACATTACGGTTATCTGGTACGGATCGGCCCGCTCACGTATCATGGTTTTCTAGCACACAACGGCCCGCTTCCTTTCATCGGCTAACTCGACTTTAGTGACCGCAACACTTCTTCGATTTCTTGCCGCTCCCGCACGGACACGGCGCGTTCGGTCCCACGTACTGTCCGGCCTTGAGCGCCGCGACCGGCGCGAACGCGGTCCAGACTTCCCGCAGGAATTGCGGCGTGACCGTCGCCAACCGCTTGCTCCGGTGATCGGCCTCGAAGCGCAATTTTTCCTCTTCGTCGTAAAGCCGGAAACCGACGCGCACCGCGCCGTCGTAACGCACGAACCATTCGACGTAGCCGTGAATGCTCTCATGAAGCCCGTCGCCAATCTCGAAATCGGACAAATCCTCAACCGGACCCCTGAACTCGGACCAGCGTTTGGCGACCTGCACGCCCAGGCCGTTCGGCATGCGCAGCGCCGCCCACATCTCCGGCGTGACCGGCATGCTCTCCACGGTCGCGGCCAGGGTCATGGCCGCGAGCGCGGACTGCTTGGGCATCGAGACCTGCGCCGGTTTAACGAACATCAAACATACCTCCGCAGCATATCCTCCAATAAAAACAGGTCGATACGCCGCGCAGCCAACGCGCTGAATTCGACGATATGCCGCGTCAGGGCATCGAAATTGCGCCGTTCGCCCGGCCGCATCTCGTAAACCGCGTACAAATATCCGCCTTCGTTTAGGAATCCCACGATGATGTTCTCGTGCAAGCCCTCGGTGGTCACGTATCCCGGCGCGAGGTTCGGAAAGAAAAACAGCGTATCCGTGGGGATGGGCTGCGCCCCGAAGATGCGCAGACCCGTTTCTTTTTCCTGCGGCGTGCGAAAGACCACTACCTTCATGCGAGTTTCTCGATCTGCGCCGAGACCTTCACCGCGACGGGGCGCAGCACGCCGACATCGACGGCCACCAACCGATTAGGCCGCACCGTGGCCAGGAACGCCGCGACCTCGGCTTCCGTGCGGCACCACGCCGCCACTTTCGGGGATTTTCCCACGAACACAGCGAACTTGAAATCGCGCCGGTTGAGGCGGGGCTTGCGTCCCGGTCCCGCTGCTGCCGCTGCCGCGCTCGCGCCGCCCGCGCCCGCGCTTCCCGCGTCCCCTACACCCCCTACGCCCCCCGCGCCCGGTGTAGGACCGTTGCCACCGCTCACAACCGTTTGCGCCGCCTGCACCGCTGGACGCGGGACCGTCCCGCCCCGAACTTTCTTCGCCATGATCGCCGCCCTCCTTCTCTTGTCGCCGTCAACGTCGAGCCGTTTCCCCGCATCCGCGCCGCGTCATCGCGCCGCGTCATCGCGCCGCGCTATCGTTTCGCGTTCAACAAGTCCTGATACTTCGTGGGATCGATTTGTTTGATGCGCTCGATCTCCTCCAGAATGCACTCCCAGCATGTCGTCATCACCGTGTGCGCCCAATCGGGCTTGCGGTCCTGGTAGTGCCGATGGCACCAGTCGCAGAGATAAAAGCCCATCGGCATCAGCACGATGCCCTGGGGATGAACCTCATCCTGGTCCAGCGCGTGCGCGCAGGCGAAGATGCAGTTCGCCGGCCCGATAATCGGCGCGTTGCTTTTCGGATCGCGGCCCACCGGCGCGCCGTGCTTGAAGCCCCGGTGATTTTTCGCTTGGCACTCCACGCCGATCTTCGAGAAATACATGAACTCGGCGCTCTCCTCGAACTGCCGGACCATCTCGTCGTAGTCCACGCCGGGGCGCTGCCCGAAACCTTGCGCGCCCGGCCCGCCGACGATGTTTCCGCTGGTGCTCATGGGTTGCCTCGTCAACGTGGACGTGTTAAGGCTGCTTGAATTTCTGCTGCAATGCCGCCTGCGCCGCGCCGATCTGCGCCGCGCCTTCGATGGTTTCGACCATCGCGCCCTCTTTCGTGACCGCAACGTCCTTGTTCGGCTTGCGCCAATCGCCTTCCGCGCCGCGCAATTCGGTCACGGGCAGCGCATCGCGCAACAGACCGATCACGTCCCGCAACCGCGCGCCCGCCTTGGCCCGGTCCGTATAATCCTCGATCTCCACGGCGCAGGTCAGGCCCACCGAGTGGATGTCCCCGGCCCGCACGCTGACCTCGACCACGATCTTCGTGCCGTAGCTGTCCAGAACCGGATCGCTGTCCATGTCACGCGCCTCGTGCCACGCCGCTATCGAATCCGCTGTATCGCATCCGCGAAGACTTGGCTCACGTGCTCAACGGCCTTGGCCGTCACGTCGTCCCCGGTGAACGGCGACCGGTACAGATGATCGGCGTAAGTGTACCCGGCCATCGGCAGGTGGTCCAGAATGTAGGCGTCCACATCCACTTCGCTGCCCGCGCCCTTGAAGGCGTCCAGGCGCAGATGAACGATCTCGTGCAGCAACAGCCCCAAACGCACCCGTGGCGAGACGCTTTCCACGGCGCAGGAACAGAATATCTTCCATCGATCCGGCTTGACGTAGCAGAACACCCGTGGATCGTGCTCGTTCTCCGGATCGTGCGCGGGCGCGTGCTGCGCCTGGAGCCGCGTGTAGGCCGGTTCGTAGCCGTGCTGCCGGATCAGGTACGCGACGAGCCGCCGCAGGTCTTCCGAGGTCCGGGGCAGGAACATACGAGACCTTTCTACAACGGCATCCACAAAAGTCCGTCCATGTACGCCGTAATCCGCACCGGTTCGGGAATCTCCACGCCATCGGGCCACAACAGTTCCATGCTGAACAATTCGGCGGGTCGAATGCGCAACGTCGATCCGTGGTTTGTAAAATCGTAAACGTCTTTGAACGCCTGCTTGATTCGATCCGCTTGATCTCGCGCCGGTCGTCCGGTCGTATCCAACGGACAAGACGGCAAAAAATGCGCGGGAATTTCCAGATAGGTCCGATTTCCGCAAAAGCGAAATTGAAACAAGCATTTCTCTAAGAGCTTCTGTCGCATCAATTCCGGCGCATGAACGAACAGCGCAAAGCCGAACAAAGAAAATTCACAAGGCACGGGAAGCTCGCCGCTGCTACTGAGTAAAAAAACATCGGCGCTGGTTTTCCGGTCCGTCGAGTGCAGAAACTCGACAGGCGCATTCTTGGCCCGATGCAAGAATGGCAACCGGTCAAGCCGTTTATTCGCCGGAAAAATCTCCGTGTCGAAAATCGGCTGCCGCAAGGGGATAGTTATAATCACGAAGCACCGCCTTTCTGTTTTTCCGCCGCCTGTTGCTCGGCCAAGACCTTCATGCGCCGGTGGCGCATCAGCGCCGCCTGTTGCTCGGCCAAGACCTTCATGCGCCGGTGGCGCATCAGCGCCGCGCCGCGCAGGCCCACCAAACCGCATTGAATCTGACCTTCTTCCTCGCCGCAGGCCGCGCAGATATACGCCGCCGCGACCCGCGAGTACGCGTTGCGGGCCTTGTCGTCGTCCATCGTCATTTCTTCGCAGCGCGGGCACTTCTGCATACGTACCCCCCACGGCTTACACGTTGCGCTGAACTTCGCGCACCGCGCCGCCTTCGTTGATGAGATCGCTCACCGTCCCGCCGCCGTCGTCCGGCACGTAGTAACCTTCCGCCGAACTGTCCAGGTGGCTCCCGGCCAGCGTCTCGAAGCCGCTCACCGGGTCCGGCGCTCCTCCCGGTTCGTTGCCCCGGCTGTGCGGCACGCCCACCGGCGCGCCGCCTTGCACGTGCTGGCCCGAGAGCACCGGCTGCGCCGGGCCGACCTGCGCCACGCCCATCTCGGTCTGCCAGCACAGCACGCAGGGCTGCGGAATCTGGCGCGGCGTCGGTATATCCTCGACATGATACCGGACGCCGGGCGATCCCAAACGGCTCTGCTGCACCCACGCAACCGCGTCCAAGGCATTACCCGGATGCGCGATGACGAAACTGATGATGATACCCGGCGGATAGCGCAGGGGCGCTTTCGTCTGCGGGTGCGCGCGGGGCGCGAAGAACCAGTAAACGCCGGGCATCGCGAGTCTCCTCTCTCTGACTTCTCTGACTCTGATTCTGACTCTGACTCTGACTCTGACTAGCCGGCCATCGGCGGGCCGGGCGGCACCGCCGAGGTCTCGGCGGGCATCGTCGTCAAGCTCGGCGGGGCGTCCACGATGGGCGCTCCCGCTGGAACGGGCGCGCTCGCGGACGGCACCGGCGCGGCGGGCGCATGACGCCGGGGCGCGGAGATGACGGGCGCGACAAGCTCCGGTCCAGCGCCTAACACAGGCGCGGCCAATGGCACGCGATGTGGCGCGACCTGCTGCGCCGGCTGCGGCAGCCCCGGATGAACGACCTGCGGCATTGGTCCCGTGAGCGGCACGGCGACAGGCGGATTCATTTCGGGCAGCGGTTGTCCGGCCATAGGAAACGGCCGTCCGGTGCGCGGGTCCACCGCTCCGTGCGCGACCGCGAATGGCACACCGGGCATCGGCGCACCGGGCATCGGCGCACTAGGCATTTGCGCGCCGGGCTGCGATGTCGGCGGATACATATAAGAATATGCCGGGGCGACAGGCGCGACGGGCGCGACAGGCGGGTACATCTGTCCGTTGCCGCCTGCCATGCGCGTCGTCTGCGTGCGGCCCTGGAGCCGTTGAAGCTGCTCGAAGAAGGGGCTGGTATCGTCCACGGCCAGGAAAATGCCGTGCTGGTACATCAGCACGAGCATCTGGCCGATGGCCGCCTGAATCTGCGGATTCTGCGCCGGAAGGCCGACCTGCTGCGCCTGTTGCAGCACGATCCCGGCGGCGCTTTGAACGGTGAACCTATGGATTCGTGCCACAAGACGGCTCCTTTGCTATCCGGAACACCACGTTCCGGGTCTTGGTTCGTTCGTCGATCAACCGCGCCGCGCGTTCGCCGGCGACGGCGAGAAAAACGTTATGCCGGTACAGATCGCACAGGAATTTCGTCACGACCTCCTGCATGCTCCCCCACAACGGGCCAAACGACTTTTGGCCGCGCGCCCCGATGGCGTCCTGCGCGGCGTTCTGATTCAGCACGCGCAGGCCGTCCTCGACGGCAAGCTCCAGGTTTTTGCCGTCCACGAACAACGCCTCCTGGACCTGTTCCGCCGTGTCGATGTCCAGCGCCTCGGTGACGTAGATGCGGTCCTGCCGCAGCGCGGCCACGAACTCGAAGAACTTGGGCTTCACCAGCGCCCAAGGCACGGAAAGATTCCGCGCATGCTCTTCCAGCGCCGTGCGCGCGTTCTCCAGGCTATACAGCGCCAATCCCGGCATCGTTCAGTCCTATGGCTTCGCGCCGAACACTTTCTCGTGCACGCCTCGGTCTTGAAATTCGACGAGGACTTCTTCCTGGTCGAACACCCGCGCCAGTTCTTCCCCGAGCCTGAAAATGTTATCTTGGAATTCCTTCTGCGTCTCGCCAGTCAGCAGCAGAATGATGACGCGCACGGAGTTCTCTTCGATCACCTGCTTTTTATCCCGGTGCAGATACAGACCTTTTTGCATAATAAAACTGGCACCGGGATCGCCCGCCTGTTCCATGCGCAACTGCCGTACCACGGAGCGCACTTCGTCTATGGAAAAAGAGACGCCGCTGTTCCCGCGCAGGCCGACGATCAAGAGCGCCGAATACGCTTTTTCGTACTCGACGATGGGATTCCGATGATAAAGTTCGCGGGACTTGCCGACGAAAATCAAACCCGCCCCGCGCTCCGGAATGAAACGGCCCTTGGAAAAAGCGAACTCACCCGTGTCCACGTTCAAGTGCAACATGGCAGACCCGGCGGAGTTCTGAACGGTGAACCTGCTGACGCGTCCCACGAGACGGCTCCTTTCGCGCTTCAACCGATCCTGCGGTCCCGCTACGGCTTCCTGGCCTTGACCTTGCCCACGAATTTATCCACGTCCGCATCGGTCGGCTCGGCCTGCGCCGCCGCGACCTCGGCCTCCGAGACCGCGCCCGGCGCGACCCCCGGCTCGGCAACGCCCGCTTCGGCGGCCATTTCATTCTCGGCCTCGGCCTGCCGTTCCACGCGGGTCTGTCCCGTGTACTGTCCCTGAAACGCCGCGCCCCCCTTGATGGCGATGGCCTCCAGCGCCTCGGTCTGCCGTTCCATCGTGTCCCGCATCGTCTCCAAAAATCCGGCGATGTCGTACAGCATCTCCGCGACGGAGAACCGGTAATAGAACCGCTCGCCGCTGCGCTCGTCTCGGTCCCGCAGGCGCAGCGAGACCATATCCTGGACGATGCCCGCTCCGGCGTAAATCCCCACGATGCCCTGGACGTTAATCAAGGTGAACAATTGATCCGTCTCGGCGCGGTACTTCATCAGCGCCGCGTCGTACTCGGCCCGCCGTTCCGGCGTGGCTTCCACGGGCAGCGGCTCCGGCAGCGTCATCGTTTGCAGCCGTTCGATGCACTTGCGGAGCAGCAATTCGTTGCGCCCGTACTCGACGCGGCGTTTCTCCAGGCTCTCGTCGTCGGTGTCCGTGGCCCGGTGGACCTCGCGGTCGAACTTCTTGCCCAGGGGCACGAAGCGCGCTAGCCCGTACTTTTTATCGCCCTTCTCGTTCTTCTCGACGTTCTCGGACATTGATTACCTCGCGCGCCGATGTTTGCGATGCCACCGCCGCTGCCACTGCCGCCGCTGCCACTGCCGCCGCTGCTGCCGGTCAGCGAAAGACGCCAGATCGATCTTAACGGAGAATGTTTCACCGGGTCGAATGCGCAGTGCCGGCTTTTGCAGATCGAACCTATAAAAGTTCGCGGGCCGCTTGAAAAAATTACGCTCGGTGCCAGCGCCGGACTTATCGAACATTTCCGTGTCATACAACGGCTCGCGGATCGGGCGGAGAAGAAACTGTTCGTGACCTTTCGGCAGCACAAGCAACGGCGCGGGCGGCAGCGTCATAACTTCCGCCGCCACTTTGTCCCAGGGACAAATCAGCGCCCCGAAAAGACCTTTCAGAAACGTCCGGCGTTCCATGACGACGCGGCTCCCGGCTAGAAGGCCATCGGCTCGGACTGTTTATCCAGCACGCTGCGGTACTGCTCCCGGCGCGACGGCGAAAGGCGCATGTAAAACTCGCTGGCGCGCAGGGACTTTTGCCCCAACGAATCCCGCAACATCACGGGATCGTTGAACGACTCCAGGATAAACACGCCCCGCCCGTGCCGCAGCGCATGCGGGCTGTATTTCGCCGAGAGGCCGCAGGCCAGGACGTAGTGCGCGAAAATACGCCGGATATGCTCCGGCGAGATATGACCGTCCTCCGTGCCACCCTCGAAAAGCCAATTCTGATCGGGACGCATGTGCGACAGGTATTCATGGGCATAATCGATCACGTGCGCCTCGACGACCGGCGGCATCTTCTCCGGCGGGTTCGGATCGATCTTGCGCGCCGGATGCGGGACCGGACTGGACGCGCCGCAACGGCAGCACGAAAAATTCTCGCCGGCCTTATCGGCGCTCACGTTCACCCGGCGTCCGCACGTCTTGCACTGGAACGGCACGCGGGGGATGCTTTTCAAGCGGCGCACGTACAGCATGCCGTCGTCCAGGTGCCGGAACGTCTCGCGCGACAGCAACGCCGTCTCGCCCACGCGCAGTCCCAGGTGAAAACCGAAGAAAATCAACGCATGATCGCGCCGGGCAAATTTGCCGGCCTGCGCCTTGACGCAATCGAGCAGTTGCCGCACCTGCGCGCGGGTCAGGAACATCTCGTCGTAGGACTTCTCGGGCTTCGGCCGCGCGAAGTTCTTTTTGTAGGTCAAGATTGTCCCCCGTTGCGTTGCGCGGCGGACATCTTACGCCGCGCCTTCGCGTCCTGCTTTTGCTTGCGCCGGGCCTCGTTCTGGAAGACGCGCCGAACCATCTGCGTCATACGGGTCCAGTATTCCCGCTGCGCCTCGATCACGTTGTCGAACTGCGCCTGCTCGTCCGGGAAAATCTCGATGACGCGGGCGGAGCGTTTGACGCGGATGAGTCTCCAGGTGTCGTTCTCGCCCTTGAGAAAAATGCGCCGCCCGCCCCGCCCGATGTCGCCCACCGAATACGCCGCGATCCAGATGTCGTTATTGCGCCGGACCAGGATCGGCCGCAAACCGTGCGGGGCCAGGGCGCGCAGTTTCTCCCACGTCTGCGCGTCCAGCCGCGCCCGGCCCGCGTCGTCCTGGATGACGTTCGATGCCAGAACTTCGTGCCGCGTATCGAGCACGTGTTTCTGCCGGAGCAGCGTCCCGTCGTCACGCATGGTAACTAGCCCTTGACTTCTGTGCCAATATGTATCATTACGGGCAGCGTCGTGGTCGAAAGAAGACCGAGGCGGCAATTGCCGCGCTGAGGAGCTAACCCATGCTCCGTGCCGTGAAGGTGTCGTTGAGACTCGCCACGCAAACGAAACTTGGAAGGCTTCTCGCCCTGCGGCGCGAAGTCCAGTCCTGCACACAGGCGTACATCGACATGATCTGGACCGATGGTGGAAAGTTGGATGCTGCGACACTGAACCGTGTCCCTGGGGGGAGTCTCTCCTACCGGCACCGCAGCAATTGCCTCAAGGTCGCACTGGAGACCGTTTCCACGACACGCAAAGCCTCCCGTGCTACCGGTAACCGGGCCTCGAAGCCGCAAATTCGTGGCGCTCTCTGTCTCTCCAGCCTTGTAGCCAAAATTGAGAAGAGCAAAGGCTCGTTTGATTGGGTATTGAAGATTTCCAGCCTCTCGAAGGGGAATCCTATCATCATCCCGTTCAAGGGACATGCGCGTCTCAACCACTGGCTTGTCAGGTCTGGTGCGAAGATCCTCCAGGGCTGCACGCTCGGAGATGGCTGGGCGGCGCTCTGGATCAACGTCCCCGTTGCTCCGTTGAAGTCCGGTCCTGCGCTTGGCGTGGATATCGGAATCAACAAGCTCGTCATGGACTCCAACGGGGAGCACTATGGAGCGGACATCAAGGCAGTCATGGCCCGAGTGCGGCGCGCCAAGCCAGGTAGTAAGGGTAAGCGCCGTGCTTGCTGGGCGCGCCGGGACTACATCAATCGTGAAGTGAAACGCCTTCCGTGGGATCACATCGGCACCATCGGAGTCGAGAACCTCAAGAATCTGAAGGCCGGGAAGCGTTCGGGTCGTGGAAAGAAATTTCGCAAGGCAGTCGCGCCGTGGACATACCGGCAGGTTGTCGAGAGGATCAAGATGCTGGCCGAGGAGAACCGTGTTCGCCTCGTTTCCGTCGATCCTCGGAACACCTCCCGCGTATGCCCTCGCTGTGGCACGAGCGCGGCGGAAAACAGGCGTGGAGAGTCGTTCAGATGCACAGGTCCAAACTGCAACTACAGCGCCGACGCAGACCTCGTCGGCGCGCTGAACGTACTCGCTCGCACACGTGCCTACTCGCAGGAGTCTATGGTCCCTGCGTCGCCTTGCAGATGAAAAGTCGTACTTTGAGACAACCATTGCGGGATAAGTACCACCGTTTCCGGTTAAGTCAACGGATTTTCGGACAATTGCGCCGCGTCCTCCTGGCGCACGATTTCATTGTAATGAATTTGCGCCGCGATCACGCACAGCGCCGCGCTCAGACTGTTACCGTAACCGAGGCCGTTCACTTCAAACTGGAGCAGCAAATACAACGCCTGCCGTTCCTGCGAAGCAAGGCCGGACCACAGCGGCTTCAGGCTCTCCGGTTCCGCGCCCTGCGCCAGCGCCGCCTTGATCTGTTTGCGCACGGCCTGATGATCGTGCGCCGGAGCCTTATCCGGGTTCCGCCAGCGGCCCACGCCCTGCGCCGTCACACGGACGGCCTCGGCGTCTTCTGCGTACTTCATGCGCTTTAGCGGCGTCTCGAAATGATCGTTCGTCGAAATCTCCTCGACGAGAACGATATCGTTCAGGTCGGCCTTCGGCTGCGCCGACCAGAACGCGTGCGCGCCCTGAATGCGCCGCAGCGTCGGCGTGTCCCACGTCCGCACGCCGAAGTGCCGCCCGGCATGGACTCGAATCCAATCGAAATTCAGGATCACCCATTTCCGGGGATCGCGGCCCTGCGCAAGCCAGTCCAAACGGTCTTCGGGCACGCCCCGGTCCCGGAACACCTGGACCTGACGTTCGGAAAACGGCTTGAGCCAGTCTTGCGGATAGAACATCGCCTCGGCGGGAATCTCGTCGTACTTGTCCAGGTTCAACATGGCGCGCTTGGCGTAGTGGCCGTGCTCGAAGCCCTCGTTCTCGGTCACGGTGCCGTCCGGCAGAAGCCAGAAATCCCCTCTCAGCATGACGCGCTCCTTTTCTCTTTCCCCGTCCCCCCAACGTTAGAAGCTCGGCCCCACAAGGTCAACTTCAATCGAATGTCCCGGTTCGACTGCGGCCGCGTCTGGCGCGGCCAGACAAGCCGCATGATGAACTTCTTGTCCGCTTCGATGAACATTGCCGGCAGGTCCAGGCATACCGGTTGCGATTTTTGAAAAAGTGGACGAGCATCGTAATGACATTCGACGACCGGGCATGGGATTTCCAACGCCTCGCCGTCCTGCGAAAGGCCGTAGCCTTCCAACAGAAACGGCGCGGGCAGGAACCCGGACTTGACGACGTTCGTGTCCACCCCGGTCTTCGGCACCTTAGTCCATTGCGGCGCGTACCCCAGGGGCAGCACGAAGAACAGCATCTCGCAGGGCCGCGCCGCGCGCATGCGGGGCAGGACTTCGGTGTCCCAATAGACCGGTTTCACGGCTTTCCGGCCGAATTCTTATCGAGCGCATCCTTGGCATGTTGCTCAATCAACCACAACTCGGCTTGGCGCGCATCCGGCGTTACTTCCCTGCGCGATTTGAAAACGACCAACGACCCATGAAGCAGACAAAATCGTTCAGCGTCCTCATTGACGATAAAACCAGTCTCAACGCCCCAATCGCTCTCTTGCCAAGAAGCGTGCCCAACCACTACGGTCTTTGGCGCGATCCAATACATCGGTGTCCCGATTCCATGCGCTGATCCCATTGGCGACCTCCTATCCGGCTCTCGGCCGTTTGTTTGACAGCGAGTTTATTTGTTTTTGCCCGCGATGGCGGGCAATCAAGTCGGGCAACTCTCGCGCAATTTCCTCACGGATTCGCCGGTCTTGGGCAATTTCCTCCGGCGTCAATCGGCGCTTACGTCCGCTTCATGGCCTAACCTGCCCTGACCGTCTGCTTGACATCGGGACCGCCCTTGTCCTTGCGCTTGCTCACGGTCCCCAAGGCTTGTTCGAGGCCCTTCGTGGCCTCGTGACAACCGGCCCCACGAAAATTATGCACCTCGATGCTGGTCTTGCCGTCTTCGCCAACGACGATTTCGATGTACCTCTGGCCGTCAAAGCCCGGCGGTAGTTTCTTTGCCACGGATTTCTCCTCCCATGATCCAGGTCTGGATGAAAGCCCGTTCCATCAACAGCGCCGTCTCCCGGCGTGCAACGCCATGCGCGATCACGGTCCCGGCGAACAGGCCGTTGACCGGGTGCTCCGTGAGCCGGACCGTCCAGTTGCCGTTCTCGTCCGGTTCGACCTCGGATGCACGGGCAATTTTGCGCGGCCCGAAGTCGGGAAGATCGTCGTCATGCAACGCCAGCACGTCGCCCTGCTCATCGACGATCAGGAGCTTGTCCATGCGCCCTCCTATGCCTTGACGTACAGGTGAACTTTGGCCCCGGCCCGTTCGACGTGAACCTGCCGCCCCAGGGCTTTGTAATGCTTCTTGGTCTTGGCGACCGTGTACTCCTGGCGCACGCGATTCGTCCAGGCGTCGTTGAAGCCCGTGTATTGGCGGCTGTAATCGCACACGAACGCGACGCTGCCTTTGGCCGTGTCGAGATAGAAACCCATGTCGTTGAACAGCCCTCGATGTTCGGGATTCAACTTATCGAACTTGTCGCGCCGCACGATCACATGCGCGCAGTCTCCGGCCTTGAACCGGTCGTCCTGGTGGTCCTTCCAACGGTACATCGAAGTCTTGCCTTGGTAGTCCAACAGCGGCCTTGGCGTCTTGTTGACTTCGATCCATTCCCGTGGAATGCCCACGGCAACCAGGGCATCCACGAGACAATCGGCGTCGTGGAAGTCCGTTTTCATTTCCGTGTAGTGACTCACGCTTGCTCCTTTCTGAAAATGCTCGCGGGCCGGATTCTGACGCCGACCCGTACCGTCCGCAGATGGCTGGCCCTTTCGAGCCAGTAACCCAGCTATTAGTGGAGTCTTACCCCACAAAGTCGGTTCTGCGCGGCTTTCGCCACCGCGAGCACTTCCCTGCTTCCCTACTTCTTGACTTCGCTCTTCGGCGCATCCGTGTACTGGATCACAATAGCCGTCATTTCGTTTTGCGATTCCGTGTAGTTCACGGGTTTGCCGAGAATCAACGTCGTCTTCTGCTGCGTCTTCGATTCCATCGTGCGCAAGATTATTGCATCGCCGCCGAGTTGCGACGCCCGGCGCTTGAAGCCTTTCACGATGTCCTCGAAATCGCCGGTCTGCTCCTGCAAAATGGCGATTTCCTCGTAAGCCCGCGCGGGCTTGCGGTCCACGAAGACTTCGACCTTCTCCGGCGCGACTTTGGCGACTTCCGCCGTGTCTTTCAACTTCACCGTCTTGACGCCGCACGCCGAGGACAGCGCCAACAGCGCCAGCGCAAACGACCCGAACAGAAATTTCATACCGTTCTCCTTTCGACTGCGAACCACGGGACACAAAAAACAGTGTTCCGCACCCCACATATCCGTTACTTAAACGAGCAGCATGCGCATGCCGCCACGGACCTCGTGTGGGCATCGGTCAGATGGCACGCCTAAGAGATTCTAACCTCCCGACGCGCTTACGGAACACCGAGAATTTACACTACCGCGCCACGTCCACCGCCACACCTTTGACCGGCTTGGCGTCGAAGAGCACTCCCTGCATCGGGACCGACCCGGCCCCCGACAGGTCCACGGCCTGCGCCCGGCGATGCGCCTTCACCAGGACTTCAAGCTCCGGCGACTCGTCGCTGACCTCCAACAGATCGGCGACGAGGCCGTTCAAGCGCCGGCCCTTCTGGACGCTCTGGATAAGCGCCTGCATCGGCATCGCGGCCTGGATCAACGCCTCCCCCGCGTCCCCGGCGTCCCGCAGGAGCGTGTCCACGTCGCCACGCAGCGCCGCGACGATCTCGCGGTGCTGGTCCATCTCCCGCTTGAGTTCCTTGATGCGGGTCCGGGCGATGCGCTTCGTCAGCGCCGGAGCGCCCTTCTCGTCCTTCTGGAGCTTGAGCTTCGAGACTTCGCCTTGCATCTGCTCGAAGGTCTGCCGCATGTCCTTGATCGCGGCCTTGACGAGGTTCTGCCGGTTCTCGTCCGAGTGCGCGATAGGATATGCGTGATACGTGAAGCCCAACGCCGCAAAAAACTTCTTGAGCTTCTCGACCAGTTCTTTTTTTGCAACCGGCATAAAATAGACGGCATCGCGGATATGCAGCCGCTTGCCCTCCGCCTGCACGACCCGCGCCACGAACGCGTTGATGTCCGAGGGCTTGAACACCCCCTGCACGCTGTCGAACAGCGCCTCGGCCATCTGCCGGATGCTCGCATTCGAGCACACGATCTGCCCGGTTCGCTTGTTGAACTGGATCAATGCAGCCCGGTCATACTCGGCCCCGCTGGACTTCACGAAATACTCCGAAAACTGGAAGACGATCAGGTCTTCGTCGTCCCGCAACTTGTGCCGCAGCACGCCATCGGCCGCCGCCTGCGCGACGATCTTGCCCTCACGTTCCAGCTTGCCCATCGTGCGGATGAACGCGTTCCGCGCCTTGATGTCCCGGACCTTCGCCGGGTCGAGGCCCGCCCGCTCCGCCGCCGCGCGAACGGCCTGGATGGGCCGCTCCGCCGTCTCTTCCGCGAACACGCAGTATCCAGACCACTGTTCCTGTTCCAGCATGCTTCGCTCCTTTCGTTACGCCGTACCGCGCCATACTACGCCTTGACCAAATCGGGCAGCCCGAACTTGTCGAAGCTGGCCCTGTCTTTCTTTTCGTCTTCAAGCGTACTGCCCGCAGGCTCGGCGCGGCCGTCCTTGCACCACGCCCGCAGGCGGTCAATGCTCTCCTTCATGGTCTGAGACAAGGGCGGCTGTTTCCGGATCGCCGCCGCCAACATCGCCCCTGTGGGATGCGGCAGGCGCGGCTCGGAATTGAACGCCATGCGCAACGCCGTCTGCACCGAGACCTCCAACTCGGCTCCGCTGTACCCACGGGCCACCGCTGCCCCTTCTTCCAGCTCTTTCGCCGGAAGCTCGTGCCCGGTCTTGCGCAGATGGATCGCCAGGATTTCCATGCGCGCCCGGTAGTCCGGCAGGTCCACGAAAAACTTCGCATCCACGCGCCCCGCCCGCAAGAACTCCGGGTTCGCGTCGAACTTCGTGACATCGTTCGCCGTCATAACGACAAATACTCCGGAGGGCTTTTCCTGGAGCCACGTGAGAAACGTCGCTTTCACGCGATCCGTCGTCCCGCCGTCCAACTCACCGCCGCGACCGCCGAGGGCCTTCTCGATCTCATCGATGAACACGATCACGTCGCCAATCGCATTCGTCAACTGAATCATCTGCCGCATGTTCGCCTCGGACTGGCCGACCAGCGACCCGAACGCCCGGCCCATATCCATCCGCAACAGCGGCAGCTTCCAGTGCGCGGCCAGCATACGCGCCGTGAGCGACTTGCCGGTGCCCGACACCCCGGTCAGCAGCAGGCCGGACGGCATACGCAAACCATACGACTTCGCGGCCTCGGCGTCCCGGAGCGTGCTGTCCTGCGCCTTAATCCACGCCTTGACGTTCTCCAGGCCGCCGATGTCGTCCAGGTTCCCATGCGGGGTCTCGTATTCCAGGACGTTCGAGCGCCGCACGATCTGCGCTTTCTCGGTCAGGGCCATGTCCACGGCCCGGACATCGAAGGCGCTGTTGCGCGCAATCGCCAAGCCCACGAGTCCCGCCGCCGTCGTTTCCGGCAGCCCGGCGCAGGCCCGCGCCATCAGGGGGACCATCTTCTCGTCGATCTGGATTTTCTTGTAGTTCGGCGAGTCTTTGCAGTTCTTGATAATCGGCGCGAAGACCGCTTCCAGGTCTTTGGCCGTGGGCAGTTCAAACGGCAAAACAATCAAATCATCGGCGACCTGCTCCGGAATTTCCATCTTCCGGTTCAATAAGAGCACCATACGGGTCGTGCCGCGCAACGACCAGAGCGCCTCGCGCAGCAACCGGACGTTGCGGCTGTTCTCCGGACCCAGCAAGCTGGACTCGGCATCGCACAGCACCAGCACCGCGCCGGGGCTTTTCGCGTCGCCGAGGGCCGCGACGAATTGCGAGATGACCGTATAGAACTCCTGCGGTTCCAGATTCTCCGGCTCGTTGGGCTTGGCGAGATCGATCTTGCGCAACGAGACCGGCGACCAGACGATGAACTCGCGCTGGCCGAACGAATTCACCGCGAGCCACTGATACGCGCGAATGATCGAGTCAATGACTCGATTCTCTTCGAGCGACTGTATGACCGCGCCGGGCTGACGCGCCCGTGCGATGCTTTGAAGCGTCTCTTCCCACGCCGTCAGGACAATCTCGGTCTGCTTTGCCATTGAGCGATCCTTTCTTCTGGCACGGTGCGCACCGGCGCAACGGATTCGCCGGGTGCAACGCCGCGCCGCACGTCTCGCAGTGTCTAAGGTGCCGCATGAGATGTCTTGCCGCCTTCCGCGCCGTGCGTCTTGCCCTTCGGCGTGACCAGCCCGTTGTCGATCAAAGTCTGCGCCATGCGCCCGTAGCAGTCTTCCAGCCGCCACGCCAGCCCCGTGTCCACGAGATGCTGGAAAAGTTCGATTACGCCGTCCTGGTCCAACCGGCCGGCCTCCCACTCGATGATTGCCGCCGTCGCGTCGTACTGCTCGCCCGCCCCCTTGTTCTTGCTCTTGATCTCGTCTTCTTCCAACGGGAAGAACAGCATCTTAGTCTCCCTTCTGGACTTTCTTCTCCTGAAAATACGCCTGCGGCGCGAGATTGTGCGCGAGGCAGAGCCGGGCGACGTTATCCCTGAACGTCCGGTCCCGGTGCAACTGTTCGGTCGGTTTTAACACTTCCACCACTTCGACCGCCCCACACGCCCGCAGCGCCTTCATCGCCTCGGCGCTGATATTGTCCGGGTTCACTTTGATTTCGTGCTCCAGAGTAAAATACTTGGCGAATGCGCCGTCGAACGCCCGGCATAGTTTATCGCTGGATTCTTTGGCCTTGATCTTCCGGTACTTGTTCTGCGTGACATATAGCACCAGCCCCAGGTCCAGCGTCGTCACGAACCGACCTTTCACCCGCGCCAACCGGACCCGCTGCGCCTCGGCGCGATCCAGCAGGGCGTCCTCCAGCTTGTTGCGGTCTTCGGTCAATTCGGCGAGCTTCTCGTCCTGTTCGCGCAGGCGCGCATAGTCCCGCATGAACCCCACGATGAATCCCGGATTGCCGAGACCCACTCCCGGCGTCGCTCGCGCCGTCTCGTCCGCCGTCCGCGCCAACAGCTTATCCACTTTTTGCATGCCTTCGCCCTCCTTCATCGGCCTTCATCGGCCTTCATCGGCCTTCAATCTATTGGTCTTCCCGGAAACCAAAGTAAAATCGCGGCGCGCGCACCGCCTTTCTAGTTTACGTCGTCCTCGTCCTCGTCCTCGTCCTCGTCCTTCTCGCCCAGGCCCAGGGTTTCCAGGTAATAGTCCCGGCGCATCGCGTCCCGGCCATTCTGTACGGCGTGCTCCTGCGCCCGCTGGTCCCGGTCCTTCAAAAAAGTGCTCAGGGCCGCCAGGGCTTCGAGCGCCTTACCGGTCTCGCCGACCGCGAGATACTGCTTGATCGTGTCAATTCGTTCCATCGCATCCATGTCATGCCCCTTTCGTCAGACCATCAAACGTCTGGCCTCTTCGATGTTTGCTGCGCGTTTCAAGTAAACCAAAACGCCGCAAGCGAGGCTCAGTGTCTCTATGTCCCGCGCAAAACCCACGGCGTGAATAACCATCGCCGCCAGTTCCACCGCGCCCCGTACCCGGCCTTTCTCGGCAGCATCCGGCGCGACGATCATGGACGGCAGATAGGCCCGCAACTCGTCGAGGACCATCAATACCCGATGGTCCCGCGCCGCGTCCCGGACCGCCTCGACCGGACTGACCGCGCCGTGCATTTTCAAACTACACTTCCTTGGGATCGAGAATCCCGATGACAACGCTCATGTCGCTCGCCAATCCTCTTGGCGAAATCGGATGATCCGGTATTGCCTTGAACGTGTTGTTCAGCCCGAACGGAAGAATCGTCAGGGAACCCATGCGGCTGGAATCCAGAACGTGACATTCCAACAGCATGAATCCTTCCGGCGAATACTTCCCGACTTGCGCCCGGAGGATTTCTTTCAATCCTTCCGGCGTCTGCTCTTGACGCTCGCAATAGAGCGCGGAAAACTCTTTCCAAGTCATTTTCTTAACGTTCATGCGCACCTCTTTTCTCAAAGGCGAGGGCCGGGAGAGATTATCCCCCGGCCCTCGGATTTTCACGCCCGCACCGCCTTTCGCACGGTTCGCGGCTGTCTCCGTTCCGCGTGACGCATCGCCGCCCAATATGCGCGCCGCTTGCCTTTTGGGTTCAAGCGGCCTTCTTCCTCGCACTCCGCGTTGTAGTGTCCGTGTCCATGCGCCAGCGCGGCCTCGAACGAGAAACCTTCGCGGTCGCAAAGATGCTTCAGATCGGCGAGTAAATCCGCGATGTGCTGGACCTTCGGATCATGCGCGCCGCCTGTCCGCGCCACAAACGCAGCCACGGCCAAATCCGCCGCCGCCGCCCGGTCCCGATTCGTCATGCTCATTCCCGCACCGCCTTTCGCACGGTTCGCGGCTGTCTCCGCTCCGCGAGCGCCTTCAAATACCTGTGCCGCTCCCTGACGTAATGCGCGTAAGACCGATCTGAAAACCAGTGGAAGTCCTCGCCCATGTCGTCCATCAAGTGCCGCAGGTCTGTCAACAAATTAATCAACGCCCTCTCTCGGGTCACGTTGCCGCGAGCTTCGATGCCGCGCAGAACCTCGCGAAGCGCCTGCTTCGTGGACTGCTCGCCCGCCGTGATTCTCTTTTTCGCGCTCACGCCGTCACCGCCTGCGCGCCGACCGCCGCGCCTTCGAGTCGCGCCCGCTCCCGGCGCTGGCCCTCGCGGAATCCTGCGCGCCACTCGGCGCGGACTTCCGGCGCTCGGTGCAGGTTCGCGCCGTGCCCCTTGAGACCGGCCAAGAAACCCTCGTCCCAAGCCGCGACTTTCAGCGGCCACTGGTCCCGCCAGTGATTCACTCGAACTCGCAACATGATGTCGCCCTCCCTTCCTTGTTCAGCGCGACGGATTGCCGCGCCGCACTACAACTACTCGACGTTGCCCGCTTCAGCCTCCGCTTCCGCGTCCAACGCTTCCACCGTCGCCAACAATCCCCTCGCCTGCTCCATTGCCGTTGTCCTTACCGCCCTCGCCGCGACTAACGCTTCCACCGCCTTCGCCTTTTCCTCCCGTGCCGTTTCTACTGCCGCTTCTGCTTCCCGCCATGCCGCCTCCAACCTCTCCACCACCCTTGTCTCCACCCCCTCTTCCTTCGTCAAGGCTTGCCTTGCCCACGCCGCCGCCCTCGCCTGCATCGCCCGCGCATCTTGCGTCCTCGACTTCTCGAACACTGCCCACGCCGCTTTCGCCTCCGCCGCTTGCGCCTCTATCTCCACTGCCCTTGCGGCCGAGAATGCCGCCTCTACCGCCGCCCGCGCCGCCGCCCGCGCCTCGCTGCTCATTTTGTTTCTCCCGTTCAGCGCGACGGATTGCCGCGCCATAGTGGTACTCGCTCTACTCCACCGTCGCCGGGTCCACCGGCTTCCCGTCTCGACTCGCGGCAACCAGCGTGCGCGTGCCGCGCCCGTCATACACTGTATTACCCACCGCATCCACGTGCGGTTTCTCGCATCCGACTGGCTGGTCGATCCGGTACACGAGCCGCGTGCGGGTCGATCCGCCAGCCCGTCGCAATTCCTTGTCCGCGCCTTCGATGCTTTCGCCTCGTCCCCAATGCCCCGCGTCCACCGCCAAGTAGAATGTTGCGTCCATGTTCGCCTCCCTGTCAATGTTTCAGCGCGGCCTGATTGCCGCGCCGTGTATCACGCCGACGCGTACTGGCGACGGGCGGTCGCCTCGCCATTCGCCCCGTACACCCTGCCGACGGTGCCAAAGTAGTATTCCGCATCGTCCTCGTCATGCTCTTCCAGTTCGTCGCGCCGCCAGCGTCAGACCGAGGTGCCGGTGGATCGCGCCCGAAATGTTCATCGCGTCGCAGAGGAGGTGAATCTCGGTCAGGTCACCGCACAGACCGAGACTTTCCTCAATACTGTCGGAGTCACCGGTGAGGGCGTGCCAGGAGCCATCGTACACGCCGACGGCCGGCGATCCGCCGTACTCGGCCTCGTACTCGGCCGGGGTCAGCACTTCTACGTCGTCGATGCGCTCGGCCGGGAAGGCCGGTGCGCCGATGCGCCGCCAATATACCAGTGTGGCTTTCCTTTTCGCGTCCATGTCCATTCTCCTTTCCGCGCGGCCCGATTGCCGCGCCGTGGCCTAGCTACTCGGCTAATTCTTCGGCCTGCAACTCCGCGCTCAAGATTTTGTACTGCGCCGTTGTTTCGGACTTCGCGGCGCTCACGATTTTCTCGATCTGGTCGATCTGTGCCGGAGTCAGTCGATCAAACGTAGCTACAAATCCGAATGAGTGCCTGAACTGCGCGCCATGCCACCCGTGGCAGGAAGCGCGCTGGCCTTGCGCCGCCTCGGTCTCATATCCAGCATCTTCCAGGCGCTCGTGAAGCCGCCGAGCAAATTTGCCTGCCGCCTCGTCCCATAGCGTCCGCTTGACGCCGGTAAGGTCAAAACTACTAAATACCTGATACCACTCAAGACTCTCACAAACCTCTAAATTTATTTTACGTGGCATGGTAATCTCCTTATTCAGCGCGGCCCGATTGCCGCGCCGTG
>Ga0187892_10004017_pt1 | contig 25605 bp, 17 predicted proteins | sample MA1701073metaG_FD_139345 | JGI IMG/M metagenome (GOLD analysis project Ga0187892, IMG submission 139345) | Bio-ooze microbial communities from a basaltic lava cave in the Kipuka Kanohina Cave System on the Island of Hawaii, USA - MA170107-3 metaG ... | reverse complement strand
GCCACGGTCCAACAGCCGCATGGCCCGTCGCCGCCGTTGCTCCAGCGTCTTGGCCGATCCGTAGGGTCTCATGCGACATGGATCGACGCTTTCCTTACATTACTTTTGCGAAACTCAATAATTAAGCCGTCTGGGCCGGTTCATTGAAAGCTGTAGGCCGTGACCGTTTTATCGTTTGGCTTACGGCTCTTGGCTGTTTGGTTGTGACTGAGGTTTGGTTCGTCGGCCGGGTTTGTAGGAAACGTTGCAGGTCAGGCAGGTGCCCTTGGTGAAGAAGGCCACGGCGCACGTTTCGCACCGATCGAGCATCTTGAGAGCCGCAAACAACCGCTCGAACTCCTTTGCGGCTTGGTCGAAGTCCTTTGGGTCGCTCACGGCCACGTGGCCGATCATGCCCCGCTTGCAGGTGCCGCACCAACCCTGCGACTCGGTGTTCTTCCTGCACACAGGGCATGAGAGCCGCGCCGGGTCCGTCTGCGCCCCCTTGGCCACGTGATACGTGAGGCGGGAGAGGTACGCTTTCTTCTCCAAGAACCCCATTCGGCAGATGTCGCAGAAGCCGTCGGTCTCAAGTGCCTTTCGGCACGATGGGCACAGGATGCGTTCCGGGTCGATGTCGTGGCCGTGAGCGTCCATCGCCTCAAACAGCATGGCAGACTTGATTGGCAACCCGGCTACGTACCCAATTCTGCAAAGGCCGCACCAGCCGTTTTTTGTTTTCGCCTCGGGGCAGGTGCATGCGTCGGCCGGTGCCGCCGGCGGCGGTGTCAGGCAGCAGATTGCCCACATAACCCCAAAGAATAGCGAAAACACGTGTTCCTCCGATCTCCTTTGGTAGTTTAGCGACTGGCCCTTTGCTTCCCCAAGGGGTGTGAATTATTTTGTGAGGCATGGATTTGGAGCGAATTGCCAAGGCCGTGCGCGAGATACTTACGGCCGTGGGCGAAGACCCCAATCGTGAGGGTCTGCACAAGACCCCTATGCGCGTGGCGCGAATGTACGAGGAGCTTTTCAACGGGCTACACCTCGACCCGGCCCGGCATCTGACTACGGCCTTCACGGAAACCTACGATGAAATGGTGGTTTTGCGGGATATCTCCTTCCATTCGATGTGCGAGCACCATCTCATGCCGTTTGAGGGCAAGGCCCACGTGGCCTACCTACCGGCCGGCCCCGTCGTGGGTATTTCCAAATTGGCTCGCGTGGTGGATGAGTTCGCCCATCGCCCGCAGGTGCAGGAGCGGCTTACGTCCCAGATCGCCGACTTGCTGATGAAAAAGCTCGACGCCAAGGGGGTGGCTGTGGTGATTCACGCAACCCACACCTGCATGACCTGCCGCGGGATCAAAAAAGCCGGGAGCCTCATGGTCACCTCGGCCGTTCGCGGCCTGTGCAAGACGGACGCCCGCACCCGCGGTGAGGTCATGTTGCTGCTGCACAGTTGAGCTGCGGTATTCATGTCCCGCGGGTAGCGTCGTGGCGCGGCTTGCGCTAAAGCGCACTGACCCGCAGGGGGCCAGGCCGCTATTATATGGCCATATGCCGCTTCCGATTGTCGCCATTGTGGGCCGGCCGAATGTAGGCAAGAGCAGCCTGTTTAACTCTCTCGTGGGGAGGCGGGCCAGTATTGTCGAGCCCACCCCCGGCGTCACACGCGACCGGGTCGGCGCGGTCTGCGATATCGACGAGGTCTACTTCGAGCTGGTGGACACCGGCGGATTTGGTATCGTCGATCGCGACGACCTGGGTGAGCACATCGAACGCCAGATCCGCTACGCCATCGACCGGGCACACTTGATCCTCTTCGTTGTCGATGCCCGAGAGGGTCTGATGCCGCTCGACCGGGCCACGGCGGAATTGCTGCGGCGCTACGAGAGCCGTGTCCGGCTAGTTGCCAACAAAGTCGATGAGCCGCACATGGCCGACGCCACGGGTGAATTCGTCAAGCTGGGCTTCGGCGAACCGGTGCCCGTTAGCGCCGTAACGGGGTCCGGCCGATGGGCGCTCCTGGAGACCATCCGGCAGGCTCTTCCCATCCAGGACGAAACCCCGCCCGACCCGGTGATGAAGATCGCCATCGTCGGCAAGCGCAACGCCGGCAAGAGCAGCTTCATCAACGCCTTGGCCGGCGAAGAGCGCGTCATCGTCAGCGAGGTCCCGGGAACCACCCGCGACGCCATCGACGTGCACATCGCCAAAGACGGCCGGACGCTGGTGGTCATCGACACGGCCGGCGTGCGCAAGAAAAACAAAATGGCCGACGACATCGAGTTTTTTTCTTATCTGCGCGTCCTTCAATCCATCGAACGCGCAGATGTAGTGCTCTTCCTGATCGATGCGACGGAACCGGTCGGCCAGGTGGACAAAAAGCTCGCTCAGTCCGTGGCGGTGGAGCTAAAGCCCTGCGTGCTGGTGGTCAACAAATGGGATCTGGCAAAGGACCGGGCGAGCACCGATGAATACGGCACTTACCTCGCGAAAATCCTGCCGCACGTGTCCTATGCCCCCGTGGCCTTCACTTCGGCCTCGGTGGGCCGCAACGTGCAATCGACGATCGACTTGGCCACGCAGCTTTTCAAGCAGTCCCAGGTTCGGGTGGGCACGGGCCAACTCAACAAGGCGCTTCGAGACGCCCTTGCCGCGCACACACCCAAAACCAAGCGAGGCCGAAAGTCGCCGAAATTCTATTACGCAACGCAGGTCTCGACCCAGCCTCCGACTATCGTAGTTTTTGTAAATGGCCCGGAGCTGGTCACGCGGGATTACGAGCGGTTTTTGCTCAACCGCTTTCGGGAGAGTTTGCCTTTTTCCGAGATTCCGATACGATTGCTGTTCCGAGCGAGAAGAAAATGGGCAGCGAATGAAACGCCAAAACGTCAAAAAGCCCAAACGCCGAAACCGAAGTGACGGCTCCGTTGGCCAACAACGGCCCATGTGCTCAATCTATTGCCTGTTGCCTGTTGCCAGTTGCCTTATCCCGTTATGAGCATCGAACTGCACTGTCCTCATTGTGCCAAACACATCCGGGCGCCAGACGACGCCGGTGGCAAACGCGGCAAATGCCCGGCGTGCGGCGGCAGCCTGTATATTCCCATGCCGGTTTCCGACGACGACCTGATTCCCTTGGCTCCCCTCGATGAAGACGCGGAGCGGCGGGCCGAGGAATTGCGTCGAGAGTCCATCACCTACGCGGCCTCCGTGGACAAGGATGCCGCTCGCGCAGGGACAGAGGGACGAAGGGACGAAGGCACCAAGGGGTTAGGACCGCCGCAATCCGAAATGCCGGGTGAGGTAGTCGATTACGGCGGTCTCGTAAACCGGTTTATCGTAGCTATGCACGAATCCAAACTGGACGAAGCCGAACGTGTGGCGGCGCGGCTCAAGAAGGCCGGCGTTCGGGCACACGATTACGTGGACGGCCTGTTCCTCGATCAGATGCCGCCCAACATCAAAGGCGTCCCCCCGCAACTGGTCAAAAGCTTCCTAAAGGCCCTCCTGGGCCGTTTGGGCGAATAGGGACGAGGCAATGAGCAGAAGGCAATAGTGCCTTCGCGCCTTGTATGGCTTATGCCTTCGTACCTTTTGCCTGTTGCCTACTGGGGTGCAATTGCAGTGGTCGAGGCCGGCGAAGGCGTCGATGGCCTGCGATTGACCGGGGTGACGGAGGCAACTCGACCCGAAATCCAGCACTTTGTGTGGCTGCTCGAAAAAGCGAATCTGGCATGGCGACGGCTATCGTGAGGGTGGAGTTTTCAAGACGCACGGCGTGGTCTACGTTCCAGACCACCCGCGATCCGAGCAACAAAAAAGGAGGTAATGCCCTCGGGGCCACCGTAGCAGCCCACTCGGCTGAACCTCCAACTTCAAATATAACTCATGTCAAGGAAAAATATGACAATAAAAATTTTTTCAGGAAATGGTCCATGAACTCGGATTCGCTATGCAATTCACCTGTTTCCGAACAACGTCCAATAAAAAGAACTATCGACCCGAGCAGTTGCAGTGGTCGATGCCGGCGAAGGCGTCGATGACGGCCAGGATGTCGCCTACGTCGATGGTCAAGTCGCCGGTGCAATTGGGGGCGATGTCCGCATTGGGACAAGCCTCGAATAAGCCAAACCCGTCAATGGCACACAGGACATCGCCGACATCGACGTTTCCGCCAATGCAATCGACATCGCCGAAGATTCCGGCGGTGAAGCTGCACGCCCCCTGTTGGCACCGGTCGCACGTGCAGGCGTCGGCATCGTCGCACTCGGGATCGGCCTTGCAGCCACAGGATGGCACACTCGCGCAATCCTCGTCCAGGCAATCGGCATTGCCGTCACAGTCGTTGTCCAGACCGTCGGTGCACGTGCCGGCGGGCAGCTCGGCTTGGGGCGGGGGCCCGCAGTCGTTCGCGCAGGTGCAAGGGTTTTCCGCAGGCGCGCAATCCTTATCGCCGCAGAAGGCTTCACAAGAATCCGGCACGCCATTTTGATTTGCATCGGCGGCCTGGCCCAGCACGATTTCCAGACGGTCCGGCACGGCGTTGACGTTGCAGTCGGCGGAAACATCGAGGGCATCCAAATCGTCCGCGGGTGCCACGCCCGCCGTGCGAATCGTGCTTAGACCCAGGTTCTCGGCGGGAATGAAGATGCCGGGAAAGCCAGGCCCGCCGCCGACCGGAGGAACGAGGATGTCGCCTTCTTCGATCGGCAAGTTGAAGATCGTATCCCCGATCCCCAGCGTGGCCGAGCCGCGGCGCACCGAGAAAAGAAGCATATCCTTGCCGCCTGGGCCCCAATCGTAAGGCGCAATCGGATTGATCGAGGGTTGATAGCCGGGAATGCCGTTCTCCCAGAGCACCAGGGCGTCCAAGTCGTCGGAATCCGGCCCACCAATGTAATCCAGCCCCAAAGTGTTGGCCGCGGCATACAGCACCGGCGCGGAGCCCGGCGTTGCGACGACCAGTACGTCACCGCCGACAAACCCATTCGCGACCGCCGATCCGCCATTGACCGGGCCCATCCCCGATGGTGGAGGCGATTCCAATGGATCGGCGAAGGCCGAATCCAACGAAAAATAAATGGGAAACGGCAGCGAACCTGCCGTCAGGGCCGTATCGACATCCAGGGCGTCCAGGTTATCGCCGGGATCGGGCAGCGCCGGCGGCGGACCCGGCGGGCTCGTAGGCGAATTCGGCTCTACCAATCCGATTCCCAAGAGGGCCGGCAAATGGGGATGTGAGGCGGCCGGCGGAGAGATGCCGGATCCGTCGATGAGCACGGCATTGCCCGGCGGCGGAACCGAGGGCGGAAAGGCCGAAAGCGGCCCGGGCGGAAACACGCCCGGACCAAACCCGCAGAAGACATCCGCCGCTCCTTCCGTCGTCCCCGCCGCTCCTTCCGTAGTGACATTAGATGGCACTTCAACGCCGTGGCTGAGACCAATCGCGAATTCGTCCACGGAGAACACCCACACGCCGGCAAACGGTGGGTCGGGATTCAGCAGGAAATCATCACCAAACGACAGGGCATCGACTTCGATCAGGCCGGCCACGCCCGCCCCGTGGCCAACCGCGTCAGGATAAGCCGCCAACCCCAAATGAGGCTGGCCGCCGGCGTTGGATCCACCGAACACGATGATGCGAGGCCGAGCAACCGGCCCCGGGCTTGGGATACCCGACGGTGCGACCATCAGCAAATCGCCCTCGGTAATGGCCACGCCCGTGTGCGGATCGACCAGCCCCACGGTCGGCCCTTGGAAGTCAATCGAAAAAACCGGCTGGCCACGGGCTGCGACAACATTCAAGACAAAAGGCAGAAGGCAAAAGGCAAAAGTGCCTTTGTGCCTTCGTGACTTACTGCGTTTGTGCCTCCGGAAACAACGATCGAGTTTCATGACTTCCGCGCCTTTCGGGTCTTGTAGACTTTGCGGGCAGCGTAGCAGGCTTTCGAGCGCGGTCAAGTCGCGATGCGCACCTCCTCTTTGGCGTGGTACACTAACCCCCAATCACCGTTAACCCCACAGGGGGTGCCTGCGCACGGCGATGAACATGAGTGAGAATTCCACGGCAGAGGGATCACGGTCAACGGAGGGCAGGCTCGTTCGGGCCATTGGGCCTTGGGCTTTGACTGCCAACGCCATCAACCTCACGCTAGGCGCGGGTATCTTCGTCATGCCCGCCACAGCCGCCGGCCTCATGGGGTCGTCCGCGATTTTCGGCTACCTCGTCTGCGGCCTAACAATGGCACTCGTGCTGGCCTGCTTCGCCGAAGTGGGTAGCAGAGTCTCCGGCTCCGGGGGGGCCTACGCCTACGTTGAGGCGGCATTCGGCCCCCTGCCGGCCTTTGTTGTGGGAACGCTGCTTTGGTTCGGATATGCCGCGGCGGCCGATGCCGCCATCGCTCACGTGTGGTTCGACAACCTTGCGGAGCTTCACCCCACCCTTAAGGACTCCTGGCTGCGGCCGGCGCTGATTATTGCGATCATCGCCGCGTGTGTCGGCCTGAACGTGGTTGGCCTTCGGTTGGGAGTTCGAGTTGCAAGCATTTTCACGTTGACGAAGCTTCTTCCGCTCCTCCTTCTTCTGGCGGTGGGAGTGCCCGCGGTGGCGTCCCAGGCAGCCACTGCCGTGGAAACTCCGACTGCGAAACAGCTAGGCGACGGCGCGCTGGTCCTCTTCTTCGTTTTCGCAGGCGCCGAGTGTGCGCTGACCCCCAGCGGGGAGATCCGCGATCCAAAGCGGACTGTCCCGCGAGCCTTGCTGATCGCCTTGAGCACGCTCCTGGTTTTGTTTTTGGGTTTGCAACTCGTCGCCCAGGGAGTCTTGGGGGCCAACCTGGCCTCGCACCGGACGCCGCTAGCGGCGGCGGCGGGGGAACTGCTCGGTCCGACGGGCCGCTTTCTTGTGGTCGTGGGGGCCATTGTCTCCACCATGGGAACCCTGGTGGGCGACGTCCTGGCCACACCGCGGGCGATCTATGCAACGGCCCTCGACGGCGGCCTGCCCAAGACGCTCGCCCGAGTTTCACCGCGATTCCACACGCCCGTCGCTTCGATCGTCTTGTTCGGCGCGGTGGTGTGCGCGTTTGCGCTGACGGGTGCGTTCCGCCAACTAGCGGCCCTTGCCAGTGCCAGCGTGCTGGTCATTTACTCCCTAGTCTGCCTGGCCGCGCTGCGGCTTCGATATAGTTGGACTGGTCCACTCGAATCGGGCGGCTTTCAGACCCCGGGCGGCCCCGTCGTGGCCTTACTCGCGATCGCAAGCGTGGGTTGGCTCTTGGCGCATCTAAAGCTGGCGGAATGGCTTTCGTTGGGTGTCTTTGTTGCGCTGGCCCTCGCGGTATATGGTCTCAGCCGCCGCCGACTTTGACGCACTTCGGTCCCCGGCTGTCTGAGCCTCAGGCTTCAAGCCTCGCGGCTCGGGAAACTTAATCCCTGACGTCTTCCAATGTTTGTTGCGCAAAGAAAACCGGCACGTTGTTTTTCGAACGTGCCGGTCTAAGGCCTTCAGTTGTCAAGGGCCGTAAATGGCTTAGGCCCTTTTGATTACGGCTTCGGTGCAGCCACGGGTACGGGTACGGGCACTACCTGGGCCTCGGCGGCAAGCGGCTTACCGCTAATCAGAGAATCAAGCTGCCCCTTGAGCTTGGAATCCAGATCGGCGGCCGCCCCGATGTTCACGTGGGCAATTTTGCCGTCCTTCCCGACCACGACCATTGTCGGATAGCTTTGAGCCTTGAAAGCGTGGCCGACCTTGTTTTCAGTATCGGTGGCAAGCTCCAATTGCGACCCGGCGCCCTTGTACGTTGCCACGACTTCGTCCGTGGTGAACTCCTTCTGACCCATCTTCTGGCTGACGTTCACGAACCGCACGCCCTTGGCCTCGTATTCTTTTCGAATGGCCTCAACCGTCGGAAGCTGCTTCTTGCAGAACCCACAATTAGGGGCCACGAAATTAAGAACAGTGGCTGGATGGTTTGCGAAGTCGCTGTGCGAAGCAACCTTGCCCTCCAACGTCGTGATGGAGAACTCGGGGGCCGGTTTTCCGACCAATTCAAGCGCCGGGCGCTTAGGCGGGGCGGCTGCGGCGGCTTTATCGAGCGGGCTCGGCACGGCGGCCACCGGGGCCTCAAACGTGGGAACCGGTTTGCCGGCGATGATGGCATCCAGCTGACCCTTCAAGCGCGTCTCCAGGTCGGCCACGTTCCCGACGTTTACGGCTTCGACCTTGCCGCTCTTCCCGACGATCACCATCGTGGGAAAGCCCTGGGCGCGGAACATCGAACCGACCTTGTTCTCGGGATCAGGGGCGATTTCATTGGTTGAGCCGGCACTCTTGTAGACATCCGCAACTTCCTCCGGCGTAAACTCCTTCTGACCCATCTTCTGGGTCACGTTGACGAAGCGGACGCCCTTGGCCACGTAATCGGCCTTGATTGCCTCGATGCGCGGCAACTGTTTCTTGCAGAAGCCGCAGTTGGGCGCCACAAAGTCCAGGACGGTCGCCGAGGTATTGGCCAAATCCGCCGTCGCCAGGGACTTGCCCTCCATCGTCTTTAATGAGAATTCCGGAGCGGGCTTGCCCACCAACTCTTGGGCCGGCGGCGGCTTAGGCGCCTCCGGCTTGGGAGTGGGCGTCGCTTTGGCGATTAGCTCCTGCGGAATCGGCTTGCCGGCAATCAATGCATCCAATTGCCCGCGGAGCCTGGACTCCAGATCACCGATGTTTCCCCGATTGATGACCTCGACGTTGCCGGTCTTGCCTACGACGATCATCGTGGGAAAGCTCGTGGCCATAAACGGAGGTCCCGCCGTGTTCTTGCTGTCAATGGCCAGCTCCGCGTTAACGCCGATGTCCTTGACGATCTTGACGATCTCCTCATTCGGGAATTCTTTCTTCATGGTCTGGCTGACATTGATGAAGCGGACGCCCTTGTCGCCGTACTCCGTCCGCAGCGGCTCCAAGCGAGGCATTTGCTTTTTGCAAAACCCGCAATTGGGGGCGAAGAAGTTGAGCACCGCCACGCTGCCCTTCAGAGAGTCATTGGAAACCGGCTTTCCTTCCAGCGTCGTCACGCTAAAAGCAGGTGCCGGTTTGCCGATGAGTCGGTCGCCCGGATCACCCTGCGTCTTGTCCGCCGTGCGCACCGCGGATTTGACCGGAATGTTGATGATCGGCTTATCCGGGTCATCCGTCGTCAGGGCGATTGTCTGACCCGCGGGAGGCACGGCGTAATCCGCCGGCCACTCCACCTCAATCGTGTAGTTCTTGCCTTCCGTCTGAGGTGTCACGGTAACCTTGATCTTCTCGTCGGGGGATTGGGCGGAGACGACCTTGGTGGGACGTTCCCCATGGTTGGTGAACCGAAGCTGCTTCTTGGTGGCCGCCGGGCGGTTGGGTATGGCGCTGCCGATGGTGATTTCCGCCGGTTGAACCTCAAGCCGCTCGGGCACGATCGCGGTGATCGGAACCTGCAGAGACTTCTGGGCTTCGACATTCGTGGTCAGGGCCACGACGTCGCGGATGGTTCCCGGCTCAAAGGGCGGGTTCATGCGAATGGTCAGTTCGAACGTCTTGCCCGGCGTCTTCTCCGCCATCTCCCAGGTGAACTTGCTGCCCGCCTGCGGCGGAGTCAACGTAAGCTGGAGCGGCGTTTCCGAATTATTGGTCACCGTCACCTTCTGCTCTTTTGCTTCCTTGTCCATGACACGGCTGAAGTTCACTGTCGCAGGAGTCACGTCCACGTAGCGCATGCATTCGCCGGCAAGCTTGAGCTGCAGGTCCGGCGTCGCCGGATCGTTCGACGTAACTGTGATCGCCTTTTCAAACTTGCCGCGCAATTTGTCACTGGGAATGGAGAACGGGAACTTGCCCGACTCGCCCGGCGCGATCGACCGCGGATACTCACCGGCAATCGTACACCCGCACGCCGGCTTCACCTTGGTGATCTGCAAGGGGGTCTTGCCTTCGTTGCGAATGGTGAACTCGTGCTTCAGGACCGGCCCCGTCCATACAGTTCCGAAATTGTGGACCCCCTGGTCAACCTTAATGACCGGCGCGTCAGGGTTTTCTTGTCCAGGCGTCGGCACCGCCACCGGCTCAACGTTCAGACCGGACTTGGCGGCTTCAGTAGCGGCGGCCTTGTGCGCCTCAATCCTCTCGGGTTGTATGGTGACCTTTTCTTCCTGGGTGGCGACCTTGTCCCCCAGCGGAACTGCTTTCTTGCTGCCGCGCTGCTTAACCTTCGGAGGCGGCGGCGAAGGCTTCTCTTCCTCGAAGGCCGCCGCCGTACCCGTCAAAAGCGCCATGCCCAAGGCGAGGACCAGAATCCCCTGCCCAACGCTTCGTACACGTTTCAACATCGCATCTACCATCGGATTACCTCCCCACATCGATTCGTTCCGGACGATTGTCCGCTTCCTACGTATCCGTCAACCTTTCACTCAATCATTCATCAAACCAGAGTGCCGTCGCAGGATCGCGACAAGCGCCTCCTCACCTTCGCCGAATCAGACCACAAGATTCGTACTTTCCACATCCTTGGGTTCGCTCGCATCGCGGGTCATCTTGTTTATAATCGCTATCGACGCCGCCATGCAACCAGCTAAGTCTTTTGTTACTACGTCGTTACCGACTCGTGATGGGGGCGGAAACCCAGAGCATTCCTCGCGGCGCGAGACTCGCTCGCTCAGTCAGCGCGTCGTCTTATGGATCGGCACATTAGGTCCCATCGGTTATTTCCCCGCTTCCGGGACCGTAACCGTTGCATTGGTTGGAATCCCGCTCTTTCTTTGGTTGAGTCGGCTCCCGCCGTCCGCATACGGTGTCATCACCTTGGCAATCGCCGGCGGCGCCGTTTGTCTTCATGGCGTAGGAGACCGAATACTACGGGAAAAAGACAGCCGGCGGCTGGTTTGGGATGAAATCGTCGGCTTTCTGATCGCCGTGGCTTTTGTCCCCTTCACATGGCGACTCGCCTGCCTGGCATTTGTTTGCGAACGATTCTTGGACATCGTGAAGGTTCCTCCCGCCCGTTGGATCGAACGTCGCATTCCGGGCGGGTGGGGCGTCGTCGGTGACGATGTGGTCGCGGGAATCTATACCCGTGTACTCCTTTACCTGGCCGTGACATTCGCCCCAGGTTCTTGTGGGTTGTAGGAGCTGGCCAGTGAAGCGGGCGAAGTGAGACGTGCAGCAGTCTTCATCCCGCTGCTAGGGCCGTGCGGAGAATCTCTCCCGAAGAAAGTTGCGCACGGATGGCCGCGAGCTGCGGCCATAAGATATCGTCCTGGCGCCCAACCGCGGAAACGGGCGGCGATAGACTGCTTCCTTCCCTGACCATCTGCCGAACAACCCGCGCTACCGGACTCAGCGCCGTGAGCCCGCAACCCGACTCGACCAGGCGGATGTCCAAGGCCTGCAAAGCGCTTAACAGCTCCACGGCCAGCACGTTGGCGGTGTTTTCGATGACCAGACGGGCGTGCCGCGCCGCGGTGGTGGCCATGGCCACGTGATCCTCGACATTCGATGAGGTGGGGATCGAATCCACACTGGCCGGATGGGCGAGGACTTTATTCTCCGAAACGAGGGCAGCGGCCGCGTACTGGAGAATCATCAAGCCCGTGTTCAAACCCGCCGTCGTTCGGTCCGGCCAGAGGTTGGCGGGCAGGCCGCGATTGTGATGCTCATCCAGCAAACACTGCGTCCGTCGCTCGCTGATATTGGCCAGTTCGGCCACGGCGATCTTCAAATAATCGCAGACAAACCCGATCGGCTCGCCATGAAAGTTGCCCGCCGAGTAAGCGTCCCAGATGCACGCCGCATAGCCGTCGCACGGCGGGCCGTCGTGTGCGCCGTCGAAAAACACGGGGTTATCCGTAACCGCGTTGATTTCTTGCTCGACGATGGACCAGGCATGTTCAATGGCCGTAGCCGCCGCTCCGTGTACCGCCGGGGCACAGCGCAGCGAATAGGCATCCTGCACGTCGTTGAAGCGGTTGACGAGCGCGCTTCCTTGGGCGAATGCCAGAATCTGCCCAGCCGCTTCGAGTTGGCCTGAATGCCGGCGCAACGCGTTGACCTTGGTGTCTAACGTCCGCGTGAAACCCAGCAAGGATTGAAGGCTCAGGGCCGCCGCGAGGTTCACCGAACCGTATAGGACGGCCGCGTCGTAAACGGCCAATGCAGCGTAGGCCGTCGTTGCCGTTGTTCCGTTGGTCAGGGCCAGGCCTTCCTTGGGCTTGAGGCTCTCCAGGATCCTGCTGGAAAGCCCGGCTTGGTGAAGCGCCTCGCTCGCCGGCCGGGGCGCCGGGCGACGATCGACTCGCGGGTCCCATTGGAAGTCCGCGGCTGACGCGCGATCCGTGCCACCGATGGATGCGTAGCCATCGGCAGCGCCGCCGTCGCCCAGCCAGGCAAGGCCTTCGCCAATGAAGACCAACGAAAGATGGGCCAATGGGCAAAGGTCGCCCGAGGATCCCACGGACCCTTGCTCAGGCACCCAGGGGTGAACTTTGCGGTTGAGCAATTCCACAAGGAACTCCACGATTTCCGGTCGGACACCGGAGTATCCTTCAACAAAGGTCCGTAGGCGGATCAGCATCATGGCCCGCACGACCTCCGTTGGCATGGGGGCGCCCGTGCCTGTGGCGTGACTGCGAAGGATGTTCTTTTGCATCTGCTCTGCGGCTTGGGCGGAGTCGATGGGCCGCGATTTGAAATAGCCAAACCCCGTCGTGACTCCGTAGATCAGCGCTCGTTTGGCGGCGCATTGGGCATCGGTAGGCGCTGCGGCGCCGAGTTTAGCGCGGGTGAGGCCGGCGAGTTCCTCTGGCGACCGGCCCAGCGTCGCATCCACAGCCCGCTGGACGGCTTCCACACTGCGCCGGCAACGCTCCCGCCAGTCGCCATCCAGTACAACGCGGGCGTAGCCGCCTCGATGGTCTCCCCGCGCCGCCGCGGCGATGTCTTGAAGGGTCAAATCTCGCCCCGGCGCGACGCGCACCGGGCACGACGGATCCGCGAAATGGCCGAGAAACGGTCGTTGACGCTTGGTTGGCATGCCGGGAGAGCCCGACGGAAAAGTCATCCCAAGTAATACCGCGAAAGGACCTGTCGAACCGCCGCCATCAAACTGCTTCGCGGAACCGTGAACTGGGCGGGCTGGTCTTCCAACCACTTTTTGCGGTCTCCACCGATGTTGCCCGACAATTCCGCACCGAGCCGGAGGTCCTTCAGCGCCACGGTGCCCGCGGCCCGTTCCTCCGGCCCCAGAATAACCGCCACGGTCTTGCCCGAGTCGCTGGCGTACTTGAACTGCTTCCCGATTCCCTGATTGCCCACGTACAGTTCCGCATTGATGCCCGCGGAGCGAAGTTCCGAAGCCAGGCGCTGGTATTCCCCCAGCAACGCAGCATCCAGGCGGGTCACCAAAACCGGTGCAGTCGTGGGATTCACGTCGATTTTCTTCAACGCAAGCAGTGCCGCAAGTAATCGATCGACGCCGATGGACGCGCCCGTGGCCGGCATCTTTCGCTCCGTGAAACGCTCCACCAGGTCATCGTAGCGGCCGCCGCCTACGACACTACCGAATTGCTTGGTGGCCCCGTCTTCATCCGTGCTCGAAAAGGTCAACACGGCCTCAAACACCGGCCCCGTGTAATAGGCAAGCCCGCGCACCACCGTAGGGTCGAAGACCACCCGATCCTCGCCATATCCGGCGGTTTGCAGGGCTTCATCGATTTCATGCAATTCGCGGACACCTTCCGCGCCGACTTTGCTGCCTTTCACTAACCGGGAAAGCTGATCGCACACTTCGCGGCGCCGGCCGACGGGAATCGTCAGGTACGCCATCACGACTTCGATTTGTTGTGCGGACAACCCCACGCCTTTGGCAAAATCACCGGACTCATCCCTGCGTCCGGGACCCAGGAGTTGCTTCACACCCTCCATTCCCACCCGGTCCAGCTTGTCGATCGAGCGCAGGACGTGCAATCCGGCGGCGGGCGGCCCGGCCGCGGACATGGTCTCGAGCACGCCGTTGAGGACCTTGCGATTATTGACGCGAACAAGAAACTCGCCGACGCGGATGCCCAGCGCTTCCAGTGTGTCACCCATCACCATGCAGATTTCGGCGTCGGCCAGCATGGAAGCCGTACCCACCGAATCGAAATCAAACTGATAAAACTCGCGAAATCGGCCCGGACCCGGCTTATCCACGCGGAACACGGGCCCGACTTGGTAGCGTCGGTAGGGCAGGGGAAGCTGGGGATTCATGGCCACGAAGCGCGACAGCGGGGCGGTCAGATCATATCGCAAGGCCACCCATTCCTGATCCTCGTCGCGGAACGCGAAAATCCCCGCGTCAGGCCGGTCCGCTTCGGGTAGAAACTTGCCCAGGACGTCGACGTACTCGAGCACGGGTGTTTCCAGGGGCACAAAGCCATATCGCTCGTACACTTCCCGTATGCGAGCAATCATTCGGTCACGGGCAAGAACCTCGGCGGCGGTCAGGTCTCGAAATCCTTTGAGGCGTCGCGGTGTCATCGCCGAGAAGTCTACCGGACCACGTAACATTCGGCAAACGCGGGCGGCATGAAAGGCACCAATGGAGATCAGCGAACCTTTTGGTAAACTGCTCCGCGTGAGCGGAAAACCGACTGCCACCAAGACCATTGAACAATGGATCGAGCGCGACCTGTCCGAAGCCGCGGCCAGCGGAACTTTGCCCGCGGCATTCGACGTCGATGGGATCGTTCACGAAGTCTCGGAGTTACTGGCCGCGGGACGCTGCCCGATCCTGACCGGCGAGGCCGGAATCGGAAAGACCGCCGTGGTCCACGAATTGGCCCGGCGCATATACGAGGGCAACGGTCCTGACTGTTTCCAGGGCAAGCGCCTCTTGCAAATCTCCTTCCAGCGGCAAGCCGCTCCGCTGAAAAGACCCAATGAACTCGCCGGCCGGATGCAAGACCTCATCGATGCTCTCGCGGAGGATGGTGAGGGTATCGCCATTTTTATTCGCGATTTGCCCCTGGCCGGCACTTTCGGGCTGACTTCTCACCTGGCTACATTGGCTTACCGGCTTGGCGGGCGAGTGATCGGCGAAGGACATCCCGCCGCCATTCAGGCCATGCTCGAGTTCAACGAGGAATTGGAGCAATACTACTATGTCCTAACCCTTGAAGAGCCGAGCCTGGAGCGTTACGCCCGCATCCTGGAGAACTGGAGCCGCGAACAGGGCAGGCGGTTCGATCGACATTACGCTCCCGACGCTCTTCAACAAGCTCTCAACGTCACGCACCGCTTCCTGGCCAGGAGCCGAATGCCTCGTAAGGCACTTGACCTGCTTGCTCAGGTGGGCACGCTCGCCGCGGGTGGACGGACGATCAACCAGGCCGATGTCATTGATCGTTTCTGTACCTACCATCGTACGCCGCGGGTCCTGCTCGATCCGGACATGCCCCTGGACCTATCCGCCCTCGAGGACTCGTTCTCCGCGGAAATGCTCGGTCAGCCCGAGGCGGTCAAGGCCGTCGTGAACATGATCGGAATGGTTAAAGCCGGCTTATCCGATATGCGACGGCCCTTCGGAGTGTTCCTATTTGTCGGCCCGACCGGCGTGGGCAAAACCCACATGGCCCAGTTGTTGGCCGAGTATCTGTTTGGAAGCAAGGATCGCATGATCCGCTTCAACATGGCCGACTACCCCGAAGAGAATGACGCCTCCCGGCTTTTCGGCGACCCCGACGCGGGCCGTGAACCCCAACGTCGCGGTTTGCTCACCATGCGAATGATGGGCCATCCCTTCGCCGTACTCTTGCTGGACGAACTGGAGAAATCGCACCGCAAGGTCCACGACCGGTTCCTGCAACTGGTGGACGAAGGCCAATTCATCAGTGGGACCGGCGAGTCCGTCTTTTGCCGTTCGATGATAATCATTGCCACCTCCAACGCCGGCAGCCAGATTTACCGGGGCCAGACGTTTGGTTTCGGCACCTCCGACGACCTCCCTCGGCAGGACCGCGACATCGATCGCGTGCTGGAAAAACACTTTCGAACCGAGTTCCTGAATCGTTTTGATCACGTGGTGCATTTTCATCCGCTGACTCGCGAAGATATTCGCACCATCGCCCTGCGCGAACTGACGCACCTTCAGCACCGCTCGGGCCTCACGCAGCGCCGTCTCACCCTGGACGTCGACGAATCGGTGCTCGATTGGCTGACCGCCCATGGCTACGACCCGGAACACGGCGCCCGCATGCTGCGCCGCACGATCGAACGCAGCGTTACCACGGCCCTCTCCGACGTGATCGTGCGCCACAATCCGAAACCGGAATCTTGCATTGACCTGACCGTGCGGCACAACCGCATTGCGGCGCATCTGCAGACGGAACCTGAGCTCCCGGCCGTGAAGGCCTCCGTCGCTGTTCCTGTTGGTACCACCGAGAAAATACGCACCTTGGACAAGGCGGCGTTGCTTCGCGAGGCCGAAGCCCTGGTGCGCGCCGCCCAGAACCTGTTGGACTTGTTGAGCCGCAAGCGCGAAGAACGCGCCCGGCTCCTGGAGAATATGAACGCCCCCGGCTTTTGGGAATCATACGGGCAGCGGCGCGATACCTTGGACCGCTTTCGTGAACTGGATGTGGCCGTCCGCGCCGAGGACCGCTTCGCTCAGTCACTCGTTCGTCTGGCGGAGACCATCCAATCGCCGGAAAGTGAGTCCTTGGAGATGCGGCAGATCGTGAGCCGCTACGAAAACGCCGCCAAAGCGTTTTTGGAATGGGAGAATCGCCTGGCCGAGGAGGGCGACAACGCCGTATGGGTGATTATTGGCAACGCCGATCCCTTCGAGCGGGCCGGCCAATGGATCGAGGACTTGGCCGAAATGGAGTTAAGCTGGTGCCGGCGCTTGCATTTCGCTTGCGCTGTGGCGGCCTTTGAGCACGCTGAGGACGAACTATCGCGCGTTGTCCTGGACGTGGAGGGGCCGGGCGCTGAACGATACCTCACGCCGGAAGTCGGCCTCCATCGGCGCCTCCGACATGGCAATCGCGACCACAAGGCGCGCGTGGATATTCTGCCCAAAGGGCCTTCGCCGGCGGGCTTGTGGCCCGGCCTGGCGCCGGCCGATCGTTCTCGCCGGCAAGCCGCTGCCAACCGATCTCCTCGGGGGCGGCGGGCTCTGCGAATCAACCCAGAAGTTCTCGGAAGAATCGAATTGTCCAAACGTGGATTGGCGGTTGATCTTCTTGGGGCCAGCGATCGTTTGCTATCACACCTGCTTTTTGATTTGCAACGAGCCTGGGGAGACGCCGCATCCGAGCCGGCTCCCGTGGCCCGAGTCTATTGCATCGAAGGTGGCGGGGCCAAGGATCCGCGCACCGGCGTCGTGGTCCACCGCCTCAAGGATGTGCTGCGGGGCAATCTAGACCCATTCCTCGACGGCTGGCGCCGACACGCTCGGTCAGATGGGTGAGGCGACTACGCTTCCCGTAGTCTTGGTCTTCGAGACAGAAGATAGGAAGAGGAACTGTCCGGACCTTGGGCACGGCGTCCCGCCGAACATTTGGATTTCGACGGGAGCCGCCCCTTAAAGATGTTACACTCGATTACGTTGGGGTACCCAGCAGACTCCCGCCACCAAACATAAATACCGCCGCTACCGCGGCAACAAGCCACAGCAACCAGTTCGACATCGTTTGTTCCTTTCTGAAAGACCTACATCGCGCTCCCGACCGCGCAGCGGGGAGCAGACTCCAGTCCTTATATCGGCCCCTAGTCGGTCCGTCAACGAGGCGAAGTTTGCTCGCGCGCTCGTTTTCGAACATGGATGCAAAGCAGCACTTTCAACGCTGAAACCGCTCTTCTGTGGCTAAAGTGACTGACGGGCTCCGCGCCGACTGAAAAGTCGGCGGCTTTCCTAATGTTTTTTTGACGGGATTACCTCTTGAAATAAGTCCGGCCGTGGAAGGCGTATTTGCTCAGACGGTTGTTGACGTACAGTCCTTCCAATATGAACTCGGCGGCAGCGGCGAGATAAGCCGGCTCCTCGCTAGCGTGCTCCGCGGCCACGCAGAGTTTGACCGCCGCTTTCTTGAGCGGTGCCAGACGCTCGACACTCGCTACCAAGTCGGCGGTGGCTACGCCGTCGCCGATTTCAAGTGTAGCCTTGCCCTCGCGAAACGCCTCCACCACGGCATCGAGATCGGAGCCCTTGGCATGCCGCTCGAAGACGCTCTTGACCGCCTCCCCAACAATCGAGGCGATCAGCTTTTCCTCCGACTGCTCGTCCTCCGCCAGCATCAATTCGATCTTGCCGCGGCAACCGGCGGCCAGATATTGCAAGTCGCTGATCCGCGGCACGACGCGGACCTCACCGTGTTCCAAACACCGCCGCTCGGCGTTCGACACCAACAGCTCCGTCCCGGCGATCGAGGTTCGCACGGATACGCCCGATTGCTGATTGATGTTCGGGCTGCTCCGGGCAACGCGGGCGAACTCCTCGACGATCTCGAGCATGTACCGCGGAACGTCGATGGCCCAGTCCTTCGTGTCCCGCGTTAGCCAAGCGCTGCCTTGGGTGATGGCCATGGCGTCCTCGATCCGTCCGGGGTAATGCGTGCGGATCACCGAGCCGATCCGGTCCTTGAGCGGGGTCACGATGCGGCCGCGATTGGTGTAATCTTCGGGATTGGCCGTAAAGGCCATGCACAAGTCTAAGGGGATGCGAATGGGAAAGCCCCGGATTTGCACGTCGCGCTCCTCGAGAGCGTTAAACAGGCCCACTTGGATGCGGGGGGCCAAATCCGGTAACTCGTTGATGGCAAAAACGCCCCGGTTGGTTCGCGGAATAAGGCCGTAGTGAATCACGCCCTCGTCGGTCAGCGGCCGGCCTTCCGCTTGTTTGACCAGATCTATATCGCCGATCAAGTCCGCGATGGTGACATCGGGTGTCGCCAGTTTTTCATGAAAACGCTGCTCACGGTGCAGCCAGGTGATTTCGGCCTCGTCACCGCGCTCCTTAAGGAGGCGGCGATGGAGGCTCAGCCGAGGCGACAACGGATCGTCGGGTAGATCGCTGCCCGCGGGCGTCGGGGTCCATTCGTTCAAGAGCGACGGCAACATGCGGATCATCCGCGTCTTGGCCTGCCCGCGAAGCCCCAGAAACAAAAGGTCGTGCCTGCTGAGAATCGCGTTGCAAACCTGCGGGATCACCGTGTTGTCATAGCCGATGATGCCGGGGAAGATGGGTTCGCCGGTTCGCAACCGGGCGATGAGATTGTCGCGCATCTCTTCTTTGACCGAGCGGCCGCTCGCTGGTTGCCCGGTGCGGCGGATCAACTCCTTAAGAGCCCCAACCGTCTTGATGTTCGGCGGATTCACGCTTCCCCTCGGTCAGCTTTCAACGGACCGGTGATGGTAGCGCCGCCGGGCCAGCCTGTCAAATCAAGGATGCGGCCGGCATGGGGTGACATGGCCGCCGCGCAGTCTTCAATGATCAGCAGAGGCATCGTAGGATTTCCTACCCATGAACAGAGCCTTGCTCGATCCCGCGGACCTTTACTCTCGCAGCCTTTCTCTACCCTCTGCGCTAGAGGTCGTCGCGCGCTCGTTGGGCCACGCAATCGACCATGACGCCCTATGCGCCGCGATGGGTTTATCGTTCATGCTCTGTTGTCCTCACAATGACGAGCCACTCTGCCACTGGCCCATGTTCGCCCGTGACGCGTTCTTACCGGAGGCCGCGCGGCTATTCGGAATGGAAATCCGCGAAATCCACCCCCCCGAGGCCGCCCACGGTCTTTCCGGTATGCGCGAGTTCGACCAACACTTCGACGCCAGTTACAAACCGCTGATCCGCAATGCCCTTCGACATGGACAGCCGGTTCTCGCCTGGCGCGGCTGGCCGGACGAGCACGAGCTCCTGTGGGGAAGAATCCAGCACGAATGTGCGGCGGGTATCGGCTTCGCCGGTTCGATCTTCGGCCGCCGAGGCACCGAAATCGCCAAGGAACTAGTTCTGCAAACACCGCCCGTGCAGCTCTACGTCGTGGAGCGGACGGTGCCCAGGATTCCAAAGGCCGATGAATTGATCGACGGCGTGTTGAAACACGCGCGATGTGTTCTGCATAACGAATTAGGTGGCCGTTTCGACGTCATAACCGGACCTCAAGCCTACGATGAGTGGATTCGTCGACTCGACATGGCCTCCAAGGACATCGATGTGCCAAACGCCGTCGTTACCGAAACGGCCGCCCTCGCCACAGCCGTGATGGCCGGTCACCGTTCCGCCACGCGCTCTTTGCGACGTGAACTTGCCACGGCTTCCAAAATTCATCGCGGACATTGCGAGAAGTTACTAAACGTCTGTGAAGGAGTAGTCGCCGCTTTGACCGAATTGAGAGACAAAACCGCCGTGTGCGAGCATGGAAAGACACCCGCCGGCCGTGCCTTCTTGCTTTCTCGCTTGAGCCAAGCGAGATCGGCCACGGTCGAACCTTTAGGGACCGCGCATGAATGAGGAAACGGACGCCAACCGGTCGAGACTGCCGAAGGCGTCAATGATGGCGAGAACGTTGCCGCGATGATGCTATCAAAACGCTTTTTGCGAAACACGCGCGTCGCGTACCGCATGTCATCCGCAGGCGGTGCAGGCGTAGATGCCGGCGAAGGCGTCGAGGGCGAACGAGAATGTCGGATACGTCCACGTTGCCATCGCCGCCGCAGGGGGATAGATCGGCACCGGGACAACAAGACCCATCCGCGAAGGCGGCCAGCACGTGGAGGACGTCGGCCACGTCCACGTTGCCGTCGCCGCCCGGCGGAGCCACGTCGCCGTAAATGGGTGCGGCGTTGGGATCCACGGCGAAAGTGATACTCAGCACGAGGCCATATCGGCCGTCTTCCTCGTCCGAGCCCCAGAATTCCGTCCCGACGGCGTTGTTGCCCACGACCTCCACGGAATGGCCGTAATTGATCGCGGGGTGATCGAACCAAAAACGAAACGCATTGGTGAGGCCCGGCCCGGCGAACTCCATGCGTTCGTGAATGCCGGGGACCGTGGTCGTCGCATCAACCGCCGAGGTCACGTCGAAGGAACCGCTGGGATAATACTCGTTGGGATTGGTTCCCGTTCCTCCTACCGCCCGCGCGCCGCTCTGGTGCCATGCGACGGTGGGGTACGTGGAATGACCGACAGTAACCGATCCGGGGCAGTTCGCGCACCAGTCGTTGGGCGGCTCGCCCCAGGGCATGAGGCACCGCCGAAGTTCCAGAGTGGTCCGATGTCCCAGCGACGGCACTCCGCTGAAGCGGGCATCGAGAATGTCGGCCGAAGCCGTTACGCCACACTGATTGGCCAACGTGGGCACGAAATCGAAGGCTACGAAGCCCTTCATCTCCGGATTCGTATACGGATACAGCCACAGCCGGGCGTGCGACCACGTGGTCAATCCGGCGATAAAGCTCGCATCCTTGGCCACGCTACCGAACGTCTCCAGGCCGGTGTCACCAAATGTCACCGTCATCGTCCCGTCGAGCGCGAACGAAACCTGGTTTTCCGGATCGTTGATGTCCAGTACGTTGTTCGCTCCGCCGGCGATTGCCCCGGCCCGGTCCTCGATCGGCCCAGGCAACAACGTATAGTTCACGTCACAGCCCGCGTACCGCAGGGCGATGGCCAGCCGCACCCGGTTGCCCCATTCGTCGTTCACCACCGCCGCCGTGGGATCAAAAAACCGCGATCCATCCGTCAGGGCATAGTTGGCCGCATTGCCCGCCGTGACCGGATCCACGCTTTCATCAAAGATGATCTCAACTTCGTTGAGATTGATCGGCCGCATCGCCAGCACGCGCGGACCGTCAGTGTCGGCGATGCCGCTTAGCCCTGTCTCCGCGATTTGGCCGTCGATCGAGTTCAAGAACGCTTCCAAGTCGCTCAACTGCGTGCGGTCCAGCCCGCTGGTATCGCCATGAAGTCCGCCGTACTGAGCATTGCGAACCACGCCGCCCAGTGATTGGCTGTCCACGTAGCCGCCCAGAGCTTGAATGTACGGCCCGACGGCCCACGCACCGACCAGCGTCGGCGTGTTGAAGGCCGGACCCTCGTACTCCGGGGGCGAGGTGAGGCCGCCGACATCGTGAAATCCCAAATCCGTGAAATTCGGCGCCGGATGACAATCGTTGCAACCGACGTCAAAGGCCCCGCCGCTGTTGTTGACGAAAATGCCTGCCCCGCGCCGCGCGGCCTGGGTGAGATTGCCGTCCGCCGCGCGATGCGGACTCTTCCGCACCGGCGGCAGGCCCAGCGCATAGGCCGTCAGGGCGTCCAAGTCGGGATCCAGCCCGGCGTTGGGAGCACCCAGTGCCGGGTTGGGCGACGCCAAAAAGCCCGTCCCGCCCATGATCGCGCCTCGCGCGGTGAAATCAAAGTCCTGGACTTCGTCGCGGTCGCCGGAGCGGTGCAATTGGCCGCGGCCGCCCACTTGCGGGCCGTACGAGAGGTTTAGCTTGCTCGATGAAGGAAACTGAATTCTCCGATTCAAACCCGGCTTCTTATCTCTCGGAAGTACTTTGGGGTAAGCCGCGCCGCAGGCCGTCGGTTTACGCGGCCACACGTCTCGCTACCATCACGGCAGTATGAATCCCCTGATGATGTCGTTGCTCCTGATGGCCGGGTGGTGCGGGTTCGCCTACTCCGCGTGGCGGCGATGGAGATTGATGCGAATCGGCGTACCGGAAAACCGCTTCGACCGGCCGCTGGACCGGCTTCGGGCTACCTGGAACTTCGCCTTCGCCCAACTGCGCATGCGGCGCTATCCGCTGGCGGGAGCGGCCCACATGATCATCTTCCTGGGCTTCGGCGTTTTGCTACTTCGTTCCCTCATCCTTTGGGGCCGGGGATTCGACGAAGGATTCAACTTCTGGCTCTTCGGGCCGGAACAGACCCTGGGCAAGATATACTCGTTGTTCAAAGATGTCTTCGCCGTCCTCGTGATCCTGGGCGCGGCCGTCTTCTTGTATTTCCGCTTGGTGAAGCGCCTCGGCCGCCTGACGCTCAACTTCGACGGCCTGATCATCCTGGGCATCATCGTGACCATGATGGTGGCGGACATTCTGTACGATGCCGCTTCCAAGGTCCGTGAGGCGCGTTCGTTGGAGGTAAACCCATCCCTTCGGTTTCATCCTTGGGAACCTGCCGGAAGCACCGTCCAATACGTCGTCAATGCCCTGCCGGATAGAGCGGTCAACGTGGTCCGTCATTGGGGCTTTTGGACGCACTCCGCGCTCGTGCTGATCTTCCTGAACCTGCTGCCCTACTCGAAGCACTTCCACATCATCACGGCCATCCCCAATGTTTTTACCCTAAACCTCAATCCATCAGGCCGGCTTCCGCCGATTACCGACATCGAAGGAAAACTCGAACGCGGTGAGACCTTGGGCATCCGGCGGATCGGGCAGTTCAGTTGGAAATCGATCCTGGACTTCTATACGTGTACCGAGTGCGGACGCTGCAGCGATCACTGCCCCGCGACCAAGACGGGCAAGAAGCTATCACCGAAACACTTTACCGTCGATCTGCGGAACTTCCTCTATGCCCATGAGCGGGAACTGGTCGTGCGGCACGCCCATTTGCATGACGGGCATGTCGGGGCGGAAACGCAGGAAGATGGCCAAACCGATTTGCCCCTGCCACCGCATCAAAAAGACCTCGTTGACGGCGTCATCGATCCCGAAGTGCTGTGGGCTTGCACCACCTGCAGGGCGTGCGAAGTGGAGTGCCCGGTCTTCATCTCCTATGTCGACAAGATCGTGGACATGCGTCGTTACCTCGCCCAGGAGCGCGGGGAGTTCCCCAGCCAGCTTCAGGCGGCCTTCCGAGGATTGGAAAGCAACGCAAACCCTTGGAGCTTTTCGCCCGAGGACCGCGCCCAGTGGGCCGACGGACTCGGTATCAAGACCTTGGCAGAGCACCGCGAGGCCGAGATTCTCTTTTGGGTCGGTTGTGCTCCGTCGTTTGACGAACGAGCCAAGAAAATCGCCCGGGCCACGGCCAAGCTCATGCAGCGGGCCGGCGTCGACTTCGCCATTCTCGGGACCGAGGAGCGCTGCACCGGCGACCCCGCCCGGCGGGCGGGCAATGAGTTCCTCTTCCAGATGCTGGCCCAAGGCAACGTCGAGGTGCTCAATGGATACGGTGCCGACAAGAAGAAAATCGTGACCACCTGCCCGCATTGCTTCAACACGCTGCTCAACGAATACGCCGATTTCGGTGGCCGTTATCAGGTGATTCACCATACGACCTTCCTTGCCGAACTGGTTGCCCAGGGCAAACTCCGGCCCACCAAGCGTCTCGACCAACGCGTGGTGTTCCACGATTCCTGCTACCTTGGCCGGTACAACGAAGTCTACGACGCCCCGCGCGAAGCCCTCAAAAGCATTCCGGGCCTGACGCTCGTGGAGCCGCAGCCAACCCGCGACCGTGGGATGTGCTGCGGAGCCGGCGGCGCCCAAATGTTCAAGGAAGAAGAACCCGGCAAGCAGCGGGTCAACGCGTTACGCACGCAACAACTCCTCGAAACCCAACCCCAAGTCATCACCAGCGCCTGCCCCTTCTGCATGCGCATGCTCACCGACGGATTGGCCGCCCAGGGTCAGGAGAACCTTCCACAGCTTGACGTTGCGGAAATACTGCTGGAGGCAGTATAACGAACCAAGGAGGCGAGCTGGTGTAAGGTGCTTAATTGGGAATCGCAAGCGCATTACGGCCGAGGAGTCTGCATGGAACCAGCCGTTTTGGAAGGAATCTTCTTGGTGTGTCGGTCCCTCTTTGCCGCGTCTTGGCGTGGATGCGCTGGGCTGGCGGCGTTATGGCTGAGCGGACGCCAGTTGGCCAAGCCAAGTTCGACAGGGAGCATCGATATTCGTGATTTGAATGAAAAAAAGGGATGCCCCAGCAGGCGCAAATCGAAACGTAGTGAGGTAGCCGCAGCCGCATTCATGGCGGAGCTTGAGGAGGGCATCGACCGGATCATTCACTCTCCCGGGCGTTATCCTCCGTACCTAGGTGGGACCCTCCGCTATTTGATGCGGCGGTTTCCCTACATGATCGTGTTTCGCGAGGTCGAATCAGTGGTTCAGGTTCTTGCCGCAGGCGCAGCTACTGGAAATCGCGAACAACCTAACGAGGGAAAGCCCCCCCGGAGAGAGCCCACGCTATGAAGGAGACGATTTCGACGATGAGCCATGCACTGGACACCAAGCTCATTCACGCGGGGGAACCTCAGCCTCGGGTGGCCGGGGCGGTGGTGATGCCCGTCTTCCAGTCTTCGACGTTTCTGTGCGATCCCGAGAAGGGCTACCACGACAATCGTTACATCCGCCTGAACAATACCCCCAATCACGATGTACTACATGCCAAGCTTGCTGCTCTGGAAAACGGCGAGGCCGCCCTGGTGACCGCCAGCGGGATGGCGGCCATCACCACGGGCATTCTTAGTACGGCTCCCCATTGAAGGGGTAGGAATATCATGCGGCCAAGGCTAGTTCGCATTTGGCCATGACTTTGGCAACGGACTTTGTCGACCAATTGAACGGATGCGCATGAGCGTTCCAAT
>Ga0187892_10004015_pt1 | contig 25616 bp, 21 predicted proteins | sample MA1701073metaG_FD_139345 | JGI IMG/M metagenome (GOLD analysis project Ga0187892, IMG submission 139345) | Bio-ooze microbial communities from a basaltic lava cave in the Kipuka Kanohina Cave System on the Island of Hawaii, USA - MA170107-3 metaG ... | reverse complement strand
CCGATCCCTCGGCCAGAAGCACTCAGTGCCATTCGTAGACCCGCTCGCTTCGCCTCTGCGTTGCGATACGTGGCCGTTCTACTCGGTTCGGCCGCTGACCTCGTGAATAATGCGGGCTAGGCTCGCCCGGCCGGCGCGACCGCGTTCGCGGTGTGGATCGCTTCCCCGATCGCGGCCTTCGCCGCCTCCATCACGCCCTCGGCGAGCGTCGGGTGCGCGTGGATCGTGAGCGCCACGTCCTCGGCGAAGGCGCCCATCTCGACCGCGAGCGCGCCCTCGGCGATGAGGTCGCTCGCGTCGGGCCCGACGATCTCGAGCCCGAGGAACCGCCGAGTCCCTTTCTCGGTCACGACCTTGACGAACCCGTCGGTCTCGCCCGTCGTCATCGCGCGGCCGGATGCCGGGAAATGGAACTTGCCGCAGACGACCTCGAAGCCTGAAGCCACGGCCTCGGGCTCGGTCAAGCCCACGGTCGCGATCTCGGGGTCGGTGAAGATGACGGCCGGGATCGCGCGCGCGTCCATCTCGGACTTGCGGCCCGCGATGATCTCCGCCGCGACCTCGCCCTCCTTCGACGCCTTGTGCGCGAGCATCGGGTTTCCCGCGACGTCGCCGATCGCGAAGATCTTGGGCTCGCTCGTCCGGAGATGCTTGTCGACGACGACGAAGCCCTTCGCGTCGAACTTGACGCCCGCTTGCTCTAGCCCGAGCCCGTCCGAGTTGGGCTTCCGGCCGACCGTGACGAGGATCTTCTCGGCCGGGATCTCGATCGCCTTCCCGCCCGCCTCCACCGAGAGGACGAGCGTTCCCTTCTTCTCGGCAAACCCCATCGCCCTGGCCTTGAGGTGCGTCTCGATTCCGAGCTTCTGCGCTTTTCGGGCGAGGACCTTCACGAGATCGGCGTCGAAGCCGGGGAGGAGCTGGTCCATCATCTCGACCACGGTGACCGTTGCGCCCAGCTTCGCGTACATCATCCCGAGCTCGAGCCCGATGTAGCCGCCGCCGATGACGGCGAGCGTCTTCGGGATCGAGTCGAGCGCGAGCGCGCCGGTCGACGAGAGGATTTTCTTCTCGTCGATCGGGAACCCCGGGATCTCGATCGGGCGCGAGCCGGTCGCGATCACGGCGTTCGAGAACTCGATCCGCACCGTCTTCCCTCCCTCGCCCGTGACCTCGACCGCCGATCTCGAGACGAACCGGGCCGTGCCGCGGACGACCTCGACCTTGGCGGCCTTCAAGATCTGCCCCACGCCGTTCGTGAGCTTCGTGACGATTCCGGACTTCCAGGCCTGGAGCTTCTTCGCGTCGAGCTTCGCGCCCGACACCTCGATCCCCATCTCGGAGGAATGGGTGACCTTTTCGAAGAGCTTCGCGGCCGTGATGAGCGCCTTGCTCGGGATGCACCCGACGTTCAGGCAGACGCCGCCCACGGCGTCCTTCTCGACGACGACGGCTTTTCGCCCCAACTGCCCGAGCCGCGCTGCGCAGACGTAGCCCCCGGGGCCGGAGCCGATGACGACGACGTCGGCCCGGCGGGCTCCGGGAGAACCGGAAGAGGAGGTTTCGCTGATCATGACGCGTGTCCGTTCCGCCGCGAGGCGAGGTCGTTTTCTTTCTGGGACGCGAGGTGCCAGGGGATCTCAGCGAAGACGTCATCGAAGAGCGTCTCGGGCTCGGGCGGCGGGAGCTTCTCCACGCGCTCGACCGCCGCCGCGATCTCGGACTCGTACTCCGTTCGCGCCGCCCTCTCGTCCGCTTCGCTCCAGAGCCCCTCTCCCTTGAGGGTCTCGCGGAATCGCGCGATCGGGTCGCGCTTCGTCTTCCACTCGGATGTCACCGTCTCGTCGCGGTAGCGCGACGGGTCGTCGCTCGAGGAGTGGGCGCCGATGCGATACGTCAACGCCTCGACGAGCGTCGGACCGAGGCCGTTGCGCGCGCGATCGGCGGCCTCCTTCGTCGCCGCGTAGACGGCGAGAAGGTCGTTCCCGTCGACCCGCACGCCGGGGAATCCGTACGCCTTCGCCTTCACCGCGATCGTCTCCGAGGCGGTCTGGCGCGAGACCGGCACCGAGATCGCGAACTGGTTGTTCTGGCAGAAAAAGACGACCGGCGCCTTCCACGCGCCCGCGAAGTTCATCGCGACGTGGAAGTCGCCCTCGCTCGTCGCGCCGTCGCCCATGTAGGCGATCGCGATGTCGCTCGACTTCTTGATCCGCGCGGCGGCGGCCATGCCGACCGCGTGGGGGAGCTGCGTGCCGATGCAGCTCGACCACGAGACGAACCTGACCGAGGCGTCGGCGTAGTGGCTCGGCATCTGCCGCCCCTTCGTCACGTCGCCCGAGTTTCCGAAGCACTGCGCGACGTAGCGGTCGAGGGAGTAGCCTCGGAGGAGCGCCACGCCCCCCTCGCGGAGGGCGGGGAAGACCCAGTCGCCGCCGCGGAGCGCGGCGCCGCTCCCGATCACGGCCGCCTCCTGGCCGGTCGCGGCGCCGTAGAAGCCGATCCGCCCCTGCCGCTGGAGAGTCATCATGCGCTCGTCGACGGCGCGGACGCGGAGCATCGCCCGGTAGAGGCGCCGGAGGTCGTCCCCGGAGAGGCCGTGGAACCGCGCGGGGTCGGGCAGCGGGGCCGTCGCGGCCAGCTTCTTCTTCTTCTTCGGCGCGCCGGCCGAGGCGGGTCGCGCCATCCCGCTACACCATTTCCATGAAGAGGAGATTCGGATTCTCGAGGTAGCGCACGACGTGCTGCGTGAACTCGGCCCCGATCGCGCCGTCCACCACGCGGTGGTCGAACGACATCGAGACGTTCATGAGGTCGCGCGGCACGAGCGCCTCGCCCTCGTACACGGGGCGGCGGCGGATCTTGTGGATCCCCATGATCGCGACCTCGGGGTGGTTGATGATGGGCGTCGCGAGGACTCCGCCCAGCGGTCCCAGGTTCGTGATCGTGAACGTCGAGCCCGAAAGCTCGTGCGGGGCGAGCGACATCTCGCGGGCGCCGCGCGCGAGGCGGTCGATCTCGGAGGCGAGGTCGAGGAGGCTCCTCCGGTCGGCGTCGCGGACGACCGGGACCATGAGCCCCTTCTCGGTCGAGGTCGCGATGCCGATGTGGTAGTAGCGCTTGAGGACGATCTCGCCCGCCGCGTCGTCGAGCGTCGCGTTGACGAGCGGGAAACGCTTCAGGCCCGCGATGAGAGCCTTGATGACGTAGGGAAGGTACGTGAGCTTGACGCCCTTCTCCTCGGCGAGCTTCTGCGCCGCCGACCGGAGGCGGACGAGGTCCGTGACGTCCACTTCCTCCACGTACGTGTAGTGCGGAGCGGTGAACTTGCTCTGCACCATCTTCTCCGCGATCTTCTTGCGGAGGCCGCGGAGAGGCTGGCGCTCCTCCGCTCCCGTCGCGGATGGGGGAGGCGCGGCGCCGGGCGGGGCGGCCGCGGCGGCCGTTTCACCGCCCGCGAACCGCCGGACGTCGTCGTGCGTGATCCGCCCGCGCGGGCCGGTCGGCGTGACCCGCGCGATGTCGACCTCGAGCTCGCGCGCGAGGCGGCGCGTCGCGGGGGTGGCGAGGATGTCGCGGGCGCTCGTCGCGGCGGTGGCGGTGACAGCGGCGGCCGTCGCCGCCGCGGCGGGGGGAGGAGCGGCCTTCGGCGGCGGCCCGGCCGCCGAAGCAGTCTTAAGGGCGGGCGCCGGCGCGGCCTTTTGTCCCCCGGCCGGCGCGGGCCGTCCCGCCGGCGCGGGCGATCCGTTTCCCTCCTCGATGACGACGAACGTCTTGCCCACGAGGATGATCTCGCCTTCCTTCCCGACCGTCTTCGCGATGCGGCCCGCGCGCGGGGAGGGGATCACGACCGTCGCCTTGTCGGTCATGATCTCGATCAGGCCCTGGTCGGCCGACACGACGTCGCCCTCCTTCACGAGCCAGCGGACGATCTCGCCCTCGACGACGCCCTCGCCGACGTCCGGCAGCTTGAACTCGTAGGCCATGGCGCGCCTCCCTCTCGTCAGAAAGCGAGCGACTCACGGACGGCCGAGACGATCCGTCCGGCGCTCGGCAGGTACTCGTGCTCGAGCGTGTACGGGAACGGCGTGTCGAAGCCGGTCACGCGCTTGACCGGCGCTTCGAGGTGGAGCATTGCATTCTCGTGGACGAAGGCCGAGATCTCCGCGCCGAAGCCGCAGGTCCGCGGCGCCTCGTGGACGACGACGGCGCGCCCGGTCTTCTTGACCGACTCGAGGATCGCCTCGCCGTCGAACGGGAGGAGCGTGCGGAGGTCGAGGATCTCGGCCTCGACGCCGTCGCCCGCGAGCCGCTCCGCCGCCGCCGCCGTGACCGGGATCATCGCGCCGTAGGCGATGAGCGTGACGTCTTTCCCTTCGCGCACGGTCGCGGCCTTTCCGAGCGGGACCGTGTACTCGCCTTCCGGCACATCTCCCTTCGAAGCGCGGTAGATGGGCTTCGGCTCCATGAAGAGGACCGGATCGTCGTCGCGGATCGAGGCGAGGAGGAGGCCCTTCGCGTCGTACGGGTTCGACGGCACGACGACCTTCAAGCCCGGCGTGTGGATGAAGAGGGTCTCGGGGCTCTGCGAGTGGTAGTGCCCGCCGCGGATGCCGCCGCCGTACGGCGTCCGGATCGTGACCGGGCAGGGGTACTGGCCGCCCGAACGATATCGGAACTTCGCCAGCTCGTTCACGATCTGGTCGAACGCCGGGTAGATGAAGTCGACGAACTGGATCTCCGGCACGGGGCGGAGGCCGTAGAGCGCCATTCCGATCGACGTGCCGATGATGCCCGCCTCGGCGAGCGGCGTGTCGATCACGCGGTCGGCGCCGTACTTCTCCTGGAGGCCGACCGTCGCGCGGAAGACGCCGCCGAACTTTCCGACGTCCTCGCCCATGACCACGACTCGGTCGTCGCGCCCCATTTCGTGGTGGAGGGCGTCGTTCACCGCCTGGATGATGTTCATCACCGGCATCGGTCGGTCTCTTCTCCGGCGTGGTTCATTCCGGGCGCGGGCGCTTTCCTCTCAGTGCGCGCCGTGCCCGTCGGTCGGGGCGCCGTGCTCGGCGCGCCAGGCGAGATACTCGCGCTTCTCGCGCTCGAGATGCCACGGGATGCGTGCGAACACGTCGTCGAACATCGACTCGATCGGCGGCGGCGCGACCTTCTCGGCGCGCTCGAGCGCCGCGTGGATCTCTTCCGTGATGACGGCGCGGAGCGCCTCGTCCTTTTTCGCGTCGATGAGGCCCTTTTTTTCCATGTAGCGGCGCAGCCTGTCGATGGGATCTTTCTTCGTCCACTCCTCGACCTCGGAGTCCTCGCGGTACCGTCGCGGGTCGTCCGACGACGAGTGCGCGCCGCGGCGGTACGTGAGCCCCTCGATGAGCGTCGGGCCGAGGCCCTTTCGCGCGCGCTCGCGGGCGCGGCGCGTCGCCTCGTAGACGGCGAGGACGTCGTTGCCGTCGACCTGGATCCCCTCGATGCCGTACGCGACCGCCTTCACCGCGATCGACTCCGCGGCGGTCTGGATCTTCGAGGGCACGGAGATCGCGTACTGGTTGTTCCGGCAGAAGAAGATGACCGGGACCTTCTCGACTCCGGCGAAGTTGAGCGCGGTGTGGAAGTCGCCCTGCGACGTCGTCCCCTCGCCGAAGTACGTGATGGCCACCATGTCGTCGCCGCGGATCTTCGCGGCCCAGGCCGCGCCGACGGCCTGCGGGATCTGCGTCCCGGTGGGGCTCGAGATCGAGACGAATGCGATCTCGCGGGCGGAGAAGTGGTTCGGCATCTGCCGCCCTTTGAGCGTGTCCTCGGCGTTGCCGAAGAGCTGGCAGATGAACTTGTGGAGGTCGAATCCGCGGATGAGCGCCGCGCCCGGCTCGCGGTACGCGGGGAACACCCAGTCGGTCTTCTCGAGCGCGTAGGCGCTCGCGACGTGCGTCGCCTCCTCGCCGGTCGACGTGAGGTAGAAGCCGATCCGCCCCTGTCTCTGGAGCGTCAACATCCGGTCGTCGAGGAGCCGGTTCAAGACCATCGTGCGGTAGATGATCTCGAGGCCCTCGGCCGGGATCCGCGGGTCGAGCTTCGGGTCCGCCGTCCCGTCGACGTCGAGGATGCGGAAGATGGGGGTTTTCTCGCCGGCGGCGCTCGCGCCGGGCGCCGGCGCTTCGTCGCCGCCGCCGCGCGCCGCCTTCGACGGCGTGGCGGAGTGGGGGTCGCGGGAAGGGCTCACTTTCATCGTGGCATGGTCTCGCATCGGGGACCGCTTTTGAAGGGCCGGGATTGTACATCGGTGCCTGGCACCGGTGTCGACGACCGAGGGCGGCCGCGCTTGCGCCTTCCGCGCGATGCCCTTAGAATCCGCCGCGTCGCGAGGCCCGAGTTCGGCGTTCGCGACCCGTTCGGATTCTTGAGGAGGCGCAGCCGGACATGAACGAGAAGAACGGAACGTCCAAGCCGGGCGCGCCGGACGAGAGGCGGAAGCGCTCCGGGGTGTCGCGCCGCTACTTCCTGAAAGGGGTGGGAGGCGGCGTCGCCGCGTCCATCGCCACGGGAGGGCCGGCGCTCGCCGACGAGGGCCTCGTCGGGCGGACGCTCCCCGCGCCCGCCTTCGCCGAAACGACGGTCAAGCTCAAGGTGAACGGCGCCGCGAAGGACGCGAAGATCGAGGCGCGCTCGACGCTCCTCTCCGTTCTCCGCAACCAGCTCGATCTCACCGGCGCGAAGGAGGTCTGCGACCGCGGCGAGTGCGGCGCGTGCACGGTCCTCCTCGACGGCAAGGCCGCCTACGCCTGCATGACCCTCGCGGCCGACTGCGAGGGCCGCGAGATCCGCACCGTCGAGGGGCTCGCGCAGGGCGACCGCCTGCACCCCTTGCAGGCCGCGTTCGTCGAGTGCGACGGCTACATGTGCGGGTTCTGCACCCCCGGCCACGTGATGGCGCTCGTGCCGCTCGTCGAATCGGGGAGGAATGACGTGACGCTCGAGGACGTGAAGGAAGCCGTCGCGGGCAACGTCTGCCGCTGCGGCGCCGCGCCGCGGATCTTCGAGGCGGGCCTCAACGCCTGCCGGAAGTCGGGCCGCTGAAGCCCCCGCTCCGCGCTCGCGCCGGAGACGGCGCGAGGGCTCTTCTGCAATTGAACGAGAGGTCGGATCGATCATGATGCCGAAGATCAAGGTCACGCTCGGGTTCAAGGGCCAGACGCGCGAGCAGGAGATCACGATCCCGGACGACGAGCCCGCGACCTGGGACGTCGACGCGAAGCTCCGCGTCGTCGGCGGCTCGCACCCGCGGAAGGAGGGATCCGACAAGGTCACCGGCCGCGCGAAATACACGTTCGACCTGAACCTCCCCGGGATGCTCCACGGGAAGATCCTCCGCTCGCCGCACGCGCACGCCCGCGTCCGCGAGATCGACCTCGCGCCCGCCCTCGCGCTCCCGGGGGTCAAGGCCGCGATCCGGACGCTCGAGGGGGACGAGGTCCGATACCAGGGCGACGAGGTCGCAGCCGTCGCGGCGACGACGCCCGAGATCGCGCGGGACGCGATCCGCGCCATCAAGGTCTCTTGGGAGGTCCTTCCGCACGTCGCCGACCTCGAGGCCGCTCGGAAGCCGGACGCGCCGCGCGTCCACGGGGCGCAGCCGAACGAGACCCAGCCGATCGAAGGCGGCCGCGGCGACGTCGACCAGGGGTTCGCCGAGGCGGAGGCGACCGTAGAGGAGACGTTCCGGACGCAGGTTCAGACTCACGTCTCGCTCGAGACGCACGGGACCGTGTGCCGGTGGGAGGGCGACACGCTCACGTGCTGGGCCTCGACGCAGGGAATCTTCACCGTCCGAGGGGACCTCGCGCAGAAGCTCGGCATCGACCAGAGCAAGATCCGCGTCCTCTGCGAGCACATGGGCGGCGGCTTCGGCAGCAAGTTCAACGCCCGCACCGAGGGCGTCGTCTGCGCGAGGCTCGCGCGCGAGGCGAACGCGCCCGTGAAGCTCATGCTCGACCGCAAGGAGGAGCACCTCGCGACCGGGAACCGCCCGTCGTCGGTCCAGACCGTGAGGCTCGGAGCGAAGCGCGACGGGACCTTGACCGCGATGCACCTCCGGTCGTACGGCGCGGACGGCCTCGGCGGAGGCGCCAACTGCGCGGCGCCGTACCTCCGCATCTACCGCTGCCCGAACGTGAAGACGATCGAGTCGTCGGTCCACATCCACGCCGGGCGCGTCGCCGCGATGCGGGCGCCGGGCCACCCGCAAGGCTCGTTCGGCCTCGAGCAGGCGCTCGACCTCCTCGCCGAGAAGCTGAAGATGGACCCGCTCGAGCTCCGCCGCCGGAACGACACGAGCCCCGTGCGCCTCGCGGAGTACGCGATCGGCGCGGAGAAGATCGGCTGGTCGAAGAGGCGCGAGATCCCCGGCTCGGACAAGGGCCCGCGGAAGCGCGGGCTCGGAATGGGCTCGGCCGTCTGGGGCGGCGCAGGGAATACCGGCCCCCAGATCGAGGTCCGCGTGACGCGCGAGGGCGCCGTCGAGGTGCGCAACGGCTCGCAGGACATCGGGACGGGGACGCGCTCGCTCATGGCGATCGTCGCCGCGGAGGAGCTGGGACTTGGCTACGGGGACGTCGCCGCGACGCTCGGCGACACGGCGCTCGGCTTCTCGGTCGGGAGCGGCGGCAGCCAGACCGCGGCGTCGGTCGCGCCCGCGGTGCGGAACGCCGCGTACGAGGCGCGGCTCAAGCTCCTGGAGATCGCCGCGCCGCTCCTCGGCGCGACGCCCGCGGAGCTCGAGACGGCCGAGGGGAAGGTGCGCGTCGCCGCGGACCCCTCGCGCGCGCTCGCGTGGAAGGACGTGTGCGCGAAGATCGACGGGCCGGCGCTCGTCGCTCACGCGGACCGCTCGCGGAACTACGACGCGTTCTCGCCCGGCTCCGCGGGCGCGCAGTTCGCGGAGGTGGAGGTCGACGTCGAGACCGGCGAGATCCGCGTGGTGAAGGTTGTCGCCGTCCACGACTGCGGTCGCATCGTCAACAAGCTTGCGGTCGAGAGCCAGATCATCGGGGGCGTCGTGCAGGGCCTCTCGTACGCGCTCCTCGAGGACCGCATCCTCGACCGGCCGACCGGCCGCATGGTCAATCCGAACCTCGAGGACTACAAGATCCTCGGATCGCTCGACACGCCGGAGATCGAGCCCGTCGTCCTGGACGTCGCGAACGGGATGAACAGCGTCGGGCTCCTCGGCATCGGCGAGTCGCCGGTGATCCCGACGGCGTCGGCGGTCGCGAACGCCGTCGCCAACGCGATCGGCGTCCGAGTGCTCGAGCTGCCGATGACGCCGGACCGAGTGCTGGCCGCGCTCGAACGCGGGCCGGTGGAGAAGGGCTGAGCCGCCCGGAAGGAACGACCGAGATGAAGACCTTCGAGTACGTCAATCCGGGCAGCGTCGACCAGGCCGTCGAGGCGCTCTCCGCCCGCGACCGGAACCGCGCCGCCGTCGTCGCGGGGGGGATCGACCTCCTGGGAGAGATGAAGGAGCGGACGTTCAGCCCGGAGCGCGTCGTCAACCTGAAACGGATCCCCGGCCTCGGCGCCGTCGAGGAGAAGGCCGGAGCGCTCCGGATCGGCGCCCTCGTCACCCTCGCCGACCTCGCCGCGTCGAAGACGGTCGCGGACCGCTTCAAGGGCCTCGCGCAGGCGGCGCTCTCGGTCGCGACGCCGCAGATCCGGAACTTCGGCACGGTCGGCGGAAACCTCTGCCAGCGGCCGCGCTGCTGGTACTTCCGCTCGGAGGACTTCCACTGCCTGAAGAAGGGCGGGAACACGTGCTTCTCGGTCGAGGGCGAGAACCGCTACCACGCGATCTTCGGGCCCGGGCCCTGCCACATCGTCCACCCCTCCGACCTGGCGCCGGTGCTCCTCGCGCTCGGCGCCTCGTTGTCGGTCGCCGGACCCGACGGCCCGCGCGAGATCGCGCTCGATCGCTTCTTCCGCATGCCGCACCAGAGCATGTTCACCGAGCACGCGCTCGAGGCGGACGAGATCGTGACGCACGTGAACGTGCCGGCGGCCGCCGCCGGCGCGAAGTCCCTCTACGTCAAGTTCCGCGAGAAGAAGTCGTTCGATTTCGCGATCTCCGCGGTCGCGGTCGCGGGGGTGGTCGAGAGCGGCGCGATCCGCGACGCGCGGATCGTGCTCGGCGGCGTGGCGCCGGTGCCGTGGCGCGTGACGAAGGCGGAGGCGGCCGTGAACGGGAAGCGCCTCGACGAGGCGACGGCGAAGGCCGCGGCCGACGCGGCGCTCGAGGGCTCGCTCCCGATGCGCGACAACGGCTACAAGGTGGCGCTCACGAAGACGCTCGTCCGGAGGGCGCTGCTCTCGCTCGCCTGAGCGGCTGGAACGCGGAGCCGGAGCGACGGGGGCCGGCCGAGCGTCGGGCCGGCCCCCGGCGCGAGATCGCGACGCGCGCCTCGCTGCTTTTCCCGGCTACTCCTCCTCTTCCTCCTCGGCCTTGAAGAGGATGAGGTTCTCGAGGAACGCGATCAGCTTGGACTTCTCCTCGGTCGACAAGCGCTTGAAGGCGTTCCGCTCGTTGGTCGCGTCGCCGCCGTGCTCGAGGACCGCTTTCTCCTCCTCCTCAGGATGTACCCCGGGCCCGATCGACGACTGGGATCGTGATCCGACCGGATTCCCCCGGCGGATGTCCCCGACACACCGGGATGTCGAGGGGCTTCGCGACGAGCGATCCGAGCGCACGGATCCGCGATTAACGCCATGGACTTTTCGATCGCTTCGATCGCGAAAGGCGTGGGTTTTCCCTATCGGAGAGCCGTTCGGGCCATAGTAGGCTCGGCCGGCCCGCCACGAACGGAGGTCCGCCATGCCCCTGTCCGCAGCGCTCCCGGGACTCCTTCTCGCCGGGATCGGGGCGGCGGCCGCCGCCGCCGAGGAGCCCAAGCTCGAGGTCCGCGTCGACCCGCGCGTGGAGATGCTCTCGATCGTCTTCCGGCTCGCGGGGAACCGCGAGTACGCGATGCCGAACTCCGCCTCGCCGTATTCGAGCGAGGTCGAGGAGCGGTTCGGGCCCTTCAAGGGCCACCCGGCTGTCGCGGCCGCGCGGGCGCTCCGCGCGACGCGCGGCGTCTCGTACGACGCCGTGATGAGCTTCGCCACGCACCTTTCCGACGGGACGAGCCTGACCGAGCGCGTGCCGTTCGATCCGCGGCCGGCGCGGCTCGACGAGCGGTGGACCCCGGACGGCGCGCGCGACTTCCTCTCGAAGCTCCGCGCGTTCGCCGAGGAGACGCGGTTCGCCGAGTTCGTCTCGTCGCACGAGGCGTTTTACCGCGCGGCGGCGAAGCGCCTCGCGGACGTCGTGTCGGACCGCGCGCGGCTCGGCTGGTTCGACGGGTTCTTCGGCGAGGTCCCCGGCGCGAGCTACGTCGTCGTCGTCGGGCTCCTCACCGGCGGCGGGAACTACGGCGTCGGCGTCATCCACCCCGACGGGCGCGAGGAGATCACCCCCGTGATCGGCGCGTACCGCTTCGACTCCGAGGGGCTCCCGGTCTACGACGACGCGGTTCTGCCGACGGTCGCGCACGAGTTCTGCCACTCGTACTCGAACCGGATCGTGGACCGGAATCTCGAGACGCTCGCGCCCGCGGGCGAGCGGCTCTTCACGCTCTCCGCGGACGCGATGCGGCGCCAGGCGTACGGGAACGCGAAGACGCTCCTCTACGAGACGCTCGTCCGCGCGTGCGTCGTGAGATGGCGCGCGGCCGGCGAGGGAAACGGCGCGGCGATCGCCGAGATCGAAGAGCAGAAAAAGCGCGGTTTCCCGTGGATCGAGGACGCCGTCCTCGCGCTCGCGCGGTTCGAGGCGAGCCGCCGCGAGCATCCGACGTTCGACGCATTCGCGCCGGAATTGGCGAAAGCGCTCTTGGCCGCCGCGGACCGCCTCGAGGCCGCGGCCGCCAAGGCGCCGAAGATCGTCTCGATGACGCCCGAGAACGGCGCGACGGGCGTCGAGGCGTCGCTCGCCGCGATCGTCGTCACGTTCGACCGGCCCATGCGCGACAAGGGGTGGTCGGTCGTGGGGAGCTCGGCCGAGGCCCCGCCGTCGGCGGGGTCGCCGTTCTACGACGAGAAGCGCCTCACGATCACGATCCCGGTCAAGCTCGAGCCAAAAAAGACCTACCGGTTCTCCCTCAACTCCGCGCGCTTCGACTCGTTCCGGAGCTAGGACGGCGTCCCGCTCGTCCCCGTCGCCGTCACGTTCACGACGAAGTGAGCGGGTCGCGTCCCGCTTTCCAGTAGTTGACGCGGCCGGCGCCGGCGCGCCGCACGGCGCGCGCGAGCGCCCGCCTGTCCTCGCGCGAGCGGAGGAGCCTCAGGTAGAGGGCGAGGAAACGCATGCGGTCCGCGGCCGTCGCCTCGGGGGGGAGGCTCGTGTCGAGCTGGGCCAAGTTCTTCCGGCGCCGCCGCTCCGTGAACCGGCGACCGACCCGCACGCCGGTCAAGTCGATGATCCAGAGCGCCGGGGCGCCGTCCGCCCTCCGTCCGAGGAGGAGGTTCTTCGCCTTCAGGTCGTTGTGGTAGAGGCGCCGCGCGTGCAGCGTCGCGACGAGCGCGGCCGCGAGACGGATGAGCGGCCGCCGCCGCGAGGGCGGCGTCCCGGGCGCCCACTCCTCGTGGATCGACCGGTCGAGCTCCCGGAGCGCGGGCTTGAGCTCGGTGACGACGTACGACGACCGCCGGCCCTTCCCCTCGAGGAGCGCGAGCGTCCTCGGCGTGTCGAGCTTCAAGACCTCGAGCGCATGCCCGGCCATCCACTCGTTCCGCGCGCGCCCTCGCCAGACGAGGTTTCGGGCGCGGTCGCGGAGGCCGCGCACCCGGTGCTCCTTCACGCAGACGGCTTTCCCGCCGGCCTCGACGCGCGTGACCTTCGTGCGCCGGCCGTTCTTCAGGACTAAAGGCCCGTCCGCGCGCTCGTGCGCGCGCACGGCCGCGAGCGCCGCCTCGCTCCCGAACGAGCGCCGGTAGAAGAGGCGTGCGCCCTCGAGACGCTCGACCCAGAACTCCGTGCTCTTGAGGACGCAGCGCCGCGTGCGGCTCTTGATCCGCCGCCATTCGAGCGATCGAGCGTCGCGCTCGGCCGCGAAATAGAGCCGCCGCGCCGCGTCCGCCGCGCCGGCCGCCGCGGCGAACGCGCGCACGAACCGCATCCGCTCCGTGCGCGTCGCGAGCTCGAGCAGCGACTGCACGAGGCGCGCGAGGCTTCGCCCTGCGGCGAAGTCGCGGAGGACCGCCGGCACGCGGAGCAGCGTGTGGAGGTCGAGCACGCGGAGGACGCCGTCGTCGCCGCGGAGGAAGTTCCCGGTGTGGAGGTCGCGGTGGAAGAGGCGCGCGCGGACGAGGGCGGCCGCGATCCGGGCGAGGCCGTCGAGGATCTCGCGCCGCTCGGAGCGGTCGCGCGTCTCGCGAAGGAGAGCCGAGGCCGTCCTCGCGTTCGCGATCTCCTCCGTGACGAGGAACGGGCGGCCGCCCGACTCCCCGATCGCGAGCGCTCGCGGCGCCGCGATCCCCGCCGCGGCGACGCGCTCGAGACCCCGCCACTCGCGGTCGTACGGACGGCCGACGATCGCCTGCTTGAGCCGCGTCGCGGCGTCCGGCCGCTTGTAGAGCTTCACGACCACGCCGCGAAAGGGCGGCGGCGCTGCCGCGCTGAAGACCGTGCGCACCGCGTTGTCCTTGAGCGGCCGCGAGTCCGCGCCGCGCGCGAGGATCGAGGCGAGGTGGGAGCGAAGCTCTTCCGCGCCCGGCGCGAACCGGACGCGCGGGCCTCCTTCGGAGGAGGGGAGCGCCGCGGCCGTCGTCGTCGTCGTCACCCGCGCGTCTCCTCGGACGGGCAGTCCCGCGCGACCGGGCAGCGGGCGCACTCCGGCTTCTTCCGCGCGTGGCAGATCCCGCGCCCGTGGTGGATGAGCGTGTGCCCGAGCCGGATCCAGTCTTCCCGCGGGAAAAGCGCCATGAGGTCGCGCTCGATTCTCTCCGGCGCCTCGTGCCGCGTGAACCCCATCCGCGCCGCGAGCCGCTTCACGTGCGTGTCGACGACGACGCCCGACGCGATCCCGAACGCGGTGCCGAGCACGACGTTCGCGGTCTTCCGAGCGACTCCCGGAAGCTCGGTGAGATCGTCCATCGTCCGCGGCACGGCCCCGCCGTGCGCCTCGGCCATGCGCCGCGCGGCGCCCGAGAGGCTCTTCGCCTTCATCCGGAAGAAGCCCGTCGGGCGGACGACTTTCTCGATGTCGGCGACGTTCGCCCGGGCGAGCGCCGCCGCGTCCGGCCAGCGGGAGAAGAGCGCGGGCGTCACCCGGTTCACGCGCTCGTCGGTGCACTGGGCGGAGAGGATCGTCGCCACGAGGAGCTCGAACGCGTTCCGGTGGTCGAGCGCGCACCGCGGGTCGGGCCAGCGGGCCTTCAGAGCGGACCAGATCCGAGCCGCCCGCGCCGCGCGCCCGGCCGCGCTCTCGCGCGGAAGCGCCTTCGCTCTCCTCTTGGCCCCTTTCTTCCTCACCGCCGTCGCGCGCCGCGTCATGCGCTCTTCCAGACGATCGTCGTCGAGAGCCGCCGCATGCCGCCCGGCGCGAGCGTCATCGAGACGAGATCGCCTCCCACGAACTCGCGGACGCGGTCGATCGCGGCGAGGTCCATCGCGCCGTGAGGGATCGTGATGCGGTTCCCGTCCGCGGCGGAGGAGCTGCCGGCGGCGGCGAGCTTCACCTCCGGCGCCCCGGCGTCCGGGAAGAGCGCGAGGACCCGGAGGACGAATCCGAGCGGGTGCGAGCGCGGGATCGAGCCGGGAACGTAGCGGCGGACGAGCTGGGGCGGGACCCAGACCGCGCGCTCGTCCTCGAGGAGGAGGACGCAGACGTGGGACTTTCGCGCGTCGATCACGAGGCCGGACCGTCCGGCCGCGTCGAGCTTCTCGGTGTAATCGGTGGCCTGGATCTGGACGGCCTCGCCCGCGAGGGTCTTTTCGCCGCTCGTCGCCATCGTCATCGCCGGCCGCGTTCTTTGCCTTCCGTCAGGACGTCACCTTCTTCTTGCCCGCGCTCGCGAGCGCGAGGATCGCCTCGGCAAGCTTTCCGGGATCGTGCCGCAGGAGGTGGACGTTGTCCGGGCGGCGGTGCTCGGCGATCTCCTCGAGCGTCGTCGACTTGAGGAGCGGCACCCGGATCGCGCCGTCGGGCGAAAGGTCGTCTTTCACCTGCTCGGCGCCCTGGGACTTGTAGTGAAGAAGGATCTCGGGCGGGACCGGCGCGTTGTTGAGGAGGACGTGGCCGACCGGGCCGCCGAGGTACTTCTCGATCTCGCGGACGTGCTCGGCGGCGGTCATCCCGTCGGTTTGCCCCGGCTGCGTCATGAGGTTCATGACGAGGACCTTCGGCGCCGCCGAGTCGCGAAGCGCCTGCGCGAGGCCGTCGGTCAGGAGAAGGGAGACGAGGCCCGTGCGGACGGTTCCCGGGCCGATCACGATCAGGTTGGCCGCGCCGATCGCGCGCGATACAGGCGGGTGGAGCGGCGCCCGGTCGCGGAGGTACATCCGCGCGATCGGCGTCCGCGGCTCCCGCCGGATGATCTCCCACTCGCCGACGATCGTCTTCCCGTCCTCGAGTTCGGCCGCGATCTCGGTCGAGACCGTGCTGACGGGGAGGACGCTCCCCTTGATCTTCAGGAGCCGCCCGGCCATCTCGACCGCTTTCCCGAAGTCACCCGTCTTCCGGGCCAGCGCGCCCAGCATGAGATTCCCGAGGCTCACCCCCTCGAGGTCGCCCTCGGTGAAGCGGTACTCGAAGAGCTGCTTCAGGAGCGGGTCCTTCGAAAGCGCCGTCAAGCACGAGCGCGAGTCGCCCGGCTGCGGGATGCCGAGGCTCTTCCGCACGATCCCGCTGTGGCCGCCGTTGTCGGTCACGGCGACGACGGCGGTGAGCTGCACGTCGTGCTCGCGGAGACCCTCGATCAGGGTCGACTGGCCCGTGCCGGTGCCGAGCGTGACGATCCGTCTCAATCGGGATCCTCTCTTCGCCCTCCGGCCGGAGGGGCGAACCGGAGATTCTAGCCCTCGGGGGCCCCGAGTTCGACGCGGGGGGCGTCTTTCGGCCCGGGCCGGCTTCCCATAGAATGCGCCGCCACGATGATCCCGATGTCGCGCGCCCCGGTCCTCGCGCCGGCCGCCCTCGCCGTCCTCTTCGCCCTGCCGCAGGCGAGGGACGCGGAAAAGCCGGCGCTCCCGACCGCGGAGGAGCGCTCGGCGCTGAAGTCGCGCGTCGACGCCGCGGTGGAGAAGGGCGTCCATTGGCTCAAGCGCCAGCGGTCGGCGGAGGGACACTTCGGCCCGGTCGCCTTGGCGGAGTTCGTCTTCAGCGAGGGGCCGACCGCGCTCGCGCTCCTCGCTCTCCTCGACAGCGGGGTCTACCGCGGCGAGGACGTGATCTCGCGAGGCTTCGCCTGGCTCCTCGCGCGCGACTTCACGAAGGTCTACGACGTCTCGATCTCCATGATGGCGCTCGAAGCGAGGGCGACTCCGCCCGAGGAGCTCCTGAGTCGGGGCGCTGGGGAAAAGCGAGGCGCGGGCGAGCGAACGCTGAAGGACGGCGAGCGCCGGTGGATGGAGCGCGCCGCGGAGTGGCTCGTCCGCCACCGGTCCGGCGACGCCTGGAGCTACCCGCGCCCGGGCGCCGAGCCGGACAACTCCAACACCCAGTACGGGATCCTGGGGCTGAAGTCAGCCGCGCGCTGCGGGGTGAAGATCGACAGGGCCGTCTGGCTCGACGTCCTCCGGTACTTCCTCGAGGCGCAGGAGCCGAAAGGCGACAGCGTGCGCCTCGTGCGCGGGACGCTCTCGCGCGAGGCGGGCTACGCGCCGAAATCGTACGCATCGCGCGCTGAGGTGCTCGGCTGGGGCTACAAGCCGAGGTCCGCCCCGGGCGAGGCGTACGGCAGCATGACCTGCGTCGGCATCGCGTCGCTCCTCATCGCCGAGTCGGAGCTCAGGGGCTACGGCAAGTTCACCGGCAAGATGGCGGCGGAGACCGCGCGCGCCGTGCGGAACGGGCTCGCGTGGCTCCAGGAGAACTTCTCCGTGCAGGTGCACCCGCGGCACGGGACCGAGTACCACCACTACTATCTCTACGCGCTCGAGCGGGCGGGGGCGCTCTCCGACACGGACCTCCTCGGCGGGCGCGACTGGTATCACGAGGGGGCGGCGTACCTCTGCGACACGCAGAAGCCGGACGGCCGCTGGGTGCCGAAGGGAGGCGCGGGAGGCGACCTCGCGGAGACGTGCTTCGCGCTCCTTTTCCTCAAGCGCTCGACGGTGCCGCTCGGCGAGACGACGCCGCGGGTCCGGTAGCCGATGACGCCGATCGCGAAGATCGCCGCCATCGCGGCCGCGGGAGGCCTCGGGGCGCTCGCGCGCCACGCCCTCGCGGGGCTCGTCACGCTCGAGAAGGTGCGCGTCATCGCGTGCCGGCGCAAGAAGAAATGAGGAAGAAGACCGTCTCGCCGGCGCGCGGCCGCCGTCCGCTCGGCGTCGGCCTCGTCGGCACGGGCGACGTGGCCCGCGCGCACGCCTCGAACTTCTCGAAGATCGGCGGCTGCGAGGTCGTGGCCGTCCTTTCCCGCGAGAAGGAGCGCGCGCGGCGGCGGATCGACGAGCTCGGGCTCGCCCGCGCGGAGCCCTACGGCGATCTCTCCGCGTTCCTCGCGCACGGCGGCCTCGACGTCGTCGTCGTGTGCTCGCCGCATCCGAACCATCCGGCCGAGACGATCGCGGCCGCGCGCGCCGGAAAGCACGTCGTGATCGAGAAGCCGGTCGCGCTCGACCGCGCCTCCCTCGGGAGGATGCTCGCCGCCGTGAAGAGGGCCGGAGTCCTGACGAGCGTCTGCTTCGAGCTCCGCTGGATCGGGCTCATCCGGAACGTCCGCGCGCTCGTCGCGAAGGGCGCGCTCGGCGAGGTGTTTCACGCGGCGTGCGGCTACCACCACGGGATCGGCCCGTGGATCCCGCAGTGGTCGTGGAACGTGAAGAAGCGGATGGCGGGCTCGGCGCTCCTCACCGCCGGCTGCCACGCGCTCGACGGGCTCCTCTTTCTCGTCGGGAGGCGCGTGGTCGAGGTCGCCGCGATGAGCGGGAAGAGCCGCTCGAACCCGCTCCGCTACGAGTACGACCCGAACGTGGTGGCGCTCCTGCGCTTCGAGGGAGGCGCGCTCGGCGAGGTCGCGGCGTCGATCGAGTGCCGGCAGCCGTATCTCTTCCCGTTGCTCGTCCAGGGGACGAAGGGGACGGTCTGGAACGACCGCTTCGCGACGACCGAGTGGCCCGGCCTCAAGGGCTGGGCGCACCTCCCGGCCGACTGCCCCGAGTCGGGCGACGTCGAGGACCACCCGTACCTCGGGCAGTTGCGGGAGTTCGTCGAGTGCATCCGGACGGGGCGGCGCCCGTCGAACGACATTGCCGCGTGCGCGCACGTCCACGACGTCATGTTCGCGGTCGAGGACGCGATCCGCGAGAAGAAGACCGTGCGCGTCGCCCGCACGGCCGCGCGATCGTGACGCCCCGCGAGGTGACGCGGGCGCTCGCGCGCGTGCGGCGTGCGATCCGGCCGTTCCGCGTCCCGGCCGTGACCGTCGTCGCGCGGACGCGGGACCCGTTCCGGGTCCTCGTGTCGACGATCCTTTCGCTCCGGACGCGCGACGCCGTGACCGACGCCGCGTCGGCGAAGCTCCTTTCGCTCGCCGACACGCCGGAGGCGATGCTCCGCCTCAGGCGGCGGACGATCGAGAAGGCGATCTACCCCGTGTCCTTCTACCGGAACAAGGCGCGCCACCTCCGCGAGACGTCGCGCCGCCTCGTCGAGCGGCACGAAGGCCGCGTGCCGCGGACGATCGAGGAACTGCTCGAGCTCAAGGGCGTCGGCCGGAAGACCGCGAATCTCGTGGTGACGCTCGGCTACGGCCTCCCCGGGATCTGCGTCGACACGCACGTCCACCGGATCTCGAACCGCTGGGGTTTCGTCCGCACGAGGACGCCCGAGGAGACCGAGGCGCGCCTCCGCGAGACGCTTCCGCGCCGGCACTGGATCGAGGTCAACGACCTCCTCGTCACGTTCGGCCAGAACGTCTGCACGCCGACGTCGCCCCGGTGCGGCGCGTGCCCGCTCGCGCGATCGTGCGCGCGGGTCGGCGTGACGCGGTTCCGCTGAAGGCAACGCAACACTGAGGTTGCGGCGACGCCATCGTTCCGAACCCCCGATGCCGATGAGCGGTCTCAAGTCTCCGGAGGACCGGTTGTTCGTCCTCTGGACTCGGAGTGGGCTTTCTCATCATGCCGGTCGAACAGCTCAGGGCGGCGGTGCGCGGCCTGCCGAAGAAGGAACTCGCGCGATTCCGGGCGTGGTTCGCCAAGTACGATGCCGCGCTTTGGGATCGGCAATTCGAGCGAGACGTCGCGGAAGGGGGGCTCGACTCGCTGGCCCCCGAAGCACGGAAGGATGCGCGCGCCGGAACCTGCACCGACCTTTGAAGCATCTCGCCAGCGCTCGGTTCTGGCGGTGCTATCGGAGCCTGCCCGAAGAAGTCCGGGAGGCGGCCGATCGGAGCTTCGCGCTCCTCAATGCGAGTCCGGGGCACCATTCGCTGTCCTTCAAGCGAATCGGACAGTTTCGGTCCGTACGTATCGGTCTTCACTACCGCGCGCTCGCGGTCGAATATCGGAAGGACATCGTTTGGTATTGGATCGGGTCCCATGCGTCCCACAAGTATGCGCGCTGTCCAGTTGGGCCTATTGGCGCTGAGCCACAGGATCGCGAGCTGGGGACCAAAGTTGCAATCGCATGAGGTCTTCGGGATGGACAGGGCCTGCGGAGAGCTTCTAGTCCGAACCACCCTGCAGCACGAGCGAGGCCCAGAAGTAAGGATGATCCCAAGCGGCCGCGCCGGTCTTGAGAGTGCGAGTCGCCGACGGACGAATCGCGCTCTCTCCGCGCAGTAGGGCGAGCTTTGCCCGACGTAGGGCCTCGGCCTTCGAGCAATGTCCCGTCAGGATCTCCTCGTAGAACCTCACCATCAGCAGCTCCGTGGGCTCTTGGGTCGCGCCCGCGCCCTCTTCTCCACTCACGGTCCAGAGCGGAGAGATGACCGAAGCCGCTCCGCGCGAGAGGAAGGCTCCGGGCAAGCCGCTGGCGTTCGGGGCGGGAGCGTCCCGGTCTCCGAGCTTCAATCCTCCTCCCGAGAGAACGACGATCTCGGCCGAGAGGCGAGGAAGTTTGCCGACCTCGGCAACGCTCAGGAGCGGCATCTCCTCGCGAGCGCGGCTACTGGCGAGCTCGAGCGCCGAGAGATCGTGCGCGTTGCTCGCGAGATGCACGAATCGGAAGCCGGATAGATACGCACTGTCAACGATGCCCTCTTGCGCGTCGTCACCGAGCAGGACCGCGGCCCTGCCGTCGGCGAAGAGCCGCGAGATCGTCTCGACCTCGCGGCGAGCCGATCGGAACGGACGAGACGTTGTCCCCGACATCGATGGGCAAGCTACCCCCAGGAAGTCGAGACTTCCGACATCGGAGGAAGTCTTCCCTTGTCGGCTTTCGAGCAAGACGCCGGCGGACGGCCAGTACGCCATTGCCTTGTCGAGGACTTCGTATCGTGGGAGCCCGTTCGTGAAGTCGTTCGGGTCTCTGACCAGGGCCTCGAAGGGCACTCCCGGCGCCGCCGGATCCGGCGACACGAGGACCAGGCTGCAGCCCTCCAGCTCCCGGGCCACAGGAGCTAGGTACGCGTCATAGACCGCCTGCGCCCGGAGCGCCACCGACCGCGGCTCGTCTCGCCCGCAGATTGCCCTGATGAAGGCAAGGCTACGCCGCGTCGCTTCGCCGGCTCCCAAGCCGAGGCTCTTCACCACCGCTCCGTCTCGGCGGACGACGAGGACGTAGCCGTCGTCCGGACCTTGCAGGTACTCGAGCCAGGCGGTGTCCTGGTCGAGCGCGGCTGCGACCCGGGCCAGCTCGATTTCCGTCCGGCGTGATCCGGACGCTGGATGCTCGCCGAGCTGCTCGAGGGCGACGGATCGCACGCCCTCCAGGAACTTGAGAGCCGCCCAGGGTCCCCCCATGGTCGCGGAGCCGGCCGGGTCGTCGGCGTCCCACGTGGCCTTGAGCTGCTTCGCCAACCTCACCCCGGCGACGAAGCCGTCGCGGAGCTGATCGCGGAGGGCCGAACGATCGAGAACCGTCAGCCCTTTGGCATCCAAGACCTCACCCGCGAGATCGAGCCATCGCGTTCGGCTCCGCAGCGCGTCATCCGGGCGGTCGAGTTGCTCCTGGAGGCCAGCGATCTGTTCCAGCACCTCGAGCGCGCCCAGACGATCAGCGACGCTCGGATGGGTCAGGAGACTGAGCGCGGCCTCCAGGGCGCGCATCGCCTCCTCGCGTCGCTCCAATTTGCGGAGCGCGAGTCCCTCGCTGGCCAGCGCTTCCCCTTCTCGCCAGAGGTTCGCCCCGGGGTGCTGCTTGCTGAGCACGAGCGCGTCGACCGCCGACCGGAAAGCGTCGTCGTATCGTTCCAGGCCCAGATAGGCTCTCGCGAGAACGTTGCTGCACCGCGACGAGTCGTCGTAATCCTGGATCGAGTCCGCCTGGATCTTTCCTTTCGTCGCGAGATCGATGGCCTCAACGAAGCCGCCCAGCCGGCGCGCTGCGGAGGCCGCCCGGCCGTAACTCCTCGCCTCGAGAATCCGAGCCGTCTGTTCGTGCATCCGTGTCGGACCGTTGATTTCGTGCAGGATCTCCGCCGCATGCCGTGCGAGGTCGCGGGCCTCGGCATGGCGGCCGACCAGCTCGTGGCACCAAGCGAGCTTTTGCAGCGCGTTGGCCTCATCCCTCTTGGATCCGGTTCTCCTCTGGATACGCACCGAGTCCTTCAGGTACCGGAAGGCTTCGCCTACGAGGCCGTTCTGGATGCACATCAGGCCAAGGTCATTTTCCGCCACGCCGAGGGGCTCCCAGAGCTGGATCTCGCGCAAGGACTCGATCACATCCTTCCATCGGTCCATCACCTCGCCCGGGAGAGCTTGCTGATCGTTCCACAAATAGAACGTCAGCCCGAACTCGGCGAGTGACTCACCGCGGACATATCCGGTCTCCCGAGACAAGTCCATCGCCTTTTCGCAAGCCGCTCTCCGAGCCTCGAGGCTCGGGGCACAGAAACCAGACCGCAACAGGCACTCGATCTCTCCCCACGGGTCGTGGAGGCGGCGGTAGGCGTCGGCCGCCTCCCGGTAGAACTCTTCGGCCGCTTTCTGGATGGCCACCATCCGCGCCACATCGCAAATCTCCGGGAGCGTGACGCTTGCCGGGACGACCGGTCTCCAGAAGATGCAAACGTTGTCGTCGTGAGGGGCCACGTTCCGTTGGATGGCCCGGTCGAGCCGCCGCTTCTCCGCGAGGTCCATTGGCGAGTCTGCCCAGCGCCGGTAAGCCTCCGTCCGTTCGAGCAGCGACTTGTCGTTCCGAACCACGATCCATGCCCGGCTCAAGCGCTCGGCCTCGTCGAGCTGCTGTCTCCGCTCGCTGGAGCTCTCGATGTCGAGCGCCCCTTCGAGCAGGCTGGCCAATACGGCCGCCGGTCCGCGCCCGTGCTCCCTCACCCAGGATTGGAGGGCCGTCTCGTCCCACGAGTCGATGCCGCTCAGGAACTCGAGACGGAGATCCGGTGCCTCGATCTCGCCGGCCTCGGGAACGAGTCTCCGGTACCAGTAATTCCCTCCGCTCCGGCGCTCCAAGGCTCGAAGGATCTGCCGGGCGTCCGATTCCTCGGATGTGTGAGAGGCCCGAACGAGCTCTTCCAGCTCATCACTTGTCAGCCTTTCTCGAGTTGCGATCACGGCGCAGCTCGCCTCCAGCGCGCCCTCCGGGATCGCCGCGACGATCTCCATCGGTCCAGGCGCTTTGGAGGAGAGTGGCTCGCTCTCCGGACCGCCCGTCGGCTCCGCCCAAGCTGTCTCGAGGGACAGCCCCGTCGAATGGCCGACGACCGCATACACGTAGGCGGAGCACCTGAGGTCGATGCGGAGAAGCAGGTGGTCTCCCCGACCCTCCGGCCGATCGCCGAAATCGCCGGAGCGGATCGGGAATCGACCCCAGAGTGGCTCGCTGGCGAAAACGGAGCCGACCCGCAGAATCGGATAGAGGACGGCCACGAGCAGGCCGGCCGCGACGCCGCCTGCTACCAGAGCGCGCCATACGGAGAGCCGAGGGAAGCGCGGACCGCGCGCACGCCGGAGGGTAGAAGTCGCTGGCCCGAGCCACAGAGGCCGGTATGCCCGGTCGGGAACCGCGCTTCGGCCCGCGCATTCCTCGCCCGCCGCCCGGTAGGCCAGCGCCAACTCACGGCAGGACGCACACGCATCCAGGTGAGCCAGGACGTCCTGGTCGGGCCCGGCCCCGGGAGCTTCCGGCAGTCTCGAGAGCACCCACATCGCGGAAGGGCACTCCGGCTGCGGCGCGGGCGGTTCATGGCGCATGAGCCGCGACAGCTCGGCATCGAGTGCCGCTTCGTCACCGCCTCCGCTCGATTCTATGGGCTCTGGAGTCATGCCACCGCCTACGGCTCCCGCGAGCCTCTAGGTTGTGGAGACTCGGCTCTCACTCGCCGTCTATCCAAGATTGTTCGAAGTTTCTTGAGCAGGCGGCTCTTCCGGTTGTAGAGGACCTCGCACGCGACCCCGAGAAAACTGGCGGCTTCCTCCGTCTTGACCGCGTCCACATACAGGAGTTGAAAGAGAGCTTGATCATCCGAGCCACAGAGCGCGAGCGCCTCCGAGACCGAGTCCTTCGTGAGGCTCGAGTCGGGCACCTCGTCGCTTCTGGAGATCTCCTCCAGATTGTCCGGATCGGCGAGCCGATCGGCGTGCGAGCGCTCTTTGATCAGTCGGGACGCTCGGGTCCGGGCATGGTTGGCCGCGAGTACCGCCAGGTAAGCACGGAGGGGCCCGTCATGACGGAATCTCGCGAGGGCCGCCGCCTTGCTCAGGAAAATGTCGGCGAAGAAGTCTTCCGTCGCTTCATCCACTTCGGTCGGTCCGCTGGGCAGCCCGCGCCGCGCCAGGATCCGGCGAATGATCGCGCTGAGAAACCGGCCGTAGCGGTCCATCAGCTCCCGCCATCCATCCGGATCGAGATCGATGCACCGGTGCAGCAAGCGCTCCTCGTCGCACTCGGTTTCAGCACCCATGGAGACCTCATCACGATCGCCGCCGACTCGGACCCGACGAGTGTAGTGCGGCCCCACTTCTGCCGCAATTGTCTGCCCGCACCCTTCAAGGGGGGACAGCGCCGACGCTCTGAAACTACCGGTCGCGGAAAAATGTCGGATAGGTTCTCGTCGCTTAGATCGCCTCCACGGACGAACACGCGAACGGGCTCGTCCCGAGTGAGCCGAGCGCCCGTCGTGTCTACTGGAGTGAAGAGCATATCCCAGTGCCGGGAACAGAGCTGGCTGCCGATCCCACTTCCGCTCGGTGCGAGCGGGAGCCGCCCGCGCAGCCCATCGAACCCCAGGAGGGATTCCATGTCTTCAGATGGTTGCGGGATACACGACGTAGTCCTCGGCGCGCGGAGCATGGCGCTCGTGCTTGGGCTGCTCCTGTTGCCGATCGAGGTGCTCGCGCAACCCTGGTCGCCGCTCTCGAACCTGAGCGGCGATCCCGATGCATCCCGCTTGCCCGCCGTGGCGACGGGTCTCGATCTTTCGACCCACGTCGTCTGGACGAATCAGACAACTCGCGACATCCTCTACTCGGCCCGGCTCGGATGCGGTGCCTGGTCGACGCCGCAAGTGATCGGGACGTACGCCGGGACGACCCTGTTCGCCGACGGGGAGGCCCGCGTGGCAGTCGCCCCGGACGGGACGGTCCACGTCCTCTACGCCGACGACAGCTCCGGGAATAGCGAGATCTACCACCGGAGCCTCCCCCCGGGCGGGAGCTGGTCGTCGGCGGTCAACATCTCGAACACGGCCGGCACGCGGTCGGAGTTCCAGAGCCTCGGTGTGGGGCCAGACGGCACCGCGCACGCCGCCTGGATCGATCTCACGCCGTCCGGCGGCTTCTGCTGCGCGGATGTGTACTACGCGAGCCTTCCGCCGGGAGGAAGCTGGAGCGCGCCGATCAACATCTCGAACAGCGGCGCCAACACCTACCCCGTGGAGCTGACCGCCGGGCCGGACGGCTCGGTGCAGGTCGTCTTCCAGCAGGAGGACGGGGGACCCGGCGTGGCGAACATCTACCACGTCGAGAGGCCGGCGGGCGGCGTGTTCGGCGCGCCCGTGAACCTGACGGGGGCGGCGGTGATGTTCCGCTGCCTCGGCGGGGTGGCGATGACCGCTGACGGCACGGTGCATGTCGTCTACTGCGAGGGGAGCGGGGGGACCTTAGACATCTTCTACCGGAGCCGTCCGGCGGGTGGAAGCTGGAGCGGGGCCACGAACGTCTCGAATACGACGGGGGCGGCGAGCCAGGGCCCGGCCATCGCGGCCGACGCGACGGGAGGGGTGAGCGT
>Ga0187892_10004014_pt1 | contig 25619 bp, 20 predicted proteins | sample MA1701073metaG_FD_139345 | JGI IMG/M metagenome (GOLD analysis project Ga0187892, IMG submission 139345) | Bio-ooze microbial communities from a basaltic lava cave in the Kipuka Kanohina Cave System on the Island of Hawaii, USA - MA170107-3 metaG ... | reverse complement strand
GCGCGAAGTTTCCGTACGCGCGCGGGTGGAGCTTCGCCTTCAGGAACGCGCCCTCGGGCGCCATCGAGGCGGCGTCGGATCCGAAACTCACCCACGGGAGCCGGATCTGTTTCCGGACGTTCTCCTCGGACATCATGAAGTAAACCGTGTCGACCCGGCTGTCGTCCTCGATCACCAGATCCATCGCGGTCTCCTCGGCCGACTTCCCGCGCATCCGGGCCACTTCGGCCAGCGTCTTTCCCGTGAGCGGCTTGAGCGCCTCCTTCTTGAAGCCGACCAGGACCATGTTCTCGGGCGACCCCGCGGCAAGGTAAAGGTTCTCCCAGGCGTCCGTCGGCGTGGACATCTCTCGCCGGACGCGCTCGCGGACCGCCGGCTCCTTCAGCCGCTCTATCCACTTCCGAAGCCCCCCCTCCTGCACCCAGGGCGGCATCGCCGCGTCCAGCCCCGTGTGGCCGGCGGTATAGGTGTACATGTCGGCGGTGATGCGGACCCCCTCCGCCCGCGCCGCCTCGACCTTGGCGATCACCTTGTCCATCTTCGGCCAGTTGGACTTCCCCGCGGCCTTCAGGTGGTAGATCTCCGCGCGGACTCCGGCCTCGCGCGCGATCCGCAGGATCTCGTCGACCGCCTCCTCGAAGCGGTTCCCCTCGCTCCGGAGGTGGGAGATGTACATTCCGCCGTGCTCCGCGGCCACTCGTGACAGCGCCACGAGCTCGGCCGTGTCGGCGTAGAACGCGGGCGCGTAGATGAGGGAGGAGCCAACCCCGAGGGCCCCTTCTTCCATCGCTTGCCGCACGAGGGCGCGCATCCGCTCCAGCTCCGCCGCCGTCGGCCGCCGGTCCTCGTAGCCGATCTCGTGGATGCGGACCGTGGTCGCCCCCACGAACGAGGCGACGTTGCACGAGACGCCGCGCCGCTCGAGGTGTTCCAGGTACTGGCCCAGCGTGGTCCATTCGATCTCGTACTTGAGGTCGCCTTGCTGCTCCTTCTGATCCTTCCTCATCGCCTCGTTGACGGGCCCCATCGACCAGCCCTCGCCGAAGACCTCGAGCGTCACGCCCTGCCGGAGGTCGCCCAGAGAACGCCCGTCCACCAGAAGAGACTCCGTGGCCCAGCTCAGCATGTTGATGAACCCGGGCGCGACGGCCAGCCCCTTCGCGTCGATCTCGACGCGCCCCCGCGCGCCGGGCCCCACCGAGGCGACCCGGTCTCCGCGGAAGGCCACGTCCCCCACGAAGGCCGGCGCCCCCGTGCCGTCGTAGATTGTTCCGTTGCGGATCACGACGTCAAATTCGCCCGCAGACCTCCCGGAGCAGCCACCCCAGACGACGGCCAGGGCCAGAATCATCCCGGTTCGGGTCACGCTCCCCCCCATTCGATTTTCAACGAGAGGAATCTTTGCCAATGTCGAAAGAGAGCCAACGGGGATTATACGGCCGGAGCGGCCGGCTTTCGAAAAGGAGAACGTCATGGGTCTGATCCGCCTGGGTGCGGCCGCCGCGCTGCTCGTCGGCGTCAATCCTTACATCAAGGTGCTTTACCCGATCCAGCAATACCAGAAAGATGCCGAGGTGATCGTCGAGGGCGTGATCGAGAGCGCGGACGCCCAGAAGAAGACCTGCGTCGTCAAGGTCACGAAGGTTCACAAGGGCAAGTGCCCCTACGCCCACATCCGGATGAACCTTGCGGGCGGAGGCCAATGGCACCCCGACGCGGCGATGAGGCATTACGTCGTGGGGGCGCGGGCGATCCTCTTCTACAAAAACGACACGTATCGGAAGGAAACCTGGAGAGGCCAGATCTACAGCAGCCGGTTCTTCGCCAGCCTCCACGTGAAGAAAGACGCCGCCCCCGAAACGGCGTCGTGGGACTGGGAGAACCTCGAGATCCATCTGAACCGCACGTTCAACCGCACGACGGAGGAACTGGCGGCGATCGTGGCCGGCGGCCTCTCGGGGAAGCTCAAGCCGCCCGCCCCGGACCCGGGTGTCCCCGAGATCACCAAGGACGCCGTCCTGGCGCTCCCGCCGCCGGGGGTGAAGGTCGACGAGGCCAAGCTCCCGGCGCCCTTCCGAAGGGCCGCTCCGTAGCTACCGCTGGGCGGCTCTCTTACGGGCCTCCCGCAGCCGATCCTCGTATTCGTTGTCTGCGGCGGGATCCAGGCGGACCGCGTCGCTGAAATCGCGGGAGGCCGCGGCGAAGTCCTCTTTTGCCCCGGCTTTGTCGCCGGCTTTCTCCCGATAGAGCGCCCGCTCGAAACGGACGTTGCCCCGTTCGGCCAGGGCGTCGGAATCCGCCTGCGACAGCTCGCCGGCGCGGGTGTAGTCGCCCTCCGAAGCCGCGAAGTCCGGCAACGGGTCTTCTCCCCGTTTGATCCGTAGAAGCGCCCGCCGCAGCCGGACTTCCCCGCGCTCCTTCAAGGGTCTGGGGGAGGCGCCGTCCACCCTTACCGCCTCGGTGTAGTCGTGCTCGGCCTTCGCGTACTCCTCCAGCGGGTCTTCGCCCCGGACGACACGGTAGTAGGCGCGCTTGGTCCACAGGTAGCCTCGGTATCTCCATCCGACCAGGTATCGCGGGTTGAGGCGCAGCGCCTCGTTGAAGTCCTTCTCCGCCCTGGCGAAGTCGTTCAGGGGGCCCTCGGCGGACTGCATGAGATGGACCCCCGCGTGGGTCCGCAGGTAGCCCCTCCAGAGCCACAACTCCGGCGACCCCCGATCGAGCTTTTCGGCCGCCGCGAAATCCTCCTCCGCCCCCCCGTAGTCCCCCCTCGGGTCCTGGCCGTGCGCCATGCGGTAGATCCCGCGCAGGGTCCGCACCACCCCCCGCCTCCTTCTCGCTTCGGCGGACCGTTCGGAAAGGAGGAGGGCCTGCGTGAGGTCCTCCTCCGCCCCGCGGTAGTCCGGAAGCGGATCCTCGCGGCGGCCCAGCCGATTCAGTCCGCGCTCCACGCGCACCTCGCTGCGTCCGACCCAGTGCTGGAGGTAGCCGCGGTCCTTCGACATCCCTTCGGCGTAGAACGCCTCCGACTCACCCCACTTCCGGACCTTTTCCTCGAAATCCCCGGTCTCGCCCGCCTGCGCCTGGGCCGATCGGGCCAGCGTCTCCCACGCCTCCTCCAGGAGCGGATTCTTTCGGACCGCGGCTTCCAGCGCCGTCCGGGCCTCGGGGTACCGCCCTTGGTAATAGGTCAGGATCCCGCGCGCGGCGAGCACGTTCGCCTCCTCCGGCTCCCCGCGGAGAACCCTTTCCAGATTCACGCAATCGGCCAGAATCCGGTCGCGCAGCCGGACGAGCTCGGGCGTCGCCCGCTCGACCTTCTCGACCGAGAGCGCCGACGCAGGCCTGCGCCCCCCCGCCGGCGTCGCGCCCGACTCCAGGGCCCGCAGGGTTTCGCCGGCCCTCTGCAACTCCTGCCCGTACTTCTTCGAGAGGAGCACGGCCCGTTCGTAGAGCGCCGAGGCGTAGGCCGGCTGCATCCCCAGGGCGCGCTCCTGGCACTTCAGCGCCTTCTCGTCCTCCATGAGCGCGCGGTACATCCGTCCCATGAGGTACTCCACCTCCGCGAGGCCCGGCGCCCGTTCGATCGCCCCGCGGTAGGCGGTCTCCAGCGCCGGCAGCCAGCGGCGCATCTCGGCGTTGCCGCCCTTCCGCCTCATCTCCAGAGCCGACTCCACCGAGATCCGCGCCGTGTCCCGCAGAGTCGCCACAGCCAGCGCGCGCTCCTCCCGGTAACGGGTCCACACCACGATCGCCGCCGCCATCGCCGCCAGGGCGCCCGCCGCAAGCGCCCACGCGGCCGGATTCCTCATCAGCCGGCGCAGGAGTTTGTGCGCCACGCCCGCCGGCCGCGCCAGGATGGGCTCCCCGTCGAGGTGCCGTCGGAGGTCCTCGGCCAGCTCTCCGGCGGAGGCGTACCGCCGGCGCGGGTCCCGGTCCATCGCCTTCAGAATGATCGTTTCCACGTCGCGCGGCACCTTCGGATTCAGCGTGCGCGGCGCCGCCGGATCTTCGCGGACGATCTTTCCGTACAGATGCGCAAGCGTCTCCCCCTGGAAGGGGGGGCGGCCGGTCAGGGCCTCGTAGAGGATCGCCCCCAGGGCGTACACGTCCGTCCGCGGGCTGATCTCGTCCGTCCGGCCTTCGACCTGTTCAGGGGCCATGTAGAGCGGCGTCCCGAGCCGGGTCCCGGGGCGCGTCAGGTTCGCCCCAGGGTCGAGCAGGTGGGCCAACCCGAAGTCGCCGACTTTCGGTTCCCCGGAAGGGGTCACGAGAATGTTGTCCGGCTTGAGGTCTCGGTGCACGATGCCCTTCTCGTGCGCCGCCGCGACTCCCCTCGCCGCTTTTTCCAGGAGGCGGATCCGCGCCCTCGCGTCGGCGGGTTCCTTCCGGATCACCTCGCTCAGGGGAGCCCCGTCGACCAGCTCCATCACCAGGTAAGGGCGGCCCTTCTCCTCGCCCGCGTCGTAGACGGCGGCGACGTTCGGATGGACCAGTCCCGCGGCCGCCTTGGCCTCCCGCCGGAAGCGCTCCCGGCCCACGTCGCTCGCGGACGCCGCCTCGTGCAGCACTTTGAGCGCGACGGGACGATTCAGCTCCCGGTCCCACGCCCGGTACACGACCGCCGACGTCCCCTCCCCGAGGCGCTCCCGGATCTCGTAGCGCAGGAACTCGGGAGGCCGATCGAAGGCGCGCTCCCGCTCGTGCTCGCGGATCTCGTCGCGGACCCAGTCCGTCCAGCCTTCAGGAGCCGAAGAAGGCATTCCATTCCTCCTCGAGCTCCCCGGGACCCGACGTCATTCGCGAAAGCTCCTCGCGGATCTCCTTTCGGATCTCCTCTCGCACGGCGAAGAGGTGGTTCTTGACGTCGCCCTCCTTGAGGCCCAGCTTCGCTGCCAGGGCGGCGTACGTGGGGCGCGCGTCGGGCGGGGCGAGGCTGTATTCCTCGAACACCCGGAGCTGCAGATCCCGCCCCCCGGAGTGGAACCGCGCGCGGACGCGCTCGACCGCGTTCGCGATGAGCGACGCCAGCCACGCCTGGTCGAACGCCTGTTCCGGGTCGGCGGACTTGGGGTCCGGCAGGGCCACGGGGCTGTCCAAGTCCATGATGCGGACCCCTCCCCCCCGCTTCAGCCGGTGGGCCGCCTTGTCGTGGTCCTGCACGAAGTGCTTGAGCAGGCTCTTTAGGTACGTCCGGAAGGCGGCGCGTCCCGGCTCGTACCGCTTCAGGAGGTCGTCCTCCACCAGCTCAAGGAAGAACGCCTGCGTCAGGTCCTTGGCGTCTTCGTTGGAACGGGCCCAGCCGACCCGGAGATATGTGTAGACTGGCTTCCAGTAGCGCCGGCATAGTTCTTCGAGGCCCGCCCGCCCCGCCTCGTTCGAGGGGTCGCGTGCGCGCGAGATCAGCTCCCACGCCGTCTGGGGAAAGTCCCTCGGCGACCCTCCCAGACTCGTATCGCCCGCGCGCTTTTCGCCGAGAGGACTCATCTCGAAGGTCGAATAGGAGAAGCGTATTCCCCGGGGATTATACGCTCCCTGAGACAAGGAGACTCCGATGCTCGCTCTAGCCGCTCTTCTGACGCTTCTCCCGCAGGGGCTCACCGACGCGGAGTTCGAGAAGCTCCACCGGGAGCTCCAGCCCCCGAAGGACGAGATCTGGCGCACGATCCCCTGGAAGACGTCGCTTCTGGAGGCGAGCGCCGCGGCCGCCCGGGAGCGGAAGCCCATCTTCGTCTGGGCGATGCACGGCCATCCCCTCGGCAGCTGCTGAAACAACGGCGTGATCGACCGGGTGTCGATCATGAACGACGCGGAGATCGTCGCCCTCCTCAAGACGAAGTTCGTCCCGGTGGCCGTGAACGTGGTTTTCCATCAGCACCAGCGGGATGCGGAAGGGGATTTCTACCGCGGCTTCGCGACGGAGGGAGGGCAAGGCCTGTACACCTGCCGCGCCGACGGCAAGCGTCTGGGGTACACGAACAACCGGGTGCCGGAGCGCACGAAGGACCTCCTCCACCGGACGCTCGCGGACCCCCAGCCGGTCGTCGCCCCCGCCGCCAAGGCAGGCCCGCCGGACCGTTGGTGGGTCCGCCGCCCCCCGGAAGGCGGGCTCATCGCGAACGTGACCTCGAAAGTCCTGGGAGGCTACGAGAAATCGGACAACCTCTGGAGGCAGGCCGCCCAGAACTCGCTGGGCCGGGATCACCTATGGGTTCGGAGAGACGAGCGCGAGGCCCTGGCGCGGGGCGAGTTTCCGCCGAGCCTGGCCCGGCGCATCGCGCGGTTCCACCTGCTCGACAACACGCGCGGCTCGGCAAGCCTGTGGGGGAAGGACGAGGTGAAGAGCGTCGACGTGACGCTCAAGGACGGCCGGGTCACCGGTACAGTCCACGTCGAGACGGCCTCCGGAGATCAGGGATACAAGGCGGAGATCCGCGGGCGGGTCGAAGCCGCCGAGGGGCGCGTGACGTGTTTCGACCTGGTCGCGCGGGGCGACTTCTGGGGCGAGACTCAGTACACCCAGGGCGCGCCCCCGGGGAAGTACCCGTTCGCGGTGGCCTTCGCGCTCGCTTCGGGGCAGGACGAGGCGGACAAGGTCCCCCCCGAGGCGAACCGGAGCGACCCGGACGAGTACCTCCGCTAACAAAACAAACCGTTTGTTTTGTTAGGGTTCAGAACCGGAGCGATCCGGACGAGTACGTTCGCTGAGAAACTATCCCGGCTCGAGGTCTATCATAGGAGTCCGACCTTGATGACGGGAGGTGGCGGTGGCGAAGCTGCTGATGGCGACCCTCCTCACCTGGAGCCAGGAACCGAGTTCCGATTGGTCGCAGTTCATGCGCGACTCGGCCCACACGGGCGACGCCGTCGGCGAAACGCTCCGACTCCCGCTGGGGCTGGTGGCACAGGTCCGCCTCGACGACGCGGTCATGACCTCTCCGGCCGTGGTGGGCGGGCGCGCCTACGTCGTCGATCAGATGGGCACGGCCTACTGTATCGACGCGGTCGCCGGCAAAGTCGTCTGGAAAGCCTCTCTCGACGGCGCCGCGGCGATGGGGTCCAATACCTCCTCCCCGTGCGTGGCGGAGGGCCGCGTCTGTTTCGGCACGACGGCCGGCACGTTCCATATCCTCAACGCGCTTGACGGCCGTGTCGTCAAATCGCTGACAGTCGGAAGCCCCGTCGTCAGCTCGCCCACCTTGGCCAACGGCTCCCTCTATTTCCAGGCCCTCGACGCCGTCTTGCGCTGCGTGGACCTGGACGGCCGCGAGCGCTGGACGTGGGACCACTACGCCCGCTTCCAGGAACCGCCGGAGGTGGTCAAGGCGCTGGGACCCAACCGCGGCTACACGACGTCGGTCGACGGCATGTACGATCGGCGGAATTACGGCGGGGGCGACGTGGCCGTCTCGGGAAAGAGCGTCGTCACCAGTTTCGGCTGGGACGTCGTCTGTCTTGAGGACGCGTCCACGGAGGCGAAGCTGGCCTGGTGCAACCGGGCTCCGACCGGGGGGGACGGGTCCGCGCCGATGTCGCCGTCCATCTCCGGCGAATGGGTCATTGCCGCCGGGATGGGCGCCGACGGCGTCATGGCATTGACCCGGCTTTCGCTTCGCGACGGCAAAGTCGCCAGCAAGGACGTGAAACTGGATGCGGCCCCCTGGAGCACGCCGGCGGTCCGTGGCGCCGCGGTGGCGGGGCGCGAAAACCAGAGCCGCGAGTATCGGGGCCAATGGTACAGCCGGAACGGCATCTCGCTCTACGATTTCGAGACGGCGAAGACGCTCGTGAAGTGGCGGGACGACAAGGACGCCACGCCGCTGGTCGCTTCGCATGCTCTGGCGAAAGAACATCTCGTGGCCACAACCTTGAGGGGCGAGGTCCTCCTCTTCAGTCTTACCGGAGGGCCGCCCTTCCGATACCGCACGCCGAACGGAAAGGGGATCGGCTCCTCTCCCGTCCTCTCAGGGGGGCGCGTCTACTTCGGGTGCGACGACGGCTATTTCTACGTCCTGGGCCCGGAGGGCGCCCTGAAGCCGACGGCCGGCGACACCTTTGCCCTTCATGAGCCGCGCGCCAAGGCCGGGTCGGCGACCGCAAAGACGTACGGCTGGCCGAACACCGGCGGGAACGCGGGCAACACGTCGTTCGTGGACGACCCCGGCTTGAAGCCGCCGCTGCGGGTGCGATGGGCCACTCGGGGCTTCGGACACTTCAAGGCGCCGTGCGTCGCCGACGAGCGCGATCTCTTCAGCGTGACGCTCCAGGGTCTGGTGACCTGTCAGGAACAGGCGACGGGCCGGACGCGCTGGCGGGTGGCCCTGCCCGGGCCGGAATCGTGGACCGGGACGGGGCTGCTCGTCGACGCGGGCCGACTGTTCGTGGCGCGGCCGGTCTACGGCCGCACCGAAGGCGTCTTCCACTGCCTCGACGTCCGTACGGGAAAGACTCTCTGGAGCGTCGGGATCGGCGGCCGCCACGTCTGGGAACGGAGCTCGCCGGTCGTGGCGGGCGATCGGGTCGCGTTCGGGTCCGCTCAACCCAACCCGAACGGGCCCCCCGGCACGGCGATCCAGGCCTGGAACGTGGAGACCGGCCGGCCGGCCTGGCAGGTAGACCTGGCTGTCAATGGCAACCGGGCCGGCGACATTGCCGGGTGCACCGACGGCAAGGTGATGTACTTCACCGCCGGCGCGGGAGACTACAAGCTGAGGCCGGGAGAGAAGAAAGGCGGCGAAGCGGCGGCGATCGAGGCCTCCACCGGCAAGGTCCTGTGGCGCTCCGCCGATCCCTTCGGCTCGACGTATCCGGTCTTGGCGGGGGACCGCTTGTTCTTGAACGAGTATTTCGGCGACCTGAGCTGCGTCTCGGCCGCGGACGGCAAAGTCCTCTGGAAGCGGAAGACGGGCGGCTATTCGCGGTTCAGCGTCGGCCCGGACTTCCTGGTGATGCGCGGTTACGGCGGCCACGGTACCAAGGTGCGCCTGGAAGACGGCAAGAACGACCCCGCGTGCAAGGAGCTTGGCGGAGACACGCACGCCTGCGGCGCGGTCGCCCTGACCCCCGAATACGGTTTCGGCATTACTCTGGGCGGCCTGAACGTCCGCGAGGTCCGGACGGGGAAGCTGCTGTGGCAGTCGCCGGGCTTCGCACCGCGCGCCTGCGTGAACGCGGTGCTGGCCAACGGGCGGGTCTTCTGGACGAGCGCCGCGAGCGGCATGATCTACTGCTGGGAGCCCGCGCCCTAACAAAACAAACGGTTTGTTTTGTTAGGGCGCGGGCTCGATTTCCAGCGAACTTTTGCAGCATTTTATCGTGGGTCGCAACTCTGCCAGCCCACCTTGCCAGCCACATTCCAGCTCCGGCATGAACATTCTCGACGAATCGGGGCCGAAACGATATATTCGTCTAAGCAGATATGTCGAAGACGGCCGCAATTCCGGTCAACCGCATCTTTCGCGCCTTCTCGGACGCGACGCGGCTGCGCATCCTGAGCCTGATCAAGCAGGGGGAGCATTGCGTCGGCGACTTGGTGACGATTCTCGGGGTACCCCAGCCCAAGGTCTCGCGGCACCTCGCTTACCTCCGGAAGGCGGGACTCGTCGAGACGCGAGAGCAAGGCCTGTGGAACTTCTACCGCCTCGCGCCGGCGACGTCCCCGTTTCACAAGAAACTCCTCGAGTGCCTCTCCGCCTGCTTCGGCGACGTCCCCAAGGTCGCCCGGGATGCCGAGAAGGCAAAGGCTCTCAAGAAATCGGGCGGCTGTTGCCCGGAGGGCGGCTCGTGCGAAACGTAGATCTTTCTTTCGCCGGCATATATGCGCTTAGACGCATGAAGGACCGTCGGGAATGACCAAGGCCGTGGATTCTCCAGCGCTCGAGGCCCCGGTGAAGGGGCCGATTCCGATTCCCGCCCCGGTGGCGCTCGGCAGGCGCCTCTTGGCGGAGGGTCTCGGCACCGCGTTCCTCCTGGCGACGGTAGTCGGGTCGGGGATCATGGCGGAGCGCCTGGCGCGGGGCAACGACGCCCTTGCCCTCCTCGTCAACAGCCTGGCCACCGGCGCGTCACTCGTGGCGCTCACCCTGGCATTCGGCCCCGTGAGCGGGGCGCACTTCAACCCCGCCGTCACGCTCGCGCTCGCGTGGCGTCGGGAGTTGGCCTGGAAGGATGTCCCGGTCTACGTGGCGGTCCAGGCGGCCGGCGCCGTCCTGGGCGTCTGGGAGGCGCACTACATGTTCGAGGCGCCGATCCTCATGGCCTCCCGGCACGTCCGGACGGGCGGACCGCAGTGGGCGGGGGAGGTCGTCGCGACGCTCGGCCTCTCTCCGTCATCTTCGGGTGCGCCAAGGCCAGGCCGCAGGCGGTTCCCTTCGCCGTGGGCGGCTACATCACGGCGGCGTACTGGTTCACGAGCTCGACCTCCTTCGCCAACCCGGCCGTGACCTTCGCGCGGGCCTGGACCGACACCTTCACGGGCATCCGCCCCGCTGACGTCCCCGGCTTCATCGTCGCGCAGGCCGTCGGCGCAGCCCTCGCCACGGCCCTCTTCGGTTGGCTATCCCCTTCCCGCCTACGGGAGACCTCATGAAGACCGTCCTCTTCGCGTGCGTCCACAACGCCGGGCGCTCCCAGATGTCGGCCGCCCTTTTCAATCTGGTCGCGGATCCCGGGAAGGCCCGGGCCTTCTCGGCCGGGACGGAACCGGCCCCCCGCGTTCACCCGGAGGTCCTCGAGGCGATGAAGGAGCTGGGCGTCGACCTCTCCGGCGTGAAGCCACAGAAGCTGACGGCCGAGCTGGCTTCGACCGCGTCCCTCCTGGTCACCATGGGTTGCGGGGAGACCTGCCCGGCCGTCCCCGGCCTCAAGCGCGAAGATTGGCCCCTCGAGGACCCGAAAGGGAAGCCCCTCGCGCGCGTCCGGGCGATCCGGGACGACATTCGCCTCCGCGTGTCGAAGCTCGCCCAGGAGCTTGGCTGCGGGCGAATTCCATGACGATTTCCTGCGTCCTTTGGAAGGGCTCCCCGTCAAGCGGGAGACCCAACGGAGGAGTCATGAAAGACGAGGAACTGAGAAAGGCCATGAGCGAGAAGTACGCCCAGGCGGCCTTGGCCGCCCGGAAGGACGAAAAGGGCGGCTGCTGTGAGCCATCCTGCTGCGGCGGCCCGGCCGTCGGCGAGGTCGATCCCATCACCCGCGATCTCTACGACGACAAGGAGAAGGCCCAGCTGCCCGAAACAGCGGTGAAGGCCTCCCTCGGCTGCGGCAAGGAACTATCCTCTAGCCTACTGCTTCTTGATCGACAGGCCGGGGGGCCCCGCAACGACCCGGCCGCGGGACGTCTCGACCGACCTGCCGAGCTCCGCGACATATTTGGTGTCCCCGCACTGGAGGAGTACGGTGGTCGACCAGATCCGCCGTGCGGGGGTTTGCTCCACCTCCGACGTCTTGACGACGCCCGCGTACGCGACCGATCCGCGCTCCTTGCGCAGGGCTTCAATCGCGGCCCGGTCCTTCTCGAAAGCCGCTTCGACGGCGGCGACCCAAGTGTCGTCCGGAGCCCGTCCGCCCGGCTCGACGGCGAGTCTGCCGGAGCCGTCGGTCGTCGTGTCCCCCTTCTGGACGTGGCAACGGACGTAGTTGTCCTTGTTACCGTCGAGCACGGCCTGGATCAGCTTGTGGGGGAAGGCCTCATTCCCAGACGAGCACCCGCCGCATGCCGTCAGTAGCCCGAGGGGCAGCGTCAGAAAGAGCCGTCGCGTCATCATGCGAACTCCCTCAAAATGAGAAGTCATGGAACCTTCCAGCGGGCGGACGTTGGACGAGCGGAAAAGCCGCGCATTCAAACAGCGTTGAGCTTCTACTCGTCGGTCGGAAAGCCTTCTCGTTTAGCCGCCTGGAGCCGAAGAAGTACCTGCCGTTTACCTCGCGGGCGACCAGGCCGGGCTTTTCCCCTTGGCCACCTCCGCCAACCCTGAACCGTCGGCGCCCATCACCAGGATCTTGTCATAGCTGTCCATGAAGAGTATCCGCTTGCCGTCCGGCGACCATCGGAGGCTGTGATACTTTGATTCCCACTTGATCTCCGTGAGCGCCTTGACGTTCGAGCCGTCCGCATCCATGACGTACACTGCGCACGGCCCGCCGTCCTTGCGGGCCTCGAATGCGATCTTGCGGCCGTCCGGTGACCAGGTCGGCCATTGATCCTCCCCCTTGTTCCGGTTGTTCGTCAGGTTCCTGGGAGCCGAGCCGTCCGCGTTCATGATCCAGAGGTCGGGGTTCGCCAACTGGGTCACGTTTCCCTGTTTTGAAACGACCCCCTGTGTAGTGAAGACAAGTCGTCGGCTGTCCGGCGACCAGACAGGATCCTTCTCCTTCGCCTCGCCATCCGTCAGCTTGCGCTTGCCCGATCCGTCCGCGTTAATAGCCGAAAGGTCGTAGGTGTTGTAGTCGGTTCCCCCGCCCGGCATCTCCTTTGCGGGCTGGGTTACATAGGCGATCTTGGTCCCGTCGGGCGACCAAACCGGCGAATGGTCGTAGTCCTTGTCGTTCGTCAGGTTCTTCGCGTTCGAACCGTCCGCATCCATGACGTGGAGGTCGGTTCTCAGCATGGGACCGCAGACATAAGCGATCCGTTTCCCGTCCGGAGCCCACACCGGCTGACTCGAATCCTGAGTGAAACCCTTCTTCTTCGTTAGCTGTCTCTCGTTCGAGCCGTCCGCGTCGACGACGAAAATGTCGCCGTCGGCGGCGAAGGCGATCCGCCTCCCATCGGGCGACCACGTGGGCGAAAACTCCCGCCGTTTATCCCCATTGTTCGTGAGATTCTTCACGTCCGATCCGTCCGCGTTCATGACTTGGATATCGTTGTCGGATACGAACGCGATCTTTCCCGCCGTCGACGTTGAATTCTGCGCCAGGGTCGTCCCCGTCAGGATCAGCGCGGCCACCCATTTCATTGCGCCCTCCTGTAAACCTACCCATGGTTCATCATATCCCGGATTGCAGGGACTTCTTCCCTGCGGGGCACCGAGCTCGAGGGCAACCAGGACGGCAACCGGTAGTGGTTGCTTGGGCTAAATGGATATGCCTTAGGACCCGAGAGTGTCCGCCGGACGGGGTATTGATTAACTTTTTCGCGGCGCCGCGCCGCGAAAAATTGGTCGGGCCGGCGATCCGCCTCCGCTCATCTTTTCGGGGTGGAGCTACGGCGGGATCCGCCCCGTTGGGTTTGGGTTGCCGCCCCGTGTGGGGTCTTGGGGCGGCATTGAAGTGGTCGCCCACCTGTTACCCGACGCGAACAAATACCCCCTTCCCGGCGGGCCCTCCGGGCGGCCACCCCCCACTATACCCGCTGGGTCAACCGGCGGAGGGAATGGGTCCTGTCGGAGAAGCCGGCCGTCCTCCGGCACCTGGGGTCCCTCGACAAGAAGGCCCTGAAGCAGTACCAGACCCTCCAGAAGCGCGAGCGGACCCCTCTTGAGGAAGCCGACTTCTACGCCCGGCAGATGGAGTCCAGGGGCTTGAAGAGCCTGGCGGCTCTGGCCCGGCTCCTCAAGGTGTCCGCCAAACGGGTGTCCCGGCATCTTCAGCTCCTGGGCCTGCCCGAGCCGATCAAGCGGTTCCTGGCCGAGCACCGGACTCCGGAGTACTTTCGGTACTTCAGCGAGCGGAAGCTCCGGGGGCTCGTCCGGCAGGATGTCCGATCGGCGTGGCGAAGGTTCCAGGCGATGGTCCGCGAAGCCGAGCAGGAGGCCGGCATCTGGCGGAAGAACGGTCAGTAGGTCAAAGACGGTCTGGCCACCGGCGCTTGTTTGCCGGGGCCGGGCCGTTCGCCCGTTCTGTCGGCAGGACGGACGAACGACCCGAACGTCAACGACTCGCCCCCCCATCCTAACCCACCCCCCCAACCTCATGCCGGCCCACCGCAACCCCGCCAGCCTAACCGGAAAGCTCGTAGTTGCGTTTGCGGGGCCAACGGCATGGCGGTGGAGGGTCCGATGGTGGTGGAGCACAGGGGTGCAAGCCGCGTCGGTGGGCGGCGCAGCCCGTAAGTGTTGACGCCGTCAACACTGACGCGCCGCGCTCCGGCTGCTGGACGCCGTATAACGCGATAAACCGGCCGTTACGGCATTCCGTGCAGATTGACGGGGCCGAAAAAGCTTTTCCTGTCGCACTCCGCAGGGCCGTCTCGATCGGTCCGCGGAGACCCCTTTCCCTTGCCGTACCTGCGGTCGCGACGACCGCGCGCGGCGGACACGCGCGGCTGCCCTCGGGCGGCCAATGCCCTGCCCGATCCCTTGGTCGGGATGGTAGGCTCCTCCTGGGCAAGCACCCCGGGCTTGCTCGGCGAACCCCTTCGGGGACGCATGCCACTCGTGCCGGGTGGCATGCGACGGTCGAATCGGCACGGTGCCGCCCCGCGTCCCGGGGGCGCGGTGCTCCTCCGGGAGCCGCGTTCGGACCCTACGGCACGTAATTCGCTCAACTCCGATAAACAGCAATCCCAATTTCTTGGAGGGACTGGTAGCAGGCGTGGTTACGTGGGTGTCGCAACCCTGGATGGAGCATGCGAGAGCTCGCGGAGAAGGTCGCCTGCCCAACGGTAGACGTTGTTCTCCTGAACGATCCGGTGCATCCGGGCCATGCGCGCCTTCCGTTCATCGGGTCCCATCTCGACGGCGCTCCGGATCGCTCGGGCAAACTGTTCGGTGTCGTAGGGGTTGATGAGCAGCGCGTCGACGAGTTCCCGTGCGGCTCCGGCGAATTCGGAGAGGATCAGGACACCGTCCCTCCGCTCCTGGGCCGCGATGAATTCCTTGGCGACGAGATTCATGCCGTCATGCAGCGAGCTGATGATACAGATGGACCCCATGGACAGAAACGCGTGGACGGTCTGCGCGTCGTGGTGCGCCACGAGGAAGCGGATGGGTTTCCAATCGTCTGTCTGAAAGCGCCAGTTGATTTCGTCGGCTTGTGATTCCAGTTCGGATTGGAGGTCTCGATAACGCCGGATGTGCGTCCTGCTGGGGGCGCCAAGCTGGACGAGGGTGAATCGACCCCGGTATTCGGGGTTCGTCTCCAGGAACCGGCCGACGGCGCGAAAACGCTCGGGAAGGCCCTTGGTGTAGTCGATCCGCTCCACCCCGACAGCCAGGATTGGGGCGGTCAACTTGTGCAGCTCCCGGAGTTCCCGAATCCTCCGCTCAAGGTCCTGGTCACCCAGTACGCCCCTTTCGCTCCAGCTTTCGACACTGATGGGGAACGGACGGACGCGCGCCGTGTGGCCCCCCAGATCCGCTGAGAATCGGTCCCAGTCCAGACGGGCCTGGACCATACGGTCCACGGTGTCCAAGAAATTGTTGCAGTGCTGCTGCAGATGGAACCCAAGAAGGTCCGCCCCGAGCATCCCCCGCAATAATTCCTCCCGCCAGGGACAGATGCGGAAGGCCTCAGGGTTCGGCCAGGGAATATGCCAGAAGAGGCCCACTTTGAGTTCCGGGTGCTCCTCTTTCAGCAATTGCGGGACCAGCGCCAAGTGGTAGTCCTGGACCAGCACCGTTGCCCGACCCCCTCCGACCTCGTCCAAGACACTCCTGGCGAATTGGCGGTTCACGGCAACGTAGTGCTTCCAGTCCGAGTCACGAAAGACGGGGCGCTCGTGTGCCAGGTGGCAGAGCGGCCACAGCCCTTCGTTGGAGAAACCGTAGTAGTATCCCTGTTCCTCTTCTTTCGAGAGCCAGACCCTTAGAAGGGTGTAGCGGGGATCCTCGGGCGGGACGGCGAGCCGACCCCTGGAATCCGAGGTTTCTCGATCCGCGTCGCCAGAACCGTGGGCCACCCAGATGCCGCCGCAAGCCTGGAGGACCGGATCGAGCGCGGTCACGACACCACTTGCGGGCACGATTACTTTGGGCCGTCCATCCTGGAGCACGTGCATGTAGGGCTCGCGGTTGCTCACCACGATCAGGGGACCGCCCCCCAGAGTGTCGACCGCCTCCGTCCGGAGCCTGTCACGCGTCCAGACCTTCACGGACTGGCTGGCTTGGCGGGAGAAATCCAAGCTGGCGGAGCGGACGGCTCGCAACGAGGCGGCGAGATGATTGCTTTCCTCGGCCAGACTGCGAAGGGGAATCTGGAGCGGGGGAGCCTCAGATCCCTCGCCCATGCGCAGGCGCTTCATCCAGTCCGCGAGTCCCTGGAGCGGCCTTTCGTAGACGAACCATGTGACAAAGACAAAGAGACCAACCAGCGCCAAGCACGCCAGGACTATCCAGAAGGCCGACCTCATGAGTCCTGCGTTGGTCCGCTCCTCCAGGAACCCAGCCTCGTGGAAGGCTACCAGAGCGCCCGAAGGTGGTTGAGCGGAGGGACCGAGGGGACGCACAAAGATATGTATAAGCTGGTCATCGGCCCGGGCGAGGTCAGATATTTCGGGGCTTCCCGCCAGCACTCGGGCGAGGAGCGGTTGGGCGGATGGGGTGAAGTCCTCAAGATCTTTTCCCGAAGCGGCAAGCGAACCATCCGCCCGGTACAGCGCGAAACCCAGAAGACGGCGGTGTCCCTCAAGCCGGTCGCCCAGAAAGCTGGGGATGCCCTGGTTTGGCATCGACAGAGCCTCCGCAGCGGTTCGGGACATGCGGTGCGCCAGCACATTGGCGCGACGGTGGAGGTCTTGGAGCCCTCCCTGCTTCTCACTCTCGACATGGCGCCATGCCATTCCCCCCATGATGAGGCCGGCGAGCGCGGCACCCAACAAGCCCGTCCGGAGGGAGTTCACACGCACGGAAGGTTTCTCGCAATCCAGGCTGTCAACAGCGCCTTAATTCGGTCCCGCGCACGCCGAACAGCGGAGGGCACCCTTGAGAGTGCCCTGCTGGCAATAGGATCGGCCACGGGCCAGAAGCGGTGATTGGCGCGGGGGAAGAGTTGCCGGGCTTTCAGTCGAGCCTCTTTGCAGAACACGAACACCTCGTCAACCGGTTTTCCCGCAAGGTCATCCAAGGGTTTGGATCGCTGGCGGGAGGCATCAACGCCGATCCGCAAGAGAGAGCGGAGGACCTCCTCGTTAACTACCGTCGCAATCAATCCCGCGCTCAGGATGCGGGTTCCCTTCGGAGCCATAGAGCGAGCCAGCCCCTCGGCTAGCTGGCTTCGCGCCGAATTGAAATGACATACGAACAAGAGCGTCTTCACTGCCATGTTTGGTTTCCCCAGGCAGGCGCAGCGAGTTCTTCGAATGTATCCTTCCCCGAAGGGCTCGTCAATTCCGGGATTCGGCGTCCAGCGCCGACGAGGGTACAGCACCGCGGGAATCACGGGAGTCGTGGCTTGGTTGACTTCATGATCAGAAGCTGCTGAAATGCCGGCAGGAATGCATACCGTCATTCGTCTGGCACCATTGCTCGCGCTGGCATTGTCCGGCACAGTCCTCGCTGACAGCTGGATCCTCGATGGCTATGATCCGGTGGCGCAGGGTGAGGGTAGGCCCTGCGGTGGCAGCCCCTCTCCGGAACTCGTGGAGAGACGTGATCAGGTTTCCCGTGGAGAACTCGCAGAACTGGCACTTCCCGCCGTAGAGAATCGTTCCTTTTTGCTTCGAGAGACAGAGCCTCCGGCACCGTTCACCCTAACCTCGACTCCGATTGTGCCGCCTCCCATCGCGCCGGCAGATTGGCTCGGCCCCCGTCACTTCCGCTCACCCACATAAACCTTCCTTTCTCGCGCGCGGACCGAGGCGTCACCGTTCTCTTTTGAGGTTCCGAGACCGGTCGAAAGCCCAGCGCCGCCGCGCCGGGAAACTCGTTCGCCGTGGCTTTCCTTTAATCTCAATCTTCTGGATGTGCCCTTATGTCGGTTGTGGGTGAGTACACGCTCCAGGACGGGAATTGGCAGACTCCAAAAAACGGGTCGCTGTCGAGACAGTTCCTGCTCCGTGCCGCGCCCGCCATTTTGCCCTGGGCCGCCTCGAGCCTCTACGCGACCTGTAGTTGGAGGCTGCTCAACCGCAGGATACGAGACGACTTCGTTGGATCAGGGCGTCCCTTTGTGGCGGTCATCTGGCATCAATTCATGTTGCTCGGCTTGAAGTGCCTTCCTGACCGCAAGCTCGCCGTCATGGCAAGCCGGAGCCGTGACGGGGAATATTCGACGCGGGTCTTGAGGCGTCTGGGACATCATGTGGTTCGGGGGTCCTCAAGCGCCGGAGGCGCAGGCGCGCTCCGTGAACTCACCCGGGCTGTCCGCAATGGATACGGAGCGCTCATGGTGGCGGATGGCCCCAAGGGTCCCGCCAGGGTGGCAAAGTTGGGCTCCGTCCTCCTTGCGCAGCATGCGGAAGCTCCACTCCTCCCGATAGGATGCGCCATTTCCTCCGCTCTTTATCTCCGAAACTGGGACCGCACGGCCATACCGTATCCCTTGGCTCGGATCGTGGTCGCCTATGGGCCACCGATCGTAGTGCCTCCAACGGCGAGGCGAGAGGAATGTGAGAGCATCCGCTCCCGACTGCACTCCGTCATGGAGGAGTTGGAAGAGCGGTGCCGCCAGGTCACGAACGCATGACGCTCGTGCGCAAGAAGACGCTCGGAGCCGGTCGCTCCTTGCCAGGGGGCGTACGCGGAACAGGATCGGCTTGCGAGCCGACCCATCCTAACTCTGTCCTTTCGGAAGGGATTGTATGGGTCCACTTCTCTCCGCGGACAACGGCGCGACGCCCGAGGATCTGTCTGGGACCGATCCTCTGCTCGTTGTCCTTCTCCTCGTCGGTGCTGTTGTTGGCCTGGCCGTCGTGCTCGCGGTTACCTGGTTCCGTGTACGGAGGCGCTCCGGTAACGATTCGTGCGGGTAGCCTCATATGCCTTTGTTCTTGGCTCCGGGGAAAGCCGTGATCGCGCCCCGCAAGCGCCGGCACTGGTCACTTTCCCCTCCCGTAGAGCTCCTCATCTACATCCTGGCCCGCACGGCCTTCATGATCGTGCAGACCTTCCCGTTCTCGGCGGCGCCTCGACTGGGTCGCTGGTTGGGAAGAGCCTTGAGAACTGGGAGTGAGAAGCGCACCCGGATCGCCGCGGAAAACTTGAGCCGTTCGAGAGAAACCCTCCTGCCACATCTTCCGGCTGAGATCCTGGAGAAGGCCTTCGACAATTTGGGCCAAGGAATGGTCGAACTCCTAATGACGCCGCGCCTTCTCCAGTCGCACCGCCTTGAGGGGTTGGTGCGTTTCGAGAAACGTGACGTGATCAGGCGCCTCCTGGACGAGGGACGAGGGGCAATCCTCGCCATCGCCCATTCGGGAAACTACGAGCTGGCCGGAATCGCATTGGCCCGCTCGGGCTGCCCACTGACTTCGCTCGCCCGACCGATCGTGAACCGTTGGATGGATCGGTACCTCCGTCGGCTCCGGACCTCGACGGGGCAGAGGATTCTTCCCCGGGAAGCCGCGGCCCCCGGAATGGTTCGGGTGCTTCGCCGAAATGAACTCCTGGTCGTCCAGATGGATCTGGACGCGAAGGATTCCGGGGTTCACGTAGACTTCATGGGACGGCCTATGCTGGCACTCCGCAGCCCCGCCGTTCTTTCCCTCCGGGTGGGGAGCCCCATCGTCGTAGTCGACACGTACCGTGCCGGCGGTGTCCATCATTGCGCCTTCTCAGATCCTATTTACCCAGCGCCCTTCAGGGGCCTCCCTGACCCCACATCGGCACTGACCCAGTGCGTCATGGAGCGAGTGGAATCGCAGGTCCGCCGACGACCCGACCAGTGGATGTGGATGCTCGACCCCTGGCGGAGCGCGGAGAAGGCGATGAGATCCCTGATACCTCAGACCGAGTCGAGCTAAAGGGAGGAACCGCGGATGACCATTGCGATCTATCTCTTCTTGGCGGTCCTCTTACTTCTCCTGAACGCCTTCTTCGTCCTGGCAGAATTCGCGGCCGTCAAAACGCGGACCTCCCGTGTGCGCCAGTTGGCCGCCGAAGGGATTGCCCGGGCCAAGGTCGTCGAACACGTCCAGGCGCACTTGGACGAATATCTCTCCGTCTGCCAGGTGGGGATTACGTTCGCATCGATCGGCCTCGGGTTCGTGGGCGAGCCCGCATTCGCAACACTCCTAAAGAAGGCCCTGGGACTCCACACGGCCGCGGCCCACACCGTCGCGGTATCCGCGGCTTACGTCCTCGTCTCCGCGCTCCACATCGTCCTGGGGGAACTCCTCCCGAAGTCCCTGGCCATCCGGAAACCGGAGGGGTCGGCCCTCCTCACGGCCGGGCCGCTCCGTTTTTTTCATCGGCTCTTTTGGGTGCCCCTTGTCGTCCTGAACGGGACGACGATTGGAATTCTCAAGCTCTTCGGCGTTTCCCGGCGGGTCGAAGAGTCCGAGCATAGCGAGGAGGAACTCCGGATCATCCTGGCCGACACTCAGGAGACCGGCGTCCTCTCCTTCGAAAGGCTCCTCTTGTTGGAGAACCCTGGAAGACGTCATGGAGGAGATCGTGGGGTCGATTGAAGATGAGTTCGAGACGGAGCCCTCGATTTACCTTGCGGAGACCCTCGCCGCGGAGAGGGTGGTGCTGGGGGTCGAAGCCTCCAGCCTCGAGGAGGCGATCGGCCAGGCATTCGGCCGACTGGCGGATGCCGGGCTTCCCTTTCCCAGAGAACATGCCATCAAAGCGATCCTGGAGCGAGAGCGGGCAATGAGTACCTATCTCGGGAACGGCTTGGCGGTACCCCACGCCCGGATCGAGGGGCTCGACAGGCCCTATCTTTTCTTTGCGCGATCCAACGCCGGCATCCCGGTCCGGGGTGGGCACGAGAGGGTGCACCTCGTCTTCATCGTCCTAACGCCTGCGGGTTCGCCTTGCGTCCAAGTGCGGCTCATCGCGCGGATCGCCGGCCTCTTTCAGAGCGAATACGTCACTGACCGCCTAAAGACCGCGGAGAGTCCCGAGGCTGTCGTCGAGGCGATCCGCTCCGCCGAGTCGATTGCCGTTTGAGCCGAGGGTCGCTCGCCTTCGCAGTCCGAGCCCAGGAGGATTAGATGAGCAAGCTGCTTCGCACCATGAGTACCGATACGGCCGCACATACCGCCCGGCCTTTTTCCAGAGTCTTGGTCGCGCTGGACGGCTCTCCCCGGTCCGAATGCTCTCTTCCCTGGGCCACCCGCCTGGCAGAAGGTACGAAGATTCTTCTTCTGAGAGTGGACACGGCCGGCTTCGCGCTCAGCGGGGACGCCGTGGCCTTGGCCTCTCGGCTCGAAGGAGAGGCGCGGGCCTATCTCGCCAAACTTGCGCGGCGGGTCCCCGGCGCAGAAACCCGTGTCGTCACCGGTCCGGCCGCCGAGACGATCCTGAACGTAGCCGCGAGCACCCGGTCCGACCTGGTGGTAATTGCGACGCATGGCGCTTCACCCGTCCGACGGCTTCTTGTGGGCGGGACCGCGGAGAAACTGGTCCACGGCGCCGATTCTCCTCTGCTCGTCATCCCCTCTTGGAGGGAGTCACCTACGAGCCCCCGCCTGAGACGACTTCTCGTTCCCCTTGACGGCTCCAAAGCGTCCGAGTCGATCATTACACTGGCCGGGCAGGTCGGGCTTGCGCACGGCGCTTCCATCGTTCTCGCGCATGTCCTTGCCAAAGGGGTCGGGCGGAAGGGTGCCGACTACCGAAGCAGTCTCCGAAGGCGGGCGGCCGAGTTCAGCGCAAGTGGAATCGAATCCTGGTGGGTGGAGCGCTGGGGAGGCGCGCCAGAAACTCTAGGGAAGATCATCCAAGACGAAGACATCGACCTCGTTGCCATGTCTGCTCACGGCTATGGGGCGGTGAAACGCATGCTCTTGGGGAGCGTTACCAGCCGGCTTATCCGAATGGGCCACGTTCCCGTCCTCATCGGAGGCCGTCCGCGGCCGGCATTCGAGCGTCCGGGGAGAACGGGACATGCCCGCCACGCTCTTCGATGAGATTGACCTCCCGGGCCTACCTTTTCCCGGCAAAAATGTATACTTCCATTCGCGCCAACAGTAGAGGGGGAAGCATCGCGGCGCACGGCGTCGTCATTCTGAGGGCGCCCGCGGGGCCTCGCCCATCCTCCTCGGGGCCCCGCCTTCCCCCGACCTGCAACACGGCAACCGACTCTTCGGACCGAACGTGCATCATCCCGGCGTGTGCCATTCTAAGAGCAAACGGCCGAAGGATCCTCGCCGCGCCATTCGGCGCGGCTCGAGGAGGAAGGGCGGCGTTCGGCGTCAACGAGGCTCCACCATGCCATTCTTCCGCGGCCTCAGAAGCACGAACAGCGTCAGGAGCGACGCGGCGAGCATCAACGTAATGAGGAGCGCGGCGGTGCGCTTTTCGGACTGGCCTTGCGCGACGGCAACCCACCCGGCGCCCGCACGCCAGATGAAGACGGCCGCGAGCAGGGCAGCCGTGGCAACGGCCGCGCCGCGGGCCCATCGGAGGCCGCGGTGAAGGAGAACTCCCAGAACGATCGAGAGCGCCCCAAAGCCACCTCCCGAAAGGAGCGCGGTTTTCGCCTTCTCGGGGTTGGACAAGAAGCCGAGGACCCCGATGGCCATGAGAAAGAGGCCGTAACCCGCCATCCACTTGCCGAGGAATGTGTTCATCATTCTCCCTTCCGACGTGCTATCTCCAGGACGACCCGCTCCCGCCTCAACTTCACGAGGGAGAGTCCCACGGACCCTCCCACGAGGAATAGGATTACCATAAGAGAGATCCAGATCGGGATGTGGACGGCACTCTCCCCCAACATCTTGGTGCCGACGAAGATCAGCACGAGGCCAAGCCCGTACTTCAGGTACGCGAAGGATTCGATCATCCCCGCCAGGAGGAAGAAGAGCGACCGGAGCCCGAGGATCGCGAAGATGTTCGACGTGTAGACGATGAAGGGGTCGCGCGTGAGGCCAAAGATCGCGGGGATCGAATCGACGGCGAACACGATGTCGGTGGCCTCGATCACGACGAGTACCAGGAGGAGCGGCGTCGCGTAGAAGAGTCCGTTCTTGCGTACGAGGAACCGCGCGCCCTCGTACTCGTCCGTCGTGCGCACGAGTTTTCGGAAGATCCGGAGGGCCCAGTGTTTTCGGGGGTCGGGCTGGACCTTGTGCGGCAAGAGGATCCGGACGCCCGTGACAACGAGAAAGGCCCCGAAGAGGTAAAGGATCCAGTCGAATCTCTCGATCAACGCGGCCCCCGCCCAGATGAATGCTCCGCGCAGTACCAAGGCGCCCAGGATGCCCCAAAAGAGAATTCGGTGTTGGAATGTCGAAGGAACGGCGAACGCCCGGAAGACGACAGCGATGACGAAGAGGTTGTCGACACTCAGCGATTTTTCGACCACGTATCCAGAAATGAACTCCAGCCCCCTCTCGCCGCCGTGCCGGAGGTAGACCCACACGTTGAACGCGAGCGCGAGGGCCACCCACGCGGCGGACCAGAGCAACGCCTCGCGCATGCCGACTTTGTGGGCCTTGCGATGAAAGAGCCCGAGGTCGAGGGCGAGGACGACCAGGACGAACAGGGTGAATCCGCCCCACAAGAGAGGGGTACCCGTGCTTTCAGGCATGCAGGCTCCGATCCGACACCGGCCTCGCATAGGGCGCCAGACCCCGCGAAGGCCGCCGCACGGCGGCTCCGCAAAGGTCTCGCCCCCGCGGTGTACGAGCGGTGCCGGACCGGATCACGGACGAAGTGATCGTGTTGACGATCCGAGCAGGGAACCGAGCGTTCCGGGGCTACTCCCCTTCGCGTCAAATGGTATCTTCCTCCAGTCATCCTGGAAACAGGAAACGACCATGCCCTCGAAAGAAGATCTGGGCCGGATTCTCCCGGACAAACCGGGCAAACGAGGACAGGTAGTCCTCGGGCTTGAGGAGCACTCCGCTGGCACCCCGGAGGTGATGCGCGGAGGACACCTCGTCCACCGTCGTCTCCGCGACCACGAACTTCCTGCTCGCCCTCGGGTAGTCATCCAAGAGGTCGAGGAAGGATTCGTCGCGGAGGAGCTTCATCGTCCCCGTGAAGTCCCGTCGGATGCCAGCGGGGATCGAGCGTGCGAACCCGCCCACATCGCCATCGGGGATGTAGGCCGCGAACAACGTCCGTCCCTCACCTGACATCTGCTTCTCGATCCGAAGCAGGCGCTTGGACAGGCATCGGACGTTGTAGTCTCGGTCGCGGTTGTCCCAGATGTCGTCGATGATCTCGCGGATGGTCCGGGACGGCTTCTCCGGCGGCTCGATGGTAAACGCTGAGGCGGTCCGGAAGTACGCAAGGAGCGTCCCGTCGAAGCAGTCGAACACCGTGAAGTGGGATTTATCCGGGAATCGCTCCCCCTTCCGGGTTCCCCGCCCGAGCATCTGCTCAAAAAGGATGCGGGACTTGACGGGCCGGAGGAAGACGATGAACTCCAAGTCCGGGATGTCCACGCCCGTCGAGAGGAGATCGACGGTCACCGCGATGCACGGGTTGGGGCGGTTTCGGAACTCCCGAATCCTTTGGAGGGGGCGGTCCACCGTGGGGCTGCCCGTGATCTTCTGGACGAAGCTCTCCCCCCGACCGAAGACATCTCGGGCGAGGTCCACAAGCTGGTCCGCGTGGGACCGATGGGGAAGATCGTTGGCCGCGAAGACGAGCGTCTTCGGGAACCGCCCATGCCGGGCCTCGTGTTCGAGGGTGTACCTCTTCACCTCCTCAAGTATCTTTCGGTTCGAGTCAGGGGAGGTCACATGGCGTTCGACCTCCGGGGCGTCGAAGTGCCGCTGATCTTCGAGAAGCTCAAGCTGATGTGATCCCGTGCTTGTGTCGATGAGCTTGACCTGCTCGCCCTCCTGCAAGAAGACCCCTTCCATGCGGACGTTCGACTTGACCGTCACCACGTCGTAGTCCACAAGGTAGCCGTCCCGGACGGCCCGTTCGTATTCATAGCGGTAGACGATCTCGTCGAAGTACGCCTTGGTGTGGGCGGCGGGCGTGGCGGTCAGGCCGATCTTGATCGCGTCGAAGTGGTCGAGCACCCCGCGCCAGACGGATAGTTCCGCCGTGGTGTACCCCCGATGGCACTCGTCCGCGATGATGAGGTCGAAGGCATGGATGGGAATGTCGAGCTTGTCGGCGTCCTCATCGCCCTCCTCCTCGCGGGTCCCGAACTGGACGCCGCGCCCGAAGAGGTTCATCGCCATCCGCTGGATGGTTGAGACGTAGACGAAGGCGTCTCCGATCTTCGGATTGGTCAGGTACTCCGTCGGGAGAACCTTGGGATCGAACTTCTCCTCTTCGCCGAAGTCCTCGCGGCGGAACCGCTGGCTGTAGACCTCGTATATCTTGTCGAACTTGAGGCCGGGTTCCGGGTCGAAGGCGGCGAACGTGCGGACCGCCTGCGCTGCCAGCGCCTTGCGGTCCACGAGGAAGAGAACGCGCTGGGCCACGCCCGACTTCATGAGCCGATAGACTTGGTTGGCCGTCAAGAACGTCTTTCCGCACCCCCCCCCCTTCGGCGCTCGCCAGAATCGGGCCACTTCTGCTCGCCAAAAGTAGGCCACCGTGGCGCGCGCCAACGACTCGCCTGGAACTTGGCGCGCGCCAAGGAAACCACTCACGTGATGCCGCGGC
>Ga0187892_10004012_pt1 | contig 25630 bp, 24 predicted proteins | sample MA1701073metaG_FD_139345 | JGI IMG/M metagenome (GOLD analysis project Ga0187892, IMG submission 139345) | Bio-ooze microbial communities from a basaltic lava cave in the Kipuka Kanohina Cave System on the Island of Hawaii, USA - MA170107-3 metaG ... | reverse complement strand
CTGGACGTGGTATACGGGCTCGGCGGGCTGGATGTACCGGGCGGGCATCGAGTGGCTGCTCGGCTTCCGGCTGCGGGGCGCCGCGCTCTTCATCGATCCCTGCATCCCACGGGCCTGGGTCGGTTTCTCTGTTCGCTTCCGGTACCACGCGTCACGTTACGAGATCACGGTGGAGAACCCGCGGGGCGTCACCCGCGGCGTCGAGCGCGTGGAAGTGGATGGCGAGCGCGTGGATCTCGGCGCGGACGGCTTACCGCTGGTCGACGGCGGCGCCATCCATAGGGTCCGCGTCTGGATGGGCTGACGTCAGGCCACGTCGCGCTGGCGGGCGGCGTTGTAGTTGGCGTCGTACCACCAGTCGAGGTACGCCGCGTAGGTGATGGGCGGATAGCGCGGCGGGTTGCTGGGCCCCTGACAGGTGGGCAGGCACGCGATGTCGGTGTCGAGATGCGGCCCCATGAAGTAGGGGATCGCGTAGCGCGGACGGCCCACCGGGGGCAGCGCGCGGTGCGGCGTGGACTTGAACCGATGGTTCGTCCACCGCTGCATCATGTCGCCCGAGTTCACCGCGAAGGAGCCGGGCACGTACGGCACGTGGACCCACGCCCCGTCCGGCGCCCGCACCTGGAGCCCGGGTACTTCGGTCTGGGCGAGAAAGGTCATGAAGTTGGCGTCGGTGTGGGGCGCGATGCCGAACTGGTTCGCCTCGGCCGCCATCGGCGGGTAGTGCGTGAGTCGAAAGCTGAACTGGCTCTCGGCGAAGGCGCCTTCGAACGTGGCCGACGGCAGGTCGAGCGCCGTCGCGCAGAGCGGCAGGAGCTGCCGGCCCAGCGCGTCCACCGCGTCGGTGTAGGCGAGCACCGCTTCGCGAAATCCGGGCAGGTCCGCCGGCCACTGGTTGGGCCCGGCGAAGCGCCGTCCCGCACGCACGAGCGGGTCGTCGGGCCCGCGCTCGCGCTTGACGAAGAACGCCTCGTTCAGGTCGGGCCTGTCGTTGGCGTTCACGTCCGAGGTCCACACCGCATACCGCCCGAGCATCATGTACCCGTTGTTGTGCTCGTTCATGCGCAGGGCGAGCTTGGTGTCCATGGGCTGCGCGTGGAAGCGCCGGGCCTCGCCGAACGTGTCGTCGATCAACGTCTGCGAGATGCCGTGGTTCACGATGACGAAGAAGCCGACGTTCTGCAGCGCGTCCCCGAGCTCGGCCGCGGTGGCGGAGGCGGCGTGTGGGCGGGCCGCGAGATACGGTCCGAGGTCGATGACCGGGATCATGCGGATGAAATAGCACCGTCCAACGGCTTTGACAAGGAAGGCGCGCGGGGGTCCGTGGGCCGCAACGGTAGTCCCACCACCCAGGGTCGTGGTAGTCTTGACGTCGCCGCAACTGCGTGGGCTGTCTAGGAAAAGCCGGGGTAGCTCAGTGGCAGAGCAACTGATTCGTAATCAGTAGGTCGCGGGTTCAACTCCCGCCCCCGGCTCCATCCTTCTTCAGAATTTCCGAGACTAAGGCTCTAGGGCTGTTGTGCCATTTTCGGCGATCTCTTGTGCCCGAGCCGGCAGGGCCATGGCGCCGTCGAGGAGCCCGACCGCGGCCCTGAGGTGCTCGGGGGCGAGGTGGGCGTACCGCATGGTCATGGTCAGCGAGGCGTGCCCGAGCAGGGCCTGGAGCACCGGCAGGGTGGCCCCCGCTGCATCGCCCACGAGGCGAACGTGTGGCGCAGGTCGTGGAACCTGAACCCGTCCAGCTTGGCGACCTCGACCGCCTTCCTCCACGCCCGGCGGTAGCCGTCCCAGCGGGGAGGGAACACGAGCCCGCCCGTGGCCCCGGACTCCTGCCGGCGGGCGAGCACGGCGTCCGCGGCGGCGTTCAGCGGCACCTCGCGGCGCTTCCCTGACTTCGTCACCTCCAGCAGCACCGCCCCGCGGGCGCGGTCCACGCGACTCCAGGGTGAGCCCGAGAAGCTCGCCCTGGCGCATCCCGGTGAAGAGCGCGAACTCGACCAGGTCGGCCAGGTCCGGGTGCGCCCGGCAGGCGGCCAGGAGCCGGGTCGCCTCGGGCTCGTCGAGCCACCGCAGCCGGCCCTGAGGCTCGCGCTCCAGCTTGATATGCGGGACCGACGGCAGCACCTCCCACTCGCGGCACACGACGCGGAGCACGGAGCGCAGCATCGCGAGCGGGCGGTTGATCGAGGCGACGGACGGCGGCGCCCCAAGGCGGCTGTTCGTGACCGCCAGCCGTTCGGCCTTGTACTCGGAGATCTTCGCGGCCGAGATCTCTGCGAGCGGCACGTCGCCGAAGCGGGCGAGCAGCACGGCGCCGATCCGGCGATCCTCGCGGATGGACTTCTTCCTCGCGCGCAGCAGGTAGTAGCGGTCGAGCACCGCCTTGAACGTGAGCGTGGGGCCCGCGGGCGCGACCGGCTCCACGACGGGTGCAGGACGCTTCAGCGCGTCGAGCGCCTCCTGGGCCTCGCCCCGCGTGGCATAGCCGCTCTTGCGGACGCGCCCCTCGGGCGTCGTGACCGTGAAGCCCCAGGCCTCACGCTTCACGCCCTGGTGAATCCAGCGGCGACGGCGAACCCTGCCTGCGCTCATCGGGCCACCTCCCAGGCCGGGAGCCGATACATCCGCTCCAGCGCATTCTCGGCCGCGGCGAACCCGACCACCAGGCCGTCGTGCCGCATGGCGCGGATCACGTTGAGGAGGCCACACCGCGGGAACACGGGCAACGCGCGGGGGCGCGGTGCGGCGGCTCGGACCTTGAACCAGGGCGCGCCGAGGCCCTCGCGCCGCAGGATCTCGATCGCGCGGCCGGCGATGCCGCGAACGCGGCGTCGGTCGCGCGCCGTACTCACGGCATCGCGACGTGCGCCGTGGCGCTGTCCTTCATGTCGATGAGCTCGATTCTCGTCCGGCCGGCGACTTCCCCTCATCGCGCGTCGCGTCGCCACGGTGGCAGGACGTCACACCGAGGCGTACGCTAGGCATCCTCGCGGGACGCGGTCGCCGCGATCGACCTCGTGGAGCTACTGATCGATGTCGGTCGACGCCGCGGCGCCTACTCCCGATCGCCTGAGCCCGCTTGCGTTGGGGGCTTCAACTGTGGTCTTATTTCGAAGATTATTCGACTTTTGAGGCTGGCATGGACTACAGGCTTCCGCCGGAGCTGGTGGAGTGGCAGCAGGGCGTCCGCGCCTTCGTCGAGAGCGAGCTGCAGCCGCACGACGACGAGATCGAGCGGACCGGCGTCGTGCCGCCGCACCTGCTGCGCCGGATGGCGGAGCAGGGACTGTTCGGCGTCAATACCCCCCGGGCCTATGGCGGCCGGGGCCTGTCGATGCTCGGAAGTTGCCTGGCGACCGAGGAACTGGCCAAGGCGCACACCGCCTTCTACTACCGGTGCGGAATCAACGTGCACATTGGCTCGAAGCCCATCGAGCTGGGAGGATCGGAGGCGCAGAAGCGACGCTGGCTGCCCGAGCTCGCATCGGGCCGGACGATCGCCGCGCTGGCTCTGACCGAGCCCGAGGCCGGTTCCGACGCGGCAAGCATCAAGACGTGGGCTCGCTCCGATGGTGATTCCTATGTCCTCAACGGCCGGAAGATCTATATCACCAACGCCGCCGAAGCGGGCCTCTTCACCGTCTTTGCGACGCTCGCCCCGGGCGCGGGCGCTCGGGGCATGGCGGCCTTCCTCGTCGAGGCCGGGAGACCTGGCCTCGACGTCGGACGTCCGATCGAGATGACGGCGGGCCGCGGCGCCTCTCATTGCGAGGTGACGCTGCGCGACTGCCGCGTGCCGGCCGAGAACCGGCTCGGCGCCGACGGCCACGGGTTCAACCTGGCCATGCAATGCCTGAATGCCGGACGGGTGCACTGGGGCGCCTATTGCGTCGGAGCCGCGCAGCGCCTGCTCGAGCTGGCGGTGCGGCGCGCCTCGGAACGCCGCCAGTTTGGCCGCCGGCTACGCGAGCATCAGGTGATCGAGTTCGCGATCGCCGACATGGCGGCATCCCTGCACGCGGCGCGCCTCGTCGCCTACGAGGCGGCCTGGCGCTATGACCGCGAGCCTCAGGATCGGGCCCTGGCGGGCGCCCTGTCCAAGCTGACTGGCGCGGAGATGGTGTTCCGCGTGGCCGATCAGACCTTGCAGATCTTCGGCGGCGCGGGCTACTCGAAGACGTTTCCTGTCGAGCGGATCTGGCGCGAGGTCCGGGTCGTGAAGATCCTCGATGGGACTTCCGAGATGATGCGGCGCATTGTCGCCCGTCACGTCTTTCGCGAAACCGACGCGAATCAGAGCCCTGGCCGCGATGGCGGCACATCATGAGGCTCAAGATCAAGCAACAGCGCAGTCAAGAGCGCCGCCGGCGGATCCTGGACGCGGCGACCCGCGTGTTCGGCAACCGCGGGCTCGCGGTCGCGTCGCTCACCGAGGTGGCTCGCATGGCCGAGGTGCCGCTGCCGAGTCTCTACGACTACTTCCGGGACAAGCGGGCGTTGGTCGCGAACATTCCCGCCCGCAACTTCGAGGAGCTGTACGCCGTGATCGACGGGCAGGTCGGCGGAAGCTGTCGCGACCGCCTCCATCGGCTCTACTCGGCGACATTCTCGTACATCGCCGGCCACCCGAGCTGGGGCCGCGTCTTTTTCCTCGAGATCTGGCCGAGCGTTCTCGCCGCGCATCCGACCGTCCGGCGATCGATCGACGACTATGGAAGACGGTACGTGCGGATCCTCCAGGAGGGCATCGCCCGGGGCGAGTTTCGCCGCGACCTCGATCCCCACCTCGCGATGTCACTGCTTCTCGGCGCCATGGGCCACCTCACCGCGGTGTGGCTTCTCTACCGTCAGCCGTTCGACCTCTGCCGGAAGGGCGAGGCGGCGTTCGCGGCCCTCTCCCCGACCTTCTCTCGGGAGGCATTGCCATGAGTGAGCATCCACCGCAGGCGGTCCTCGAGCAACACGAGGCGATCCGCAGCGAGTACCGGTTGCAGGCGGCGCGCTGGGGCGCGATGGACATCAGTGAAGATCTGCGGTGGGTCGTCGACCGGCTGCCGCTGTCGCCGCTGTCCGAGGTCGTCGACGTCGCCGCGGGGACGGGACTGTTCGGGCGGGCGGTCGCGCCGGCGGTCGCTCGCGTCACCGCGGTCGACATCACGCCTGAGATGATCGAGCACGGCCGCCGTCGGTCAGAGCAGGATGGCCTCGCGAACATGGTGTGGCGGCAGGGGGCCGCCGAGGAGCTGCCCTTTCCCGACGAGAGCTTCGATCTGGCCATCACACGCTTCTCCATCCACCATTTCGTCGATCCCGTCGCGGTGCTCCGAGAGATGGGACGCGTCTGCCGCGCGGGCAGCACGATCGTCGCGGTCGACATGGTGTCCGACGAGGATCCGGCGCTCGCAGCCCGCCAGGACATGCTCGAGAAGCTGATGGACCCGACTCACACGAGTGTCCTGTCGCCGAGTCGCCTCGTGCGCGCCGGCGCCAGCGCCGGGTTGACGTTGCAGGAGTACCTCTCGCGCGAGGTGCCGATGAATTTCGATCGGTGGCAAGCTCACGTGCCGGCGGACTCCGAGGCCCGGCGCACCGTGCGCCGGGCCCTCGAGGCCGAGTGCGCCGGCGAGCCCCCGACCGGAATGCGTCCTTTCCTGCAGGAGGGCGCGCTGTGGTTCATGCACGTCTGGGGGATCATGCTCGCGGGCCAACGTCATCGGGGGCGGCATGGGGGCATCGCCTAGTTTGAGCTGGTGGCCCACGTCGCGGCAGGCGACCGCGTCACGAAGGGAACGCGGTCGGTCAAGACGCGGATACTACCTGCTTCGTCAGCACAAAAAGCGATCGCCAGCCCGGCATGGAGGAACGCCCAGGATGCATGGTCGCGTGACGCCTGCCTGTGACAGAATGCCCGGCTTCCTGACCCGTCGCGTGCCGCCTCCCGTCCAGCGACCGTGAAACGCGGAGCTGGATCGGTGAGCGGGCCGTCGACGCGTCCGCGCTGGCCCCGCGGCGCCGAGTGCGTCGTCGCCATCACGATGGACTTCGATGGGCCGTCGGTGGAGGCCGGACGCGGCGAGGCCCCCCTTGGGGTGAAGTCGCACGGTCGGTACGCCGCGAAGTGCGGCATCCCTCGGTATCTGGACCTGTTTGCGTGTCATGCCATCCCCGTCACTTTCTACGTTCCCGGGCACGACGCAGAGCAGTGTCCGAATTCGGTCGCCGCGATCGCGGAGGCCGGGCACGAGATCGGCGCGCACCGGTATCGGCACGAGAGCTTTGACCTCGGCGACGAAGAGCCGCAGTACCTCGAACGGACTCACCGACTGCTCACCGAGGTGACCGGACGCCCGCCGAGGGGCTGGCGCTCGCCCTCCGGCCAGAAGGCGGTCCGAACCATTCGAACGCTGCGCAAGCTCGGGTACGTCTACGACGCGAGCGACAAAGACTTCGACCTGCCGTACCTGGCGCAGTACGACGGCGAGGTCCACCACGACTTCATCGTGCTGCCGAACAACACCTCGAGCCTCGACGACTTTCCGTTCTATCGCGTGAGCTACACGCCGCCGTCAGAAGTGCTCGCCCACTGGATCCAGGAGTTCGACGCGATCTATCGCGAGGGTGGCTACTTCAACCTGACACTTCATCCCCGGGCTGGCTGCGGATCGGGGTCACCGGCTCGAGCGCGCATCGTTGACCAGCTGCTGCGCCACATCAAGCACCGCGATGGAACGCGGTTCGTCGGAATGCTGGAGATCGGCAGTGGTGTCTCACGACTCCGGACGGGTGGAACCGAGATCTCGTCGACCATCGCCGAAGCAGTGGGAGCTGATCTCATGATGAACGAGCGCGCGCCCGGGGCCGCGTGCGTGGTGACGGTGACCATCAATCTTCACGGGATGACCGTCGAACGACGACAGACCTCGCAGGATCTGCTCTTCGGACGCCACTCCTACGGGCGCTACACGGCCGCGGTTGGCTGTTCGCGCCTGTTCCCATTGCTCGAGCGCCATGGCATTCGCGCAACGGTGTTCGTCCCGGGGGCCGCGGCGGAGGAATATCCGGATCTGGTCGCAGACGTCGCTCGGCGCGGTCACGACATCGCCGCCCATGGCTACGCGATGGAGGAATACACCGGCCGGCCCGAAGACGAGATGCTCCTCGAGCGCACGCACGAGATCCTCGGGCGCAAGACCGGACGGGCTCCGCGCGGCTGGCGTGCTCCGCACGGCCACGTGACCTCGCAGACCCTGGCGAGCCTGGCCGCCATCGGTTACCTGTACGACGCAAGCTTTCAGGACGATGACGTCCCGTACCGCCTCGACAGGGACGGCGGTATCGGAATGATCGAGTTGCCGCAGAACGAGACGCTCATCGATGCCACGCTGTATGGCGTTCGTCAGCCGCACGACCGCGTGATGAAGGCCTGGCGCGAGGAGTTCGACGCCTGCTATGCCGAACGCTGCACGTCCGCGCGCATCCCGCGGTGCGGCTCATGACGTGTGAGGAGGCCGCGGCGCCCTTTACCGCCGGCATCTTCGAGCGGCAGCGACCGACGCGTGGAGGGCAATCATGACGCACTTTTCCCATTACGAGCTTCGCGGCAGCCATCGAGAAGTCGGTCGCCAGCACGGCGAGACGCTGCGCGTCGCGATCCACCAACACCTGGACCCTGATCTATTCTCGGGCCTCGCGGCGGTCCCGCCTCTCGCGCGTGGATGCGTTGGCGTGGTCCGAGAAGCTGCGCCCCCACGTCGCCGCGGCGTCACCGGGATTCGCCGAGGAGATCGACGGGCTCGCGGAGGGGGCCGGAATCATGCCGTCGGCCGCAATGCTGTTGCAGGTTCGTCAAGAGGTCGTCAACCTCGTGCGGCTCGGCGGCGGTGATCCGGCGTGCACGACGTTCGCGGTCAGCGGTTTATACACCGCCGGCGGCGAGACCATCGCCGGGCAGAACGCCGATCTCCCGGGCGGCATCGAGGACTGCACGGCGGTCCTGACCATCGCGGTCGTGGGCAAGCCGGCGGTTCTCATGCTCGTGCCGGCCGGCCAGATCAGCTATATCGGGATCAACAGCGAAGGGCTCTCTGCGAACGCGAACTGTCTGCGATCGACGGGCTGGCGCGCGGGGTATCCCCGGTACCTGCTCACGCGCCTGGCGCTCGAGCAGGCCTCGCTGAAAGCGGCCGTCGACGCCGTACTCAAGCCGCGCCGGGCCTCTTCGCGCAATTTGCTCCTGGCCGACGCGAACGGCGGCATGGTGGACATCGAGACCACCGCGGATGCTCATGCTCTCCAGTGGGGCGAGGGCTGTCTCACGCACTCCAATCACCATGTCCTGCCCGGCATGGCGCAGTTCGAAGCCTCCGTTGCCGCCGAGCTCGAGAATTCGGGCAAGCGATTCGTGCAGATCATGGCGCTTGTCGAGGCGCAGCGCGGAGAGCTCGACGTGCCGCGGCTCGAGACCATCCTGCGCGACCACGGCAACGCTCCCGATTCGATCTGCGCGCATCCAGGGGACCGCGAGGTGTATACTCGCCTCGCTGGTCGCGTCCCCGCGGACGGTCGCCTGCATATCGCCGTCGGCCCGCCGTGCCGCCATGCGTACGCAACGTACCAAGTGCGCTGACAAGGAGTCGCTCATGACCGCACTGCTCGACCGCCGCCGCTTCCTCGCTGGCGCGGCCACCACGACCTTGACCGCGACCGGGCTTCGGTCTCGGACGGCCCACGCCGCTCCGGTGCGCGGCGGCCGCATCGTGATCGGCTTGATCCAGGAGCCCGGTCAGCTCAACCCGTTCTTCAGCGGACAGTCAGGCCAGGGGCTGGCCTACCTGGCCGTCGAGCCACTCTTCCAGGCCGATGCGCGCGGCGCGTATCGGCCGGTGCTCGCCGCCGAAGTGCCAACGCTCGCCAACGGCGGCATCTCGCGCGATTTCCTCACCGTGACCTACAAGCTGCGGCCGGGCGTGACATGGTCTGACGGCAAGCCGTTCACGGCGGAGGACGTCTTGTTCACCTGGGAGGTGTACCGGAACCCCGAAAGCGCGCCGCAGGCGGGGGCTGCCTACCAGTTCATCGAGTCGGTGACGCTCTCCGACCGATTGACCGTGCGCGTGAAGATGAAGCGGATCAATCCGCTCTACCTGGAGCTCTGGGACAGCGTGCTCGCCAAGCACAAGTACGAATCGACGGCCGTGACGAGCAAGCATGAGCAAGCGCGGTTGCCACTCGGGACGGGCCCGTTCGTGGCGACCGAGTGGAAGGCCGGCGACGCCATCGTATTCAAGCGGAACCCGACCTACCGGGATCCGCAGAAGCCCTACCTCGACGGCATCACCGTCAAGATCACCCCGCAGCGCGATGCCGCGATTGCCTCGTTCATCGCCGGCCAGCTCGAGACGGTGTTCTTCTTCGTGTCGAGCGACCTACCGACGCTGCAGGCTGCGCAGCCGAAAGGCGTCCACCTCGCGCTGCAGGAGGGCCCATCCCACGTCGAGTGGCTGTGGCTCAATCTCTCCGACCATGGCGAGCTCCGCCCGCATCCGGTGCTCGGTGACCCGACCGTCCGCGAAGCGATCGACCTCGGTATCGACCGCAGAGCCATCATCGACAAGATCCTGCAGGGCTTCGGTCTCCTCAGCGGCTCGTTCATCTACTCTGGCTGGGCCGTCGTCGAGATCCCACCGGCCCCGTTCGACCCGACGAAGGCGAACCGACTCCTCGATGCCGCCGGCTGGTCTCGCGGCGGCGATGGAGTCCGCCAGAGGGGCGGCATCCGCGCCAGCCTTCGGTACCAGACGATCTCGGGGGACCGCGCGCGCGAGCTGTACCAGCAAGTCGTCCAGCAGAACATGAAGGACCTTGGGATCGAGCTGAAGATTCAGAACGTGCCGTCCAATACCATCTTCGGCGGCTGGAAGGAAGGCGGGCTCTACGCGCGCGGCAAGTACGACGTGCTCATGAGCCGGGCGGGTTACGTCATCGACCCGGCCAACTGGGCGAGCCAGTGGCTCGGCGACGAGATCCCGAGTGACGCGGTGCCAGGCGGGCAGAACCGTGTTCGGTACAAGAGCGCGGAGTTCGACGCGGCGGTGAGAGAGGCGATGGGTACGCTCGATCCGGCCGTGGGGAAGCCGGCATACGCGCGCGCGGCCCGCACCTTCGCGAAGGATCGCCCGGCACTGCCCCTCTACAGCTCTCGATGGGGATGGGCGTGGCGGAACCGGCTGCAGGGCGTCAGCACGAATTACTGGCAGGGGATGTGGCGCGGCGCAGCCGACTGGTACGTCACGGGCTGACGCGGCCCAGCGGGTCCCGTTCGATGCGAGCGTATCTGCTGCGGCGCCTGCTCCAGGCGGTGCCGCTCCTGTTCGGCATCAGTGTGCTGCTCTTCGTCGCGCTTCAGATGACACCGGGCGGGCCGCTCGCCGTCGCCGAGGATGTGCAGGGACGGGTCACCGCGGAAGATCTGCAGCGGCTCCGGAACCGCTACGGCCTCGACGACCCGATGTACGTGCAGTATCTCCGGTGGGCAGGTGACCTGTTGCGCGGCGACTGGGGCACGTCGTTCGACACGGGGCGGCCCGTCCTCGTGACGATCGCCGAGCGCGTGCCGACAACCCTGCTGTTGACCGGTACTGCCTTCCTCGTCACGCTGATCTTGTCGATTCCGATCGGCCTCTTGGCGGCCGTCCGGCAGTATTCGGGGTTCGACTACGCCTCCACCAGCGTCGCGTTCCTTGGCGTATCGATCCCGAGCTTCTGGTTCGGGTTGATGCTGCTCTATGTCTTCACCTTCTTGCTCGGCTGGTTGCCGTCGGTGGGCCTATCCGATCCGCGCCACGACTACACCGGATGGGCGGCGGCCGGGGATCTGGCCCGCCACCTCGTCATGCCGGTGGCGGTGCTGGCGCTCGTCTCAACCGCGACCAACACCCGCTACGTGCGGGCGGCGATGCTCGACGTGATCGGCCATGACTATGTGCGGACCGCGCGAGCGAAGGGGCTCACCGAGATGGCCGTCGTTGGCAAGCACGCGGTCAAGAACGGGGCGATCCCGGTCGTCACCATCCTGGCGCTCGAGATCCCCGATCTCTTCATCGGTGCGGTCATCACCGAATCGATCTTCGCCATTCCCGGCATGGGTCGGCTGTTCGTCCAATCGGCTTCGCTGCGCGACTATCCGGTGTTGATGGGCATTCTCATGACCGCGTCGGTGCTCGTAATTGTCTCGAACCTCGTGGCCGACGCGCTCTACGCTCTGCTCGACCCGCGCATCCGATATCGATGACGCTCGTCGTCGCCGAGCAGCCGCCGTCGCCGATCCCCGCTCATCGCGGCGACACCGCGGTCGAACCATCGCGCTCCGGATGGAGCCGGGCGTGGCTCAAATTCTGCAAGCACCGGCTTGCATTTGCCGGCCTCATGACACTCGCGGCTATCGGGCTCGGAGTCGTCGCCGGTCCCCGCCTACTACCCTACGACCCCGAGCGGATCGACTTTGCCGCGCAAAACCAGAGCCCGTCGCTGGCCCATCCATTGGGCACCGACGAGTTGGGACGCGATCAGCTCGTGCGCGTGCTCGATGGCGGCCGCGTCTCACTCTCGGTCGCGCTCGCCGCCGTCGCGGTCGCGATGACCCTCGGAGTGACGGTGGGCGCGCTGGCCGGATGGGCGGGCGGCGCGCTCGACAACGTGCTGATGCGCGCGGTCGACATCTTCTATTCGATCCCAGGGCTGCTCGCCGCCATCTTGCTCGTCTCCCTCGTAGGCCCAGGCTTCTGGACGATCGTCGCCGCGCTCGGATTCTGGCGATGGATGCCGGCCGCGCGGCTCGTGCGCGCCGGGTTCCTCTCGGTGAAGGAGATGGACTTCGTGTCGGCCGCGCGGGCGCTCGGCGCACCCGAGCGCCGGCTGGTGCTCCGCCACATGCTGCCGAGCGTCCTGAGTCCCGTCGTCGTCACGGCAACGCTGGGCATGGCCCGCGCGATTCTCGCGGAATCGGCGCTCTCGTTCCTCGGCCTCGGGCTCCAGCCTCCGCAGGCGACCTGGGGCCGGATGCTCTACGAGGCGCAAACCGTCGTCATCCACGACGGCTACTGGTGGCGAGGGTTCTTCCCCGGGTTGATGATCTTTCTCTGCATACTGTCGGTGAACTTCGTCGGCGATGGCCTCCGAGACGTGTTCGACCCCAGAACGGTGCATCGACCGCAGAGCGACTAAGTTTGTGGCATCGGCCTCCTGGGCGGCCGGCGTCCGAGTCTGGCCGATTGAACGAAACCGCTTCGCGGTGAAGGGGGGTGAAACAAACCGTCTGGAGGTGAAGGGTCCCGGCTCAGATCCTGTCCTGTATCGGTCAGTCGCCCGCCTGCGCTCGTCGTCGCGCCCCCGCTGTTCCGTCCACCATCCTCCTCCACACCATGACATCTGGGTGGTCACGTTCACATCCCTGCCGAGGAGGACGTCATGGGGAATGGCGCGACCGGATGGAGGACGCTCTCCAGCGCCCGCACCCGCGCGTGCTACCTGCGCTGTGTTCGGCACAGTGTGCGCCACTTCCTGCGCCCGCCGGATCCGCTCACCCCGGAGCACATCCGCCAGTGCCCGCGGGACCTGACCGGCGATCGTCAGGTCTCCTGGCCTTCCGTCAACCAGGTCGTCTGCGCCGTGCGTTGCTTCTCTCGCCAGGGGCTCAAGCAGGACTGGGCGGTCGCGCCGATCCTGTATCAACGGACCGGCCGCACGCGGCCCGAGATCCTGAGCCCGCAGGAGGGGCCCGCCCTGTTCCGGGCCACCCTCACCCTTACGCATCGCGCTGTGCTCATGACGATGGAGGCCGGCGGCCTCCGCGCCTCGGAAGTGACCCACCGCAGGGTCCCCGACATCGACAGCCCGCGCATGGGGATCCGCATCGAGGAGGGCACGGGCCGCCGGGACCGAGATGTGATGCTCTCCCCCCACCTGCAACGCGGCCTCCACGAGGACGGGAGAGGGCATCCCCCCACGACCCGGCTCTTCCCACACCCCGCGGGCCGCCCTCGCACACGCGAGCGCGTCAATGGCGGCTCCCCCCAGGTGCGTCGGCGCGCCGAGATCCCCATGCGGGGGTCTCCCTATTCGCTTCGGCACGCCGGCGCCCCCCCGGCGGGAGAGCGGGACCCCTTCGATCGACGGCCCGAGCGCGCGAGCCTGGTCCCGCCGACTCGGTCGCGCTCGTCGTGATCGCGCCGGCGGTCCGGGCGGACCGTGTGGAGCTCGCCGACCGTCGTGCGCGCGAACGCGGGCCAGCTCCCCGGGCTCAGCGTCACTCAGCGGCCCGTCCTGCGGGCCATCGCGGCCGGCCGTACGGCTGCGCGGGGTGGCCGCCCATGGAGCAGCACTACTCGCAGCACAATATGCCGGACTTCCCCCTGATCGGGCTGGTCTGGCACCGGAACGGCCAGCAGCGTGCCGAGCAGTGGCACACCGACCACACCAACCGCGAGCGCCCGCCGGCCGCCACCATCCTGTACGGGGAGGAGATTCCCTCCGTGGGCGGCGGCACCAGCGTGGCCAATATGCGCGCGGCCTATCTCGCCCTGCCGGAGGCCGAGCGCGGGCGCCTCGAGTCGCTCACGACGTTCAACGGGCTCGACGGGCACGCCGACACTCGCCAGGAAGACCGGGAGAAGTACGGCAAGCCGATCGAGCACCCGATGGTGCGGACCCATCCGGTGCACGGATCGCGCGCGGTGTACTTCCACCCCTCCAAGGCCACCCACATCGCGGGCATGACCCCGCAGGCGAGCCGGGCCTACATGCGCGAGCTGCTCGACCGGATGATCCGGCCGGAGATCGTCTATCACCACGTCTGGCGCAAGGGCGACGTGCTGGTCATCGACGATCGCGCGACGATGCACCGCGCCCACGGCGACTACGACCGGAGCCAGAGCCGCGTGCTCTGGCGGATCATCGTCGAGGGCGACCGCCCGCGGCTCGCGTAGCCTCGGCCACCGTCCTGGTGTAAGCTAGCCGGCGATCCGATCCGGACGACAGCGCGGTCGCTCCTGACGTCATCGAAACGTCATCGACCACGCGAGGGCTCCATGAAAGACGACCCGCTCCGCCGCTACGCCTTCACCGACCACCAGCTCCCGCGCCAGGAGCTCCTAGCCTTGATGACGCGCTCCGACGGTCCCACGCTCCTGCGCACCGCCTGGCACCTGGGCGTGCTCGCGCTCACCGGCGCCCTCCTCTGGCGGCTCCGCGCCACCCTCTGGGCGCTGCCCCTGCTGCTCGCCCACGGCTATGTGCTCGCGTTCATGTTCTGCGCGCTCCACGAGACCGCGCACCGCACCGCCTTCCGCACCCGGTGGCTGAACGTGGCGGTCGGCACCCTCGCCGGCTTCCTCACGTTCTGGCCGTACCGGAACTACCGCGTGTACCACTGGGAGCATCACCGCCACACGCAGGATCCGTCGCTCGACCCGGAGCTCTTCTTCGCGAAGCCCGCGTCGCTGCCCGCCTACCTCTTCGTGCTGACCGGGATCCCGAACGCGATCCGGCGCGTCGGAGACATCCTGCGGCTCGCGGGCGGGCGAGCGGACCGGCCCTGGATGGCGCCACCCGAGCGCCGGCCCCTCATCGCCGAGGCCCGCGCCTATCTCGCGGGCTACGCGGTCGTGGCGGCGGCGTCGGCGCTGGCCGGCACCCCCATCGCGCTGCTGCTCTGGATCGCGCCGTGGATGGTCGGCCAGGTATTCCTGCGGCCGTACCTGCTGGCCGAGCACACCGGCTGCGGGGTCACGCGCGACTCCCTCGAGAACACGCGGACCACGCTCACGCTGGTGCCGGTGCGCCTGTTCGCCTGGAACATGCCGTATCACGCCGAGCACCACGCCTACCCGGCGGCGCCCTTCCACGCGCTGCCCCGTCTCCACGCGCAGGTGCGGAGCCGGATCGAGCACGTGGAGCCCGGCTATGTGGCGGCCACCGTCAAGGTGAATCGCCATCTCTTCGGCCCGGGGTCTGGCATTCTTCGGCACTCGGGCTGACAATACCCGCCCGCATCCACCTCGGACACAGAGCCGTAAGTAGTTGAGTCTAAATATGTCGAGCCCATGGCGCGCCGCTTGCTTTTTCTCTCCGGCAGACAGGCACACCATGACCCCGAGCGTGGTCACGTTGCAGGAGGTTCTGAGGCACCACCGGACGCTGTCCCGGCGGGGGCGGGAGTTCTACGAGAGCCTGCTCGCCCACGGCGATGTCCTGGCGGTCCGCCTGGACTACCTGCCGGGCGCCATGATGTGGCTGGTGACCACCCCCAACCAGGCCCGGCTGATGCGCAAGGCCCGCGAGGGACGGAATACCTCGGACGTGTGCGTGATGAGCCTGTCCGAGGCGCAGGAGCTGTTCACCACCCTGGGTGACCCGATGCCGTCCGGTCTCTACGAGGTGGCCGCGTGGCTGCTGGCCCCGCCGCCCGAGGACTTCTCGACGCCCGCGCCGCAAGACGCCGCAGACCAGGACTCCCTGGATCTGGAAGAGCCAGAAGACCCCGACGCGTAGCCCCCTCGCTTGACTCGCCGGGCCGGCGTGCCTACGATGCCGGCCAGCATGCCCGCCGTCTTCGTCCTCGAGTGCCCGATCCTCACCGCGTCTGGTAGTATCCCGGCGATACCCCGCCCACCCCACGGCAAGGAGGCCCGAGATGGGTAGAGTCCTCGCGTTGATCACCGCGGTTCTGCTGTGCCTTCCGCTTGCGGCGGCCGCCCAGGACGCGCGGGCCACGCTGCAGAGCGCGGCCCGGGCGCTCGGCGCCGATAGTGTCAAGTCGCTCATCTTCACCGCCAGCGGTGTCAGCTTCGCCCCCGGGCAGAGCGCGGTGCCGGGCGCGGCGTGGCCGCGCTTCAATATCCCGACGTTCAGCCGCGCGGTGAACTACGAGACGGCCTCGCTGCGTGACGAGCAGGTGCGCTCGCGGGCCGAGATGCCGCCCCGCGGGGGCGGTGTGCCCGCGGTGGGTGAGGTGCGCCAGATCCAGGTGCTGAGCGGCGATTTCGCCTGGAACGTGACCGGCGAGACGGCGGCGCCCGCCCCGGTGGCGCTGATCGACCGGCAGCTCCAGCTCTGGACCACCCCCCACGGCGTCATCAAGGCGGCCATGGCGAACAACGCCACCGTGCAGGGCCGCACCGTGGCCTTCGCGGTGCCCGGGCGCTACTCGATCAAGGCCACGCTCGACGATCGGGGCATGGTCGAGAAGGTCGAGGCGGTGCTCTCGAACCCGGTGGTGGGCGACATGCCGGTGGAGGTGAGCTACTCGGACTACCGGGACTTCGGCGGGGTGAAGTTCCCGATGCGCATCCGCCAGGCCGCGGGCGGCTTCCCGGCCGCGGACCTGACGGTGAGCGACGTGAAGCCCAATGCCCCGGTGGAGATCGCGGTGCCGGACAATATCCGTGGGGCGACCATGCCCTACGCGCGGGTCACCAGTGACCCGGCCGCCGAGGGCGTGTGGTACGTGACCGGCGGTAGCCACCACAGCGTGGTGATCGAGATGGCCGACCACACCGTGGTGGTCGAGGGTCCGCTGAACGACGAGCGGGCGACCGCGGTCATCGCGGAGGCGCGCCGCCTCGTCCCCGGCAAGCCCATCCGCTACGTGGTCAACAGCCACCACCACTTCGACCACTCGGGCGGCCTCCGCGCGTTCGCGGCGGAAGGCATCACCGTGATCACCCACGAGACCAGCCGCGCCTTCTTCGAGGGCGCGCTCGCGGCCCCCGCGACCATGACCCCGGACCGTCAGCAGGCCGCGCGCCGGAAGGTCACGGTGGAAGGGGTGCGCGACAAGCGCGTGCTGACCGACGGCACCCGCAGCGTGGAGATCCATCACATCGCGGGCAACACCCACGCCGATGGGATGCTGATGGTCTACCTGCCGAAGGAGCGGCTCCTGATCGAGGCCGACGCCTTCACGCCCGGCCCGCCGAACGCGCCGGTGCCGGCCATCATCAACCCGCTGAGCGTCAACCTGGCCGACAACATCGCGCGCCTCAACCTCGGGGTGGACCGGATCCTGCCGCTGCACGGGCGCATCGTGCCGCTGGCCGAGCTGCACCGGATGATCGGCCGGGGCAACTGAGCGCTTCGCGGCCCGAGTAGACCACCCCTCACCCTGCCCTCTCCCCTGAGGGGAGAGGGAGATGGGCGGGGGAGAGGGGATGGCCGGCTAGCTGACTCCGGGCTCGAGCAGGGTCAGCGTGCCCGCGTCGGCGTCGAGCTCGGCGAGGCAGCCGACCGGCAGCGTGGTCTGGTCCTCGATGTGGCCGACCATGATGCCGGAGACCGCGGGCACCCCCAGGGTGCGACAGCGCTCGGCCAGGATGTCCTCGAGCGGCCGGTTCTGCAGGAAGAACGCGGATGGATCGCAGTTCGTGAATTTTCCGAACGCCACCCCCGCGACGCCCGCCAGCGCGCCCGTCAGCCACAGCTGGGTCAGCATCCGGTCGACGCGGTAGTACGCTTCCTCGACGTCTTCCAGGAACAGGATCGCGCCGTGCAGGTCCGGGAAGTAGGGCGTGCCGCAGAGGTGCGACATCAGGCACAGGTTGCCGCCGAGCAGACGGCCGCGCGCCTGGCCCGGCACCAGCGTGGCCACCCGGTTCTCCCAGTCCACCCGGCCCTCGGTCCGGTCGAAGGGCGGCGGCCCGCCGAGCCGCACCGGCGTCTCCCCGGTCCACAGCACGCGCTTGAGCTCGCCCAGCGAGTAGGGCGTGAAGGCGCGGAAGGCCACCGGCCCGTGGAAGGTGACGAGACCGGCGTGACGATGGATGGCCATGTGGAGCGCGGTGATGTCGCTGTAGCCGATCAGGGCCTTGGGCTTCCGTTGCATGAGGGCATAGTCGAGCGCGGGGAGGATCCGCGACGCCCCGTAGCCGCCGCGCACGCACCAGATCGCGTCGATGCCGTCGTCGGCGAACATCGCGTTGAGGTCGGCCGCGCGGGCCGCGTCGGAGCCGGCGAGGTAGCCGTCGCGATCGAAGAGATGGGCGCCGGGCTTCACCTTGAAGCCGAGCGACTCCACCGTGTCGATGGCGAAGCGGATGCGCTCGGGCTCGTTGGGCGCCGCCGACGGCGCCACCATCCCGATGGTCTGACCCGGAGCGAGACGGCGCGGGCGAAGGAGTGGCATGCCGGCATCTTACCGCGCCTTGACTTTGTGGAGGGAGCGCGGCTAGGCTCGGGCGCGTCACTCCATGTCCGCGACGAAGCGCACCGCGATCCGGGCCGGCTACATCCTCGCCTTCGACGGCCGCGGCCACCGCCTGCTGCGGGACGGGGTCGTGGTGATGGAAGGCGACCACATCCTCCACGTCGGGCCTCGCTTCGACGGCACCGTCGACGAGACGGTGGACGCCCGCGATCGCGTCGTCACCCCGGGCCTGATCTCCACCCACGCTCACATCGGCGGCTCGCCGCTGGACCGCTCGTTCATCGAGGACCGCGGCAACCCGCAGTTCTGGTACTCGGGCCTGTTCGAGATGCTGCCGGTGCGCAGCGAGGGGCAGGACGAGGAAGGGGGGCGCGCCTGCGTGGACTTCTCGATGGCCGAGCTCCTGCGGGGCGGGGTCACCACCGTCATGGAGATCGGCGGGCTCGGGGAGTACGTGGTCGAGCGCGCCGCCCACTACGGGATCCGGGTGTACATGGGCCAGGCCTTCCGGTCCGGGCGCTGGCTCACCCGGGACGGCAAGCGCGTCGAGTGGGAGTGGAACGAGGAGCAGGGCCAGCAGGGGCTGCGGCGCGCGGTCGACTTCCACAAGAAGCACGATGGCGCCCACGGCGGCCTCGTGCGCTGCTTCTTCTCCCCGGCCCAGATCGACACCTGCACCCCCGCCCTCCTCAAGGAGGCGAAGCGCTTCGCGGACGAGGCGCGGGTGCCGTACCAGGTGCACACCTCGCAGTCGGTGGTGGAGTTCAACGAGATGGTGGCGCGGTACGGCAAGACCCCGATCGCGTGGATGCGCGAGCTGGGGGTGCTCGGCTCCAACACGATCCTGGGCCACGCCATCATCATCGGCGGCTCCTCCTGGACGAACTACCCGGCGGGCGACGTCGCGATGATGGCGGACGCGGGCTGCTCGGTGGCCCACGCGGTCTGGGTCTTCGCGCGACGGGGCGTGGCCATGGAATCGTTCGCGGCCTACCGCGCGGCCGGCGTCAACATGTCGCTCGGCACCGACACCAACCCCCAGAGCGTGATCGAGGCGATGCGCTGGGCCGCGGTGTGCTCGAAGATGATGGAGCGCAATACCGAGGTCACCACCGCGGCCCACGCCTTCGACGCGGCCACGCTCGGCGGCGCGCGGGCCCTCGGGCGCGACGACCTGGGGCGCATCGCCCCCGGGGCCAAGGCCGACCTCGTGCTGTGGAAGGCCACCTCGTGGCGAATGACCCCGCTGCGCGACCCGATCAAGAACCTGGTCTACAACGCGGCCGACGAGGACGTGGACCGTGTCTACGTCAACGGGCGTCTGGTGGTGGACGGCGGCCAGGTGCTCGCCGCCGACGAGAAGGCGATCTTGAGCGCGCTGCAGGCGGCGGGCGACCGGATGTGGCCGCGCATGGCCAGGGCGGACTGGGCCGGCCGCGGCGCCGACCAGCTCTCCCCGCAGACCTACGCGGACTGGAGCGCCTAGGCCGCTCTATTCACGAACGCGTGCTCGGCGTCCGATGCGCCCCTCACCCTGTCCCTCTCCCCTCCGGGGGCGAGGGGATCGAAACAACTCCCTCTCCCTTACGGGACGCGCTCGATCCCCGGATGCGGGCCCGGGTGAGCGAATGAGCGGGAGTGCTACCGGCGGCTTCTGAGGAGCCAGTCCACCGCGGCGGAGCCGTCGGTCGCCTCGCCGCTCTCGGTGGCGCGGGCGGGCTCCACGGGCCGGGGTGGCGCCGGCGGGGCGGGGCGGACCGACTCGACCGCGCGCGGCGGCTCGGGCGGCCGCGAGCTGTTCTCCGGGGCCGACACACTGCGCGTGGGGGTCGGGGCCGACGCGCGCGGCGGCGGCACGACCTCCACCGTCTGGGGCCTCGCCGGCGCGGCGGGGGCGACCTCGGGCCGCGGCGCCGGCCGGATCTCGGGCAGGGGCGCGGGCTTGGCGGTGGCGGTGGCCGGCCTGGGCCCCAGCGCCGGGGCGGCGACGACCGGCGCGGCGGGCGCCGGCTCGGCGGCCTTGAGCGCCGGGGCCGGGCGCGCGTCGAGCGCGGGCGTGCCCGCGGTGCTCTTGAGCTGCGGCGTGGGGCGGGCGGGGCGCTTCGCGCCCTCGTCCACGAGGAGCTCGACGCTCCGCGCGAACCGTCGCCCGTGGTAGAGCTCGTACGCGACCTTGACCTGGCCGCCCGGCCGGATGTCCTCGAACCAACCTTCCTTGGCGCCGCCGACGGTGATGCGGGTGGTCTTGGTCACCACCAGCGGCACCACGCCGCCCCCGAACGGGCCGGAGTTGACGTGGATGGTGTTGGACTCCACCTTCGACACCCAGCCCACCGTCTCGCCGTCGACCTGCTCCCGCCCCGACGTGAACGTGTAGTCGGTGGGATCCGGCGGCCAGAGCATCAGCACCACCGCGGCCAGGAGCGCCAAGCTCCCGGCCGCGGCGCCGATGGTGAGAAACCGATTGCCGCCGGAGACCCCGTGTCTAGTCGTCAAGAAGTCCCTTGATCGCGTTGAAGACCGGATTCTCGTTCGCGGCCCGGGGTGCGGCCGCGGGCGCCCCGGCGGCCGCGGTGCCGAGGTACTTCCGCACGCAGTCGTACTGCTCCCAGCCCTTCAGCGGGAAGTTGAGGTCGACCGCCTTCCACTTCGGGTGGCCGTTCTGGAGCAGCCAGCTCATCTGCCGCGACATCGTCTGGGCGAAGCGGCCGACGTTGTCACAATCCCTCCGGCGGAAATCGAACGAGACCAGCACCGCCTTGACCGCCACGCTGTTGACCGGGGTCCGCTGCCACTCGTAGACGTTGGCCGGGATGTCCGCGCGCGGATAGAACTCGGTGATGCTCTTGTTCAGGATCGGGATCAGCTCGAGGCCGTCCTTCTCGGCGACGTCCTCCTTGAGCAGGCGCACCGGGTAGCCCGCCACGTAGAACATCGCGTCGATGCGACCCGCCTTGAGCTCGGCCAGCGCCTCGCCGGTGTCGATCAGCACCATCTCGGCGGGCGCGACCTCGGAGAGCTTGAAGAGCAGGCGCGAGGTGAGATAGGTGCCGCTGCCGTCACGGCCGATGGCGACGCGCTTGCCGGCCAGGTCGTCGAAGTCGCGGATGCCCCGGCGGCCCAGCAGGTGGACTTCCTCGTTGTAGAGCGGGAACACCATCCGCGTCTTCTTGGCGATGCGGCTCAGGACCGGGTCCGACTGCACGCGGGCCACGAAGGCGAGCACGTCGGACTGCACGATGCCCATCTGCACGCCCGGGCGCTGGTACACCGCGAAGACGTTCTCGATGGAGCCCTTCGACGTGTGCACGGTGAGGTTGACGCCGGTCGGCTTCGTCAGCTTTTGCAGATCGAGGCCGAACTGGTAGTACGTGCCCTTGTCACCGCCGGTGATGAGGCCCATGTCCTCCGCGGCCGCGCAGAGGCTCGCCGCGACCAGGAGCATCAGGAGCGCCACCGATGTCTGGATGATGAATTTCGATCTCGTCACTGGTCATTCTCCTCTAGGCGAGAGTTGCCCCGCGGCCTCGAAGAAGGGCAAGCTCCGTACCAGCCGCCGAAGTCGAGCCGGATCTGTAACTTGGGCTTGGCGATGCGATCCTTGCATGGGGAGAAGTCCCGCGTGACTGGCTACTCCACTACCCAACCTGGCCTCCTGCCACCCGTCCATTCGTCCGACCCGCGTCGCGGCACCGGGGCCGTGAAGATGACACAAGCCGCGAGGCCAGTCAATCGAGATCGCGCACTGCGTCAATCTCGGCCCGCTTGCGTGGGGCGCACGACTCGGCGTACAGTCCCGCTCCCGGAGGGAATACGATGCCCGAGCGGCCGCTACCGACCGAGAAGGAAGTACGCGCCCTGATCCGCGATCGCCGCAACTGGGGGCGCTGGGGGAAGGACGATCAGCTCGGGGCGATCAATCTGATCACCCCGGCCAAGCGCGCGGCGGCCGCGCGGCTCGCGCGCACCGGGCGGAGCGTCTCGCTGAGCCGGCCGTTTCCCAAGGAGCCCGGCCCCAATAACGCGATACCCGCGCAGCACTACATGCGCACGCTGGCGCGGGGCAAGGGCGGCTTCGCGGCCGACTACTACGGCATCTTCTATCACGGCATCGCCTCCACCCACATCGACGCGCTCTGCCACACCTGGGACGACGAGTCGATGTGGAACGGGCGCGATCCGAAGAAGGAGATTACCTTCGACGGGGCCACCTTCGGCTCCGTCGAGCACTGGGCCGAGGGCATCATCACCCGCGGGGTCTTCCTCGACGTGCCGCGCCACCGGGGGGTCCCCTCGGTGACCTGGGACCGGCCCGTGCACGGCTGGGAGCTCGAGGACATCGCGCGGGCCCGCGGGCTCACGCTCGAGCCGGGCGACGCGATCTGCGTCTATTCGGGACGGGAGGCCTGGCAGGAAGCCAACGGCGAGAAGCCCTACGGCCGCCCGTTCGGGCCCGGCCCCATGGAGCGGCCCGGGCTGCACGTCTCCTGCCTCGAGTTCCTGCGAGACCACGACGTGAGCGTGCTCGTGTGGGACATGCTGGACCACCTGCCCGTCGGGTACGACATCCCCTGGGCGGTGCACGCCGCCCTCTTCGCCTACGGGGTCGCGCTGGTGGACAACGCGCTCCTCGAGCCGCTGAGTCGCGCCTGCGCGGAGGAAAAGCGGGACGAGTTCATGCTGATCGTCGCCCCGCTCGTGGTGGTCGGGGGCACCGGCTCGCCCGCCAATCCGCTCGCGGTGTTCTGAGCGCGGGGCGGGCGCTCAGCCCACCCGATACTTCTGCTGCGCCCCCGGGGCGAGCGCCATGCCGTGGCCCGGACGATCGGGGATGAGGAAGTCGCCGCCCTGCATGACCGGCATCTCGGCGAAGAGGTTCTCGGGCACCCAGTCGATCCACTCCACGAGGAAGCCGTTGCTGAGCGCGCCGGCCACCTGCAGCGACAGCTCGTGCACGACGTGGGGTGAGACGGCGAGCTGGTGGGCGGCGGCCAGGCGGCCGATCTTGAGCGTCTCGCTGAAGCCGTTGGCGCGGCAGAGGTCGGGCATCAGGTAGCGGGCGGCGCCACGCTCGATGAGATCGCGGAACTCGAAGCGCGTGTAGTTGTTCTCCCCGGTGGGATATTGATACCGCGGGCGACCTCGGCGCACGCGGCCAGGTCGTCGGCCAGCACCGGCTCCTCGTACCAGACGAGGTCCAGATCCTCCAGCAGCCGGGCCTGGCGGAAGTTGCCGAGCACGTCGAGCTTCTGGTTGACGTCCACCATGAGACGCACGCCGTCGCCCACCGCCTTCTTGACCGCGAGCACGCGGGCGCGGTTGACCCGCGGGTCAGGGTCGTGGATCTTCAGCTTGTAGTAACGGCAGCCCCGCGCCACGTAGGCCTGCGCCTCGCCGATCAGGTCGTCGAGCGTGTAGCTCGGCCACCCGCCGCTGCCGTAGGCGGCGACGCGGTCGGTGACCGCCCCCCAGAGCTTGTAGAGGGGGAGCCCGGCCGCCTTGCCGACGATGTCCCACAGCGCGATATCGAGCGCGCTCAACGCGTAGGCCGCGACGCCCTGCCGCTTGATGCCGCGATCCGCGCGGTACATGCGCTCCCACAGGCGCTCCACCAGCAGCGGGTCCTGGCCCATCAGCAGCGGCGCGAGCCGCGTGTCGAGGTAGGCCTGGATGGACTCCACACCCCCACCGCCGAAGGCGAGCGTATACCCCAGACCGGTGACGCCCTCGTCGGTACGGACGTGTGCGATGACCAGGCTGTGGTGCGGGAAGTCGAGCGCGATCGGCTTGCGAGTCGGAATGCGTAGCACCGCGCTGTCGATGCTGGTGATTTTCATGGCCGCCATCCTAGGCCGGGCGGGTCTGTGTGCGCAATGGGTGGGCGACGCGCGATGGGTACCCCGTTGCCCTGAGTGAGCAGCCGCGGCCTCTCACCGGAGGCGGGGACTCCCGCGCAGATCCTGCCCGGCGTGGTCGGTGGCCTCCAAGTACCAGTCTGACTTGGGGTTTTCGCGGTTCGGCCCATGGCACGGCGTTCGCTATTCCTGCTGGGTATGCAGGACGCAGAATCTCTGCCCTCGCGCCGCGGCCGGCGGATCCTGATCGCCCTCCTGATCCTGCTCCTGATCCTGCTGCCGCTCTACCTGTGGCCGCTCCGTGGCGGCCTCGGCGGCCTGCCGGGCGCCTCGGCGCTGCCCGGGGCGGTGCGCGATCCGCGGAGCGCGGCCGCCCTGGCGCGGATCCCGGGCGATGTCTGGGACGCGCTGATGGGGCACGTCGACGCATCGCCGTCATCTCCTCCGCCGACAGCGCCGCCGCGCAATCTGACCATGATCACCCAGGCCGAGGCATTCTCCGGGGGCGCGCTCGACCACGACATGGGCGATGCGCCGCTCTCCGAGAGCCCGCGCGCCATGCTCGCTCAGCTCGGCGGGCTGGTGAATCTGTCGGACGCCACCTCCGGCGGCACCGCCGACACGTCGTCCGCGCCGGTAGATCTCGTCTCGGAAAATTCGACTGGCGGGCCGGCGGGTGGAGCGGGAACCGGGAACCCTTGGAGTGGGTTTGCTCCGAGTGGCTCTCCCGGTCTCGGCGGTCCGTTTGCTGGCGGTGGGCCTGGTGGCGGCCCACACTTCTCGAGCCCGGGGTCGCCGTTCGATCCCGATAATCCGGGCGCGCTGGAACCGACGCCTGAGCCTACGACCCTCGTGCTGGTCGGCTCCAATCTCGCCCTGCTGGGTGTGGCCGCCTGGAAGCGCCGTTCGCGGGTGACAAGATTTGGAGCTTCAGCAACCACCTTTTGGCGCAGCTTCCGCCTCGGAGACGTGTAAGTACCTGCCGGCATTGCAGTCCTTCGATGGCATACGCGTTGCGTGGAACCCTCTGCGTAGCGCAAATCCTTCGAGGAGCGCAAAACTGTGAATGTCCTGGTTCTTGACGAGACCTTGGAGCTCTCGGCTCCAGTTCGCGGGCTCGCGAGTCTATATGGGTGGGAGCCGCACTTCGTCGGCTCCCTGCACGAGATGGAAATGGCGATCCGTGCCCACGGCCGGCCGGCGCTGGTGATCGTGAACCTGCAGGCGCCCCTGACGGCCTGGGAGCTGGGTCAGCGGTTGCGCAGCCTCGAGGGCGACAGCCCGGTGGTGGTGCTGGGTCCGCGCGGCACGGCGGACGCGCCCCCGCCGTTGCCCGGGGTGCAGTGGCTGGAGCGGCCGGGGGAGGAAGCGGAGCTGGCGGCGGCGCTGGGGCGGGTGGTGAGCCGGCTGGGGCTGGGGGGCCGTCCGGGGGGCAGCGGGAGCGGGGGGGCGGCGCACGGGCTGATCGGGCAGTCGCCGCAGCTGGGGGAGGTGCTGGCGAAGATCGAGAAGGTGGCGGTGGGGGATGCGAACGTGTGCATCTCCGGGGAGTCGGGGACGGGCAAGGAGCTGATCG